>Ga0137307_100186_pt1 | contig 95712 bp, 92 predicted proteins | sample NAcewD2O_March_2_FD_97180 | JGI IMG/M metagenome (GOLD analysis project Ga0137307, IMG submission 97180) | Mouse cecal microbial communities from Vienna, Austria - N-Acetylglucosamine amended D2O_March | ecosystem: Host-associated > Mammals > Digestive system > Large intestine > Cecum | place...
CACATGGGAAGCGCCTGAAACAGCCGCGCCTTTCCATTCCCTGGCAGCCTGGAGGCCGTCATGGAGGCGGATACTTAAAGGGATGCATGCCCAGTCGCGGACATTTCCGGCCAGAATGCCAAGCCCGCCGAACATATGCCCGTGGATGTACTCAGGCTTTGAGGAATTTTCAGATTCCTGAAACAGTTTTTTGACTCCCGGCATCCGTCGTCCTTCTTTTGACTGCTTTACCCCATCGCCTACAAGGACATGGAAGCAGCCTTCCCTGTAAAGGGGTGCATGATCCATGACGGCTGAAAACCAGCATCTGCGTATATCTTCCAGCAACCAGGAGGATGCCCTGAAAAAATGTAGCATGGAATCATAAGAACCCGGGCTGAGGGCAAGGTCACGGATAACAGAAGTAAGTCCAAGTTTATCGGAACGGAGCATAAGACCGACCGTAATGGTAACAAACCAGCGGAAGGCAGCTTTCCGGGAGAAACAGGATTCAAAGCGGCATAAAACAATTTCAATAAAATTCATCATAATCGTATGGTAAACCACTGGAAAGTATGGTAAACTCACACATGAAATAACTCTTTCCGTGGTGTTTGTATCTTTCTTAAGTGTGGTAACTTAAAGATACCATAAATCCATATGGAAGAGTTATTTTTTTGATAGAACTTTCAACTCTCAAGTAACATAAATCGAACTCTGATGAACAAACTATCAGCAATATTGTCCAATTCAAAGGAAGCCATCGTCATAACAGATCTGCCAATCCCTACACTGACAAACTGGAATTTACACACTAAGTACATATCGTTCATTATCCACCTGGGTGAAGCCAATACTCTGAAACATTTTTTGAGACTGCGTATTGAACGTGTATATCTCAGCATGCAACTCTGAAATTTCTTTCTCTTTTGCTACCTGAATTATCTCTTTCATAACCCGTCTGCCTATATGTTTATTTTGAAAAGGTTTTGCTATTACGATATTGACCGCACCACCTGGCTGCAAACACACATCGCCGCATAACCTGTTTTTGTATTTGATATAAAATAGATCACCGTGCCGGCTCAAGTATTTGTACATACGCTTTAACAGATCTAAGTCGTATGTGGAATCTCTATTATCTACTTGTTTGCATAAATCCAAATCTTGATACCACGTCAAAGTGGTCCTGTAATTTGGATAATACTGGACAAGCGTTATTTCATCGTCAACAATTCTATTCTTCACAGTTGATACCTCTCTGTCAAATTCCTGTTTATTTATGAATGACTTTCCTCATACCAGAACCACAAAATTCATGTGGAATTATTTTAAACCCCATTTTTTCATAGAATGCTTCTTTTCCTTTTACTGCAATCAACTGTATACTGGAACGTCCGCCGATTGGTGTAGCCTTTTCAACATATTCAATTATCATATTGACAATTTTACTGCCGACGCCTTGTTTCTGATAATTCGGATGTACCACAATATCAGCTATCAAATAGTACACTCCGTCACCTATCAATCTTCCCATTCCGATAGTCTGATTACCATCAACTGCTATTATCGTATATAGACTATTATCAAGAGCTTTTTGTGTCTGTTCTTTTGAATACGGCAACCACTCAACACTTTCCCTCAGCTTACAATAATCCTCATAACGTAAATCATTTTCTCTATATTCCATATGCTTTACCTCCGACGATTAATTTCTGACATATGAATTTGAAAATCTTCAAAATTGTCTCCAGCCTCTATCCATGTCAACACCCTAAAACATAATCAAACAAAGGTACAAAAACTCAACAATACGCCAAACTTTTGCACCCTGCCTTTGATACCTGACTATCCGTCCAGCTTTTATAAATCAACATCCTCAAATAGCTCACCCAGTGTCATTATGACCTGAGGAAATGCCCTTAAACTGATCTCCTGGTCTGCATTGTAATCCACTTCCCCCTGGCTACAATTATAACATACACTGACACGTAAAGAAAGAATTTCTTTTTATTCTATAGTTTTATCGAAGATCCTTCATAAATCCCGACTGGGATATCCTCTCCAAAAGAATACTGTTCCACGATCACGTTCTCAAACTGATACACTGTGATCTGTTCCCTGGCCGGATCAACGATCCAATACTCCTGTACTCCGGCAGCCTGATACTGCAGAAGCTTTGTGTAATAATCCATCGCTTTATTTCCCGGTGACACGATCTCAATGATCCATTCCGGTGCGCCATGACAGCCTTTCTCATCTAATTTGGAGAGATCACAGATCACAGAGATGTCCGGCTCAAAGTAAGTCACATCGTCCTTGTTCAAAAAGACTGCAAACGGCGCGTGATAAACCTCACACGTCCCACCATGACTATCGATAAAGTTAGATATTTTCTGATACAGCCTGCCACTGATTTTCTGATGTGTCCGACTTGGCGGCACCATATAATAAAGCCTGCCCTCGACCAGCTCCGCGCGCTCCCCCTCCGGAAGCGCATAGATATCTTCAACTGTGTATATCCTGTCCTTTTTAATAGATCCATCAAAAACTCCTTATAGACCGCCCTTTTCTTACTACTTCTCCATTATATAAAAAATCCAGCCAAAATACAATCTCTATGAAAAATACGCTCATAACAATTTTTCATAGAGATTGAACCACGGAATCCCGTCTGCTTCATATCCCAGACTCACCGTTCCGGCCGGCTGATAACCGCACTTCTGATATAGCTGTTCCGCAGGAATGTTTTCTTTTACAACATCAAGCCTGATACTGATACACTGTTCTTCCCGCGCCACCTGTTCCGCAAACATCAATAGTTCTGTCCCGATTCCGCACTTTAGGAAATCCGGATGGACTGCGAGTGTGTGAATGACACAAATGTACCTGTAATCATCTGTAGTCAGCCACTTGCCGTTTCGATACCCCGCTTCCGGCTCATGGTTTAAAATGATCGTTCCGGCGGTCTCCGCCCCAATCCGGGCTATGTACAGTGCGTCTGCCGCCAGCCCCTTCTCCGCGTCCTGGCGTATCGGATAGGCACCTTTTTTCCACCCTGGGTAATTCCTGTGCGTTTCCAGATAACCACAGATGTCTTCGTACAGCTTCCCGATACTGTCGAGATCTGATTCCACAGCTTTTTCAATATGGATACTCTGTTTCACACCTGAATCCTCCTATGCGTATTCCATTTTTGATATCACTGACAACCGGTTTTTTGCGAAAGTGTAAAAGCCCTGATTTAACTTCTCACCCCCTATATCAATCATCATAGTGTCCTTTGCATGATATTATTTTTATGTTTTGTAATTCATCCATATCATACACCAGACGGTTTGTTTCATCTATACGTCTTGAATACCCAGAACGATGTTTTAATGGCTCAGGCTTCCCTATTCCCTGCATTGCGCCATTTCTTTTAATATCATCCAATAAATTATTTATCTTCTTAATCGTTTTCTTATCTTGAAACTGCCAATATACATAATCAGCAAATCCTTTATCCGTAAAAGTCAGATCATTCATTTTCTTGTTCCATTCGTTTCATCCAGTCTAAAACCTTTTGAGTTGGTTTCCAATCATCAGATTCCATTTCTCTTAATTCTTCCATGCTAAAAGAGATTGTCTTCCCCTCTTCAAACTGTTTATAACTCTTATCTAACTTTGCAAGATACTCCGCATTACGTTTTGCTTTCGCTAATTCATTATATTCTGCCTCAGAAATAATAACAACGTTTTTATTTTCTTTGCGTGATACAATCACTGGTTCCCCATTAAATGCCATATCAAAATACTTTTTTATATTTGCTCTTACATCTATCTGTTTCGTCGCAATCATAACGCACCTCTTTCCGTACTCAAAACCGTACCGTTTTCTATACTTGCATTATATGCTGCTATTATGATCAAGTCAATATGCTCTTCCTCGTCAAATAAATGATTTCTGCCTACTTCCCTACACTGACAAACAGGAATTCAGACCATTTAACCCCTGTATCTCGCCTCAATTCTTGCATATGCGATCATCATTGCCAGTACCAGAATCATCACTTCAAGTACGACCACCATGAAAAAAGGAGAGTTCTGCTCCAGAAACAGAAAGGGTACACCCACCAGTTCAAGTACAGCCGCGGCAGTAAACCAGAGCACAGAAACAGCGCGGTTATACTTTTTGATATCACTGACAACCGGTTTTTTCGCAAAAGTGTAAAAGCCTGCCGCCTCTCTGGACTTCCGGACGCTGATGCCAATGAGCAGAAATATGAACGCAGCAACACTCCAGATCACAAATCCCATAAACATGTTTCATCCTCCCAATCATAAATAATCACTCCGTCATCGGTACATTCTCGATGATAAACCGGATCAGTTTGCCCGCCGAATCTCTCTCAAAGGGAAAAACTCTATTGAAATATTTGTAATAGATCAGTATAGACCAGTACACTTCATAACCGCCTTTATCATATTCCTCTTCCGTCGGAAAATATGACAGGCATCCGTTAGTATATCCATTTACATAAAAGAACTCATTATTTAACTTTTCCATTGTTTCCAGCGCAAACTCAACCATTAACTCATATGGAACGCCGCAAATACACCATTCGCCAATTGTAAAATATTGAACCTCTATCGTCTCCTCCTGCCGGAACACACCTGCGTTACGCAGTTTCCTCACTTCTGCCAGCCATGCCGTACCATCTATTCCGCAATAATTCTTTGCTTCTTCTGCAATTTTTTCGGCCGCTGTAAGAGACGGTACATTGGCATAGAAAACCGTTTCCTTCGAGCACATATGAGCAGACAATGTATCCGCCATTTTAATCGATGTCATTTTGGGTGACATTTTTTCATAAACAGCATTCGCCATATCCTCTAAAGCTGTGCTGGAACGAATATACTGTGCACCCGTTGCGTCGACGGGTGTTTCTGTGGAATCAAAATACTTGGGCGCTATGTTTCCCGCCGCCCCCTGTATAACCATTATCGGACAGCCATATTTTTCTTGCAGCAGTTCTCTTATATTTCCAAAATAATCTGGCGATATCAGATAGTTATCCCGTTTCAATACATTGCAATGAGCCGTTACCCGGATCAAAAGCAGCTTTCTTTCCCCTCTTTCCAAATCACGTGCTTCCAGTATACCAGCCCTTTTATCCAGACCGATCTGCTGATTTCCACGCCTGTTCACTCCAATGTCAACTTCCGCATTGTCCCATCCAACTGAGACCGGCTCCATATTATCCGCAGCACTCTGTACAGCCGTCAGAATATTTCTGCATACCATTTCAAAGTATTCTTTTGAATCATCCGGATCCGGTGCAGCGTGACAATGCGAAAAACACAGCATTACTTTATCGCGCGTGACGTTCAGTATCTTGCCTACCTTTATTCTCAGTACATCCGCAAGCTCCCTCTTAAATCCGATACTGTCAATCGTAATGAAACACTGACATTCTTCACTCTCCCATATGGACACTTGCGCAAGCAACGGTTTCAACACCCCTCTGGATGTATTGTCCGTTCTGTTAAATCCAACTAACTGCAACGGGATTTCGGGCGTTATATCTGTTTTTGCATACCCTAATTTTATCATCGAAACAGTCCCTCCCGATTGATCGTATAAACTTTCTTACACAGTCTAGCTCTCACCCCACTCCTCGTCGTGCGCGATCTCGATCTTTTTGTCGCGGATCATCAAGTCTTTGACTGCCGCCGCTGCCGTCTTGCCGTGAAACAGCACTTCGTTGACCTGCTCTATGATCGGAAGCTCGACGCCGTACTTTTCCGCCAGACGCATCGCCGCCTTCGCCGAGAACACGCCCTCGACCACCATCTTCACCTCGGCCATCGCCTCCTCCATCGTCTTTCCCTGTCCGATGAGGATCCCGGCGCGCCGGTTGCGGCTGTGCATGCTCGCGCAGGTCACGATCAGGTCTCCGATACCAGACAGCCCGCAGAAGGTCTCGAACCTTCCGCCCATCTCCATGCCAAGCCTTGCGATCTCCGTGATGCCGCGCGTGATGAGCGCCGCCTTTGTGTTGTCCCCATAGCCAAGCCCGTCCGCGATGCCTGCCGCCAGCGCGACCACATTTTTGAGCGCCGCGCCAAGCTCGATGCCGAGCACATCAGGGCTCGTGTACACCCGGAACACATCACTCATAAAGACGGACTGGATATATTCTGCCGTCTTTTTCGTCTTCGCGCCGACCACGATCGTCGTGGGAATGCACTTTCCGACCTCCTCCGCGTGGGAAGGCCCTGACAGGACAGCCACGTCCGCCTGCGGGATCTCGTCCTCGATCACCTGCGAGAGCGTCATAAGCGTGGCCTCCTCGATTCCTTTTGCCACATTCACGACAATCTGTCCGTCTGCCACATACGCTTTCATGCCGTGTGCCGTAGCCCTCGTGAACGACGAGGGCACCGCAAGCACGAGGATATCCTTCTCTTTCACAGCGTCCGCGAGTACCGTCGTGAACACGATATCGTCCGCGAGCTTCACCCCCGGAAGTTTGTCCTTGTGCTCATGTTCCCTGTTCAGCATGTCGATCTCGTCTCCCAATGCCGACCACACTGTGATGTCATGTCCATTGTTGTGCAGCAGCACTGTCAGTGCGATTCCCCAGCTTCCCGCTCCAATCATTCCTATCTTTGCCATCGTGAACTATCCCCCATCTCTTTTTATTTGCCAGAATATATCGGCATTACAACGATTTATTTTTCAAAACAAGATCCTGTCCAGTCACTTGCGCTCGTCCTGCTTTTTGTTCAGGTAAGTCTTTCTCTCCTCCTTATGTATCAGCCGCTTAATGTTGGCGCGATGCCCCCAGAAGGCAAGCAGCGCCAGCAGCGTCGTGACGAGATAGAGCTCATTCAATGCCGCCTGATCCATTCCCCAAAGACCCATCTGACCGAAGATGACCATCTCCGCGATCAGCACGATCTCCACCACCAGCGATCCCAGCGACACATAGTGCGTCGCAAAAAAGATGCCGAAAAAAGTGATGACCTGGGGAAGGATCATATACGGGTGAAAGAAGATCACAAGCCCCGCCGTGCAGGCGATCCCCTTTCCGCCCTTAAATCCCAGATAAAATGGAAAATTGTGCCCCAGGATCGCTCCTGCAGCCGCGTAGATCGCGAGCAGATACAGGATATCGCCATAGTGCTCCCGAAACAGCAGACGCACCATCGTCATGGCAAGCCCGGTCTTCAGGATATCGCAGACCAGCACGATCGCGCCCGCCTTTTTCCCGAGAACGCGGAGAGAATTTGTCGTTCCCGCATTGCCGCTCCCGTACTGCCTGATGTCTATGCCATGCAGCTTCCCGTAAATATACGATGTCTGAAAACATCCAAAAATGTAACCGATCAACAAACATACCAACCGAACCATTTTTATTTCGACCTTTCTGATTTCATAATCCTATCGTATCTTTCATGTCTTCCTGTCAGGGTCTGTCCTCTTTCCGCTCCCTGATAATAAATTTCAACGGAGTTCCCCTGAAACCGAACGCCTCCCTAATCTTATTTTCAAGATATCTGGTGTACGAAAAGTGCATCAGCTCCCTGTCGTTGACAAACACCACAAACGTCGGCGGCTTCACACCCGCCTGCGTCGTGTAGAAGATCTTGAGCCGTTTTCCCTTGTCCGACGGCGGCTGCTGGAGCGCCACTGCCTCTGTGACGATCTCATTGACAACGCCCGTCGAGATGCGCATGGACTGGTTTGCGATCACCATGTCGATCGTCTCAAACAGTTTGTTCAGCCGCTGTCCGGTCACTGCGGATATGAACACGATCTCCGCATACAGCATAAAGGACAGCGTATTGCGCACTTTTTCCGTAAATCGGTAGATCGTCTTGTCGTCCTTCTCGATGGCATCCCACTTATTGACCGCGATGATGATCCCTTTTCCCCTGTCGTGGGCGATCCCTGCGATCTTGGCATCCTGTTCCGTGACACCCTCCACCGCATCGATCACCAGCACTACCACGTCGGCGCGCTCCACAGCACTCACAGTGCGGATGATCATAAAACGCTCGAGCTCCTCCTTGATCTTATTTTTTCTGCGAAGTCCCGCAGTATCGATAAACACATACTCCCTGTCGTTGTACACGATCTCCGTGTCGATCGCGTCCCGCGTCGTGCCTGCGATATCCGACACGATCACACGCTCCTCTCCGGCGATCTTATTGATGATGGACGATTTCCCCACATTGGGCTTCCCGACGATCGCGATCCGCGGACGGTCGTCGTCCTCCTCTGTCAGCGCCGCATCGTCAAACATCGCCGTCACGGCATCGAGCATCTCCCCGAGACCGAGTCTGTTTGACGCCGAGATCGGATATGGCTCACCGATGCCGAGATTATAAAATTCATAGACATCCGCCTGCATCTTCTCAAAGCTGTCCACCTTGTTCACGACAAGCACTACCGGCTTGTGGCTCCTCCTGAGCATATCCGCCACCTTTGAGTCCGCGTCAACAAGCCCCTGACGCACATCGACGAGAAAAATGATCACATCTGCCGTGTCGATCGCGATCTGCGCCTGCTCGCGCATCTGCGACAGGATGATATCCTTGCTGTCCGGCTCGATACCGCCCGTATCGATCATGGTAAAATTCCAGTTCAGCCAGCTCACATCCGCGTAGATGCGGTCCCGGGTGATCCCCGGCGTATCCTTTACGATCGAGATCCGATCCCCCGCAAGTACATTAAAAAGCGTCGATTTCCCCACATTTGGCCGCCCTACGATCGCCACGATCGGTTTGTTGGTTCTCTGTTCCATTTGATTCTGTATCTCCATTTCTATGATTATTTTATGCACATTCTCTTATTCTTATTTTAGTATCGCATCGAGCAAGTCCTGACCGCTTGATTTTACAATATCTATCGGCACTTGTAAAGCTTTTTCTAGTTCGGCAAGCGTCATGTCATCCAGAAATACAGCCTCACCGCTCTTCAGTACGTTCTGCGGCAGCAGCAGTCTGTCCCCCAGCTTCTGTCCTTTGAGCTGCGCCAGCAGATCCTGTCCGGTCAGCAGTCCTGAAACAGTGATCATCTCCCCAAAGAAATCATTCCGAACCGCATATACGTGGATCTTCAGCTGTGGAAAAGCTGCCATGAGCTGCTCTGCCATATCTGATATAAAGCGGCAGGCGAGCATTCCCGTAGCGATCGACAGTTCTCCGGGCGCGATCCCGACTCCCTGCGTACTCCGCAGCGCCTCGAATGCCTCCTGAAACTCGTTCATCAGCAGCCGCAGCATGCCGACGCCGTTTTCCAGCTGCAGGTAGCCGTCATAGCGCTCCTCCTCCGGAAGCTCCTCTCCGGCAAGGATATACCACTCATCGCTCGCATGGATAAAGTGGACGCCGTACTCGGCAAAGAGCCTGTCCTGCCACCTGTGGACAACAGAGAGTACCTGTCTGGCATCCTCCCGCGTGAAGGGTTCCAACGGGAACAGACCCTCGCGGTATCTGGACAATCCCACCGGCACCACAGAGACGCTCTCCAGATCAGGAAGATATGCAGACAAGTCCCTGATGCTCCGCTCGAGCTCCTCCCCGTCGTTGATCCCCTTACACAGTACGATCTGCCCGTTCATGGCGATCCCGGCCCTGGCAAGCTTCCACGCCTTCTCCAGCGCCTGCCCCGCAAAACGGTTGTTCAGCATCCGGCAGCGAAGCTCAGGGTTCGTCGTCTGAAAAGAGACATTGATCGGTGACAGGCGATATTTGATGATGCGGTCGACATCCTCATCAGACATATTCGTCAGCGTCACATAGTTTCCCTGCAAAAACGAAAGCCTTGAGTCATCATCCTTAAAATACAGCGTGTCCCGCATTCCCTCCGGCATCTGGTCGATAAAGCAGAAGATGCACTTGTTGTGGCAGGAACGATAATCGTCCATCAGCCCGTTTTCAAACGTGATGCCTAAGTCCTCGTCATATTCTTTGTCGATCTCAAGGATCCATTCCTCACCCGACGGTTTCCGGATCAGCACTTCGATATATTCGTCCTGCGTATAGTACTGATAGTCAAAGATATCCTCTATCTTATTCCCGTTGATCTCCACGAGCACATCGCCCGGCGCGACGCCCAGTTCCCCGGCTATACTGTCCGGCGCCACCTGCCCGACAACATGCAAATGCTTTCCATCCTCCATAACGCTCTTTCCTTTTTTCATATATTCACACCCCTCTCTATAATAATACTAGAAATTCCTTGACGTGTCACTACCTGAATGATATAAAATATAGGTGGAATCAATAAGCAGAAAGGACTGTATGCAAATGTCATATCTGAAACAGCTGAAAAATGCCATGCCTGTGGCGCCCTTAAAACTGCTGGTCTTAAACAGCGCCGCGGAACTTGGAAACGAGATCAACAACTATCTTGTAGACTTTCGCAGCAAAGAGAACAACGTATATATCAACGATCCCGCCTTTCAGGGCTATGCGGAAAAAAACTACCTCTTCAGATTCAGCACGCCCCGTTTTAACAGCGGCGAGGGAAAAGCAGTGCTGGAGGAGACTGTTCGCGGAAAGGATCTTTTTATCCTCGTAGATGTATGCAACCACAGCCTGACCTACAATATGAACGGCTACACCAACCATATGTCGCCCGACGACCACTATCAGGACTTAAAGCGCATCATTGGCGCGACAAACGGAAAGGCGCACCGCGTCAGCGTGATCATGCCATTTCTGTACGAGGGACGGCAGCACAGACGCAATGGGCGGGAATCCCTGGACTGCGCCTATGCGTTCAAGGAACTCACCCAGATGGGTGTCAGCAATTTCATCACATTTGACGCCCACGATCCAAGGATACAGAATGCCGCCCCGCTGAGCGGCTTTGACAACTTTACCGCACACTACCAGTTCATAAGGGCGCTCCTGCGCGCGGAGAAGGACCTGGTGCTGGACAAGGATCACATCATCGTCATCTCGCCGGACGAGGGGGCGCTGGACAGGGCGATCTATTTCTCGACTGTGATCGGAGCCGACACGGGTATGTTCTACAAGCGGCGTGACTATACGAAGGTCGTGAACGGCAAGAATCCGATCGTCGCCCACGAATTTCTGGGAAATGACATCGAGGGCAAGGACATCATCATCATTGACGACATGATCTCCTCGGGCGACAGTATGATCGATACTTCCAGACAGCTCAAAGCGATGAAGGCAAGGCGTGTATTTATCTGCACGACATTCGGGATCTTTACAAACGGTCTCTCCGCATTTGACCAGGCGTATGAGGAGGGCGTGTTTGACAGGGTCATCACAACCAACCTGAGCTATCGTCCACCCGAGCTGCTGACAAAACCGTATTATCTCGAGGCAGATATGAGCAAGTTCCTCGCTTCCATCATAGACTTCTTAAACCACGACCTGTCCATCGAGCAGGTGACGACACCCACGGAGAAGATCCAGCACATCATCGAGCTTTATCTCGATGGCAGAGAAATCTTTAAGGTATAAAAACGAGCAGGCATATGCCTGCTCGTTTTTATACCTTTTTATAGGCAGATCCTCTGAAAGGACTTCTTTCCTTTTTTCAGTACAAACTCTTCTGCAAAGACTTCTTTTGCAAATACCGTCTTAACATCGGAAACCTTGTCACCATTCACCGAGACGCCGCCCTGCTCCACCGCGCGCCTTGCCTCTGATTTGGATGCCGTCATGCCTGCAGTGACCAGGAGTGTCAGGATGTCAATGTTCCCATCCGTAAAATTCTCGTCGGAAAGCACAGTCTTTGGCATGTTCTCCGAGTTCGCACCGCCTGCAAACAGCGCCGCAGCCGCCTCCTTCGCCTTCTGCGCCTCCTCTGTTCCATGCACCAGCTGCGTCAGTTCAAATGCGAGGATCTCCTTCGCCTTGTTGAGCTCACTGCCCTCCCATTTCTCCATCGCCTCGATCTCCTCGAGCGGAAGGAACGTGAGCATTTTCAGACACTTGATCACATCCGCATCCGATACATTCCGCCAGTACTGGAAGAACTCATACGGTGAAGTCTTCTCAGCATCAAGCCACACCGCACCGGACTCCGTCTTGCCCATCTTCTTGCCCTCGGAGTTCAGCAGGAGGTTGATCGTCATGGCGTATGCGTCCTTGCCGAGCTTGCGGCGGATCAGCTCCGTGCCTCCGAGCATATTGCTCCACTGGTCATCGCCGCCAAACTGCATGTTGCAGCCGTATTTCTGGAACAATGTGTAAAAATCAAAGCTCTGCATGATCATGTAGTTAAACTCGAGGAACGTGAGCCCCTTCTCCATGCGCTGCTTATAGCACTCCGCCGCGAGCATGCGGTTCACGGAAAAGTGCGGTCCGACCTCGCGCAGCACGTCCATATAATTCAGGTCGAGCAGCCAGTCCGCATTGTTGACCATCATCGCCTTTCCCTCTCCAAACTCAATGAATCTGCTCATCTGCTTCTTAAAGCAGTCCACATTGTGCTGGATCGTCTCCGTCGTCATCATCTTGCGCATGTCGGTCTTTCCCGAGGGATCGCCGATCATCGCCGTGCCGCCTCCGAGCAGGGCGATCGGCCTGTTGCCCGCCATCTGGAGCCGCTTCATCAGACAGAGCGCCATGAAGTGGCCTACATGGAGGCTGTCTGCTGTCGGGTCAAACCCGATATAAAAAACCGCCTTTCCGTTGTTGATCATTTCCCTGATCTCATTCTCGTCTGTCACCTGGGCGATCAGCCCTCTTGCCACCAGTTCATCATACAATTGCATTTTTCCTTCTCCTTTCACTGCTGTTCAGGAGACAAAAAAATCGTCCCCTGAATGTTAAAACGTTCAAAGGACGAGGTATAAACCACGTGTTACCACCTTTTTTCACACAGAACTCACGCCCTGTGCCTCAGCAAGTACGGGAAAACTCCGATACTCTTCCCGATATAACGTTCGGGGATCCCGTCGCAGCCTACTATGCATATGATCTCTCCATACACGGATTTCGGTGCGCGGCTCCAAGAGGTATTCACTCTCACTTTCCCTTGCGCCTCTCATCAGCCGGCGGCTTTCTGTAAGTTCCATGAAAGCTACTTATTCTTTTCACAGCCTTTCTCGATATTTATGATTGTAACAGTTCCATTATTCTTTGTCAACGAAAAATTCAGATATTAAACGCAAACTAAACGCAAAACCTCCCGATCCTCTCCAGAAGCTCATCCGCCTTTGCCTGTTCTGCATGAATGTTCATCTGCATCATGCGCCGGAAACCTTTGCTCAGCATTCCCATGATCGATTTCGCATTGATCACACTGTCTCCTATAGAGATATCAATGTCATAGGAACACTTCTCTGTCTGATGGACAAACTCCATCACATCATCCACATCCGATAAAAAAATGTTTTTACTTATCATACAAACTCCCCATTCCTTTTCCTGTTTAAGATTACCTTCCTGCTACACTCCAATCTGGGTATCGGAAGCTTTTCATGAATATTGAAACCCATTTCTTGCCTCTAATATAGTATTGTTTCCTTTTTTTGTCAATCATCGAATGTAACATTTTTTACAGTATAAATCTATATTTTTTGTTATTTTTTCACAATCCCGCTCTTCTTATTTTCGAAAAATTTCGTATTGATTTTGTACCGTCAACCGTCTATAATGTAGACGGAAAAGGAAAAATACGATAACAACTACGAAAGAGGGGGAACAAAATGGAATCGTATATCATGTTTAAGAATCTGGCGATCATCATCGTCGCTGCAAAAGTCTGCGGGATCGCAGCCAGGAAATGCAAGGCGCCGCAGGTCGTGGGCGAGATCATCGCGGGACTTCTGATCGGTCCAAGCATTTTAGGCTGGGTGGAACAGTCGGATTTTCTCGTACAGCTCGCAGAGGTCGGCGTGGTGCTGCTGATGTTCTCGGCAGGGCTTGAGACGGACTTAAAGGATCTGATGAAGACCGGACCGATCGCCACCCTGATCGCCTGCGCAGGTGTGTTTGTCCCGTTAGTATGCGGCGCACTGCTCTACATGGCGTTCTACGGCGTCGCGCCATGGGGATCCGAAGAATTTTACAAGGCAGTCTTTGTCGGCACGATCCTCACCGCGACATCCGTGAGCATTACCGTGGAATCGCTGAAAGAGATGGGCAAATTGAAAGGGCATGTCGGCACGACCATATTGAGCGCGGCGATCATCGATGACATCATCGGCATCATCGTACTCACCTTTGTGATCGGGTTCAAGAGCCCGGATTCCAATCCCACAACGGTGCTGGTCAACACGGTTCTGTTCTTTGTGTTTGCCATCGTGGTCGGATTTATCTTTTATAAGCTCTTCCAGTATGTGGACAACAAGTACCCGCATACGAGGCGCATCCCGATCCTGGGACTGGCATTCTGCCTTGCCATGGCGTACATAGCAGAAAAATATTTCGGCATCGCCGATATCACGGGCGCCTATGTTGCCGGGATCATCCTCTGCTCCATCCGCGACTCGAGCTACATCGCGGAGAAGATGGACATCAACTCCTACATGCTGTTTGGCCCGGTCTTCTTTGCGAGTATCGGTCTGAAAACGAATGTGGAGAGTGTCAACATGGGCATCCTGGTCTTTTCCGTCGCGTTCGTCGCTGTCGGACTGATCTCAAAGATCATCGGCTGCGGACTGATGGCGCGTATCTGTAAGTTCAACGGACTGGATTCGCTAAAGATCGGTGTGGGAATGATGACGCGCGGGGAGGTCGCACTGATCGTGGCACAGAAAGGACTGTCAGCCGGCCTGCTGACTCCGGTGTATTTCACATCGGTGATCTTTCTGATCATCGTGTCCTCGATCTCGACACCGATCATCCTGAAAATATTGTATTCAAAAGAAGGCGCATAATGGCAAAGATACTTGTCGTGGAGGACAATCACGACTACCAGGAATTATTACAGAATTTTCTCGAAAATGCCCATCATGAGATCACGACCGCGGGCGACGGAGAGAGCGCGCTCGAGCTCACCGCCGCCCTGCCGTTTGACCTGATCCTGCTGGATCTGATGCTGCCTGGTCTCGACGGGTTCGATGTCTGCCGCTCGATCCGGGAAAAGTGTGACACTCCTGTCATAATGCTGACGGCGCTGGGCAGCGAATCCTGCCAGATGCGCGGCTACGGACTCCATATCGACGACTTTATCACAAAACCGGTATCCATGGCACTGCTCCTGCAAAAAGTCGAGGCTGTGCTGCGCAGGACCATGCTGTCCGTGCCAAAAACGATGCAAGCCACACCCAAAACCCTGCACTTTGAGAATATCGCGCTGGATCCGGACACCCATACCGTCCGCGTCAGCGGCCATCCCGTCGAACTCACGCTGCGCGAATATGAGATCCTGCAGGAACTGATGCTGGCACCAAGCAGTGTCGTGACCAGAAAAACACTGATCGAAAAGCTGTGGGGATATGATTTTTCCATCAGCGATACGCGCATTGTCGACACGCACCTGAAAAATATCCGGCGGAAGCTGGGCACAGCGGACTGCATCGAGACAGTCCGCGGCATCGGTTACAAATTAAAAAGGAGACAAAATGAACAAACTGATGCACAAGCTGACCCTTAAAACCTTTTTTCTGCTGCTACTCCTCTCGCTGTCAGTCACCCTGTTTGCCTACGGCTGTATCTGGATCTTTCTCCCCTATGCTGATCAGAAGTCCGCGCGCCGGAACCTTGCGCGCCAGACAGAGCAGTTCGTCTCCTGTCTTTGGACGACGCCAAGGAGCGACAGCACACCTCTCTTTACAGATTTCCTCCGCCAGACTGGCGCCGAACTCCTCCTGCTCGACCAGAGCGGAGAGACTGTCAGTCCATTCACCTTTCAAAAAACCGGGCACAGCGAGATCGTGCCGGAAGCCCGGTATCCATTCCGTTTTGCGGATTCTGACGATGAGTATGTGCTCATCGCCCGCTATGATCCCACGCGTTCCGATGAGATCAGAGCCGCGGTGCAAAGAAGCATTCCGCATGTCGCACTCCTGATCCTCCTGCTCTCCTCCGTCAGCGCGTTCCTATTCTCGCGCCATATGACCAGGCCCATCATCCGCATCAGCAGGATCGCGGACAGGATCGCAAACCTTGATTTTAGCTGGTACTGCCCGGATCTGCGCGATGACGAGATCGGGATCCTGTCGCGCAGTATCAATGAGCTGTCCGACAAACTGCACACAGCGCTCGACGAGATCCACCGCAGAAACGCTCTGCTCGAGGACGAGATCGCACTTGAAAAGGAGCGCGAACGCCGGAGAATGCTTTTCTTTTCAGGCGTCTCCCACGAACTCAGGACGCCGATCGCCGTCGTCATCGGACAGCTCGAGGGCATGCAGATGCAGGTCGGCGTCTACAAGGACCGCGAAAAATATCTGGCGCGCAGCGCGGAGATCCTGCAGTCCCTCAACAACTTTATCAGGGAAGTGCTCCTGATCTCCCATATGGATATGAATACTGAACCAGCGGTGACTGCCGTGGATCTGTCTGCAATGACAAGATCCCTCGCATCTGAATATATGGACTATGCAGAGCCGCTCTCCATACATTTTTCCATCGAGATAGAACCCGGTATCCAGATATACGGGGACGAGGCGCTATTAAAAAAGGCGCTCGGCAATGTGATCGGCAATGCAGTCACCTACTCGCCCGAACACGGCAGCATCTCCATAAGGCTTACCCGCACTCAGGACACTGCGGCGCTCACCGTGGACAATGCCGGCGCACATATCCGTGAAGCGGATCTGCCCCATCTCTTTGAGGCCTTCTACCGCGCAGGCGGATCGGCAGGACACGGCAGCGGGCTCGGACTCTATATCACGCGAATGATCCTGGAAAACGGTCAGGTCCGCCACACCATCGAGAACACCGGCGACGGGGTACGGTTTACTGCTGTCTTTCCAGCCGCAGGATAATTCATCTTCTCCACACAAACTCCACATAAAATACACCCAATCTTCAGACAACTCCTGCAAAAGATATGATAGAATATATGAATCAAATATCTGCAAAGGAGACAGAAAATGTTATGAAAATCGATGTCAGCCATATCACCATGATCTATCCGTCGGGCAAAAAGGCGCTGCAGGACATTTCCCTCAGCGCAGAGAGTCCGAACTTCATCGGTGTGCTCGGTCCCAACGGCGCCGGAAAAACGACGCTGATGAAGCTGTTGATCGCAGGGCTTCTGCCCACCAAAGGGGAGATCTCATTAGACGGCAAACCGCTTCTCTCACAGGAAAGATATCTGAAATCACAGCTTGGCTATCTGCCGCAGAACTTCGGACTGTACGATGAGCTGACAGTCTGGCAGTTTCTGGACTACATGGCGGCGCTCAAAAATATAAGGGACTCCAAAGCGATCGCAGAAGTGCTGGAACGCACAAACATGACAGCGCTGAGAAAGACGCGTATCCGCAGACTCTCCGGCGGCCAGCGCCAGCGCGTCGGGATCGCGCAGGCACTCCTCGGCAATCCGCAGCTGATCATACTGGACGAGCCGACTGTCGGTCTGGATCCCGAGGAGCGCGTCAAATTCCGCAACATTTTCTCGGAGATGGCGCAGGACAAGATCGTTCTGCTCTCCACACATATCGTCGAAGATGTGCAGGCGGTCTGTAACCGGGTGCTTGTGATCCACGACGGCCTGATCCGCTTTGACGGCACACCCGCCCAGCTCATCGCGCAGACTGTGCATCATGTCGGAACCTGTCACGCACAGCCAGGCGATGATGCACCGGACGGCTGTCAGATCGTCTCCAAAGTCCATACGGCTGACGGGATCCGCTCCCGCATTGTCGCCGAACATCTGCCCCCCTGTGCGCAGAGCTGCGAACCAACGCTGGAAGACGCCTACCTGTACTGTATCCACCGGCCTGAAAACCAGAAAAATATACGAGAGGAGCCTGCCGCAATATGAGACTGTTTTCTTTATACCGTGTCGAGTTCAGGCGCCTGCTGTTGTCCCGGACTGCAGCGATAGCGGCGATCCTGTCCATACTCTCACTGCCGCTGGGCAATCTTCTGACGGCCTTCTCCGGCGGCCGTTCCATGTCCGCCCACTACATTCTGACACCGGTACTGACAGGAACGACTGCCGGCGCCATAGTGTGGGCGGTGGTCATGATCCTGGAGGCCGACAGACTGCAGCGCAGCTGTGTCCATGTACTGACAGACGCCGTCGCACCGCCCGCATTCCTGTCCGCAGCAAGGACACTGGCGCTGATGACACTGTCCGCAGCCGTGACTGTACTCACTGCGCTGGTCTATCTGCCCTGCACCGCCTCCAAAATGTCTTACTTATTTTCACCTGGCTTTTACTTCGCAAATTTTATGGTATTCATGCTCCCGACCTGGTGGGTCTCCATACTGTTTGCAGATGCGCTTTACCAGATCACGCGGCGCGTCGAGCTGACTTGTATACTGTATATCGCGCTTGCCGGCGTGAGCATCAGCGGGATCGCCGCCTCCGATTACTTCATGCGTTGGATCAATCCGTTTGTCATCACGTACTCCGATGGTTTCCCGACCATCTGGCCTCTGCGGATCGGACTGTACACACGGGTTCTATGGCTTGGTATCGCGCTGGGCATATGGCTGTTTTCTATATTATGTATCCGCAGATATCAGAGAGGGCTTGTTTTTTCTATATTGAGAAACATTCAAAAACTGCCTGTTCTGATACCCGCCGTCATGTTCGTCACAGCCGGAATCCTTCTGTGGGATTTTCAGCCCTTTATCGACCATGGCCCCGATGAATACGTTGCTTCGGACAATGTATGGGAAATCGATGATGCCAACAGGATCAGCGCGATCCGGTACAGCCTTGATCTGGATCCCGCAACGGGAACACTCTCCGCAAAAGCGGAATATGACATTCAGGTTCCCTGTCGCGGAGAGGACGTACTGAATCTCAACCCCGGCTACACGATCACCAAAATGACCTATGACGGTGAAAATATCCCATTTCGAACCGTGGACAGCGATATCAACGGACAGCGCCCCACTTATTTCGAGCTTCCGGAGCAGCTTTGCAGCAAGACACTTGTGATCGAGTACAGCGGTTTTCCTACACAGGGAAAATACTGGTCCAACTCCATGGTGCGGGACACGATCGACCGCGACTATATCTCACTGTCCTCCGTTGCGATCGTACCTATCCTGGAAAACTACTATACCGGTGTGGACGAGGCTGCTGTGGCTGACATCACGATCCCCGACAACCTGACGCCCTTTCTGAACCATGAACTGATGACTGACTCCGTCGACAACGGAGATGGAACGAGAACTTGGAGGGCGAGATGTCCCAAATATATCGGCGATCTGACAGCCGGATATTACACGGTCGACGCCTTTCGGATCGGTGACCTGGCGGTTGATTTTGCCTATGGAACGGCATATGAGGAGATTGTCGCGAAAAATGATATCCAACAGACGATCATCGATATTCTCACGTACGGCACAGAACATTACGGGGAACTCTTCTCAGCCAATAACAACCACCTGCTCCTTCGTCAGGAGAGCGCCATGTTCGGGGGCGGTTATGCGCTGCGCGGCGTATCCACATGGTTTGAGACTGTGCTGGCGCCGGATACACTGAGCGACACGGACAAGGGCGCCAGTGCGACAGAGGTCTTTATCCACGAGATGCTCCATCAGTGGTGGGGCGGACTCGGACTCTCCTGTGCAGATGAGGAGCTGTGGAGTTCAGAGGGACTGACTGTCTACTCCACTTACCGTCTTGTCAAAGAAAAATACGGAGAACTCTATGCACAACAGTACTACGTCGATGCGTGGAAGGAGGCCGTGGACGAACAGAACCGAAGTTTCTACAACCGCCACCCGGAATATCTCGATCTGCTCCCGGAACTGTATCAGGCGCAGATCCGGTCTGCGAACAAAGTCATCAACCAGTATCAGCGCATGCCGCTGATGATCCTGAAAGCAGAGAAGCTGGTCGGGGGCGAAGACAAGATGGACGAGATCCTGCGCCAGATGTATGCGGAGCGGGATCAGTATCAGGAAAACGACTTTTACTTTACTGATTTTCTGAATTATCTGGGATTGACAGAGGAGGATCTGAACCTTGAATAAGATGTGTTTTCTCAAAATATTGTGTTATGAACTGCGGCGGGCGCTCATGAACAGACTCTTTTTGGGACTGCTGCTCATGAACGGTCTGTCCGCATGGTTTTTATTGTCCTATGACATCATCAGGGGCACTGCGTACACTGCACCCTTTTCCGTGTGGAGCTACTGCACTTATCTCGGCAGGACGCTCCCAGTCGCGGCGGTCACAGTTTTGCTCCTGCTGTCCAGTTACTACAGTAAAAAGCAGAAGCAGGTTGAGATCCTGACAGCCGCCGCCCCGTTCTCGCCCTTTGATCAGGTCACGATACGGACGGTGACTGCTGGCATCTGCTTTCTGCTGATCAGTCTCGTGGTGATCCTGCTCGCACTGTTATTTTACATGCGCCTTTTTGGATTTCGAAACTTTGCGCCGTTCATCCTGCCGTCCGTCCTGCTCCTGCTGCCTTGTTTTATATTGGTAAATGGTCTGGGACAGCTCCTCGGCAGCCTGCACTGCGGCCTGATCTATGTTTTGATGATGGCTGTCCTTGTCCTTTGCAATGTCACAGGTGTCTTTGACCTTTTTGGCGCGGGATACTTCTCGTCCGTTCCGCTGACGCTCCCTGCCGGTGCGGACGGTGAGCCGGCATTTACGGTCGGTGCCGGATTTATTGCCGCCCGGCTGCTGTATCTCGCGCTTGGCGCCGCCTGCATCTATCTCACCGCAGCGCTGTCAGCCCGCAAGTCCAGAAAAGCCTGACCTATTGGTCCTGATCTGTCCCGGCTACATCCACGCCCTCGATCCTTACCGCATAAGGTCCCTCATATTCGTCATTCTGATAGCGCTCTTTGGAAAAGAGCATATTTGCCTGTACTGCCAGGATACTGCCGTTGACCGATCCGCCTGTCACGGGTGTCACTTTTTCACCGTCATACAAGAACGCCAGGCGGATCTCCCCGCCAAAATGCCCGGTCATGATATCCATCTGAAAATCCGAAAAGCTCACGATGTGCAGATACGGGGACGCTTTCAGCTCTTCCATCGTCCTGCTGCCGACGGGAACCGAGATGCTGGTATAATTTCCCGTGGGTTCGATGCCAAGATAATAAGAATACCTGCATCCCCCGTGAAACATTTTCAGCGTCCCGTTCTCCATCAGCAGTCGGTCCTTCATCGCAATCCCCTCATCGCTGTAGGGTTCTTTCGCTTTCATGTATATCGTGAGCGCATCGCCCTGTATCGCATCGCCCTGCACATGATCGCCGATCTGATAATTGGAATACTTCTGGTAAACGACGCCCGCACTGGAACGCCCGCAGTAATACTGCATGATCTCCTGCAGGTTCTTCCCCGACAGAAGGATCGTGTATTTTCCTGCCCTGGGCGCTCTTTCTGCCTCCGCCCTTGACTGTGTCATCGCAAGCGCTTCCGCCACATCCTGGCGCAATGCGTCCAGTTTGGCATCATGATAAGAAAAATGGTGATATGTCTCCACATCCTGCGGTTCGACACACTGTACCACATACTCTCCGGAAACCAGATATGTCTCGTAGCTGACATCCACCCCTCTGGAATTTACGATCCGGCGCACAGTACGCGTCGTAAATACTTCCGCAGAATTGATAAACACTTTCTCAGAATTGTCCGCTTCGTACAACGCCTCCACGATCTGCCGGGTGCTCTCCTCGAGACTCTGACCCGCAAACTGGCTGTCCGCTCTGACAAACTCTTCCCTTTTTCCGGCATTCAGCTCATAGTATTCGTTGCTTACCAGCGCTGCTGCATGGTACGCTTTCTGCAGCGATCGCCTGATCTCTTCCGTATCCATTTCCGGGTGGATGATGACCGCCGAAGAACCAAGTTTCTTTTCTCCGTCCTGCTCATGCGGACAAAATACGACAACATCGTAATCTGTCAGATCCGTCCGCCTCTTCAGATCCAGTTTTTTCCTGACAAAAAAACATTCTATCGACGCCTGCACACTCTCCATGATGCGATATTCTTTTATTCCCAGCTGCGCTAATACAGCTTTGATCTGTTCTATCAACTTTTATCCCTGCCTTTCCTGATACTTTAACCCAGACGGATCTTTGCCTTGATATAAGGACCTCCATCCGATACCTTCACCCACTCCTTATATCCTTTTCCACACATGCCGCTGCCGCCGAGATACACATTCTCTGACATCATGGAGATCGACTTTAACAGATCTGGTACATAGCCTGTGAGGACGATCGGCGAAAAGATCTTCCCCGTCAGTCTGCCGTCACGGATCTCCCTCGCGATATTGACCATGCACTGAATTCCCCAGTTCTTTGGATCTTCCATGCCGCTCTTCGGATTTTCCAGCAGGAATCCATACCGGATCGATGCGATCATCTCTTCTTTTGTGTCTGCACCGCCCTCAAAAAAGGTGTTGGTCATGCGCGTGTACGCCTTCCTGCGGAAACTCTCCCTTCTCCCGTTTCCAGTCGGCTCTGTGTTCAGTACCAGGGCGGACTGCAGGTCACTGATCCCGCTTTTCAGGATTCCCCGATCGATCACTGTCGTATCGTGTGCCATCGTTCCTTCATCATCAAAATAATAGGTCGCCACCTCCCTAGCTGCCGTGGCGCCGTCATGCATTGTGACAAGATCTGATGCCACGCGCTCACCCACATACTGTTCCGCAAGTGCACGCTTCTTCACAAACATGTCCATCTCGACACCATGGCCAAACGCCTCATGCACGATCATGCCTGTGACCTCCGGCGAACAGATACAGTCGTATTCTCCCGGCGTGATCGTCTCACTGTCGAGAAGCTCCAGCACGGCTTTCGCGCATTCCTCGATATCCGCATCGATCTGTGAAAGCACTTCTGCACCGCCCAGATTGGAGTACGTCCGGTAATATGTCTTGAACTCCTCCCCCTTAGCCGCGACAAAACAAAGCAGGCCTGTCATCCACATCACACTCTGTTCCATCATGCGGTCTCTCGACCAGAACAGTTTCGTGTATCTCTGATAACTGGCGCTCACTTGGCAATCCAGGATCTTTTCGCTGAATGCCAGTCCTTCATCCCTGATCTTTACAAAATGCGCCAGTATCGCATCATCTCCCAGCGTTTCGGGATCGATCTCATAATCCGTACTGCCGCAAAACTCCGCCTTTTCCTCTGCCGGCACATGATATTCGCTCTCGCATAAGCCTTCTGGCATGACCTTATCAGAGGACTCCACCAATTCCGCGATGCGGGCGCAGAGATCATCCAGATCTTGCTCCGCGATCTGGTTAAAAGAATACTCCGCATAATGCTTTCCATCCGATACTTTCACCACGAATCCCCTGGAAGTGCCGCGTTTTGCCTCGCTGACACTCATATTTTTCCTTGAAACACTGTAGTTCCCTGACTTTGCGTCCTCCGCCAATATCGATGCATACGGATACCGCTCCAGCAGCATATCCAATAACTTCTTTAGCAGCGGTTTCTTTTTCTGAATAAATAAACTTTCCTGTACTTTCATGTCTGCTCCTTCCTATTTCATTTTTCATGCATTGTCCGCATATGATCCTCCCCTTTTATCATGCTCCTTCCTCGTTTAGATTCACCAGCTTCATGGTATCCATGTCAAGCCGCCTGTAGAAACAATTGTTTACCACTCCTCTGTATGACGTGTGACAGATGTTCCCATTCATCGGACGGACTTTGTATACCAGCGAATTCTGCTCGCAGTTGACCAGGATCTCTGTCAGTTCAAACTCATTGCCCGATGTCTTTCCCTTGTGCCATAACTCGTTCCGCGAAGTGCTCCAGAGCACCAGTCTGCGCAGTCTGACTGACTCGAGCAGCGCCAGCTCGTTGGTATATGCCACGAGAATCACCTCGCTGGTATCCGCGTTCTGGATCGCGACAGGGATCACCTCCTGGCCGGACATATCCGCGATCTTCTTAAAATCCAGCCGCAATTCGTTTGTCTCTTCAATATAGCCCATTTTTGTTTTCTCCTATTGATATTTAGTCTCTGAACCGTCCTTTACCGCCCAGCGCATCTTGGTGGAACGCGCGCGTCCGTTCTGCCTGCATTCCTCCGCAGACGGACGCATGACCTCCTCGGAGATCTCACGGAACACGCCCTGTTTCTTTCCCAGTTTGAAGGCTTTCTTGACCATTCTGTCCTCGCCGGAGTGAAAAGTCAGGATCGCCGCCCTGCCGTTCGGCGCCAGCACATCGGGAAGCTTGCCGAGAAATGCTTCGAGCACTTCGAATTCGCTGTTCACATCGATGCGCAGTGCCTGAAATGTGCGCTGACAGGTCTTTTTGACGATCTCTCTCTTCCCGCCGTCATCAGGCAGCGCGGACAACGCCCGCTCTATGACTGCTTTTAGCTGTGTGGTCGTCTGTATCGGCTCCCTGCGGCGCAGTGTCCTGACGATCTCGGCGGCGATCTCTGCCGCATAGGGCTCGTCTGCATTTTCTACGAGCATTCCTGTCAGCTCGTCCTGTGTCAGTTCTTTCAGGCGCTCTGCCGCAGATACCCCCTGTCCGGGATCCAGCCGCAGATCAAGCGGTCCCTCCACCTTGTAAGAAAAACCCCTGCCCGGATCATCGATCTGCATGGATGACACGCCCAGATCCGCGAGGACAAAATCAAACGGTCCGTGCTCCGCCGCGATCCGGTCAATATCGGCAAAGTTTTCCTGCAGGATCGTCAGGATCTCCGGACCATATCCGGCCCGCTCCAACCGTTCTTTTGTCCTGACGATCTCGATCGGATCCACATCAAGTGCATAGATATGGCCGCTGCCCTGCAGCTGTTCCAGCATCCTGCGCGTGTGGCCGCCATAGCCAAGCGTGGCATCCAGTCCTTTTTGCCCTGGCTGTATCTGCAGAAAGTCCAGGATCTCCTGAACCATGATGGACCGGTGCATGCCTGCCGGCGTACTGCCCTTGCTGATCACTTTCTCGACCGTGTCCGCGTATCTCTCCGGATCGTGTTCCTTGTATTTTTCCTCGAATCTTCTGGGGTGCGTCCCCTTGTAGCGCACGCGCCTTCTGTGTTGTTCTTCCATATGACCCTTCCTGTCTTTTTCTAGAGCGTGTTTGAAAAATATTTCATCCTTATATTACCACACGATCGTCCAGTTTTCTATCCCGTATCCAAACTCCTCACACAGAATCCCAAAGAAGAGGGGGCGAATGATCGCCCCCCTGTACTTCTCTGCAGATTCACAGATCCTTACTGCAGGACATTGCGCACCTTATCCTCATATTCTTCTTTGGTGATGATGTCCATCTCATACTGCATCTGGATCTTTTTCAATGTCTCAAAATTGTCAAACTTCCTCTGTGCCTTCGCCAGTTTTTCCTCATACTCGTCAAACGAGATCACGTCCAGATCGCGCGCCTTATCCAGCTTGCGCTTCTCGCTCTCAAACTGATCCAGCGCCTTTTTCCTGTCCTTTTCCAGCGAATGCTGTCTGACCTGCTGATCCTTCTGCGCGATCTGCTCTGCGATCTCTGCCACTTTTTCCAGATCCGGATTGATGACGTCCAATATATCTGACACATCAAACGGAGCCGTGCGGAAAGAATCCGCGATATACGCGACATAGCGCTTGCCGATCTCCGCATACTGGCTCTCCAGCTTCTTCTCGACTGCCGCCTTCTGAATCCTCAGATTTGCAAGCTCGGTCTGCTCCTTTGTCACATTGCCGATCTCCCTTACGACTTTCGTTGTCTTATCAAAAAAATCCATCTCTTCTCCTCCTGTTTATGCAGCGTGCCCCGGACTTCGGGAATACGTTGTCTGATACGCTTTTGTTAATATGTTATCCTTATTCTATCACCCAAAGCAATACTGCACCACCAAACTATTTATAAATAATGTGAAAAAAGGATAAAGCCCTTTTCTTTACATCAGCAACCCTGTTATGCTATACTATGATCATCATAATATATTTTATCCCTGACAGAGAAAGGAGTTTCTATGGAATCAGCAAGAATAAACAATTGCTTTACAGAGGAGGACTACTACAATCTCCCCGACGATATGCATGCCGAGCTGATCGACGGCAAATTCTACGACATGGCGTCGCCAAACCGCACACATCAGGAGATTGTTGGCTATTTCATTAAAAAGATCGGAAATTACATTGATGCCGAAAAGGGTTCCTGCAAAATCTATCCGGGGCCATTTGCCGTCAAGCTGTTCAATGACAGGAACACGATCGTGGAACCGGATATCAGTGTCATCTGCGATCCAGACAAGCTCACAGACAAGGGCTGCTCCGGCGCGCCCGACTGGATCGTGGAGGTCGCCTCGCCGACCAACACCGCCCACGATTACGTCCGGAAACTGAACCTTTATGTCAAGGCAGGTGTCCGTGAATACTGGATCGTGGATCCGATGGTAAGGGAGATCTCTGTGTATTACTTTGAACAAAGCTCCTTTCCCACGTCGTACACCTTTGAGGACAAGGTCAAAGTGAACATTTATGACACCCTGTGGATCGATTTTCAGGAATTGCCGCTGTGATCCTTATGGATCCGGTTCTTTAGGACGAAGACCCTCCCTGAGCAGTCCGTCATATTCTTCCCATGAGATGTATCTGCCGCCCATGCTCTCCAGATGGTCCGTGTGGAACTGGCAGTCGATCAGCAGAAAGCCCTGCTGCTCCAGAAGCTGCGCAAAAGCGATCAGCGCTGTCTTGGAACCGTTCTCTTTCTCAGAAAACATACTCTCGCCGAAAAAACATTTGCCGATGCAGACGCCATAAAACCCGCCCGCAAGCTCACCGTCCTCAAAAACCTCCACACTGACCGCATACCCCTGTTCATGCAGTCGGCGGTATGCCGCTTCCATCTCGTCCGATATCCACGTGCCGCCGTTAAACTCTCTCTTGATGCGGCAGCGATGCATGGTATCTGCAAAATCCCTGTTCAGAACCACCCGCAATTCGTGTTTCTTCATATATTTCTTCATGGAATGGGAGATGTGGATCTCTTCTGGAAAGATGACAAAGCGCTCTTTGGGACACCACCACAGGATTTCCTCCCCAGGTTCATACCACGGAAAGATCCCGTGCGTGTATGCCAGCAGAAGACGCTCGACACACAGATCTCCTCCCACAGCGAGAAGCCCGTCGTCCCTTGCGAGCGTTGGATCCGGAAATGATATTTCTTTGTCACTGATGCGAAAAACAGGCATGATCGATCACCTTCTCACTTATAAAACTTTCACCTTTGTTCGAACGTTCTTTCGGCCTTTCTCCTGCGGATATTGCAGCAAAAATTTGTCCTCTGCGGCTGCCAGCCTGCATTTTCCGCCTTTTTTCAGCCTGCCAAACAGGATCTCGTCCACCAGGAGCGGCTTTATCTCGCCCTGGATCACGCGGTCGATCTCCCTTGCGCCGAATTCCGTGGAGATCCCCTTCCTTTTCAGCAGTTTCTTCGCCGCCGCATCCACCGACAGCTCCACTTTTTTCGCCAGGAGCAGCTTCTGCAGTTCTCCGAGCTTTTTCTCCGTGATCTGCCCTGCCATCGTATCGTCCATCCCATGAAAGACGACGATCTTGTTCAGGCGGTTTCGGAATTCCGGCTGGAATATCCGCTTTACCTCCTCCATGATCACGTCCGCCCTGACATCCTGTCCCATAAACCCGATTCCGTGCCTGCCGATCCGGCTTGCCCCCGCATTGGAGGTCATGATGACGATCACGTTGCGGAAATCTGCCTTTCTGCCCTGATTGTCCGTGAGCGTGGCGTAGTCCATCACCTGCAGGAGAATGTTGTAAATGTCCGGGTGGGCTTTCTCAATCTCGTCCAGCAGCAGCACGGCATGGGGATTCTTGCGGATCTCCTCCGTCAAAAGACCGCCCTCCTCATAGCCGACATATCCTGCCGGCGAACCGATCAGCTTCGCGACCGCATGTTTTTCCTCGTACTCACTCATGTCAAAGCGGATCAGCTTCACGCCAAGCTCGTCCGCCAGACTCCGTGCGATCTCCGTCTTGCCGACGCCTGTCGGTCCCACAAACAGCAGGCTCGCCAGCGGCTTTCCCTCCTCCAGAAGCCCTGCCCTTGAGAATTTCACCGCATTGACCACCTGCGCGATCGCCTCATTCTGTCCATACACGCGGTTCATCAGCCGTTTTTCAAGCGTTGCAAGCGTCTCGATCTCATCATGCTCCACCACCTGTTTCGGGATCTGACAGGTTTTGGACAGAATCTCGTCGATCAGGCCTTTCCCCACAGTCTGCGTTTTCTGCTCAAGCGGGTGCAGACGGCGGTAAGCCCCCGCCTCGTCGATCAGGTCGATCGCCTTGTCCGGCAGACAGCGCTCATTGACATACTTCGCACTCATACTGACCGCATACGCGATCACGCCCTTTCCATACGTCACCCCATGGAATTTCTCATAACTCTTTTTCAGCCCCTCCAGAATGCGCGTGGCGTCTTCTATACCGGGTTCCCTGATATCAATATTCTGAAAGCGGCGCACCAGGCTCCTGCTCTTCTCGAAATGCTTCTTGTACTCCTCGTAGGTCGTGGCGCCGATAAAGCGGATACTGCCTGCCGCCAGGTAGGGCTTTAACATATTTGAGATGTCAAAAGAACCTCCGTTCACCGCACCGGCGCCGACGATATTATGAATCTCATCGATGTAGACGATCGGCTTCTCCTCGCGGCTGATACTGTCCATGACCCGTTTAAACCGTTTCTCAAAATCACCGCGAAACTGCGTCCCCGCGATCAGGCTTCCGAGATCCAGCGAAAAGATCTTCGCATTTTTTAACGGCTCCGGAACCCGGTCCTCCTCGATCAGACGGGCAAGGCCATAGGTGATCGCCGTCTTGCCGACACCCGGCTCACCGATGTGGAGCGGATTGTTCTTCTCCTTGCGGCACAGGATCTGCATCGTACGCTCAAGCTCGTCCTCCCTGCCGATCAGCGGATTGACCCCCTCCAGCGCGTCGTTCAGACAGACAGTGAACTGCTGCCACACTTTGTCAGTTTTTTCCTCTCCCTGCGCATCCTCCGCAAGCGTATCCATACCATCTGTCCCACCAGCCAGGTCTCTGCTGCCCGTCTGCCTGCCGTCTGCCGCCCGCCTGTCAGCGGACAGTTCCTCATATAATATGGTCATCTGCTGCAGAAGCTCAGCGTGTTCTATCCCCTGCAATTGCATGTAATAGACAGCATAGCTCTCCTCCAGCTCAAACATGGCATGGATAATGTGCATCAGTCCGACGACATTTTTCCCGCTGCCCTGCGCCGACTGCCATGCAAAAGACAGCATGGTTCCCATTCCAGCGGAAAACTCCGGGTTTCGATCCGGATCCGCAGATGCGTTTCCCTCCGGGCTGACAGAGACCATATATTGATTGAAATAGCCTTCCAACTGCTCCGACAGCTCCGAAATATTTCCGCCGCAGTCCTCAAACGCCTCCGCAAAGATCTTGTTGCCGCATATGACATACAGCACCAGCTCCGGCGTCACAAGCTCATAATGCCTGTTCTTTGCCAGAACCACCACGGAATTGATGATCTCCGCCACCTCTCTTGTTACCTGCATAACTTTCCTCCATCATTTTTCAACACACCGCGGAGAATGCCGCCCTCTGGTTTCATGTTTTTATTCCAGTGTCATCCGAAACGGAAATCCCTCCGCTTTCGCCCTTGCCGCCGCTGTCTGCACTTTGGAGACGGCAATGTCGTACGGATACGAACCCACCACGGCCTTTCCCACCTCATGCACCAGCAGCATCAGCCGCTCCGCCTCCATCTCGTCTTTGTGAAAGATATCCCTCAGTATGTCAACCACAAAGTCCATTGTGGTAAAATCGTCATTGTGCATGATCACTTTATACTGCTTCGGTTCCCGTATTCTGATCCGGGTACTCTCCTTTGTTTCTCCCTGCGCTGCCATCTGATATTACTCCATCCCATCTACTTCGTTTTTTTATCAAACTGTGACAAGTCCTGTCCCTTCAATGCTTTCTCGAGCAGTGCCGGCAAGAGCTCCGGCGTGCATGCAAAACACGGTACGCCGAGTCCTGCAAGCTTCTGCGCCATCTGCGTATCATAATAAGGCTTTCCGCCGTCCGCGATCGCGAGCAGGCTGACCACAGTCACCCCGGATTCCTTCAGATCGCCGATACGCCGCAGCAATGCCGCCCTGTTTCCGCCCTCCTCCAGATCGGATATCAGGAAAAACAGTGTTTTTGCCGGATTCTCGATAAACTGCTCACAGTAGGCAACTGACTTGTTGATATCCGTGCCGCCTCCTAACTGGAATCCAAACAGCAGATCGACCGGATCATCACTCTTTTCTGTCAGGTCAACGATATTGGTGTCAAACGCGACGATCCTTGTCCTGATGCTCGCCATGCTCGCCAGAATGCAGCTGATGATCGAGGAATAGATCACGGACTCTCCCATCGAACCGCTCTGGTCAATATCGAGTATGATGGTCCACTTGTTCGCCGCAGTCGTACTCGTCCGGTCAAAAAAGTAAAAATGCTCGGGTACGATCGTCTTTAGCTCTGCATTATAATGCTTTAGATTGCGGCTGATCGTCATCTTGTAATCCATCGCCGACGCGGAAGGGATCGGTGAGTGCTTTTTCTTGTTGACTGCAGCAGTCACAGCACGCCGGATATCCTGTTCCAGAAGTTTATTGATCTCTTCCACGATCTTCTTGATAAATTCGCGGACGCTCTCCTTGGATCGCTTCGGTATCTGGTCTTTTAACATCAGGATCGTGGACGCCAGATTGATATCCGGCTCCATATTCTCCAGAAGCTCCGGCTCAAACAACAGTTGTTTCAGGCCGCAGCGCGCCACTGCGTCGTTTTGAATGACTGTCACCAGTTCCTTGTCAAACAGCGTCCGCACATCGCCGAGCCAGCGGCTGATCTGCGGATTGGACGGCCCCTTCCCACCACCTGCACCACCGCCGCCTGCTCCGCCAAAGCCGCCCGACTCTGTCCGGTTATAGATGGAAGCCAGCGCCTGGTCCATCAGATCCTGCTCCTGCGTCAGCGCAAGGTCTGTCATTCCCGACAGGCGCCTGTCACTCTCCTGCCCAAGGATCAGCCGCCAACGGCTGATCTGTTCTTTCACTTCCATATGAATCCTCCTCAGTTCCACCACGATACGATTTCTTCCGGATCCCACACTTTCATTTCTGCCTCTTTATAATCCTTAGGATTCCGCGTTACAATCCCATCCATTTTCTGCAGTAAAGCAACTGAATACTGTACAGAATCCTCAAAATCTTTCCATGGCAGCGCAAGTGCCTTTTGTATCTCATCTTCCGAAATACCCGCTACCGAAACTACTTTTATCAATTTAACAATAAGACTTTTGACTTCTGCCCTATCTCTCAGTGCCTGATTCGCGATATAATATATATCCGTGATCGCAGATGCTGATACATACAACTCAATTTCCTTACGTCGTGCCAAAGTCAGTACACTGGCACAACTCTTGTAAAAAGGTTCTCTTTTTAGAAGCACATCGAGAATAACATTGGTATCAATCAGATATTTCATACTTTTTTAACCTCTCACTTCTGTATTCTTCCAGCGTTTTACCCGTATCCGGAATAGAACCAACCAGAGAAGCTACAATCATGTCAACATCTACCTGTTCCTCCGCCGCCCGCTCTTCTTTCCTCTTTTTCTTTTTAGCATCCACTAAAAATTCGATATAGGAAACAACCTTATCATAATCCCCTTCATCCAGATCTTCCAGTAAATAATCTATACTTTTCTGCATATTCTTCCTCATTCCTACATTATTTACAAGTCAAAATCAAAATCATCCAGACCCTCGATCATCTCCTGCGCACTCTCGTCGAGCACGGCGTTCACTGCCTCGCTGACCTCCTGACCGTTCAGCCCCAGGATCTCGCCGAGATTTTCCGCGATCTGGTCCTTCTCCGCCGCGGAGAAATCCGCAAAAGCGCGGCGCAGGAACACCAGGGCGCGCTTGAACTCCTCATCGTCCAGCGTGTCGAGGTAATCGTTCAGGCTCTCCCACAGGGACAGCCTGGCGATCAGTGCATACCTGTTCTTCATCGCCAGACCCTCAAACCAGCCGGCGCCCAGATCCGCGGGAATCCCCTTTGACAGACGCCTTGACACCTCCGTGCGGAGCTGCTGCGTGTCCATGCTGCCGCGCTCCAGCAGGATCGCCGCCGCAAAACCCGACAGCTTCGTGTTCAGGTCGTCCCGCTCCGAAATATTGTCAAGTACCTTGATCCACTCCGCATTGTCCAGAAAATCATGTGCCAGCTCCGCGCTGTTGAGCTGCTCCATCGCCGTGATGATCACCTTGCTCGCCGCGTCATCGCACACGCAGGCCTGTTCCAGAATCAGACAGGCTCTGTAAAACAACTGCTGCAGGATCGGTTCCAAAGGTTTCGCATCGATCCTGCGGATATTTCCATACTGTACGACCACCGACAGCCGCTGCGCTGTCTTTGCCAGGTCCTCCACCGAGGCGGCGTCCACCGCCATTCGCTGCAATGCTGCCGTCGCGTAGCTGACCGCTTTCTCCATGCCACAGCAGCAGGCATCCTCTATGACAAGCGCAATGTCTCCCATGTTCCCCGCGTTCTCCACGCGCTCCTTCATGGCAAACGAAGCCGCACCGTCAATCGTGTCGCCCTTCAAAGCCGACTCCACCAGCTCGATCTCCGCCTCCGGCGTCCACCGCACCACCCAGTGCTCCGACCATGTCGCATTGTCCTGGCTGACCGCCTGCTGCTGGGCAAAGCTCACCTTGATGACCCGGAGCCGGTGCAGGAAAAACGATCGGTGCAGGTCGATAAAAGCGGACTTCTCTGAACTGACACGCCTGTTCTCACGCAGGTCGAGCATCAGATCCTGCGCCGTGATATCGCGGTACTTCTCAAGCTTCAGATCCTTTAACTGTCTGTAAAAATCCTCCTGGATACTGGTGCGGCTCACCCCGTCAGGCAGCGCCCCGATCGCCGTTCCGATCTCCGTGTCGGCAGTCGCGAGGATAATATTGGACACACTTCCCTCTCCGATACAGGTCTCCGCCGCATCGCGCAGATCGCGCAGCGACGCGATCGTCCCGCCCCGAAGCTGTGCCAGGGACATCGCCAGCCGGACTGCCTCGATCACCGAAGCCGACGAGACCGGATTTCCTTTTTCGCGCTGGTATTTGGCAAGACGTATCAGATAGCTGTAGACCGCATACATCGGCTCGCCCTTATTCAGCCCTTCCCACAAGAGCGCATAGTAGGCGGGCGCCTTGTTGCCGGCGCCATATCCCGCTCTCGTCGAAAGACGGTAATACGAGTACGGCATCAGGGTATGGTTTGCCTCCACCTTAGGCATCCCGGACAGATCCTCATCGGCGTCCTGCCAGCTTTTGAGCCCCTCCACGTGATAGGAGCCTGTCACCACGACAATGTCCTGCGGTTCCATGCCGGCGTCCACAGCCTTCCTGATCTGCTGGCGCATATACGCCTCGCGGAGCACCGTCTCCGCCCAGTCATTTTCTTTTCCTTCCGTGAGACTTCTGATATTGGCGCCAAAATTGTTCGCCCCCACATGATAAGCTTCCATGCTCCCCGCCTGTTCCATGACGCGCTCCCAGAATGTATCGTGCCCGTCCTCACCGCTCTTCTGGTCGAGCTGCTCATAGACACTGACCCGTGCCTCCTCCCCCTCCGCTTCCTGCATACCGCATTCGGGGATCGCCAGAAAGGTTTCCGAGGGCAGATCCATGAAACGGCACTCCACATGATGCTCATGACACCACCAGATCGCCTGATATTCCGGTGAGTACTCTGCAAAAGGATACAGAACCGTCCTCACAGGCGCTTCTTTTGTGTACGCGAGCACTGCGATCGGCGGTTTTGTCTCCCCGCGCACCATGTCGGAGAGCATATCTCCAAAATCGCTCGGCCCCTCCACCAGAACAAGTTTCGGTCTCTTCTCATCGAGAAATCCTTTCAGATAATATGCTCCGGCAGGCGACAGATGCCGTATTCCGAAAAAATTTGGATTTTTCATATCCCCACTCCTACTCTTAATATATGTTCCTCACCCGTTTTTTACGATCGCAAAGGGATTATGCAGCGATGGAAACGCCCAGTATTCCCTGCCAAGATACATGCCGGGATCGTATACCGGCTCCTCGGCGACCTGGATCTCCTGATCCACGATCGCCGCCAGATAACGGACAGCCGCAGGCAGATCCGATTCCTGACGGTGTTCCTCCACGCCGATAAACTCCGCAAGCAGTCCTTCCCGCATGCGGTAAAAAACGGCGCAGTCCAGAACCTGCTTTTGGGCTATGCCAGGCTGGTACGCATAACAGCGAAACGAGTATCCGTACAGCTTTTCCCCATTATCCAGCATGTATCTGTAAAAATGAAGCCCCCAGCAGTCACTGCCAAGATAATGCCCTGCACTGGCGCGGATACTCTCCTGTGCCTTTTTCCAGTCCCCGGCAAAGAAATCGCCCTCCTCGTTCGACGTCACCTGAAAAAAGATACACGACGGAAAAACCGCAGGCTCCGCATCTGCCATCAGCCATGTATCGCTTTCCTCCTGCGACGGCGTGATCACCGACATGCCTTTGTCTCCTGCCGTCTCCGCCAGGTAATAGACATACAGCCAGCCGGCAGACTCCTTTTTGGCAAAAGACGCAGCCGCATCAATTGATCCGTCCTTCCCCCTTGCCTCAACACCGCCAAATGACCTCTCGTCCAACGCCCGCAGCAGATAGTACTCCAGATGCGGCACGACCACCTCGTCCTCCGGATGGATGACAGCCTTATCCCCGCTCTCCTTTGGCAGGATCAGCCGGTCGTAGTAGCTGCCATCGCCGTAAAGATCCTCCGCGATCTTCCACAGACTGTCGCCCGCCTTTACCTTGTAGACCATATCTTCCTCCGGGCCGACAGAGAGTCTGATGTAATCCGTCTCCCCGGTTCCCGCTACATCCATCCCCGCATACAGCGTGCGGTACCCCTCGGTATCGGCTAGGGCGCGTGCTCCATAAAGATATGACCCGATGTCCTCCATCTCTCTTTCCGACAATTGATAGACACCGGAATACCGATATCGCTGCTCCGTCTTACCGGCAAGATAATAGCAGTTCACGCACCCGCCCGCATTGTCAAACCAGGCACTCATATTCTGGGAGATCCCGTAGACATATCCCTTATCTTCGCCCTCTTCCATGCGGACAGAACCTGCGTTGTAACAGTTGGAAATACCGCCCGTATTGTACCCGCTGATCCCTGCGGCGGCATACTCCTCACGTCCCATATAATCCGCTTTGATATCTTCTGCCTCCGACAGCATGATGACACTGCCCTTGTTCGCACAGTCGCGGATATCGCCGGAATTTGCCCCGGCGATCCCCCCTAGAACCCTTGCGCTAGAGACCGTTCCCTCGTTCGTACAGTCTGCCATAAGACCATTATTTCTGCCCGCAAGACCGCCGGCACAGGACTCGATCTGGATCCTGTCCGCATAGCCGCCCCCAGACCGCCATATTTTCAAGCCGCCTGTGTGCAGTGTGATCTCGCCACGGTTCACACATCCGCTGATCGTTCCACTTTTGTAATTGTTTATAACGATACCTCCGGCATGCCATCTGGGGCGGTCGATGTCAAACGACTCTTCCGGGCGCAGCATACATCTTCCGCCCTCGACCGTTCCCGAGAATGAGCAGTCCTTCACAAGCCCTCCATTATAAGCCACGATGCCCGCCGCCATCCCGTCGCCAAGCACGGTTCCCTCGACAGCACAGTTCTCGATCTTTCCGTAATTAAATCCACATAAGCCCGCCGCTACATGGATGCCCGCCTCGTCATCCGCGTCACTCTCCTGATCCGGGATATCCCTGTTTTCATATGAGACCGAAAAGTATGACAGACGGATGTTGAGATCCCGAATACACCCTCCCTCCGTTACCTCTTCAAAAACAGGGTGATGCGCAGAATAATAGCCGATCAGCGAGTAGCCGTTTCCGTCAAAAGTCCCACTATACTCCGGTATCATAGGACACTGATACGCTGGTGGTGTCTGTCCCCAGTTCTCATGATCAGATGGATCATTCAGAAAAATATCCGCTGTGAGCTGCGCGTCGAGATCTGTCTCCCCATCTCTCACTTTCCTGATAAAACCTTCGAGATCCTCCAGTACCGCGATCTGGTACACATCCCTGGCATCCTGATCCGTTTTCACTTCGACCGGCTCCTTTCCCGGCGCACAAAATCTGACGATGAGAAAAGCGGCAGTCAGGATCACGGCAAAACCGATGGCACATACAGCGATTCTGTTCTTTGCGGCTTTCTGCACTTTCATTCAAGCTTCCTGCACGCCTTGTACAGTCCCAGCCACTCGGATCCGCGCTTCTTCATGACATTTTCCAGATACTCCTTCCATGCCACCTGATCCTTTTCCTCGTCCTTGATGACAGCTCCCTGCAGTGCTGCCGCCAGATCCTCGTTGGTGATCGTACCGTTTCCAAAGCTTCCTGCCAGCGCCATGCTGTTGCACAGGAGCGATATCGCCTCCGCGGTGGAGAGCACACCCGATGTCCCCTTCACCTTCTGCGCACGGTCCAGCGTCTCCCCGCGGCGCAGCTCCCTGAATATCGTGCACACCTTCTCGATCACTTCATCCTCGGGCAGTTTCGCATTCAGGTCCAGATTTTCGGACAGCTGTGTCACACGGGTTCTCACGATCTCCATCTCGGAATCCAGATTCGCGGGCGCAGGGAGCACCACGATGTTGAAACGGCGCTTGAGCGCGGCGGACATCTCGTTGACACCCTTATCCCTCGTGTTTGCCGTCGCGATCACCGAGAAACCCTTTTTCGCCGCCACTTCCACCGCAAGCTCGGGGACAGAGATCCTCTTTTCTGACAAAATGGAGATCAGCGCGTCCTGAACCTCCGACGCACAGCGCGAGATCTCCTCGACGCGCGCGATGGTTCCGGTCTCCATCGCATTGAATACCGGACTCTTGAGCATCGCCGCATGCGACGGTCCCTGCGCGATCAGCATCGCATAATTCCACGAGTACTTGATCTGTTCCTCCGTCGTTCCTGCAGTTCCCTGTATCACCTTGGTGGAATCGCCGTTAATAGCCGCTGTCAGATGCTCGGAAAGCCAGCTTTTCGCAGTTCCCGGCTCCCCGATCAGCAATAGCGCCCTGTCTGTCACAAGTGTCGATATCGCGATCTCCACAAGCCGCTCATGCCCTATGTATTTGGGTGTGATCTTCGTCTTTCCAGCCTTTCCCCCGCAGATATACGTCTTTACAGACTGGGGTGACATGCGCCACCCTGACGGAACCGGATTTTTCTCCGCCGCGATCAAAGCATCAATCTCGTTCTGAAACAACTGCTCCGCCGGCAGTCTCAATAATTCTTCGCTCATATTTCCCTCCATTTTTCAAAATAGCCGCCTTGCGCCTGCTATGCCATATACCATCTGTCCATGTATCCTTCCAGCTCTTCCGTGTTCAATTTTTTCACCTTCAGCTCACCGCTCTTTATCATGCGGCAGACTGTACGCATCTCCTCCATGATCGCCTCTTTACTGCCAGGCAGGCTTATCAGCCAGCCATAGAGGTTCCACATCGTGATGCCCGGATCTTTTTTTACAACGTTTACGCCCAGCCCCCTGCAGTCTTTCCAGCCGCACAGCTTCAGATAATTCACAAGCCGGTTCCTGTCGTTGTTCGATGCGTTCAATATCCTCTGATAAAAATATTCCCCTATTTCCCTGCACAGCGCCTCGTCGTTCGCCGGCGCCAGCTGCGCCAGTACCTTCTCCAGCTGCTGCGACGCTTCCTGTCTGATCAGCCAGCCGATCAGCTCTCCTGCGTGCGGCAGTTCGATATTCCTCTCAACATTGCCGTAATCAGAATAAAAGTCATCCTCATAGACCAGTCCATTCCACCTTCCCGCATGTAAATCTTCCGGATCGCAATCCACATAAGAACCATACAGATGATACCTGTTCTCTTTTCTGTCCCACATAATATAATTCACAGCCTCTATGACTGCCATCAGACGCTCTCCGGAACGTTTTGAGATAAGCAGCACTTTTTCCGTAGTCTGCCTTTCGAGCCAGTCCACGCAATTCTCATCTCCAGAAAGTTTTACCGTCGCGGCGGCCGACAGGAATTTTGCGTTTGTCTTCCCGGAATTTCCATTCTGATACAGTTCCAGCGCAAGCGCCTGCAGCGCCGGATCCGGGTTCACTATGACAGAATGATGCAGAAATTTCCCAAGTGAGGCCTCGATATCCATGCCCTTTGTCTTGTACCAGAATTGCGGGGGCATCAGCGCGCCATACTGCAGGACATCCTTTTCATACGAATTTTTGGGTTCTTTCCATGTTTCTCTGAGCAGCGCATTGATTTTTTCTTTTTGTGCGAGCAGGTTCCGGTAGCATTCACAGATCCGCGTTCCCCCTTTTCCGAAAAGAGCGCGCACAACAGACCGCAGCCTGCCCAATAGCTCCTGCTTTTCTTTTTCCGGGACACTGGCCGCAGTATCCAGTTTGGCGACCATATCATCAGAGAGATCAGCCACCAGCTCTGCCGCCCATTCTGCCGTTGTATTTCGCAGATATTTTAAGGCATTGTCCGGCTTTTTCTTTGCAAGCTCTCTGTAAAAATCTTTTACACGCTCATCCTGTACCGCCGCGAGCATCTCATAAACCTTGTCCTTGTTCTTTCCTTTTTCCGTTTTGGACAGATCCAGGAGCAGTGAGACATTGCCCGGCTCATAGCGGAGCGCCTTGATCAACTCTGTGCGCACATCTTTCTGCGCCTCTCCAAGCATTTTGATATAAAAATCGTTGGCATCAGCGCCTGCAAGCGCGCCGATCACCCTGACGCGGCGCACCATCTCTTTCTTTCCTTTTGGGTCAAAATCTTTATACAGCGCCGGCAGGATCGTCTTGTCGTCATCTTCGATCAGCCAATGCTCCACATCTTCCGCAAGTTCGGAATAGGAAGCGCCCAGCGCCTGCACCAGCGTGTGCTTCACGCGATAATCCCGAAAAAGCTCCGGGTGATGATCATGTGTATCGCACACCGTCCCATAATGACCGCTGCCCGATGTCGTCAGCGCCTCCAGCAGTTCCTTCAAGGTGGAATACGGCGCATTGACGATCAGACTGCCCATGTTTTCCTCCGTGTTCAGTACCCCGGCATATTCGATCTCCCCCGCCACATCCACTGTGCCAAGTGTGCATATGACAGCATCCACCAGCGTGATCGCATCCAGCAGCGCTCCCTGCGGATCCTGGCAGTCCGGCTCTGTCAGCTTCGCCGCCAACTGTCCTACCTTGGCAAATACAGGCGAAGCCTTCTCCAGCGGCTTGAATGCCTCACAGGCGCGCTTCAATCGAAAATCCTCAGACAGCAGGCTTGTTCCTGCCATAGCAGCCGCGCGAAGACGCTCGCGCAATTCATAAATCGGTTCTGTATTCATATATTAAATCCTCCAAAACTCCAACTCATAGATCCCGTATCTCTAAAATTTTTTGTGACAATCTGCGCCTGCATCGGATCCCCCCTCTCTACACGACAGCCTCTACGATTGTCTTACCACATACAGTGATCTCTTTGACGCCGATTTCCTTTTCCTTGTTAAAGTTAAAACTGAGCATGTACCCTTTATCCTTATGATAATATTCCAGATAATCCGTGAGCTGCCGCTCACCCCGCTCGTTGTACTCCTTTCCGTGCCAGATCTTCAACTCTATGATAAACTGTTCCCCGAGATAATCCACGATGACATCCGTCCGCCGCTCGTCCCTCGTCTGTGCTTCAATGTAATAATTTCCTGTGCCGTTGATGATCGGCTTCAGATATAGCAGGAAAAATTTGCGCCCGTATTTTTCGACGAAACCTGCATCCTTCCTGTTGTAGATCTCATCAAAATATTCCACAAATTTTTCGAGAACCAGCTTCATGTCCAGTCTTCCGTTTTTGATAAACTGCGGCTTGTCGCTCCCGCCTTTCGCAAACACCTCACTGGTGATGGCCTCTTTCGCCATGAACATGTTCAGCAGACACATCTCAAAAATACGGTTTGCGATCACTACACGATCATTTTCCTCTTTCAGGTATCCAAACATGACGCCGAGATGAATGGATCTCTCCTCCATGCTGAAAGGAATCCGCTTGCCGCGGTATATAATGTCCTCTATGATATTGTGCAGATCCTTGTATGTGTCAAGCTGCTTTGCCATGCCTTCAAATAGAGGAGGATTATCCTTTAAGATCCTCTTTACCGCACATGCCACGCCTTCCTCTGACCATGCCCTGCTCAGTTGGACATCCCTTGCGTCAGCAGCAATATCCTCATCAATATATTTGCAGATAGATGAAACAAGCACCGGATACCCTGATGTGTACTGATAGATCTCTTCTGCCACAGACCTTACATCCATTCCAGTACAGTGCTCTGTCTCATACTCATTGAGCATGGACGCAATCTGTTCAACAGAAAAACTCATATTTATTTTAAAATCAGCCGCCATATTCCATGGACTGTTATATTGATGTTCTGACTCAGGCCGCAGCTTCAATTTTAAATTCTTGATATTATAAACACCTGCCAGAATGACGGAGTGGAATATCGGTCTTTTATCACGTTTGAGGTAATATCCCCTGAGCTGTGCCAGAAAGTCGATAAAAACCTGATTGTTACCCGCACTGTCAACCTCATCGATCATCAGCACGACCGGACGCGGACTGTTCCCGCACATTTTGCTCAGATCGATGAAAAGTTCCTTTAAACCATACGCACCACCATCAGATGCTGTCCGCGGCAAAGTAACCGTCTGATCCTCCACATCTTCCAGCGCCATGGCAATATCTTTCCGAAAAGAATTTGCAAATATCACCTCATCCGAAAAGTCTTTTGTCCCCATCAGTTGAAAATCCAAAGACAGGACAAGATACTCTCCTTTTAGATACTCTTCCAGCGCATTCAGCGTCGTCGTCTTTCCGTACTGCCGTCCCCTGTTGATCACAAAATAACTTCCCTCATCCACATAATTTTCCCTGATGGCTTTTAATCTGTCATCAAGCCTCACCATATAATGCCGCTGCGGACTGCAGGATCCCGTTATATTAAATCTGCGTCTCATCCTGTCATACCTCTTCATTTACTGAATCACTCATTTAGGATCTGTTTCAATGTGTCATTCAAATCTATGTATTATATTCATCAGTACAGAAGGCGCACCACCGTATCATGCGCGATAATACTGAGCGGCTGCACCATGAGCCTCCGATTCTCCCTGTTATAATAAAAAGCGCCGAGGAGTATCTGATCCCTGAGCAGTCCGCCATTGGGAAGCATCGAGAGGCGCAGCGTCGTATCCTCCATTCCAGGCATATTTCCGAGCAGGATTGTGTCGTCATTTTTGTCAGCCAGCACGTAACCCCCGTCCGTTTTTCCGATCCTGTTAAAGGCGATCAGTTTGATCATCATGGGCTGTGTTATCGCGTTTTTGAGAAAGTTCTTGACAGCCTTTGCCTCCTGTTTGACAGAGGGGACTGCATGCTGGAATACTGCATCGTAATCCGCCTGCTCATACTCCCGGATCTGCGCGCTGTCCCAGCGGACCCTGACATTGCCGTCACCCGGATAGAACACCGCGCTCGGTACTTTCGCAACGCCAAAGACACTATCCTCCTGCTTCACATATTTCAGGGATTTCAGCGGCCGGTAATTGTAGTTCATATAGATCTCCCCGCTGTCCAGATCCGCCCAGCAGCCCGTGTCAATATATTCCTTCCGCGCCTCGTCAAATGTCACCCAGAATGATAACTGCATCAGAGCCGCATTCTTTTTGCTCTTTCCCAATTCTTCCAATTCGGACAGCTTCCAGATACCGCCAAGCTCCTCATACAGGACCGTATCCTCCAGAGCGACATCATCATTCGCAAGCTTTTCGTTGATGTACTGACGCGACTTTTTGATCAGGGTCCACAATTTCTCGAGCACGCTGATCGCAGCGTCGTAGTGCACCTCGTCCTGATCCTTCTGAAACGCCGTGATCTCGATCAAAAGCTGGTTGCACAGTCTCTGCGGTCCCGGCAGATAATAGTCGCCCATCTGCTTTGCAAGCTGCTGATACGTCTTGAGCGAGGCGCCGCCGATCGTTCCAAGCCCTGCCGCCATCAGTTCATTGACCACTTTCTCCACCATGTCAAGCCCTTCAAGCTGGGACTTCAATTTTTTCACCTTTGCGTTTTTCGCAGTCCTTGCGGCAGACGCCTTCTTCTTCTCGGCCTTCTGCTTCTCCTCCTCGGTCATCTCACTCTCCGGTTTTGCAGCCTCGTTCGCCTTACTCTCCTTTGCCTGCTTCTTCTCGCGCTTCTTCAGGATATCCTCCGGAACCTCACAGATCCCAAACTCTTTTTTCGCAAGCATTTCATACATCAGCGCCAGACTGTGCTTGCACGGAAACTGCCTGCTCGGACAGGTGCAGCGGAACACCGGGTTATCCTCATCTATGTAATCCGCCGACGTGATATAGTTGTTCTTGCCGCTTCCCGTACACTCCCCCATATAGAGCGTGTCATCCTGCGTCCGCTCAAGCTTGACAAATCCGCCCTTCTGGGATATCTTCCTGCCGTTTGATGCCGCAGCCGGATTCGGTGCCATTGCCAGTATCTGCTGCTCTGTTACTTCTCTCATTGATATCAATTCCTTTCTATATTTTACTATCCACGTTCCCGCTTTGCAGAACCGCAAATCCTGTTGAAAGACGCCGAAACCGCTCATCGATCTCAGGGCGGTCGCGCTTCAATGAAATGACACGCCCCTCCCGATCCAGAAAACAGTGCGTGCTTGTCCCTCTGGTGCGGAGTTCCCCGGACTCCTTGTCCGTCATCTCGTATTCCAGATCAAGCCGCACGCCGTTGTACTTGATCACCTTCACCTGGATCTGCACGGTGTCGTCAAAATGCACCATGCTTTTGTACTGGCAGGACACGGAGACAACCGGGCTGATGATCCCGCCCTCCTCCATGCTCCGGTAAGAGATCCCAAACTGGCTCATCGCGTCCATCCTCGCCTCCTCCATCCAGCGGATATAGTTGGAATGGTGAACAATGCCCATCTGATCCGTCTCATAATATTTCGCATGGTGTATATATGGTTTTATTGGATTTTCCTCACTCATCTGTCGTTAACCGCTCCCTCTCAAACAAATATTTCTAAATATATATCTTACTTCAGCATCAAAAAAGCCCCGAGATTGCCGCGCTTTCCCCCGCTGGCTCTGTGGCTGAACAAAAGCGATGGATTACAGCAGGTACACACATCTGTCACTTCGATATTCTGATCTGGCACGCCCGCATCGCGAAACACCCTGAAATTTGCATACCACAGGTCGAGCTGATATTTTCCATCCTCTTTTCGGTACATCAGACAGTTCTCAATGTCCTTTTGCGTATGATCCCGCTGATACCGCACAAGATATTCCACAGCTTTAGCGTCGTCCCGCGCGAAAGCTTCCGCAAAAGCCAGCGCGACATCCTCGCTCACCTCATAGCAGTCCTGACAGATGGAGGGTGCGACCGCGACTCTGACATCCTCTGGTCTTGTACCATACGCTTCCCGCATTTTGTCAAGGGTCACTCTCCCCATCTTTCCGACTGTCCCGCGCCAGCCGGAGTGTGACAGACCGATCGCCTGATTCACAGGATCCACTATAAAAAGAGGCACACAGTCCGCATAAAAAGTTGCCAGAATGATCCCTTTTTCGTTTGTGACAAGGCCGTCCACATCCGTGTAATCCCGCTCACAGACGACTCCCTTTCCCCTGTCGGCGGCAGTCACTTTGCGCACGTTTGTGGTGTGTGTCTGCTGCGAGCAGACGATATCGCCGCCCGTCATCCCCAGATGCGCCGCCGCCCTTCTAAAGTTTTCATCCACATTTTCTGTGATATCGCCCTGCGAGTAACTGAAATTCAGAGAAAACAGATGACCGCTGCTCACCCCGCCATATCTCGTCGTAAAAAAATGCTCGACGATCCCTGTCTGCTCCAGACCGTCAAAAGTGAAATATGCCATCTCCCTGTTGCCGCTGTCATAATGCAGCCTGCAGGTTTCCCTGACGCCAGCCCTGATAATACTTTCTGCCATACGCATGCTTTCCTTCTATATTTTATTATGATTTATCCTATGATCATCCTGCCGCGCTCTTCCTATCCATAAATATGCTCAAACGCATTCTGATACCATGTGATCTCCTCACCGCAGATCGCGATCACATCATACCGAACAGGCGTGAGATCTCCCATATGATGGATCATGCGGTAATAGTCCGCCACCCTGCATATCGTTCTCTGTTTGCCATAGTTCACTGCCTCTGCGGGATCCCCTTTGGCGTCGTCCCTGCGGTATTTGACCTCGCAGAACACCGTGTACTCGCCGTCGCGCCCGATAATATCGATCTCGCCCCTGCGGTTTCTATAATTGTGCTCCAGTATCACCACTCCCCGCCCCTGTAGATATTCTATGGCAGTCTGCTCATACGCAGCACCCTTTTTTCTGGTATTCATCCGCGCTCCCCTGTAACTTACTGTTTTTTGACACTGTTCTGATAGGCGCTTACCTTTGCCTTGATCTTGTCCATGCTGTCCACAAACATAAGGATCTCCGCCACCACCTCGTAGAGCTCCGGCGGTATCATGTCCCCGATCTGCAGCTTTGACAGTGTATCTGCCAGTTTGTCATCCCTGTGGACAGGCACATCTGCCTGCTTTGCCTGCTCAATGATCCGCTCAGCGACAGCTCCCCGGCCCATCGCGATCACTCTGGGCGCACTGTCCGACGGATCGTACTCCAGTGCGACTGCCTGCTTCACCTTCTTGTTCTTGTCTCCTGCCATCTCCCCAACACCTTCTATTATATATGTCCTTCGTCATGCACGGGTATCAAAAGTCCTGTATCCCAGCACCGCGTTTCCGCCTGCCACCTGCTCCTCCATGCGCTCGAGCACTGTCTTGTCCTCTTCCTTTTCGAGTATCATATTCTTACACTGGTAGCCTTTCCTGGAAAGCCGCTGTGCCAGCTCGTCGATATGTCCCTCGACCAGCGCGATCGCGTCATCATCCAGATAAAACTTTGTAGTGACCTGATTTCTCTCTGTCTGCAGGGAAATACTCACATCCAGAGCTCCCAGATTGTCCATATCCAGATGCAGAAATGCCGTGAGCATCCCGTCCCTGCGCGCCATATTCTTTTTATTCGTATAGACGTACAGATCCCCATGTGCCTGGGAATTGCTGAATTTCAGCGGAAGCTGGACATAGTTGAACACCTGGTTCATCTGATTCATAAACTCCACATTCTCACTGATATTTGCCATGGCGCGCGCCTGTGCGCCGTTCCCGGACTGGCCGGCTGACTGTGCCGCCTCATTCATCATGCGTGTCAGCTGGCTGCTCTCCTTTGCAAGCTTCTGGTAAAACTCCTCTACCTTACCTTCCTGTGTCAGCTCCTGCGGCGTCAGCGTCCACTGCTTCTGCAGCCCGTTCCTGAGCATCGACTTGAACGGCTCCGAGCGGAATATGACCGCTTTCTGCTCCGTTGTCAGCTGCTTTCCCAGATCGCTGTCCATCAATAGCTGCTTTACATCCTTAAGGCCGAGTTTTCCCTCCCTGGCGCCTTCCCTGATCAGGGAAATGATCTTATTCGGAAGCGTCTGGGGCTTCTCGCCCTTCAATTGGTTCAGTAACGTGTCAAGCGTTCCCGCATCCTGCGGCACGGGCTGCTGCGTGTCATGCGCCGCATTTATCCCCTGCTTTGAGGACTGTGATACCGTTTGTTCCGCCACGGACGGCTCCTGCGGAGCACCCTTGACCGCAGTATCTGCACGCTCCAGAAGATCCGCAGCAGGCTGTCCCTGCAATACGCCCTTTCCTGCGGCAGCTCCATTTTCCACAGGATTTCCCGCGGAAGTTTCCGCCGGATCGGCAGACAGATGCTGACCACCGTCTGTCAGACCCGCCTGACCTGTCTGTGTCCCCTGGCTGACCTGACCGCTCTGACCTGCTTCTGTAGAAGGAGCTTCCATAACCGCTGGCTTTCCCTCTGCAGTCCCCTCCTCCCCCGAGAGCAGTACGAGCACCTGTTCCATAAATTTTCCGCCGTTTTCCAGTACTGCATGTCCAGGCAGTACTGTCTGTCCGGACACCGTGCCCTGCGCTGTATCCGGCATACTGCCCGCAGGCGTATTCTGGCTCTCCTGCGCCGCCGTTTTCCCGACAAGCGTGTCATAGAGCTTTAAAATCTCATCTGAAGCCTCCCTGATACCGTCAAGCAGCCGGTGCTCCATATTCTGGTAATTCTGGAGCTGCATGAGGCTGTTGTCGTTGACCGGGAGCTGCAGCTTCGTCAGCTTGATCAGATCCGCCATGCTTGCGCCCGGATTCTGCAGCGTCAGACGATTAAACTGCATCAACGTGTTCTTGTTGATGGACATGCCGTTTTCCAGCAAAGTTGACACGAGTGTCATGTTCCTGTCGCTGACAGCCATATGCGCTGCCCTGAGCGCTGCCTCGCCCACTCTCAGCATCTGCATCCTGCCGTCATAGACGGGCTTCAACACCACTCTGTTATCCTTGTTGGACTGCACCTGCAGATTCATGAACTGTCCGATCGCCACCTGCACATCGCGCTCGAGCTTCGCCGCCATGTAGTCGCCGTTTGTCAGCCTGATCTGCACATCCTCGCCGTTTACAGAGACGATCTCGCCCTGAAAGGTATCGCCAGGCTGCAATTGTGACACGTCGACTCCCTGTGAGCCGCCAGCCCCCGCACTTCCGCTCCCAGTCACGCTCACATTTCCCGTGTATCCCTGTCCGACCGGTGTTCCTCCATAACTGTGTGGATATCCCGATAAAAAGCTGTCCATAAGCTTCCCTCCAAGTCATTCCTCAATAAAATTTTTGATAAAGCTCTTCCTGTGTATCGGTGTCGCCCCGTGCTTTTTCAACGCTTCGATATGTACAGCGGACCCGTAACCCTTATTGTCCGCAAAATGATACTCCGGATACGTTTTGTCATACTCCACCATCAGGCGGTCCCTTGTCACCTTGGCGACAATGCTCGCCGCAGCGATCGACACGCTCCTGGCATCACCCTTGATGATCGGCACCTGCCGGATCTCCACCCCAGGAATCGTGACTGCATCGTTCAGCAGCAGATCCGGCTGTACACTCAGACTGCCGATCGCCTGGCGCATCGCCTCATACGTTGCCTGCAGGATATTGATCTCATCGATCCTCGTGTGCGATGCATATCCGATGCCCACAGCGACCGCCTCTCTCATGATGACATCGTAGAGTTCTTCCCGTTTTCGCTCGCTCAGCTGCTTGGAATCATTGAGATACAGGATCTGGCTGTCCTTTGGCAGTATGACGGCTCCCGCCACCACTGGTCCTGCGAGCGGACCTCTGCCGACCTCGTCGATCCCGCAGATATATCCATAAGAAGCATATTCCTTTTCGTACTTTTTCATACCTTCTGTGCGCTTCTTTTCCTTTTCAAGCGCCTCGATGCCCTTCCTCGCCTTCGCCACAAGCGCCTGTACGCCGCTTCGCAGATCCTTTTCGTATGTTTCTACAAAAACAGGCAGCTCACTTTCGCATGCTGCCTTAAATTCATTTTTGATCTCTTCTATTCTCTTTTCCGCTTTCTTTTCCACAAAACCATGTCCTTTCGTTCCCTATTGATGTTTCAGGATACCAAACTCTGACAGCGGCCAGATCCTGATAAATGCCCTGCCTATGATATCACTGCGATGAATGTTTCCGACCGAGGGATCCCTGCTGTCAGAACTATTGTTCCTATTGTCGCCCATCACAAAATATTCATCTTCACCGAGCATGATCGGATCGTCTGCCCTCCCCGGATTCTGGATAACCTCCCGTCCATAGGACTCCTCCAGCAGTTCGCCGTCTATATAAATATTTCCGCTCTCATCGATCTGCACAGTCTCCCCCGGCATGCCGATGATCCGCTTGATATAGTAAGTATCCGTATCATATTGAAAAGGAAATACGATAATGTCAAACCGCTCCGGATCATCAAAACGGTACGATATCTTATCGACGATCAGGTGATCCCCGTCACTCAAAGTTGTCTCCATGCTGCTCCCGCTTACCTGTGTCCTCTGTCCCACATATGTGACGATCAGATATGCGGCACAAAATACCAGCAGCAGATAGATGCTGATGCTCAGTATTTCCTTCAATACGCTCTTCATTTTATTTTCCCCTGTTTCTATTAATTCTGTTTCCATCATCCCGGTATCTCCAATGTTATTCTACCTATTTTCCCATTCCTGAAATCATCCACGATCATCGAAGACGCTTTCATGATATCCAGTTTCTCACCTTTCAGATAGCATTTCTTGCTGACGCAGACTGACTTGATCGTATCATAGGCATCCTGTTCCCCTGGTATCTCTATATCATATCTTTTTTCCAGAAAGCCCGGATATTCTCCGCGCAAAAAACGGATCAGATCATACGCAAGCTCATCCAGATGCATGATCTCATCATTGATGGAACCGATCATGGCAAGGTGCAGCCCCACCGTCTGATCCTCAAATTTGGGCCAGAGGATACCTGGCGTATCCAGCAATTCAAGCCCTTTGTTCAGCCGGATCCACTGTTTTCCCTTTGTCACTCCGGGTTTATTTCCGGTCTTGGCACATGCCCGCCCCGCAAAGGAATTGATAAAAGTGGATTTCCCGACATTCGGGATCCCGACCACCATGGCACGCACAGGTCTGTTCAGGATCCCCCTCCGCCTGTCGCGCTCGATCTTCTCCCTGCAGGCTTCCTGCACGACACCCTGGATCGATTTCACCCCGGAGCCGGTCTTTGCGTTGATCTCCAGCACATGAGATCCCCTGTCCGCAAAATATGTCATCCATGCTTTATTCTTGATCGGATCTGCAAGATCCGATTTATTCAAAAGAATGATCCTTGATTTATTTTTTCCCAGCTCATCGATATCCGGATTCCGGCTGCTGAGCGGCGCCCTGGCGTCCACCAGTTCGATCACCACGTCGACAAGCTTGATATCCTCCTGCATCATCCGCTTTGCCTTGGTCATATGCCCTGGATACCATTGATAATTTGCCATAATTCATTCATGCCTTTCTATTTTTGATCCGATCATTCGATCAGTCCTAACTCACTGTCGCCTGCGGCAAGCTTCATCCACGCTTTTCCTATGATATAGCTTTTCCTGACTGTACCGATATTTGCAGACCGGCTGTCCTCGCTGTTATTGCAGTTATCGCCGATCACAAAATACTCGTCCTCGCCAAGCGTGACTTCACTTCCCAAAAGCCCCGGCTCTGCGATCCTGTCGTTGAAATATTCCTCGACAGCCTCATCATTTACGTACAGCAGGCCATTTTTTATGTACAGTGTATCCCCCGGAACGCCCACCACCCGCTTTACGTAATAATGGGACTTCTCATTGCCATTCGGCAGGAACACGATCACATCCCCCTCCCTCGGCGATGCCACCTTATAGATCAGTCTGTTCAAAAATATTTTCTGTCCATTGAACAGACTCGGTTCCATCGAAGGCCCGATCACACTCGTCTGCATTCCAATGCAGAAAACGAGCACGACTGCGAGCAGCATCGAGGCAAATATCCAGAAAAACCAGCTAAAGATCTCTTTGATCACAACAATATTCAGTTTTTTCTTTTTCTGGTAAAACGTCAATCCCTTTCTTCTAGCCATCCATTATGTCCTTCCAGGAAATAAAGCGCTGCAGGAGCTATTTTTCTACAGACCTTAAATAATCTTTAGATACACAGTTTATTATACTCAATATGTAATACGATTGCAAGTACCGAATATAAATCAAAATAAAAGCGGAGCCCGTCACCAAGCTCCGCCACGCAAACCAATTATTTAACCAGTTCCTTAACCTTAGCCTTCTTACCAACGCGGTTTCTCAAGTAGTTCAGTTTCGCACGGCGAACCTTACCAGCTCTCACAAGCTCTACTTTTTCCACATTAGGAGAATGCATAGGCCATGTCTTCTCTACACCGACACCATTTGAGATCTTTCTCACAGTAAAGGTCTCTCTGTTGCTGCCGCCCTGGATCTTTAATACGGTTCCCTCAAAGATCTGGATCCTCTCGCGGTTTCCCTCTTTGATCTTGCCGTGAACACGCACTGTATCGCCAACCCTGAAGCTGTCAACCTTCTCCTTTAACTGTTCCTTCTCGATTTCCCTGATAATCTCATTCATTTGATCTGCCTCCTTATTCTTTCGACGTTCTTAATACTTCCACATCATCTTTCCCATGACTCGTACCAGAGGACCATCTCTTTATTCGCAACATTAGTAATTTACCACAAACAATGCATAAATGCAAGCCTTTTTTCTTCAAATCGTTATTTTTTTGACGGTTTGACCGGGTGTTCCCGGATATATGCCTCATACATGTCCGGTCTTCTCTCCCTCGTCCTTTTCAGAGCCTGCTCCAGCCGCCATTTTTCAATGTTGGCGTGATGGCCGCTCAGCAGCACGTCCGGCACCCGCTTTTCATGCCAGACCTCGGGGCGCGAGTATTGCGGATACTCCAGCAGTCCGTCCGCGTGGGATTCTGTCTGTGCTGATTCTCCGTTGTTCAGCACCCCCGGCACAAGCCTCGCGATCGCATCGATCATCACCATCGCCGGGAGCTCTCCCCCCGTCAGCACATAGTCCCCGATCGATATATAGTCCGTCACGATCTCGTCAAGGACTCTCTCGTCGATCCCTTCATAATGCCCGCACAGAAAGATCAGATCCTCCTCCATCGACAGTTCCGCCGCTTTCCTCTGGCTGAAGACCTCCCCCTGCGGTGTCACATAGATCACTCTTGTCTTCTGGACGTTCTGTTCCTGTTTTCGTCCTGCGATCCTCTCGTCAAGCGCTCTCCAGCAGTCATACACAGGCTGCGCCTGCATCAGCATGCCCGCACCGCCGCCGTATGTGTAATCATCCACTTTCTTATGCTTGTCGGTCGTGTGATCGCGTATATTCACTGCCTCTATGGAGATACAGCCCTTTTCCTCCGCTCTTCCGATGATACTGGTACGCAGCCCGCCGAGCACCATCTCCGGGAACAGCGTCATAATATGAAAATACATTGACTCCTCTCCTAATCCAGCAGACCATCCATAATGTGCACCTTCATCTTCCTGTTTTCCATGTCCACATCAAGGATACACTGCCTGATCGCCGGAAAAAGCACTTCCCTGCCGTCTTCAAACTTCACCTCATACACATCATTCGCCCCGGTCTCGATCACCTTCTGCAGTACTCCGAGGTATTTTCCGTCCTCGTCATATACCTCTATACCGATCAGGTCCGCTATAAAATATTCATCCCGTCCGAGCTTAACCGCGTTTTCCCGCGTCACCAGAAGGGGTTTCCCCTTGTATTTCTCTATATCATTGATATTGTCATAACCCTTGAATTTTAAAATGGCATACTGTTTAAAAAACTTCACGCCCTCTATTTCAAGGACCTTTTGTTCCCTGCCAGTATCCAGGATCACTTCCTTCAATTTCTTGAAGCGCTTCACGTCATTTGTAGTTGGAAATACCTTTACCTCACCGTGGATACCGTGCGGCTGCGTGATCGCGCCTACCTGCAATAAATCTTCCATGAGACCTCCAGTTCCTTATTTCCGAACAGTTCCAATGAATCGAGCAGGGAAGACTTTCCCTGCTCGATCCGCACCCTATGCCCATTTGATCACACGATCTCAACATCCACCTTCAGATTGTCTTTGGAAGATGCCGCCTTGACAACCGAACGGATCGCTTTGGCGATCCTGCCCTGTTTGCCAATGACTTTCCCCATATCGGCCGGGGCTACATGAAGCTCCACGGTAATATTCTTACCCTCCGTCTTCTCTGTAACGACTACCTCATCGGGGTTGTCTACTAAAGCCTTCGCTATTACTTCGACTAACTCCTTCATCATTCACACCTCCAAGAGTGTCAGAGTCATTATTTCTCGATACCAGCCGCCTTGAAGATCTTCGCAACTACCTCTGTCGGCTGTGCACCGTTTGAAAGCCATTTCTTAGCAAGCTCCTCGTTCACCTTGAACTCGCTGGGATCCATGTTCGGGTTGTATGTTCCGATCTCCTCGATGAACTTTCCGTCTCTGGGTGATCTTGAATCCGCTACAATGATTCTATAAACAGGAGCCTTCTTCTTACCCATTCTTCTTAATCTGATCTTTACTGCCATTTTTCTTCACCTCATAAATCTTTCTTTTATATTAATAATAATGTATTAAAAAGGAAATTTAAATCTCCCCTTTTTACCGCCGAAACCTCCCATCATTCCCGGGAGCTGCTTCATCATCTTCTGCGACTGCTCAAACTGCTTGATGAAGCGGTTGACTACCGCGATATCCACGCCTGCACCTTTTGCGATCCTGTGCTTTCGGCTTGGATTCAGCAGTTTTGGATCTTTGCGTTCTGCCGGCGTCATAGACAACACGATCGCCTCCATGCGCGCAAGCTGTCTGTCATCGATCGCTGACTCAATATCGCCTGCCTTGATCCCCATGCCGGGCATCATGCCCAGAATACTTGACAGGCCGCCAAGTTTTTTCATCTGGTTCATACTTTCCAGGTAATCCTCAAAGTCGAACTTACCTTTTTTCAGACGCGATGCCATCTCTTTTTCCTTCTCGGCATCCATCTCAAGGTTTGCCTCCGCAACCTTGTCGATCAGCGTGAGGACATCACCCATACCCAATATGCGGTTAGCCATTCTGTCCGGATGGAACTGCTCTATATCCGTGAGCTTCTCGCCTGTGCTCACGAAAAGGATCGGCTTGCCGGTGACCGCCTTCACGGAGAGCGCCGCACCGCCCCGCGTATCGCCATCCATCTTGGAGAGGATCACTCCGCTGACGCCCACTTTCTCGTCAAACTCTTTCGCCACATTGACGGCGTCCTGTCCCGTCATGGCATCCACGACCAGAAGCGTCTGATGCACATCGACATTTGCCTTGATCTCCTGCAGTTCCGCCATCATCTCCTCGTCAATGTGCAAACGTCCGGCTGTATCGATGATCACGACATTGTTATTGTTTTTTGCAGCATGTTCCATCGCAGCCCTGACGATATCCACAGGCTTATGGCTCGTTCCCATTGAGAAAAAATCAACCTGCTGTTTGTCCGCATTTACATGTAACTGCTCGATCGCGGCCGGCCTGTAGATATCACAGGCGACGAGCAGGGGTTTCTTGCCCTTTAATTTCAGTTTTCCGGCGATCTTTGCCGCCGCGGTCGTCTTACCTGCACCCTGCAGACCGCACATCATGAGCACAGTAGTCGCCTTGCCCGGCTGCAGCTGGAGCTCTGTCGTCTCAGAACCCATCAGGGCTACCATTTCCTCATTGACGATCTTGATCACCATCTGCCCGGGATTCAGACCGTTCATGACATCGGATCCAACCGCCCGCTCCTCCACTGACTTTACGAACTGCTTCACAACCTTGAAGTTTACGTCTGCTTCCAGCAGAGCCATCTTCACTTCCTTGAGCGCAGCCTTCACATCAGCTTCCGTGAGCCGTCCCTTGCTTCTTAAATTCTTGAAAACATTCTGCAGTTTGTCTGTTAAGCTCTCAAATGCCATCCGATCAAAGCTCCTCTATAATCTCATTTGACAATCGTTTAATCTGCTCATCGTCTGTCAGTCTGTCGATCTGCTGGATATTGTGCCTGATCCTCGAAAATTTTTCCACCAGATGAAGCTTGTTCTCATAGTCGGCAAGGATCCTGTCACACCGCCTGATCAGATCATGCACCCCCTGACGGCTGATCCCCTGCTGATCTGCGATCTCGCTCAGGGACAGATCATTAAAGACCGCATCCTCATACACTTTTTTCTGATGCTGTGTCAGCAGCTCCCCGTAGAAATCATAGAGCATGCCCTTATATTCAAGTTCCTCAAGTCCGATCACAGCCTCTTTCGCTGCCAGATTACCAGATTCCACATCCTATCCTCCATCAGAATGCCAGCGCGCCCTGTTACGCCACGCGACTTTATTAGAATACTACAAAAGAAATAAGGTGTCAAGTATTTTTTCTTGACAAACTATTGTTCGTACTGCTTCATCTTGTGTCGTCCAATTGTAAAATCAATGTTTTGTCCGATTTACCAGTTTCGTCTTTTGCCGTCTATTTTCGTGTTATTAGAACGGTTTTGCAACAGATTTAAGATATTTTTATTGTCTGCACCACTTATATTTGGATTTTGCCTTGACTTAATACAGAAATGAAGGATAGAATACAAATATATAACGAAAAAGACAATAAAAATATTGCGCTCTGCTGCCGGATATGCTATATTATACATAAGGTAAGGAACAACCGCCCACAAAGTGGTTGACCTCCACATTTGGCAATAAGCCTACCTGTGACCGACCAAGTACAAGGTAGGCTTATTTATTTTCGCTTGTTGTTCCTATCAATATAGGCAAGCAGCGCAATTAGAAAGTTACCACCGAAAAATAAAAGACTCAAGATTTCGTATGTACTCATTGCACCACCTCCCTTCTTTTTCAAGTTAGGAAGGCTTTCCACCTTGCAACACGATTGTTCCATATCGACAATATATCACATAATTCTCTGTCCGGCAATGTCTTTTTGGCTCCGTTCGTTTTTCGGACAAACCATATTACTGCTGACGAAATTCATCATATCAGCTCCCAAAAACAGGAATCAAATCATGCTGTGAAGCTCTAGCCCTTGTCGTGTATTCATCGAACATAACATTCAGGAATTTTGACGCATCGCCTTCAAGTTTCACACTGATATTCTTGCCACCCTCATTCCTCATTGCCGCCAATGTCGCGTTGTAAACTGCATTGTAAACAACCCGCTCCATTCCACTTGGGCTTTCGCCAAATCCGCCTGAGCCGTACTGTTGTTGCATATGTCTTTCTGCCGCTTGGTACGAATTTTGATATCTGCTCTCAAAATCAAACTCCGGCGGCGGTATCGGTTGAAACTGTTCGACTTCGAAAGTGGGGGTAAGCTGTACATTGTTAAACTTGTCAGTAAATGATGCCAGTTCCTCGCGCAATGCCTGTTTGATGACTTTCAACGGTGCCTCTACGCTCGTCTGACCGCTGGGCTGGTCGTTGACTATCGCCATAAACGGATTTCCGCCACGGAATACTGCAACTGTTGCAAGTCGTGGTAATGATACTGTCGGCACCAAGTCAACTCCGCCCCAACTTGTCCCCACCAATGAAGCCGCCTATTGCGTCACAAGCCGCCTCAAATGCATTCTGAACGGGAGCAATGATGTTTTCGTCAAACCAACCTGCTACACTTTCCCACACGGTCTGTATATCTTCCCATAAATTTGAGAAGAATTTTGAAACGTCCTCCCAAACGCCTTTAAAGAAATCCGTAACTGGCGTAATTACATTCGTGTCAAACCATTAAGAAACGCTTGCCTATACGGCGACTATATCCTCCCATAAACTTTTGAAAAATCCTGATACAGATTCCCATAACCCTTTAAAGAAATTTGTTATAGGAATAACTACATTTTCATTGAACCACCCCGATGCTATTTTCCAAACAGCCTGTACAATTATATCCTGATCCGTCTCCATGTAACCATTCAAAATATGACTGATGAGACTACATACAAGAACGTCGGGATCACAGAGATGCCCGCGTTCAACACCAACCGCAACAACGCCTGCCATCTGAAAGGCACATCCCCCTGTTCGATGTGTCCGGGCCGGGAGATATAGATGATCGTACTGACCGCGAGCAGGTATCCTGCATAGCATACAGGAGAGAATCTGTCCAACAAAAACAGAGAGAAAATCCTAGATTTTATCCCTCGTGATATCCTTATACCCCTCGCCGAAGATCTCGCTCGCGGAAGACACGATCATGAACGCGGAAGTGTCCTCATCCTTCACGATCTCCTCCAGCCTGGGGTACATCTGCTTTCTGGTGACAATCATCAGCATTTCCTTCGGCGCATTCGTGTACGCCCCTCTTGCCGTGATGATCGTCGCCGTAGTGTCCAGCTCATCGAAAAGCCTCTGCTTCACCTGTTCCGGTTTCTCGCTGATGATATACACAAGCTTCGCCTCGTCCGAGCCGTACAGGATCTTATCCATCACGATCGAGTCCGTCACCACAGCGATCCCCGCATAAAACGCCACCGTCATATCCTGAAACACGATCCACGACGCGAGGATGACTATGCTGTCAAAGACAAGGAATAAAATGTTGGTCTTGACATGCCTGCGTTTCGTTCGGACAACTTTGACAATAATGTCGATCCCTCCGGTGGTCGCACCCGCCTTGAACACCAGCGCAAGCGCCACACCGATCAGTGCACCGCCAAGCACCGCCGCGATCAGCAGATCGTCCGTCACTGCCCCATAGGCTGCCAGCGTGTTGATAAAAAAAGTGATCAGTGCCAGCGCATACATGGTAGAGCAGATAAATCGCCACCCAAATTTCCACAGCCCCAGCAGGACGATCGGAATATTGATGAGCATATTCACCGTACCAGTCGGAATCCTCGTAAATCGGTTCACCAGAATGGAGATGCCTGTCACGCCTCCCGGCGCGATATTGTTGGGATCCAGAAACAGACTGATAGCAACGGCATAGATCACCGCTGCTGCTGTCAGTATCACATAACATTTTACCCTTTTTATGACTTCTCTTTCCATAACGCCTCGTTATCAAATATTTGTTCTGACCTGCTTCGGCTGGTAGCCTTTGTCCTCCAGTGCCCTGATGATCTGGTTCTTATGGTCTGTTCCAAAGGTTTCAAGCGTGATCCGCAGCTCCACGGCCGCATTCCTGTTGATCGAGACAAACTGGTTATGTTCGAGTTTGATGACATTGCCGTTGAGCGAAGCAATCACTTCCGATACCTTCGTCAGCTCACCCGGCTTGTCAGGCAGCAGCACGGACACTGTAAAGATGCGGTCCCTGAAGATCAGACCCTGCTGCACCACAGAGGACATGGTGATGATATCCATATTCCCGCCGCTCAGTATCGATACGATCCGCTTGTTCTTCACCTCGAGATGGCGCAGCGCCGCCACCGTGAGAAGGCCGGAATTCTCGACAATCATCTTATGATTCTCCACGATGTCCAGAAAAGAGACGACAAGCTCCTCATCCGGCACCGTGACGATCTCATCTATATTGTCCCTGATATACGGAAAAATATTCTTTCCCGGCGTCTTGACCGCCGTTCCGTCCGCTATGGTGTTGACACCGGGAAGCGTGACAACCTCGCCCGCCCGCAGTGATTCCTGCATGCAGTTTGCCCCCGCAGGCTCCACACCGATCACTTTGATCTTCGGATTCAGGAGCTTTGCAAGCGTCGAGACGCCTGTCGCAAGCCCGCCCCCTCCGATCGGCACAAGAATGATATCCACCAGCGGGAGCTCCTTGAAGATCTCCATCGCGATCGTCCCCTGCCCTGTGGCAACTGTCAGGTCGTCAAACGGATGGATGAACGTGTACCCGTTTTCCTCCGCCAGCTGGTAGGCATACTCGCACGCCTCGTCGTAGACGTCTCCTTTGAGGATCACTTCCGCTCCGTACCCTTTCGTGCGGTTCACCTTCATGAGCGGCGTCGTTGTCGGCATCACGATCACGGCTTTCACACCGTACTTTTTCGCCGCATAGGCAACACCCTGCGCGTGATTGCCCGCCGACGCCGTGATCAGCCCCTTTTCACGCTCCTCGTCCGTGAGCGTGCTTATCTTATAATATGCGCCCCTCAGCTTATATGCTCCTGTGAGCTGCATATTCTCCGGTTTCAGATAAACCTTGTTTCCCGTCTGTCCGCTCAGATACTCGCTGTAGATCAGCTTTGTCTCCGAAGTGACCTTCTTCACGATCTCTGACGCTTCCTCAAATTTTTCCAGTGTGAGCATATCTGACATATTTATTTTCCTCCCTTCCAGAAAAACCACTTCTTCTTCGGTTTTTCGGCACTGTCATCATCACAGGCATCCTCCCCGGAAACAGTCTCTCCGGGATCCTCCCCCTCAGGATCTCCTGCATCCGGAACCTCCGCCTCCGGCACGGGATCCTCGCTCTTACCATCCTGCGCATCTGCATGCTCTGCCGTCACGGCAGCTTCATCCGGGCTGTCAGCTGACAGCTCCTCCGGCTTCACATCGAACAATGCGTTCACAAACTCATCCGCGTTAAACTTCTGAAGATCCTCGATCGTCTCACCCACGCCGATGTATTTGACCGGCACATTGAGTTCTGACTGTATCGCCACCGCGATTCCGCCCTTTGCCGTGCCGTCCATCTTGGTGAGAACGACACCTGTCAGGTCCGCCACCTCGCCGAATTCCCTTGCCTGCGAGAGCGCGTTCTGCCCTGTCGTCCCGTCGAGCACGATCAGGTTTTCCCTGTGCGCATCGGGAAATTCCCTGTCTATGATGCGGTTCATCTTCCGGAGCTCCTCCATCAGGTTCTTTTTGTTGTGAAGACGCCCTGCCGTGTCACAGATCAATATATCGGCCTTTCTTGCCTTTGCGGCATTTACGGCATCATAGATCACAGACGCCGGATCAGCGCCGTCCGCGCCGCCGATCATATCGACTCCCGCGCGGTGCGCCCACTCTGCAAGCTGGTCTCCTGCAGCCGCCCGGAATGTGTCCGCAGCGGCGATCAGCACCTTCTTTCCCTGTCCCTTCAGGATACTGGCGAGCTTTCCCACAGATGTGGTCTTACCGACACCGTTGACACCGATCACAAATATGACAGACTGCTTCTTCTCAAAATCATACGCAGTCTCACCCACACACATCTGCTCCTTGATGCTCTCGACCAGGAGCTCCTTGCACTCGGAAGGCTGTCTCAGATGCCGCTTCTTCACATCCTCCTTCATGCGCTCGATGATGTCATTGGTCGCATTGACGCCGATATCCCCCATGATCAGGATCTCCTCGAGCTCCTCATAAAAATCGTCGTCGATCTCCGAGGCGCCGTAAAACACCGCATCGATCCCCGCGACGATATTGTCCCTTGTCTTATTTAAGCCTTCTCTTAAACGGCTGAAAAAACCTTTTTTCTCCCCTGCCATATCTGTCCTAAGCCTCCTTCTTTTCCCTCTCTTCCTGACTCCACCTGTCGACCTCGCTGTCGACAAGATTGACACTCACAAGGGTCGATACGCCTTTCTCCTGCATCGTGATGCCGTACAATCTGTCCGCCTGCTCCATCGTACCGCGCCGGTGCGTGATCACGATAAACTGCGTGCCTTTTGTCAGTTTGTTCAGATACTTCGCAAATCTGCTCACATTTCCCTCGTCGAGCGCCGCCTCGATCTCATCCAGCAGGCAGAACGGCGACGGCTTGAGATTCTGTATGGCAAACAGGAGCGCGATCGCTGTAAACGATTTTTCCCCGCCGGAGAGCTGCATCATATTCTGCAGCTTCTTGCCGGGCGGCTGCGCTATGATGCGTATCCCCGCCTCGAGTATATCCTCGTCCTCGATCAGCTCCAGCGTACCCTTGCCTCCGCCGAAGAGCTCCTTGAACACCTTGTCAAACTCCCGCTTGATCTCCTCGAACTTCTCAGAAAACTGCCTGCGCATTGCCGTGTCGAGTTCCTCAATGATCCCTTCCAGCGTCTTTTCCGCCTCGATCAGGTCATCATGCTGGTTCTTCATAAATGTATAGCGCTCCATCAGGACCTTGTAGTCCTCGATTGCATTGACATTGACATCACCGAGCTTTCGGATCTCGTCCTTGATATCGGCGATCTGCTTTTTCATCTCCGCGATATCCGTCAGCATCTCATTGCGCATGGACGCGGCATTGTTCAATGTGATCTCATACTCGTTCCACATATAGTTGATCTGGTTTTCGACGGTCTCCTCCAGCTTTTCCCTCTGAGAATTCAACCGGTACACTTCCTTGTCGAGCGCATTTTTCTTCTCGGACATCTCCTCCCGTGTCTGAAAGAAATTCTTCTGTCTCTGCGACAGTTCTTCCTTCGTCTTCTGCTTTTCCTTCAACGCAGTCTCCGCATCCGACTGTGTGGTATGCGACGCGCTGATCGTCTTCCCGATCTCCTCAATACTCTGCTGTCTGTTCTGAATATCTGCGAGACAGCTGTCAAGGCTGGTCTGCACTTCGGAGAGCTCCTCCCTGCTGCGAACCAGCTCTCCCTCGATACGGTTCAGGTTCGTCTGCTCAAACTCCTGTTTCTGGAGGATCTTTTCGTACTCCACATCCCATTCCCCGACCATTCCGGTCTTGCTGGACTCCTCGACCCGGTAATCTTCCAGCTCTCTCTGGTACGCGGCAATATTCTGCTCCAGTACTTTCTCATGCTCCTCCGATGCCTTCAGATCATTTTGTGTCCTCTCCTTGTCCGCATGGATCTCTGCCACTCTCCGCTCAATATCCTGCTGCTCCTCCTGCAAAGTCCCAAAACCCTGCTCCGCCTCGTTTTTTCTGTCCTCAGCCGCCACAACGTTCATTCTTGCCGTGTTCTGTCTGATGAACAGCTCCTGCAGTACGGCTTTCTCCTCCTCGATCGTCTTTCTGACATGGTTTCGCTCGGCCTTGATGTTCTCGATATCCGCATTGGCTGCGTCCAGCCTTTCCCTTGCCGCCTTCGATTTTTGTTCGAGTTCCTCGAGCTCCCTTCTCCGCCCCAGCAGATTGGAATTATTCTTGAAGGCGCCGCCGCTGATCGCACCGCCCGGCACGAGGAGTTCTCCCTCAAGCGTTACCATCCTGACACTGTAGTCATACTTTCTGGCGATCCTGACTGCATTGTCAATGTTATCTATCACAACGATGCGCCCGAGCATCGTCTTTGCCACATTCCTGTATTTTGCGTCCGTCCGCACGAGGGAATCCGCCAGCCCGATCGCCCCCGCCTCCCTCAGCACGCCCGGCGTCCTGAACTCCTGCGGCTTCGTGATGCTGGTCAGCGGGAGGAACGTAGCGCGCCCAAAACGGTTTCTCTTCAGAAAACCGATCATTTTCTTCGCTGTCTCCTCGTCCTCCGTGACGATATTCTGTATACTTCCGCCAAGAGCGGTCTCGATCGCTGTCTCATACTCCTTGTCGACCTTGATGATATCCGCCACAACGCCGATGATCCCCCTGTTGTGCTCCTTCTGTTCCATCACCTTCTGAATGCTGTTGCCAAAGCCCTCGTACCGCTCCGTGAGGTTGGAGATCGTGTCGAGCTGTGAACGGTATCTCTGATATGCCGCCTGACTCTCCCGGATCTCCTCATCCTTCCGGGTCAGTCTCCCGCGGAACGTTTTGTTGTGTTCCTCCAGTTCTGTCAGATGCGTGTTGACTTCGATGATCCGGTCGTTAATGCGCTGGAATTCCTCCTGCAGCGCCTCGATCTCGGCATCCCGCTCCGCCTCGTCACTCCTGGCGCGCAGAAGCTTTGAGTTTAACTCTGCCTTCCGGATGCGCAGCTGTTCCATCATCGTGTCAAAACTGCTCATCTTTGATTTGATGTTTGCACGTTCATTCAGCATCGCGATGATCTGGTTCTTGTCTTCTTCTATTTTATCATTCAGCTCCTCGATATGCGACTGCACTTCGAATAACAGGCCCTTCGCCTCATTCCGCTCCTTCTCCAGTCCAGCCACTTTCTCGTCCAGCACAGCCTTGTCCTCAAGGATCCTGGCTCGCTCTGCTTCCCTCCCGGCGATCTGCTCCTGTATCACCTGGATCCGTTCCCGAAAATGCCTTTCGTTTCCCTGCGCCCCTTTGATCTGTTCTCTCAATACATTGATCTCGCCCTCAAGTTTTCCGCGCATGACGCTGGCGTCCGTCAGTGCATTTCGGGTAGATTCGATATCCCGGTCCAGCTCTTCGATATGTACCTGGATCTCGTCGTATTCAACCTTTATACGGTCATACTGCTGCGCAGTATTGTTATAGTCCTCCTGGGCGATCCTGTATTTGTCCTCGATCTCCTCCAGCTGTCCTGTCAGCTTCCTGTTTTCCAGCAGAAAGACATTGACGTCGTACTCTTTGAGTTCTTCTTTCTTCTTCAAGTATACCTTTGCCTTGTCGGACTGCTTTTCGAGGGGGCCTACCTGTTTTTCGAGCTCGCTCAGAATGTCCGTCACACGCACCAGATTATTCTTCTCGTCCTCCAGTTTTTTCTGGGCTGTGGCCTTGCGCTTTTTGAACTTGACGATACCTGCCGCCTCATCAAAAAGCTCACGCTTCTCCTCCGGCTTGCCGCTCAGGATCTTCTCGATCTGCCCCTGGCCGATGATCGAGTACCCCTCTTTACCAATGCCCGTGTCATAAAATAATTCATTTACATCCTTCAAACGACAGGGAGTCCCGTTGATCGAGTACTCGCTTTCGCCTGAACGATATAAACGCCTTGCCACTGTCACCTCCTGATAGTCGATCGCCAGCGTGTGGTCCGCGTTGTCAAAAGTGATCCCCACATACGCATACCCCAGCGGTTTTCTGAGCTCTGTCCCGGAAAAGATAACATCCTGCATGGATTCCCCCCGCAGCTGCTTGATGCGCTGTTCGCCCAGCACCCACCGCACCGCATCCGCCACATTGCTCTTGCCGGAGCCGTTGGGTCCCACGATGCCCGTGATCCCCTGATGAAACTGAAACACGATCTTATTGGCAAAGGATTTGAATCCCTGCACCTCAATACTCTTTAAATACATTCCTTACCTCACCGTATGCCGTTATTTTTTGCCCTTCAATCCCCGGAGCGCCTCATATGCCGCCTGCTGTTCCGCCGCCTTTTTGGTTCTCCCCACTCCGGAACCGATCAGCCTGTCATCAAGATACGCCTCAACGCTGAACTGTTTATCATGGTCAGGACCGGTCTCCCCTACCAGCTCATACCTGAGCTGTGCCGTATTTTTCTTCTGGATCTCTTCCTGCAGAAGTGTCTTGCTGTCCATGAACAGGATCTTATCCTCCAGATCCGACAGCACGAAACGATAGATGAACTGCTTGGCGTGGTCGATGCCGCCGTCAAGAAAGATCGCACCGATCACCGCCTCCATGACATCAGAGATGATGGAATCCCTCTTTCTTCCCCCTGTCGACTCCTCGCCCTTTCCGAGCAGTATGTATGTATTCAGGTTGATGTCCCTCGCACAGTAGGCGAGCGCAGGTTCACATACCATGGACGCGCGCAGCCTTGTCAGCTGTCCCTCGGGCATGTCCTCATTTTCATTGTACAGGAATTCGCTGGACACGAGTTCGAGGACTGCATCTCCCAGAAATTCCAGTCTCTCATAATTATTTAATTTGTTGATCTTCTGCTCGTTGGCAAACGAACTGTGTGTCAGAGCCTGCTTCAGCAGCGCATCATTCTGAAAATGATATCCGATCTTTCCCTGCAGCTCCTGCAGGGCTTCCTTCATATTCCGCATTTTTGCCTCCTGTTCGATTCTTCCCCTACTTGTGCGCCGGACACCCGTCAGCTTCTGCTGACAGTCTTCCTCTGGGTGCACGTGTGCATAAAGAAAGCCCTACAAAGGGCTTCCTGCTTTTTCGATCCATTCGACAGCCTCCCGCACTGTCGTTATTTTGTCCAGACCTTCTGTCGGTATCTGTAAACCGGTCTCCTCCTCCACCCCCATAAAGATCTGATACAGATCCAGTGAATCAGCACCCAGATCTGTGAGAAAAGTCATATCCATCTCGATCTCATCCGGATCCATACCCAAAACGGTGGCTGCAACCTTCTTCAAAGCTTCAAATTCCATTCGATCAGATCCTTCCTTACTCGTCTTTCAAGACAACTTTATCCTTTATTTTCTGATTGATCTTCTGTTCCTTAAAAGTCACGCACTGCAAAATCGAATTTTTGATCTCGACCGCCATGGAACTCCCATGGGTCTTGACCACCAGCCCATTCAGCCCCAGCAGCGGCGCTCCGCCGTACTCGTCCAGGCTGAACCCCTTCAATGTCTGTTTGAGTGCAGGCTTTACCAAAAGTGCACCGATCTTGCTTCGAAGCGATGTCATCATACCTGCTTTTACCTTTTTGATCAGCGTGGCTCCGACCCCTTCATACAGCTTCAGGATGATGTTGCCCGCAAACGCCTCGCACACGATCACATCCGCATATCCTGTGGGGATATCCCTCGCCTCGATGCTTCCTATAAAATTGATCTCCGGACAGTTCTTGAGCATCGGGAACGTCTCCTTCACGAGCGCATTCCCTTTCTCCTCCTCCGCCCCTATATTGACGATCGCAACCCTGGGATTCGGTATACCGACCACACTTTCCATATACACGGATCCCATCTTTGCAAACTGAACCAGATGTGAAGGTCTGGCATCGACGTTGGCGCCGCAGTCGATCAGCAGGGCACAGCCTGTCTCCGTCGGGATCAGCGGTGCCAGGGGCGGTCGCTCGATCCCCTTGATCCTTCCCACGATCAGCTGTCCGCCGACGAGCACAGCTCCGGAACTGCCAGCCGAGACAAACGCATCACACGCCCCGCTCTTCACCAGGTTCAGCGCGACCACGATGGAAGAATCCTTCTTTTTCCTGATCGCCATCACCGGAGGCTCCGCAGTCTCGATCACCTCTGTGGCATTCACCACCTCGACCTGTTCTTTATTGTAAGTATACTGAATGAGCTCTTTCTCGATCTCTTCCTGCCTGCCCGTCAGATATACCTTGATCCTGCTGTTTTCATTGACAGCCTCCACCGCGCCCTTCACGATCTCCGCCGGTGCATTGTCACCACCCATGGCATCCACTGCCACTCTGGTTCTCTCATCCATTGCCATAATCCTCCATAGTTCGCTCTATACTTTATAAATATACTAGACATGCCATCAAAAATCAAGGGAAATCAAATAAAAAGGTGCAAAGCCTTATTTTCTCATAAAACTTTACACCTTTTATCTCTTTTCGGATCCACCACATCAGTCAACTGCAATGATCTCCTTCTTGTTGTATGAGCCGCATGCCTTGCACACTCTGTGAGGCATCATCAAAGCGCCGCACTTGCTGCACTTAACCAATGTAGGCGCGCTCATCTTCCAGTTTGCTCTTCTCTTATCTCTTCTGCTTTTTGAAGATTTATTTTTTGGACATATAGACATTGTTACACCTCCTTATCCGCATTAAACAGATCCTTTATTGCCGCCATTCTGGGGTCTGGTACGAAATCGTCACACCCGCATTCGCCGTCGTTCAGATTTCTGCCGCATACCTTACAGATTCCCTTACAATCCTCTCTGCACAGTATCTTCATCGGCCAGTTCAGCAGTAATTCATCATTGATTAGTTCATCCACATTTAAGTGATATCCCTCCATAACGGACGATGATTCCCCGTATTCACCGGAATTCCCGTCCTCTGCATCATCACCCGCATAATCCGGCGAGACGACCACAGTGTCAAAGGATAAATCAAATGTATAATCAACATCTCGCAAACACCTGTCGCAGGCAAGCCCAAACGTCAGCCTTGCACTTCCCTGAACCAGTGCTTTCGATCGTCCTATATTAGAAAGCCTCAGCGCAACAGGACTCTTCTCTCTGACCGGGAAGCTTCCATACGGACTGGCAAACGTATCTCCCTCGTAGGGTACATCCAGCTCCTGCACTTGTCCTTCATTTATAAATACATCTGTCAAATTCACTAACATCGCAGACTCCTATCCACACATTCATTTATTATACAGAACGGGGGGGATTTTGTCAACCAGAAATTTTCTTTTATTCGCCGTTTATTTGCTGTTGATGAGACACACTCTAAAACTGTTGGACACCGGCCGTGTCTGTGATATAATAAAGCATCCCATTTCATCAGCAGACACAAGGAGGAGCCATGAAAGTCACAGCAATCATTGCCGAGTACAACCCTTTTCACAACGGACATTTATACCAGCTGAATACCATACGCCGAACGCTGGACACAGATATCATCGTCGTCGTCATGAGCGGGGACTTCATGCAGCGCGGCATACCCGCCGTTGTGGACAAATACGAACGCTGCCAGATGGCTCTCGAAAACGGCGCCGATCTGGTCTTTGAACTCCCTGTATATTTTGCGCTCGGCAGCGCGGAATACTTTGCGCAGGGCGCCGTATCCCTGATCGACAAGCTTGGCGTCGTCGACTTCCTGCATTTCGGAAGCGAAGCCGGGGACATTTCCCTTTTGTATGAACTCACCAGCACAATGCTCGCCCACGAATCAGACGCATACAAAGCGATGTTGAACAAATATCTGAAACTGGGCTATTCTTTTCCCGCTGCCAGAGACCACGCGCTGTCAGAGCTGATCCCGGATCAGGCGATCAGGCAGCTTGTCAGCGCCCCCAACAATATTCTCGGGATAGAGTATGTGAAGACCCTCATCCAGAGAAACAGCTCCATAAAGCCCGTGACTCTTGCGAGGGCTGGCGAAGGCTATGCCTCCGATTCCCTTGCGACAGACAGCTTCGCCTCGGCTAATGCCATACGCAAAGCGCTCCTGTGTCGTTCTGATCCCGGTGACGACAGCCCTTCCGCGCAGTATTCCGGATCGGAACAAAGTGCCTCTCCCGATATACCGCTCTGTGTCCAAAAACAGATCCCAGCCTCCGTGTGCGCTTTGCTGTGCCAGAAAACGCTCCTGTACGCAAATGATTTTTCAGAAGTACTTCTATACAAAATGCTTCAGGAGCAGATGCTCCAAAATAGAATACTTCCGTCCGCGGCATTGCAGGGTGCCAGCCGCAAAGGCGCGTTTTCAAAATACTATGATATCGGAATCCAGCTATCCCACACGCTGTACAACAATCTACCCGGCTTCACGACATTTGAGGATTTCGCGCTATCTTGCAAGACCAAAAATCTCACCTACACGCGCATATGCCGCGGACTCATGCACATTCTCCTGGATATGACGCAGGAAAAAGCAGACCTATTCAAACAGGAGGACTACGCACAGTACGCGAGGCTTCTCGGCTTTACAGAACGCGGAAGACAGCTGCTGGGATCCATCAAGGCAAATTCCTCTATCCCTGTCATCACAAAGCCTTCCAGTGCATTGAGACAGCTTGGCGGTACAGCGCTAATGTCATTATATTCCGATATCCACGCCGCAGACATCTATGACAGTGTCCGGCAGCAGAAACAATTCCGCCTGTCGGACACCCTGTCAAAACAACCCGTTGAAATGATCCAAAAGATCCATATGACCCGCCAAAACGAACTGACCAGGCAGATCATAAAACATGATTGAATAGATATGATATTAATTCTTAAAGCTGTGGATCGGCGCCGGGATCCTGCCGCCGCGGTTGACAAAGGCATCGCAGGAGTACCTGTTGACAGGCATGATCGGCGCATATCCAAGCAACCCCCCAAACTCCGCGCTGTCTCCCACGGTCTTTCCGATGACCGGAATGATGCGGACAGCCGTCGTCTTCTGGTTGACCATACCGATCGCGAGCTCGTCGGCTATGATGCCTGCGATCGTCGTCGGCTTCGTGTCGCCCGGGATCGCGATCATGTCCAGACCGACGGAGCAGACGCACGTCATGGCCTCCAGCTTCTCCAGCGTGAGTGCGCCGGCGTTTACCGCGTCGATCATTCCCTGATCCTCGCTGACCGGAATAAACGCACCGCTTAAGCCCCCCACATAGGAGGACGCCATCACACCACCCTTCTTCACCTGGTCATTTAAGAGGGCCAGCGCCGCCGTCGTCCCGGGCGCTCCCGCATACTCCAATCCGATCTCACACAGAATGTCAGCCACACTGTCGCCGATCGCAGGCGTGGGCGCCAGCGAGAGGTCGACAATGCCGAAAGGAATGCCGAGCCGTCTCGACGCCTCCTGCGCCACCAGCTGTCCCACTCTCGTCACCTTGAAGGCTGTCTTCTTGATCGTCTCGCAGAGCACCTCGAAATTCTCCCCGCGCACACGCTCCAGCGCGTTCTTGACAACACCCGGCCCGCTGACGCCCACATTGATGACAGCATCCGCCTCCGTCACCCCGTGAAATGCTCCTGCCATAAACGGATTGTCATCCGGCGCATTGCAGAACACGACCAGTTTCGAACATCCGATCGAATCATTATCCTTTGTCAGCTCTGCAGTCTCCTTGATGATATCGCCCATCAGCCGCACCGCGTCCATATCGATGCCCGTCTTGGTAGAGCCGAGATTGACGGAGCTGCACACGAGCTCTGTCTGTGCCAGCGCCTGCGGGATCGAGCGCAGCAGGAGCTCATCCGCCTCCGTCATGCCTTTTGATACCAGCGCGGAGTATCCGCCGAGAAAATTGACGCCGACATCCTTTCTCGCCCTGTCAAGCGTCCTGGCGATCGTCACGAAATCCTCGGAAGTCCTGCACGCAGATCCACCGATCAGAGCGATCGGCGTGACAGAGATCCGCTTGTTGACGATCGGGATTCCGAACTCTTTCTCGATCGTCTCGCCAGTGGACACCAGATCCTTTGCCACAGTTGTGATCTTATTGTAAATCTTTTCATTCAGACGGCCAAGATCCGAGTCGATGCAGTCAAGCAGGCTGATGCCGAGCGTGATCGTCCTGACATCAAGATTTTCTTTCTCGATCATTTTATTTGTCTCTAACACTTCATTTATATTTATCATCCTATCTAATGCCCTCCTGGAAAACTCATTGAATATCCATACCACGCGGCTCACAGCCTGTGCATGCTGTTAAAGATCTCTTCTCTCTGACATTTGATGATGACACCGATCTCCTCGCCGAGTCTGTCAAGGTCGTCCGACACTTCGCTGACGGACTTGACCGCTTTTCCCATATCCGCGATCATCATCATGTTGAAATAATCGTCAACGATCGTCTGAGATATATCCAGAATGTTCACCTTGTTCTCAGCCAGATATGTACATACTTTTGCGATAATACCGACAGTATCTTTTCCCACTACTGTAATGATTGTTTTTTTCATGATCTGCAACTCCTATCTCTATTTTATTATATATCATATCTCTGCCAGCCGAGACATCGCACTCCGGTCCGCCACATATATCGGAAAATCATCCGGCTTATATGGATTATCCGCCATGGAGATCTCCAGCCGGACAGTCTCATAGGCAAGCTCTGCCAGATTGTTCTCCTTGCTCAGATGGCCTAAGAATACCGTCTTCAGACCGTCGTGCAACAGCCTGCTCAAAAGCTTTCCGGAGAGTTCATTGGACAGATGACCTCTGTTTCCCAGGATCCGCTGTTTTAGTGCATACGGATATGGTCCCACCTGCAGCATATTGATATCGTGGTTTGCCTCGAGCAGCAGGACATCCATTCCCCTGAGACACTCGACGGTATACTCATTGTAGGTCCCAAGGTCAGTCGCCACCGCCATGCGCCTGTTTCCATACTGGAATCTGTATGCGACCGGCTGCGCCGCATCGTGCGAGATCTTCATCGGATTGACCGTGATATCCTTTAAGATGAATTTCTCATCCTCCCTGACCACACGAAAAAGTGAGTCATCTATCACCCCAAGATTACTCACTCTCTTAATGGCTGTTATAGTTCCCTTTGTCGCATAGATCGGTATCCCGTATTTTCTGCAGATAACACCAAGACCGCTGATGTGATCCGCATGTTCATGTGTGATCAGTATCCCGTCTATATCCTTTCCTGTCAATCCGAGCTGCCCCAGTCCTTCCACTGTCCTCTTGCAGCTGATCCCTACATCTACCAGGAGATGCGTGGCGTCTGTACCGATATAGATACAGTTCCCACTGCTCCCGCTGGCTATACTGCACATTCTCATCTGATCATTCCTCTGTTTCCTGCCGCTGCTGCGCATATGCGGAGCAGCGGCTATTTCTCTTATTCACTATTTCCAGTATACATCGATCTTGTCCCCGTTGTAAAGCTCCTGCGTGTATTGTGCATCCTTCCCGTTTACAAGGGTGACGATGCCCGATCCCTGCATTCTGCTGGTATCAAAATCAATGTAGTCAAATATATCGACAAACATGTAGCTCTGTTTTCCCCGCATGACGATCGGCTTCTGATTGACGATGACGATGATCTTTTTGCCGGCATCCACCGGCGGCTCTTCTTTTTCCTTTGCGGCTGCCGCCTTTTTCTGCTCACGGTTATCAGCCTTTTCAGTTCTGTCAGTCCGGGCTGTACCATACCGCCGCTCCTGTCTGGACTCCTCCACCGACGTTTTGGCGCTGTCCGTCTCCGCCGCCCTTATCTCTGGTTCTTTGCTTTCGGGTTCTGCGTTATCTTCCGGTCCAGCGTGTTCTTCGCTCCCGGGATCCGCCCCGGAGTCGCCGCTTTCTGCGGATTCTGATCCAGAGTCACCGCTTTCGCCGGATTCTGATCCGGAGTCACCGCTTTCACCAGATCCTGATCCGGAGTCGCCGCTTTCACCGGATTCTGATCCGGAGTCGCCGCTTTCACCGGTTCCGGCTTCCGCGTCACCACTGTTCCCTGTCTCATCTGACGGGCTCTCTTCCTCCGCTTTCTGCTGTTCCGGCTCAGTCTCCACTTCCGCTGCCGTCTCTGTCTCCGTTCCCTCCGATGTCACATTTTCTTCCGCAGGTTTTGCGTTTTCCTTTTCCTTACTGTTTCTTTTTCCCTCCCTGCGCCTGTCACTGTTCAGCTCGATATGTGATTCCTTGTAGATCTCTTTCAGCTCGTACTCTTTCCTGTTCTTGAACTCAAGCTGGTCGGAAGCGCAGACCTCCATCGTGTCATCAGCCTTTGTCCCATTGATGAACAGGATCATGTCCTCCGGGGAAAGTCCCATGTATTCAAAGAATTCATCATATGTATATGCAGAAGATACGACGATCTCGTCACCATTCTGGATCAGGTACTCCTCCGTCACCGCAGTCCCGTTCACCTTGACCGGTTTCGGAAGCGGCATCTCATCACCGTTAAGATACACGACGATCTTGCCGTTATAGTCGATCAGGTCCGCGATCTTCTCCTGCGCCGGGGTCCCGAGCGTGGACTCTTCCAACACAATGACGTCGTTTGATTTGATATTATGGCTAAGGCTTACCTCGTCACCGTTCACATACACATGCGCGCTCTCTCCATACTCCCCTTTTGTAACGCGGTTCTTGCCATTCACGGTATAGCGCAGTTCCTCGCCGCGTCTCGGGAAAAGCCCCTCCCTGGTGAAGTCAGCCTGCATCGCCGCATCCGTGACAGTAAGCTTATTGTTGTCATAGAGCTTGATCCGGTTTCCGTTAAAGGTGATGTAGATAAAATTATTGTACTGCTCATAGTACGTCAGGCAGATCCCGATCGGTGTGATGATCGTCGAATCCCTCAGGGCGTCGTCCGGGAAGTCCACGTCCCGCATGATCTCCTCGCCGCGCAGCGCCACGCGCTTCGGGTCAAGCCCCAGCTCCGCGGCAACCAGCTCGTCAAATCCCTTGATCTTGCCGCCACCGCCGACGATAAACACCGCACTCGGGGATTTGCCGCCGTTGAGTTCCTTGATCGCATTCGCTGCGAGCTTTGACATTCTCTCGATCTCAGGCTGACAGATCCCGATCACTTCCTTTGCGGTGATGGTCTGCTCCGCGCCCATGATATCCTCGTATACGATCTCCTCCTGGCTTGCCGCGGCAGTCTTGATCATCTCCGCCGTCGTGAAATCGATCAGGCAGGTCTTTGCCAGAAGCTCTGTCAATGTATCTCCTGCGCAGGGGATCATGCCAAACGCAGTCACGCTTCCGTCGTCTGTGATCGAGATATCAGATGTGCCTGCACCGACATCGATCATTGCGATATTCAGCAGTCTGAACTTTTCCGGGATCGCGACGCGGATCGCCGCGATGGGCTCCAGCGTGAGATTTGCCACCCGCAGGCCGGCAAGCTCCACCGCGCTGTACAGTCCGTCGACGACATCATCCGGCAGAAAAGTGGCTATGATATCGGCTCCGATCGTCCTTGCCTTGTGATGTTCGGGCTGCCCCATCCACATCCCGTTCAGAAAATACCGCACCACGGAATATCCCACGCAGTAAAAATGCATATTGGTATCATTCTTTTCCTGAAAATCTTCAAAAGCCTGCTCTATGCCCAGTGAGATCAGATTGCTCATGTCCTCCTTGGTGACGTTGCGCTCCTTGTCCAGATCCATATCCGCATGGACGTTCATCGTTTTCAGCACGCGTCCAGCCGCCGCGATACACACTTCATCCAGCTTGATCCCCGTCTTATCCTGCAGCGACTGCCTGATATCCGCTATGGCAGCCGCTACCCTGTTGATATCATGGATCTGCCCGTCGAGCATGGCGCGCGTCTGATGCTGGCGGATCTCCTGCGCTGTCACCACAAACCGTTCTCCCTGCCTGTATCCCACAGTGCCCACCATGCTTCTCGTACCGATATCCAGTCCAAATACAAGTTCCTCTCCGTTCACTTTCGTCTCATTCATATTCCAATCCCCCATTATCATAAGAGTACTTTTTACAAAAGTACATTTCTGATCTGTCTGTAAGTCTCTTCCAGATCACCGTTGTTTGATATCACCACTTTACAGTGTTCCCTGAATTCAGCCTCACTCAGCTGTCCTCTCATGATATCGGCAGTTTTTTGCGGGCTGTAGTGCCTGCTCTCCGCCAGCCGCCGCTCCCGCACTGCCGCATCAGCATGGATATACCACAGCTCATCTGCTATTTTATCATACTGTTCTTCGATCAGCAGCGCTGCCTCGATAAAGAAGTAGTCCGCCTCACCCTTCTCCCTCTCATGCGCGATCTGCTCCAGAATATATCTTTTTACCGCCGGGTGAACGATCTCATTCACACGCTCCAGCAGTTTCTGATCCCCAAAAATGATCTCCGCCATCCTTGTCTTGTCGATCGTATCATCCGCATTTAATATCTGTTGTCCGAGAAGGCCGACAAGTTCCTGATGACATTCCTGTCCCGGTTCATACAGTAAATGTGCCGCCTCATCAGCTCTCACGATCCTGCACCTGTAATGTGCTTCTATATAGGAAAGCACCCGTGTCTTTCCGGCGCCGACTCCGCCGGTGATCCCTATTATCTTCATTACTTCGCCTCGTACCAGTCCGTTCCCGTGTGCAGGTCGATCTCCAGCTTCACTGCAAGTTCGCACGCATTCTGCATCTCGTGCGTCAGCACTCTGCGCACCTCCTCAACCTCATCGTTCCTGGTCTCGATCAGGAGTTCATCGTGGATCTGCAGGATCAGTTTTGACTTGAGACCCTCCGCCTTCAGCGCATCGTACACATGTACCATGGCATATTTGATGATATCCGCCGCTGTTCCCTGGATCGGGGAATTCATGGCAACACGCTCGCCGAACGAACGCTGGTTAAAATTGGTCGAGCGCAGCTCCGGTACAGGTCTGCGCCTGCCGAACATGGTCTCGCAGTATCCATTGTCCTTCGCATCCTCCACCAGCTTATCCAAAAACTTCTTGATTCCCGGATATGTCTTAAAATACGCATCAATGTATGACTTTGCCTCCCTGGGCGTAATGCTCAGATCCTGGCTCAGTCCAAACGAGCTGATCCCGTACACGATCCCGAAATTCACCGCTTTCGCATTGCGCCGCTGCAGGTCTGTGACCTCCTCAAACGGTGTGTGAAACACCTTCGACGCCGTGATCCGGTGAATGTCCTCATCCATCCTGTACGCCTCGATCAGCTGCCTGTCATCGGACATGTGCGCCAGCACCCTGAGCTCGATCTGCGAGTAATCCGCATCCATGAAAATGCAGTCCTTCTGGGGTATGAACACCTTTCTGATCCGTCTGCCAAGCTCCATGCGCATCGGGATATTCTGCAGATTAGGTTCCGTGGAACTCAATCTTCCCGTCGCGGTGATCGTCTGGTTAAAGTTCGTGTGTATCTTGTTGCCCTCATCAATAAATGCCGCAAGCCCTTCTGCATAAGTCGACTTCAGCTTCGCAAGCCCCCTGTATTCCAGGATATCCCTGACGATCGGATACTCCGGCGCCAGCTTGTCGAGCACATCTGCTGCAGTGGAATAACCTGTCTTTGTCTTCTTCCCGCCGGGCAGTTTCATCTTCTCGAACAGGATCTCCCCCAGCTGTTTCGGGGAGTTGATATTGAAAACTTCCCCTGCCGCCGTATGGATCTCCTGCTCCAGCTCGCCGATCCTGCCGCCCAGCACCTCCCCGTATGCCTTGAGTTCCTCAGGCTTCACGAGAATGCCCTCCCGCTCCATGTCGAACAGCACATAACTCAGCGGCATCTCCAATTCCCGAAAGAGCCTGTCCATGTTGTTTTGTCCCAGCGCCTCCTCCAGCAGCGGCTTCGCTTTATATAAAATGTACGCTTCCTTTACAAGGTAGGACAGGCACTCTTCCCTCCTGTCCCGGAATGCAGAGTCCAGATCCGCTTTGCCAAACAGGTCCGACCATTTCGGAAGCTCGATATTGAGATACTCATCCGCCACATCCGTGATCTCATAATCACTTTTCAGCGGATTGATCAGATAAGCTGCAATTTTACAGTCAAAAAGCTGCTTTGTCAACGCATGAGATGAAAGATTTCTGTCATTTTCTGCAGAGATCATGTCTTCATAGTCATTTTTCACATCGAACACAGAAACGGACATCTTTTCAGAAAGCAGCAGCTTTTCGATCTGTTCTTTGATACAGTCTTCCGACAGGGCACCGCCGCTCTCTATATAATGAATATTCCTCTCGTCCGCAGAACCGCCGCACAGAATGCACCCGAAAACCTCTTCCCCGGCATCCATCTGCAGATACATCTGCCCATCCGCATGTGCGCCCAGCTCCCCCGCATCTTTGGCGCGGACATGGACCAGCCTGATCGCGGCGTTTCCTGCCTTTGCCGCTGTTTCAAACACGGTCTGGACATCCTCGGCAGTCCTGACCGTGATCATCCTGAGATCCCGCCTGATGTCGAGCGCCGGCGCCTGCTTCACCTGCGCACACTGTTCAAACTGGCCGCTCAGCGAAAGCTTTTTTAATTTCGCGGCTGCCTCCGGTGTAATAGTAACCGTCCCCTCTGATTCCAGCCTCATGGCTTCCATCATATGATCCGGAAGATCAGTCTCCGTATGCGTGTTGATGGCATACAGCCCCTTGCAGGCATCGGCACTGGCTTTCTTTTCCGCCAGTTTTTCCCGCAGACTGTTCTGCGCCAGATCGTCTATATCCGTATATATATTTTCGATCGATCCATAGGTCTTTAACAGGCCGCATGCCGTCCGCTCCCCGATCTTTACCACTTTCGTCAGTATATAGAGCTCCGGAAGCTGTGCAGGACCGATCCCGTATGACGCCTCCACATCCCCCGCAGTATAATCCTTCAATACCGTCTGTCCGCCGGCCGTTTCCGGCATGCACAGCCTTATCCGGTCTGAAGCCAGCTGCAGAAGGATCCGCTCCCCGGTTACCAGCACGAGCTCTTCCTGCAGCCGCTCTGCCACAGTCCCGATCAGATCGCCCGGCGCAGACTCTGCCCTTTCAAGAATATTGATCTTCATGGCGGACAGGACTTCCTTCAGCAGCGGTATCTGTCCCCGCAGTCCGTCTGACTCCTGACGCGCGCCGGCAGGTTCCCCTGCGCCGAATACCACGCTCAGATATTCCGGCTTTTCCTTCTCGGCCACTTTGAATAATATGTTCAAAAATCCAGCGATGGCATTCGTGTGGGATCCCGCCGGATCTGTCATAACCGGCACGCTGTAGTATGCTTTTCTCAATATACTATGGCCGTCCATCAATACAATCCTGCTCATTGTGCCCTAAACTCCTCCCAGTATCAGTATAAAAAATATCAGTGAACCAACTAAAAAAAGACCGGCTTTCAGCTGTTTATATACCTTTCTGCGTGTAATGGTACGATTCAGCCTGTCCTCCAGTTCACTCTGCACATCAATATCCTCGGCATTTTCCAATCTGCTGATCCCTTCTGTCAAGAGATATTCCACTGTCAGCTCCTCCATGCATTCACTGCAGGAGATGATATGTTCTACCAGTCGAAACTCTGTATCCCTGTCCAGCTCGTCCTTCAGAAACAGATGGATACAGCGCTGTGCCTCTTTACAATCCATTGCTGTCCTCTTGGTTTACCATAACTTGTTTTCTAAGGAACTGTTCAGAAATAACATGTGCAATCGGAGAAATAGACAAGTCAAGATGTACAGGTTATTTTGAATAGTTCCTAAGTGCTCCACTTTATTAATAATACACTATATCCCGTCAATTTAAAAGAGAATTTTATGAATTTACCAATAATTTTTCTGACAACGGCAGCGGTAACCCTTTCCGATCACCGCTGCCGCTCCCCTGCAGGATTACATGACAGTATCTCCGTCGCTGATCTTCTGGATCAGCTGCTGCATCTCTTCCTTGCTCTTTACATTTTTGCTCTCCGCTATCACTTTCTCCTTCTCGTACTCTGTCATCTTACCGTAATGGTCGATCGCCTGCTTGTCCATCGCCATGCCGAACGCAAGGCCGAGCGGCATGACACCGCCCTGCTGCAAACCGTCTGTATAATCCATGATCACACCTCTTCCCGTGAAAACTGTACCATAAGCTATAGATAAGATCCGTTTATATCAGATCTTAATGTCCTATCATTTCCGGTCTGAGGTTTTCTTATGCATTTTTCAGACATTCCGGTCATCCTTTTTCCTCAACAGCTGCGATGTGTCCAGCGTCTGCTCCTGCGGATGGGACTTCTCATGCTTCCTCTGTCTTTTCTGCCGTTTTCCGGTTCCTTCTGTCTGCACTTTCCCTGTTTCCGACACTTGTGTCATCTGCTGTCCCTGCAGCAGATCGCTGTTCTGCTTTCCCTCGCCCGTATCACCTGCAGGCTGTTCTGTCTTTGTCCGTCCCCTGCCGGCAATAAACGGTATCCGCTTTGGCACATACTGAAACCGCCGCACTGCCACATCTGCGAGAAACAGGCAGACTGCAAGCGCCAGGAGTCCGTTGGTCAGGGGATACCCCTCCTTCGCCCTCGCGGCCGGACGCGACCAGACAGAATCCTCTTCTGTGATGATCCCGCCGTACTGCTGTGCAAACTTCAGATATGCGTCCGCGTTTATATCGAACTTATATTCATCCGAAAACTGTACTGCCGCCGCAGTGGTCATGTAGTTCTGGATCTCCCCGCCTTCTGTGCGGCGTATATTAAAGTGATACAGGCCTGTCTGCGGTGTGGAGAGCTCCGCCTTGTATTTCCCCGGCGCTGCCGCATGGAGCTTTTCCTCCGTCACATCCCCATCCGGGTCGATGACTGTCACCAGGATCTCCGTCGCACCGTCATAGTCGCTGGTCTGATAGTCGATCTGGGTCCGCTCACCGGCCGTCACCACATTGACGCTGTCCTCACCCATGTCGGCATTTCCGGTGGAATAATCCACGATGCGCTTCCACAGCTGCACATAGTCTTCCTGGCCGGCAAAGGCGCCTGTCCACTCGCCGGTGACATCGCTGTTCCACGCCGCTGTCCTGCCCAGTCCGTACTGCCACACGGTCAGGATCGGATCGCCCTTCTCAGCGGACACGATCACCGGGCTGGAAGCAGTCTTGGGCGTGGCGGAGATATATCCGTAAAGCGCCGGCCAGCCAGCCGGGAACAGATCGCCCGTCAGCTCGTGGCTCTGCAGCACAGACAGGGAAAAGACGCCGTTCTGGATATAACTGTCGCCCCCCAGGAACACCTCCTGTGCAAAGATCTTCGGGACATCGCTGGATTCGTCCGAATAGTAATACCTGCCGCCGCAGTGATCCGCCAGACGTTTCAGCAGCCTTTTGTCCGAACCGTCGCCGACCGCCACGGTGGACAGTGTGATACCGCTGTCCGTGCAGCTGCGGATCACATCCGAAAAATTGTCCGTCTCTCCCATACCGTCTGTCAGCAGAACGATATGCCTGACAGAAGCCTCGCTCCCGGAGAGTTCCCGGACCGCCTCCTGCAGTGCAGGCCTGATCGTTGTGCCGCCGCCGTCACTGATCTGTCTGATCCCCTCCTTGATCGCCGCCTTATCCTCCGCCATCTGAAGCTCCACCTGCCACTCATACCGGTCGTCGAAGGTCAGAACGCCCACATAGTCCGTATCATTCAGATTGTCCACGGCAACCTCTGCCGCCCTGACAGCGATGTCGAGATTGCTGATGCCATAATTTCCCGCACTGCCCGTCATACTGCCGGACCGGTCGATGACCATGACCATCGCCATCGTCGGCATCTCGTTCACACCCCGAAGCTGCATATCCACCGGCAGCACAGTCTCCAGCACTGTATCCCGGTAGCCGCCCAGCGCAAAGCTGTTCTCCCCGCCGCAGCAGATCAGACCGCAGCCGTAATCCTTCACATAAGTCTCCAGACTGTCCAGAAACTGTTCCGGCAGATCGCCGATATACGCATCCGCCAATATGATCGCCTTGTAATCCAGCATCTCATTGATGCTGTCCGGCGCATTCCGCGCAGAGACGACACTGTGATCGCAGCCCGCCGCACGCAGCACTGCCGCAAAGCCCGATGTATCGACACCGCGCCCTGAGATGACCAGAACCTTCGGCGGCTGCTCCACCACAGCATAGGCACTGAAGAAATCATTCTCCTGACAGGTATCGCCCTGTGCCTGCACCTGCACCCGCAGGTTTTCCGTCGCGCCGCTGTCCGTTCCGGCATCGACCTGTGCACTGAACACAAAACGGTTGCTGCCCCTGTTCAGGTGCACACTGTTCGCCGCTGTCTGGCGGCTCCCATTGTAGAGCGTGATCACCGCATCCGTATCGTAATTGCTCTCCACCAGCACCGTGATAGCGTATTTATCACCCGGGTGCAGATATGCCGGAAGCGTGACATTGTCGATATAGGCATCCGGCGTCTCCTCGTTTTCGTACAGCAGCGTCAGAAGTTCCGCCTGCCCCGCTGTCAGCGCCTGCGCCATATTGCGGATATCTCCCCTGGTCTCCTTACCGTCTGTGAGCACCACGAGCCGTTTACTGTACTCCCCAGGGATCAGTGTGAGCGCCCTGGAGACTGCCTCCTCAAAGTTCGTCGCCGCCTTTTCGGGAAGCGTCATCAGCCCGCCATAGTGGTGTTCCGATGTCAGAAACTGCTCCACGAGCGCATCCTTTCCGAAAGTCACGATGCCGTAAGCATTTCCGGATGGCATCTCTGCGATCGCCTCCTGCAGATATGCCTCCGCCTCATCGAGATGCGCCTCATTGCTGTTGGAGAGATCCACCACAAAGACAGTCGCCGTCCTGCCGCTGCCCCTGTAGATCCGTATGCCCAAAAACGCCAGCAGGACACACAGGAACACCGCACCGCGCACGGCCAGATAAAATTTCCCATGATAGCGCATCTGACGCACATAGACGATCCACTCGACCACCAGAAACACCAGTGCCAGCAGTATGAAAAGATGCCTGACAGTCTGCTTCACCTTCTGCCGGCGCGCGATATGGGTGCTGTTTCCCGGAACTTCCGGCCCGGCAGTGATCCTGCCGTCCGATTCTGTGGCAGTCTGGAAACGCACCACATACGCTTCCTCATACACCTCATTTCCGATCGTGTACAGCCCCGCCCGGCCCGGCCGGCTCTCAAACTGGCTTCTGTCAGGCTCCGCCCACGGCTGCAGGGCGATCTCCTCCCCCGCATAATAAACGTTTGTGGCAAGCCATGAGGTGTCAGAGAGATAGATCATCGCATTCGCCAGGAAGACCGGAAACTCTGCGCGCAAAGGGAAATCTGATTCCCGTATGTCAAATCCGACGACGATCTCCTTCCTGTTGTCAAGCTCCCTGTAATAGCCCACACACTTCCCATCGTACTCCAAAAAGCTCTCCGCCCCCTCCGGAAGCGCAAAGCAGTATGCCGTATTCACACCGATCGCAAAACCAGACAGCCCGGCAGTCAGATCACAGTCTGTCATGTCGAGCACCACATTTTCCAGCGTTTCCGTCGTCTCCCCACCGGCATTGCCGAAAACCAGCCGGTTCGTCTCCTCAATGTGCGGCGTCTGGCCTGCATCGTAGATCACGACATTGTAACCGGCATCCCTCAGCGGCGTTCTCGGCGTCAGTATATCGTCCTCCCCAGTCAGCGCCGCATCCGTCTCCGCCCTGGTGATGCTCTCCCCTGTGACAGCGAGATAGGCTTTCTCGATAAATGTGTTCCCGTCCCCGACAAGCAGACCCCGCATCAGATTCTCGCGGCTTTTCACTGCCGCCGAAGTGTTGTCACGCACAAGACTGTCGTCAGAACCGCTGGCAAATGCGATCTTGTCGATCCGGGACGTGATCGTCCTCCCCCGCCAGTCCACTGCCTCAAAAAAGCAGACCCTGCTCTCTGAGGGCGAAAGGCTCATCGATGCCCGCGCGATCATTTTTTTGTCATACTGCTCATCATCATACAGACTGACATCGCAGGAGACTTCCTCATCGCTGTAGTTCGCGAGGCTGACCATCACATCATACAGACCATCCCCACGCCGGGTAAATGCCGTATATTCGTTCGCCACATTGGCGGATACTCCGCCGGCCACATACAATTCTTTTCCTGCACTGCCATGCAGCTCCACAAACTCCGACGCCCCTGCGCCGTCCGTGTAGACGAGGACATCCGCCGCATTATCCTCACCGGAAGCCCCCTGGCCTGCCAGAGTATCCAGTGCCGCCTGAGCCTGCGTGAGACCTCCGCCGCTGTCACTGCACTCGATCCCCTGCAGTGTGCGCACCAGACTGTCCGTATCCGCGATATCCACCGCCAGGATCCTTGCCCCCGCGGCATCTGCCGTCACCACCGAAAAACGGGTGTCCTGCGCTGTGCGCACATGATCGCACGCCTGCCCCACCGCCTCCTCAAGACGGCTCTTTCCCGAGGCGCCCACATGCTGCATGCTCGCACTGGTATCGATCAGCAGTACCTTCCGCCCGCCGCGCCCGTCTTTCTGGATAAAGGGCGACATCAGCGCAACCACCAGCAGTCCGATGATCAGGATCTGCAGATACATAAGAATATTATGCACAAACTTCTCAAAAAAAGTCCTGGACTGTTCGTTTTTCAGCAGCCTTTTCCACAGGAGGTTGGAGGAGATCAGATAGTCTGTCCCCTTTGGCTTCAGCAAATATAGAAGGATGATCATTGGAACAGCCGCCAGAAAAAAGAGCGGCCACAGGTTTTCAAATATCATATAACTTCCTCAGCTCCTGAAAAATCAGTTGGTAAATATCCATTTCCGTACTGCACACCGCATAAAACGCGCCTCTCCTGGCACACTCCTGCCGCAGTCCTGCCAGAAATTCCTGCACTGCCTGCTCGTACACCCGGATACTCGCGGCGTCCAGCGTCAGACGCAGGGTACTCTTCTCCTCCATGTCGATCAGATTGCGCGTACCTGTAAGCTCCGCGGAAAGCCCTGCCGAGAGCTCCTCCCCCGCCAGCACCTGCAGAAAAGCCGTCCGCTGTCTCCTGTATTCCAGAAAACGCAGGATCTTTCCTACGGTATCCTGCCCCCGGCCGGGATCCACAAAAGACTCCTGCAGAAGATCGCTGATGATCAGGGTCACGCCCGGCCCATTCAGCGGAAGCTGTCTGACGGCTTCGCTCACATCTGCCCTGCCGTCAAAAGTGCGCTGTGCCAGCCAGTCTGTCAGCCTGGGCAGGGCGCGTTTCCCGCCGCTGGCAGCGAAGGGCTGCTGCATCTGCCGCATGTCGTAGAGCATCACGCGGTCCATATTGTTGAGCCCCATGTAAGCAAACGCAGCCGCCAGCATGCAGGCAAGCGCACTCTTCCTGCGCCTCCCATACTCCATGGAAGCGCTGGTATCTATTAATATGGAAACGACGGCTTCCTTCTCCTCCATGTACTCCTTGACGTACAGTCTGTCCAGCCGCCCGTAGGCATTCCAGTCAATGCGGCGAATATCGTCACCGGGCATATACTCCCGAAAATCCGAGAACTCGTTCGAAGACCCCTTCTGTGTGGATTTGCGGTTTCCCGTCAGGTTCATCGAAGCCCTGTGTCCCATTGCCAGCCGGAGCCTGGAGATCTTGTCAAAAAACGCAGCGTCCAGTGTCATTGTCATCCCTCATCATCATACCTTTTTATTTTCTTCCAGGATCTTCTCGATGACATCATCTTCGCTGATCCCCTCGCTAACAGCGTCAAAACTCAGGATGATGCGGTGCCGCAGCACCGGAAACGCCATATCCTTCACGTCCTGAAAGGAGACATTAAAACGTCCTTCCAGAAAAGCCTTCGCCCTCGACGCGCGGATCAGCGCCTGTGCAGCCCTGGGGCTTGCCCCCTCCCTGATGTAGGGATTTCCGGCATGCGTATCCATGACGATATCGAGCAGATAATCCATCACTGCATCGGCAATAGGGATCTGGTTCACCAGCGCTCTTGCCGCCATCAGTCCCCTGCGGTCCAGCTGCTCTGTGATCACAGGCTCCTGGCTCCCCTCCGTCAGGGCAACGATCCCCTTCAGCTCCTCCCTGCCCGGAAATCGGACCAGGATCTTGAACATAAAACGGTCCAGCTGCGCCTCCGGCAGAGGATACGTTCCCTCGTTCTCGATCGGGTTCTGTGTGGCGAGCACGAAGAAAGGCTCCTCAAGTGCGTGGCTGTCATTTCCCACAGTCACAGTGTGCTCCTGCATCGCCTCCAGCAATGCCGACTGCGTCTTTGGCGTGGCGCGGTTGATCTCGTCCGCCAGGACCAGGTTGGCAAAGATCGGTCCGCGCTCAAAAGAAAAGGCGCTTCCCTGCTCGTTCCTGATGATGATGTTCGTCCCTGTCACATCGCTCGGCATCAGATCCGGCGTAAACTGGATCCGCTTGAACGACAGGTCAAACACCCTGCCGATCGTGCTGACCAGCCTCGTCTTGCCCAGCCCCGGCATGCCCTCCAGCAGCACATTACCCCCTGTGAGCATGGCGAGCATGACCTCGCGGATGACCTCGCGCTGCCCGATGATCCCTTTCTGGATCTCCTTCTCGCAGGCGGCGATCCGCTGCGCCATATACGCGGGATCCTGCAGTCCGCCGTTCTCCCATTCACTCATATTCATAATCCTCCATCAACTATTGTTTATCCTGCATCACGCGCTAAAAAACTAATCAAAATTCGAGAAATACGCCTTGATGATCTCCTCCATGCCGCTGGGATATTTCCCTGCCGCGATCCCTTCATAGGCGTTCTGTTCATAACTCCCGATCACTGCCTCGTGGGACATATGCGTTCCCTCCCAGCTCAGACCATTCTGGCCGCGGAAATACTCGGATGCATCATGGTCTACCGCGTTTCCTGTGAGATTGCCGCTGTCGGCGATATCATTCGGAATGCTCACATAATCATGCGGCGTGCTGCTGGTGCCCGTGCCCGTTCCCCTGCCGCTGCCGGAATCTCCGGACTGCCCGGAACCGCCATTGCTACCGGAGTCTCCATCTCCACCTCCATCTCCATCTCCGCCTCCGCTATTGCCGGACTGTCCGTTCTGTCCATTCTGGCCGCTGCCGCCGTTCTGTCCGTTTGCGCCCTGTCCATTCTGACCCCCATTGCCGTTTTGTCCGTTTTTGCCATTGCTACCCTTATCGCCGGACTGCCCTGCAGTTCCCTGGGCAAGCTGTGTCCCGCCCATCCCCTGCATCTTTTCCGCCAGCGCCTGCAGGGATTCTGCGGTGACAGATGACACTGCGGCCCCATTCTGCAGGCTCTGCGCAAGCCCTGCCAGCTGGCTGCCCATATCTTCATATCTGTAGTTCAGCTTTTCCGTCGCCGCCCGGACCATGTCACTGGAGGCCGCCTGCTGGTACTCTGCCTGGGACGCCTGCAGGCTCTCGATCATCTCCTGCAGCAGCGCCTGCTGTTCCGGCGCCAGCTCCTCCTGTTCCAGCTGCTCCAGCGCTTCCACAAGCTCCTCGATCTCTTCTTCCTTCTCCTTTGCCTCCTCCCTGACACTGTGCGCTTCCTCCGCGCGTTCCTTCGTCTCCGACGGCAGCAGTGACAGAACGAGCAGCGCCGCAAACAGCGCCGCAAGGGAACCGATCCGTTTCCACGGCGGCAGCAGTGTGATCCGTATCTTATCCGGATGTGCCTGAAGCTGTCTCATGGCATCCGCGCGCTGAAGCTCGACCATCGCCCCCTCCTTCTCCAGGTTCCCATAGGCAGTGACGATCCTCTCGTCAAAACCGAAGCTGTCCATCACCAGCGCAGCCTGCTCCATGCCTGTCCGTCCCGCATACGCCGCCACCGATGCCGTCAGCACAGCCAGAACCAGCGCCAGAATGGTATACAGACCGGCATAGTAAAAAGGCACCACAAAGGATACCGTCTGAAAAAAGATCCCGGCAGCTGCACCGACACACAGTGCGGCCGCCAGCTTTCCCAGAAAACCTGCCAGGTTCACCCTGAACCGACAGGCTTCTATCGCCCTTACAAACTCTTTCCGTTCCATACTATTCTCCTATAGTATCATGTTGTCTCCTGTCCCTGTCCTCCGTGGCCTTTGCGCTTTTTTCCTGCTTTGGAAGCCGCAGAAGCCGTGTTCATCGGATCCACCTTCCATGCCGCCGCGATCATAAACCAAAAAGCCAGCACCAGGATACACGCTGCCGACAGGAACATCCAGACTTTCCCATGTGCCAGCTGATAAGTCACATACCCGACAGAACCCGGCGAGAAGTTCGAACCGGTCTCTGCCCCAAAAGCAGACTCCCCTGTCATGAGCTGCATAAAAAATTCTTCAAAAAAAACACCCGGATTCACCAGCAGAAACAGCGGAGCCTCACCTACCGTATCCCCGTCCGACCACAGCAGTTTCAATATCGTCGGGACAAAAGTCAGAATATAGAGTACAAAATAAAATGCAAACGACAGCACCACCGCCGAGATGGATCTGCGGCAGAACGCAGAGCAGAAGATCCCGATGCTCCCCGACAGCACTGACAGCAGAATGATCGTGAGCACAAAATAGATCAGGCTGCTCCACTCCAGCCCGCCTACCACAAACGACAACGCCATGATCGGCATTCCCGCAGCCACAAAGAACAGAATGCGGATCACAGCGGAGACTACTTTGCCAAACACGATCGCCATGGGCGACATACATGTTGTCAGCATGATATCAAACGTCTGCCTCTCTTTCTCACCTGAGATAGAGGAGGCCGTAATGATCGGCGTGATCAGCGCGACAATGCACACCTGCGCCACCGCAAGCACCGGAAACAGGTAGATCAGGGAACTATAAATATTGCCGCTGCTGTAATAACTGTCGTTTTCTGCCTGGATCACCGCGAGCGCCAGCAGAAACGCCATCACCAGCACGGCTTCATAGGCAAACAGCCCCCAGCTCAGACGCATGCTGCGCGCTGTCACCTGCAGGTCCTTTTTCACGATCGGATTCCATCGTATCTTCACTGTACGCCACCTCCTGTCAGCTGCATGAACAACGATTCCAGACTGCCTGCCTCCCGGTAAAATCCTGTCAGGACCACCTGATTCTGGATCAGCTGCCCGATCAGGGCGCTCGTCTGTTCATCCGTGCCATTGTTCGTGATGATGATCTCATTCTCCATGACGGATTCTACCACCACACCCGCCTGTTCCATCAGCAGCCGCACCGCAGTCTCGATACCGGATGCCGCCTGAATACGGATGCGCCTTCCGCCCGCGACCTGCTGCATGATATCCTCAATGCGGCCCGCCATGACCAGCTGTCCATGATTCATGATACCGATGCTCGTGCACATCTCGGAGAGCTCCGACAGGATATGGGAGCTGATCACGATCGTCTTTCCCATAGAATGCAGATTTTTCAACAGTTCCTTCATCTCCACCCTCGCCCTCGGGTCAAGCCCGGAGCTCGGCTCATCCAGGATCAGGAGCTTTGGATTGTGGAGCAGCGCCCGCGCCACACAGAGGCGCTGCTTCATACCGCGCGAGAGCGTGTCCACATAGAATTCCTTCTTATCCGAAAGGTTTACAAGCTCCAGAAGATCATCTGTCAGTTTGGCAATATCGCGCGACCGCATCCCGTACATGGAACCATAGAAATCCATATACTCATGCACCTTCAGATTGTCATACACCCCGAAAAAATCCGGCACATAACCGATCAGCCGCTTCATCTCCCTGCTGCCCATCGGCGCGTTGATGCTGCCGATCCTCACAGAACCGCCGCTCGCCTTGAGCAGGCCGCAGACAATGCGGATCGTGGTCGTCTTCCCCGCGCCGTTCGGTCCCACGAAACCAAACAGGTCTCCCTCCGGTATGTGAAGAGACAGATGGTCGACCGCCGTGAACGAACCGTACTTCTTCGTCAGGTTATTGATATATAACATGTTCATCCCCTCCTGCCTACTGTACCGAATAGAGACATCCATACGATATCTCGCTGCAGTCGTCATCCACTGTCTTGTCCCAGTCCTCCGTCAGACCGACAAATATCGTTGCATTGGGACCCTCCATGAAGCTGGCAATAGAAACTCCTGTTCCCAGCGCAGCCACAGGATCGACATCCCTTTTCCATTTGTCATCGTCGAAATAGCGTTCACTCATATACCCCCGTTGATATGCCTCCATGGCAGAGTCAAATCCCGACTGCATCGACGTGTACTCTGCATCTGCCAGATCACAGGTCTCCCCCGCCGGAAGCCTGCCATAAATATACAGAACACGGTCCACGATCACTGCAAACCGCTCAAAATCCCTGTCCGTCCCGTTTGTCACAGTTCCCCTGATCCCTGTCTGCGCAGAAGGCTCTATATCGCCCGAAATACTGCCTGCCGCTTTTTTCCGGGTACTGCCTGCCATGAAATAGCAGTCCTCAAATCCCGCTCCCGGATTCCGCCCGAAGAAGATCCGATCGCCCTCTCTGCAGATCCGGTTGTGATATCCGCCGCCGTTACTGCTGTAATACTCATCAAACACCGGCCCCATATACTCGTATCCTTCCGTCAGCCGCAGCCTCCACTCCTTATGGCCGGCATCATAGCAGTGCATATATGTCACAGCGTCCGCGTCCGGATCCGATAGATTTTCAACCGTCACAGAATATACATTCGTATCCACCACCTCGAATCCGCGCCCTGCAAGATACACCAGCAGGATTCCAGCCAGCGTCGCCGCCGGCACGGCGATCCAGTACCAGTCCCGCTTGTTCATAGAACGTAGGATCAGGTAGAGCACCGGTCCCACAAAGATCACATACAGGATCACGATCCACTTCAGCCGCCCCAGATTCAGCCGGCTGCCGCCGTTTCCCAGCATTTTAAATATTCTGGTGAAAATATAATAATTATCAAAATACCTCTGATTTCCATAGTTACTTTTCGTGCTGGTATAGCGGGTATAGTTGCCTATGTTCTGCAACAGCTCCCACACGTAATTCTCCCTGTCCTCGACCACAAGATCAGGCTGTCCCAGATCGGACAGCGCATACGGCGTGACCTCGATCGCACCGCTCCCACTCGGCGTTACCATGATCAGGCTGTACTCATTCACATCGTATTGCGCAAGCTGATCCTCCAGCTCCGCCAGCGGAAGCTGTGATAATCCGGCAGCCAGACCGGCACTGTGGACACTCTCCCCAGGTTCATATACCTGGAGGCACTCCAGCTCCAGGAAATCCAGACCGCACAGAACATCCTCCGCGCGTCTGCCGGTACCTGCCACCAGCATTCCGCCGCCTCTCACCCATTGCCTGACATGATCCACCGCCTCATCTGTCAGCACGCCGGTATTAAAATCATCGATCACCAGAAAATCCAGGGAATCCAGCGCGCTTACCAGACTGTCCGGATCCAGCTCCTGCAGCCTGACAGGCAGCTCATTTCCTCCATAATATACACCCTCTCCCCCCATATCCAGATACGTGAGGGACTGGTAGGAATCACTCAGGATCCCCATATGCAGCATATCCGAATCGTCCAGCAAAAACCTGTTAAAACCTTTCTGCGCCACCTTGTTCGACTTTTTATCCAGCAGGGTTACATTCACCGTGCCGCCTGTGTACTCTATGCTCTCCTTCGGGATCCTGACCACAAACTGTTTCGTGCTTCCCTGCGGCAGGGAGATCACCGTGTCATATACACCGTCATTCGAATTGTACGATTGCGCAATATCCACCCGCACAGTCCCTTCCCAGTCCGCGCCCCGATTGCCGACTGTCAGCTGGATGTCATACGTCAGATCCCCCAGCGAGATCAGCCGCGCCTCAATGTCGAACAGCTGCTCCGCATCGCGTTTTGCCTCTTCAGCCGCGATGCCTGTCCCTCCCCAAAGCATCATCACACAGAGCAGTATCCCCAGCACTGAGACCGCGAAGGATCCCCTGCCCGCTTTTCTCCTATCTTTCATCCTGATTCCCTCTCACTGTGTATAAACTGTATCAAAAACATTATACAAGAGTTTAGCGAAAATGGCAATGTTAATAATGCGATGACGCGATACATCATTTACTAGAGCGTGTTTGAAAAATGCTCTAGGGAAGACAGGCAGTCAAATCTTCTACTTTATCTCTCATACCCCGCCGGAACCAGACCTCAATCCAGCCATACAAAAAGAACGCAACATAGGCGGACGAATATGCGGCAGGCATTTCCTGTTCAGGATCAAAACCACACAGATCCAAAATAATGTCTTTGAGAAGATAAACCAATCCTCTCTCGTTTAACAAGGTGTAAAACTCCCAGTTTGCTTCAAAATGAGAGAGCACGATTCGCACCACTTCTCTTACTGGAAGATCAGGGGATTTTTTGTATTTCTCTACCCAATCCTGAAATAAATGCTCAATATATGCTTTAACAATATCTTCTTTCTCCTCGTAATTACGGTAAAAAGACGTCCGCCCTACTCCTGCCATGGCGCACAATTCGCTGATCGAAATTTCGCTGATCGACTTTTCTTTCAGCAACTCCAGCATAGAGCTGGTAAGATGCTCTACCACATAGGCATTGCGGCTCTCGTTGCTGAACGGTGATACAATTCTCGGCTTTTGTTCCATTTTTACTCCCCCCATTGACAAGGTTGTTTCGTGCTGTTACACTTATGTTGCTGTTACGATTGTTACAGATCATAGCACATAACAAAAATTCTGTCAAGGAGGGAGTTTCACATGACATTGACGCAGAAACGGCTGGTGATATTGCTTATCATCGCCATAGTTGCCTTTGTCCTGGGACGGCTGGTGGTGCGGGCTGCCATAAATCTGCTGATCGGTGGGACGCTGTTTGGGGGGAATTTCTTATGAGCAAGGCTGCGGATGAAAAGAAGATGAAGGCGGTGCTGATCTGGATGGGTATCCTTGTTTTCGTTCTGGCGTTCGGAGCCGGAGCTGTCTCTAAAGTTGTGATCCAGCCAGGGTGGACGAAGAAATACAATGTCCCCTGGAGCGACGAACTGGGGACACGCATGGTCGATCTGCCCTATGGGGACGGTGCAGCCAACAAGTTTGACCTCTATTTGCCTGCCGACACCGGGAAGAGGAACTACGGTCTGGTAGTTTACCTCCACGCCGGGGGATTTACCGCCGGGGACAAGAGCGGGGATGTGGAGATGCTCTCCTGGCTGTGCAAAAAAGGCTATGTCGCGGCGGGTATCAACTACACCCTGTTCGCGGAGCTGGAGGGCGGCGCGACCAACGGCGCCAGTGTGCTGACACAATCGGAGGAAATCAGGGACGCCATCCCCAAGGTGATCGAGGCGGCGGAAAAGGAGGGCTACCCCATCGACAGCATGGCTATCGCCGGTGGCTCGGCGGGTCACACCCTGGCTATGATCTACGCTTATCGGGATGCCGGTCAGTCACCTGTTCCTGTGAAAATGACCTTCGGCGCGGTAGAACCGTCCTGTTTCCACCGGGAGGACTGGGACAACTACGGCTTTGACCGGGAAACAGAGGAGAGCTATCAGGGTGCGGCGGGTATTTTCAGCGCCATGCTGGGCGAAATGCTTTCGGTGGAGGAAATAAAGGACGGCTCCTATTTGGAGAAAATGACCCCCATTTCCGCCGCCGAGTGGATCACGCCGGATGCCCCGCCCACCGTTGTCGCCTATGGGACTTATGACCGGGTGCAGCCTTTCAAAGTGTCCCTGCGACTAAAAGCGGCGTTGGAGGCAAATGGCGTAGATCACAGGTATTTAGAACTGCCGCACTCCGGCCACGGATTGCAGAACGACCACGCACTCTACAAGCAGTGGATGGAGGCTGTAGAGGAATATCTGGACAGATATATGCCGGCGAAATGAGGTATGGAGATATTATGAGGCTGATTACCGCAATCGGACTGAACTACGACCCTGGTAAAATGTCCATCCCTGCCCTAATCCTGGCTACTCCAGGGCAATCAGGACGCCGCAAAAGCTTTTGTCGGAGATGATGCAGAGATATTAAAAACCCGCTCTATCAAGATCAGCTGATAGAAATGAACAAGTAACTTTGTACGAAAATGTTGAAATACGTCTCAATTTGAAACGTATTTCAACGGTAAAATCGCTGGCCTGCTGGTTCGCGCTTCACTGGTTTTCCTCCAACAAACGCTTTTCCGTTTTAATGCCTGCCCGCCTACTCTACATGGATTTCCTTTGAAATGACAGCCCTCTCCGCGGCGCTGCTGTTCATTCCTTCCTGCTCCATCAAAGACCAGTCATCCAGATTGTCAAAAATGTAGACATACAATGTTTTTATCTCTTTCCCCTGAACCGCAAATCCGGCTCTGCCTGCCATTTCCATATCTGCGTAAAGAAGTTCCCCCTCCTGATCAAAGCAAATTGTATAGCAAGGCTCATAAGACCACCCAAGAAGCTCGAACATCTCTGCATCCGTCATATCGGGATCTTTTGAAAGCAGCTTTTCCCTCCTGTCGACAGTCAGTTCTCTCTGCTCTCCCGGTGTTGTTGTATGGACAATTACCTGATACGGAGATATTACTACATCTTCAAGCGTAATATTTCCCTTTTTTTCGCCCACTTCAACTGTTTTTACATCTGTTCCGTTTACTTCAAACGGTATGACAATATCCCAGCTGCCATCCGTCCAGTGAGATGCTGATATTTCCTCCCCATCAAGCATCCTGTCATCATCATAACCAAGACCGTTTATATTTAAGTTCAGTTCGCCGCTGCCCGTATACTTCTCCTCAAGATCGATCTTCAACATCCCCGCAAATGTATGGCTGTCGATTACCTTACCATCAAATGTATTTTCGAGCCATTCAGGTGAACTTCCATCCACACTCCATGTTCCGCCTATATAAAATCCTGCGGCTGTCTGGTCATCTGCAGCATTCATGCCTGTATAATGTTCCGGAATATGAGTGAAATCTGCATCTTCTGATTCAATGTTTACTGTAAGGAATATGGAATATCCATCACAATAAGCTTCCGATGCGGTTAATGAAATTCCTTTATCAGACACAGTATAGTCCGATGTATCCAGATTCCCCGCAGAATCCTCATTTGTCAGGACAGTTTTCTTATCCGTATAGTCTCCGGAATATGTGGCATCATCCTCAACCTTCTCAAAAATCTTTCCGATCAATGGAATCTTTGCTGCAAGCACCGGATTAAAATATCCCAACCCACCAATTCCAATAACCGCGGCAGCCACTGCCACAGCAACGCCTTTTCCTATTTTGCAAAATGTAATCATTTTATCCTTCCTCCTTCTATGTATCCGGATTTCTCTGTCACTTATTTCAGGAGCAAGGGCTTGCTTTAAGATTTGATCCAATTTTTCATCTGTCATATCCTATCGCCTCCAATTTTTCTTTCAACATTTTCTTCGCTCTACGCATCTGGCTCTTGACAGTACTTTCCGGGAGTCCAAGAATCCCTGAAATCTCATTAATCTGCATATCAGCCGAATAATACAAATAGATTGGCATTCTGTATTTTTCCGGCAGTAATGCCACTAATTTCCGAATCATGTCTACTTCATTCTGTTGTAGAACTATATGTTCCGGCAAAGACTCATTTCCAGAATCTGGAATCTCATATCCCTCATCTGACATCTTTTCCATGCTGTCAATCGGAACCAGCCTCATCCTGTTTGCGTATTTTCTCTTTTTACTTTTCCATAAATTAATTGAAGTAGATAAGGCGTAACTCTTTGTATTCTGCACGGCATCCAGTTTTTTTCTTTTCTCCAGCAGCTTGAGCATAGTGTCCTGGTACAGTTCGTCCCCATTTTCTGCATCCCCGGCTGTCATCCGGCAAAACCGCAGAATATCTTTCCCAAACTTCAGGACAAACCGCTCGAATTCGTCATTATTCATAGCAGCCATCCTCCTTCTTCTTTCAAGTTGATTTATCAGCATGTCGACATGCAAAGATTTGCCCTTGCATATATATATTGTCATGACACCGGAAAAAGTTTTAAAATATTCTCAAAAATTTTAACTCTCCATCAGAATTCAGTCTGTTTCGGTTTTTCACTTTGCTATATATGAAATTATCATTGATAAAAATTGCGAACTGATTTATAAAATCACGACTTTATATAACATTTTTCTTCCCGGCAAGTTCCGGCATTACCCGGCGTACCATCGATGCAGCCAGCTTCAGTTTGGATTCGCTGCCCAGCCACATACGGTATTCAAGCGGGACGGAAACATACCGGATCCGGTTCTGGTTCCACACAGGCACACAGAGCATTACGCTTACAAAACAATGCCCGTTAAGATAGTTTAAGCCATTGTGTGCCGCATGGTCAAAGAGTTTTGATACATCCTCAAATTTCTTTCCTGATTTGGAAACCATGGTGTCATCAATACACAGAAAGACCGGCTGGGAACCATAATTTTTGACTGGAAATGTCTGTAAAGGAAACGGATGGAACCAGCTGATTCCAAAGCAAGTACGGCAAGGAGAAAAAAGGAACAGATTTCTGGCAGTTGGGGCATAAACAGCAATAAAATAAACAGAAAAATATTTATAAAGTCTACCAATTATGTTGTTTTCGCTGTAAAATAAGTTTAACGTACAAGGTCACTCTTTCGTAAGGATTTGTTTGCAAACTTATAATACTACGAAATGTGCCTTGTGCGTTATTTTATTTTCAAAAGTTGTAAAGTGGTGCATTCTCATAAATCTATTGACAATCAAGTGCATATAGTATATAGTGTGTATTATTGAGCAGCACATTAGAAACCAGAGGGAGGGAAATAGTGAAAATACTAATATCCAATACTTCCGACAAACCTTTATACCAACAAATTAAAGACCAAATCAAAGACGCAATTTTGAAAGAAGAATTGAAACAAGGCGATTCACTTCCGTCTATCCGTGCTTTTGCAAATGATTTGAAAGTAAGCGTCTTAACAATCCGGCGAGTTTACGAAGAATTAGAACAAGAGGGGTTTGTCATAAGCCAAGTTGGAATAGGAACATCTGTATCAGCAAGCAATCTTGAATTGCTCCGTGATTCCAAACGTCGGCTTGTAGAGGAAAAAATGATTGACATGATTCAAACAGCAAAAACATTAAAAATATCCAAAGAGGAACTTAATACCATGATGGATATTCTTTACGGGGAGGATTGAAATGAACAATATTTTGAAAGTAGAGGGATTGAGCAAGTCGTATGGTGACTTTTCTCTAACAGATGTGACATTCTCATTGCCGGAAGAATGTATAACAGGCTTTATTGGTATCAATGGTGCAGGTAAGACAACCACATTGCGTACACTTTTAGGATTGACAAGCAGAAGTTCCGGCAATATCCAATTTTTTGGTCTTGACATAGACAGAAATGAAAAGCAGATTAAAGACCGAATAGGCGTTGTCTTAGATGATGGTTGCTTTTACGATGAACTTACTTTAGCTGAAATGAAAAGAATCATAGCATCGGCGTATACTTCATGGTCTGACAGGATTTTAAACGTTATATGGATATGTTTTCGCTTGACCCAAAACAAAAAATCAATATGCTCTCCAAAGGTATGAAAATGAAGTATGCACTTGCATTAGCCCTTTCTCATAATGCGGAATTGCTGATTATGGACGAACCTACAAGCGGACTTGACCCGTTAATCAGAAGCCAGCTTTTAAAAAGCCTAGCAGATTACATGGCAAATGGTGGCAAGGGAGTTTTCTTTTCAACACACATTACTTCCGACCTTGATAAGATAGCGGATATGCTCATTATGATTGACAAGGGGCATATTATTTTTCAGGAAGAAAAAGACGCTTTGCTTGACACATACCGAATTGTGAAAGGTGATATGGGACAACTTACAGATGATATGCGTAAATGCTTTTTTAACATATCGGAAACAGCATTTGGATTTACTGGAATCACAAAACAGGCAGCAGAAATACAACGTTATTTTTCCGACATTATCATTGAACGACCTACGATTGAAGATATTATGCTTGCCAATATAGGAGGGAACAAAAAATGATGTTATTCAGTTTGTTGAAAAAGGATTTTCTGATTGTTAAAAAGTATGTTTTTATCATGTTGATAGCTGCCGTTCTTATTCCACCTTTTATGCTTTGGAGGACACCGGAATTTACAGGTGTTTTGGGATTTATCCTGTCAATTATCTTTGCGGTTTTTATGCTTTTGCAATATGTATCGCTGAAAGAATACCAGTTTCCCAAAGCTGCTACATTATTATGTGCTACCCCGTTTTCACGGAAAATGTTAGTTTTGTCAAAATATGTTTTTTGCATGGTGATTTTTTTAGCCTGTTGTATTATTTTCGGAATCGAAACCTTAATTATTCCAGGATTGGGAAGTTTGGATATGAATTTGTTGGTGCTCATGCTTTTTGTTATATCCGTGTTCATTGGTATTTATCTGCCAGTACAATATAAATTCGGATATGAAAAAACAAAATTTGCCTTTGCGGTTATTATTATGGCTTCTCCTTTTATCCTACCTCAACTTCTAAGAATGAATAAATTGGATTTGGTTTTCTTTTTCGACTATTCCCCAATTCTGATTTATGCTGGGGTTATTTTAATAAGTCTTGTGGTTTTGGCAATATCAGCTTTTTTATCTATGAAATTTTATGATAAAGCAGATTTAGCATAGAAAAGGAGTCAAGTTATGGAAAGTGATACTATTTTTCTTTATATCATAGCGGTGGCGGCATTATGTTTTGCGTTAATAAATGGTATTTGTTTTCTTTTAAAGAGGAATAAATCAGCAAAAGCAACCGGGGTTATTACCTCTGTCAAGATGCCGAATCCAGAAACAGCCAAAGCCCGCAATTCAAAATGGGCAAAAGTTTCTTATAATGTAAACGGAAAAAGTTATCAATCCGCAAATCGTATACAAGTGTCAATGACTTCACAAATCGGAACACCTGTTACGGTGTGCTATGATATTTTCAATCCAGAAAAACTATATAGCTTTTCAGTTTCACGAATCATTGTATCATTGATAATAGCTGCTATTTGTATTATTGCAGCGGTATTCAAACTTGTGTAAGGAGGGATAGATATGCCGCATTTTCCGGGATGGTTTGTAATTATCTGTATTTTGCTGCCTGTTGCCAATGCCATATATAAGGCATGGAAAAATAATAAGAAAAAATGAATTTTGCTGAAAGCAGTCAAGGGGCGACAGCCTAAAAGTGCTGCCGCCCCTCTGAATTA
>Ga0137307_100189_pt1 | contig 95308 bp, 94 predicted proteins | sample NAcewD2O_March_2_FD_97180 | JGI IMG/M metagenome (GOLD analysis project Ga0137307, IMG submission 97180) | Mouse cecal microbial communities from Vienna, Austria - N-Acetylglucosamine amended D2O_March | ecosystem: Host-associated > Mammals > Digestive system > Large intestine > Cecum | place...
TAATTTTCGCTTATCTGTCATACTATATACAAAATACAAAGCAGATCAAAAAACAAGATACGGAATGGTCCTTCCTGTCTGGATATTCATTATGTTCAACTTGTATAATCGCCGTAAAAATCATATACTGTAACTATCGTAACCCCGCTTAACAAGAACCAATATATCCTGCATTGAAAATAAGATTCAAAAAAGTATCCGGAAAAGGAAACATCTATGAACACAAAAACCGACCTGTTTTTAGAACAACTAATCAAAGACGCCTCAAACGATATGGAAGCGCCTTTTTCCTGCGCCGATATCTCTTCCCCCGGCACGCAGGAAAAAAAGGACATGATTCGCAGCCTGATGAACATCCGTGTGCCGCGCGCCCTGTCCACAGAACTGCTGCAGCGGCAGGACGCTTACCTGCAGGAAGAGCTTGCAGAAAAGGGCATTGTCCGGCTCCCGGACATTCCGACTCTCAATGAACTGCAATCATGCGCCGACAGCGCGGACCGCATCAGCGGCACCGGCAGCTCACCTATGAAGGCAATACCGGAATATCCGACAGGATATCCGGCAGAATCCCCCGTAAAACGTCAGATAAGATCTTATATCGCGAAGAAACTTTCTCTCTGGCAGGGCGACATCACAAGGCTGAATGTCGGCGCGATCGTCAACGCCGCCAATTCTCAGATGCTTGGCTGCTTCGTCCCCTGTCACAGATGCATTGATAACGCCATCCACAGCGCAGCCGGCATGCAGCTGCGGGAAGAATGTCATCAGATCATGACGCGCAAACGCGCCGCATACGGCGCGAACTACGAGGAACCCACCGGCACCGCGACAATGACAAACGCATACAACCTGCCCTGCGACCATGTCATTCACACAGTCGGTCCGATCGTGTATGGGGAACTCACCGCGGAGCATTGCCGCAGTCTCCAAAACTGTTACGAAAACATCTTGAACTGCTGTCTTGAAAACCACATTCGCTCCGTTGCGTTCTGCTGTATCTCCACCGGAGAATTTCATTTCCCGAATGAAAAAGCTGCTGAAATCGCAATTGAAACAGTGACCTCTTTCTTAGAGACACATGACGCTCCCATGGAGCGGATCATTTTCAACGTTTTCACCGACCGCGACCGCACGATTTATGAAAGGCTGTTAGGACTGTGTGCATGACAACTTCCAAAAGAAGCTCGATTGTTGGGTCTGCGTGCAAGCCCCGAAGCGCCATCACCGCAAACCTCATCCCCCAAGTATCTGCTTCTGCGGGTATCAGTTCTTTAATCAGTCAGACAGGAAAGGCAGGAATCTACCAATGAATGAAGTAATGATTTATAGTAAAAATAATATCTATCAAAAATTCGAAACACTAAAGACCAACCGAAACAAACGCTATAAATACAACGAGTTCCTTGTTGAGGGTGTGCGCAGCTTAAACGAAGCCGTAAAAAACAACTGGCGCATCAAATCCCTGATCTATGACAAGAACCATTTATCGGATTGGGCTAAGGATATGATCGGACAGGTAACGACAAAAGAAAACTACTGCCTGACGCCGGAGCTGATGCGTGATTTAAGTGAAAAAGAGGACTCCTCCGAGCTCATGGCAGTCATTGAAATGCGTGAAGACAAGCTGGAAAACCTGACTCTCTCGCAAAATCCGTTTCTCGTTCTGTTTGACCGCCCCTCGAACAAAGGAAATCTCGGCACGATGATCCGCTCCTGCGACGCTTTGGGTGCGGATGCGCTGATCATAACGGGTCATGCCGTCGACCTGTACGACCCGAATGTGGTCGTATCGGCAATGGGTTCTTTTTTTAACATGCAGGTGGTGCGCGTATCCGACAATCAGGCCCTTTTTTCCTATTTGGATGCTCTGAAAAAGAAATATCCCGGCTTCATGACGATCGGCACGACCGCTCATCATGAAAAACCGTTATACGAGGCCGATCTGTCAGGTCCCCTGATGCTCATGATGGGGAACGAAACCATGGGCTTAAGTAAGGGCTTCAAGGATTCTTGCGACCGGCTCGTGACAATTCCGATGGCAGAACAGTCGTATGCCTCCTCATTTAATGTGAGCTGTGCGGCATCCATCCTCATGTATGAGGTGACGAGGCAGCGAAACACGACTTCTCACGCATAAAGACACGAAACAGAGGATCAAAGCTTCGATTTCCTACGGACAAATCTGTGCAAGCCTGAACAGGATTTACTGTGTGCCGTCCCCTATAATAAAGATACCGTCACATGATAAGGGTATCCGTTCCTTTGTCATCGGACGCGGCTATCACAAAACAAGGAGGAAGCAGGAATGTCAATAGAGCTGATACAGCAGGCGATCTGTTATATGGAAGATCACATTTATGAAGACATCAGCTATACGGACGTTGCCAAAAGCGTCCATATGTCAAACTATCAATTCCACCGGACATTCAGCTTTATTGCCGGAATGACCGCCAACGAATACCTCAGAAAGCGGCGGCTCACTTTGGCGGCTCAGGAGCTTCAAAATACCGGCATATCCGTGATCGACGCAGCATACAAATACGGCTGGGAGTCTCCCGAAAGCTTTTCGAAAGCCTTTTCACGGTTTCATGGATGTTCGCCAAAGCAGGCAAAGCTGAAAGGTGCAACACTTCATCTGTTTAACCCCCTTGTGATCAAACTCATATTAGAAGGAGGCAGCATTATGGATTACAGAATGGAGCACAAAGAATGTCAGCGGTTTCTTGCGTTGGTCAGGGCATTTCCGAATGAAATCATCAATGATGACGAAGATCACAGCATTCCGGACTTTTGGACGGAATGTTCTGATAAAAACCGGATCGAACCCATGAAATCGCTCCGCGCAGAAGGGAAACGGGATCTGTACGGTCTGTGTAGTTCTACAAAAGACGGGGAAACCCACTTTCAATACGGCATCGGCATTTTGATCGACGAGCACACCGACCAGACCAAACTGGAACAATTTCAAAACGAAGGCTACTCGGTTTGGGAGACTTCCCCCGCAGACTACGCGGTATTTTCATGCTTCGGTCCCGACGGAGAATGTATTGGCGAGACCTGGAGTAAATTTTACAAAGAATTTCTTCCGCAGACCGGTTACACACAGACCGAGGATACGGATTATGAAGTTTATTATGAGCAGGGAACGCCCGATCTTGTCTGCGAATTATGGATTCCCGTAAAAAAAGAACAGCAATCCCAGATATCATAACTACAAAAAAGGAAAACAAATGTCGCTTCGCGGCGCTTGTTTTCCTTTTGTTTTTTATATCCCAATCGTATAAGCCGCTTCAAACCGTTCTCCGGGCAAAAGCTTATTTCCCCACTCGCGCTCCCCAAGCGTGCCGTTGAAACTTTCAGCATCACAGCGCCCGTACCACGGCTCAATGCAGATAAACGGCGCGTTCTTATGCGGCGGCGACCAGATGCCGAACAGCGGCGCGTCAAACGAGACGGTTAGATACGGTTCTTTTTCTTTCGTCATCAGTGATACGCGGTGTGCCTGATCGTGCTCAATGATGAGCGCGTCGTCATCAAATAAATGCTCATCGATCGGCAATATTCCTTCCTCTAATTCATATGTTTTTTTCCGGTCGGAAGCAAGCCCGTCCCTGCCGATCACGGTGCTGACAAGCGCATTCTTCGTATCAAATCCAATCAGATAATCGCTCTGCCTTGCGCCCTCTTCGATCGGGCAGAGAAATGCCGGATGTCCGCCGATAGAAAAATACATATCTGCGCTGCCCGTATTTTCCACCTGCCAGTGAACCTGTACGCCCGCCCCTTTCAAAACATAGCCAATCCGCAGTAAAAACGGGAACGGATAACGCTCCATGCTCTCCCCGTTCTCCCTCAGTTCAAACCACAGTGCCTGCCCCCGGCTTCCTTTCTCCTGTCCGGCTTTCTCCCTGACCGGCTTAAACTCCATATCACGCGCAAAGCCGTGCTGGGACATCGCGTAAGTCTTTCCTTCATAGGTATACTGCTGCCCCTGAAGGCTTCCGACCAGCGGAAACAGCACAGGCGACGTGCGCTTCCAGTAAGCGGGATCCGCATTCCACATATATTCCCGCCCGTCGCTTAATCTGCGCAGGGACTTTAACTCCGCGCCAAAAGAATCCACTTCAATTCCGATGATTTCGTTGTTGATCTCGAACCGACTCATAACATCCCTCCCATGATTACAAAATATCGTGATATCTATGCAGCTTATAAATTGTTTCCCTTACCCCGTCTTCTTTTCCCCGATCCGGTATGCATGAAAACAGCAGATATTGTGAAATCCTTTCACAATATCTGCCTCACATGATTCCATCCATGCCGCCTCTTTCTCAGTCTTCCATGTATTCTCTGTATTCCTGCTCGCTTGCAAAGAGCATGTAGCCGTCTCCGACATATCCCATATAACCGTCTCTGACATAATATCCCTTCATACCGTATCCTTCCTTTCTCAAACCGCCTTTCGGCGTCCGTCTGTTTCTGAAAAGAAGAATAACAATTATTTAGTCCATTAAAACGGACTTATAACACCCGCCAGGGATTTTCTTTCCCTTCCATAAAGCACTTGCATCCTGCCAGCGAATCAGCCACCATCGTGCGGATCGCGTTATCCGTATAGAAAGCCATGTGATGGCTGACCGTCACGTTTGGAAAGCCGCGCAGGATCGCCAGTTCCCGGTTCGATAGCACATCAGATTTCCGGTCATAATAGTAAAGACCAAATTCGTTTTCCACGACGTCGAGCGCCGCTGCGCCAATCTTTCCTTTTTCAATCGCCGTGATGAGCGCCGGAATGTCGATCAGCGGTCCCCTCGCCGTATTGACAATGACCACGCCATCCTTCATCCCCGACATCGTCGCTTCATTGATCAGATGGACATTTTCATCCGTAAGAGGTGTATGCAGCGTAATGACATCGGCGCGCGCAAATAATTCTTCCAGCGGAACGTACTGCGCATAGCGCCCTGCTTCCTCATTCGGGTAAAGATCATAGGCAAGGACCTGACAGCCAAAGCCCGACAGATCACGGACGACGGTCCTCCCGATACGCCCCGTTCCAATCACGCCGACCGTTAAGTCCTTCAGCTCACGTCCAAGACTTCCTTTTAGCGTATAATCCTGTATATTCGTGCGCTCGATGATACGTTTCATATTACGCAGACTCATCAGGATCAGCATCACCGTATAGTCAGCAACACCGTCCGGACCGTAAGGCGCATTTGCCACCTGTATCCCAAACTCTTTCGCCGCCTGTGTATCAACATGATCGTAACCGATCGTGCGCGTGGCAATATAACGCACGCCCATTTCGTGGAACTTAGCGATGAGTTCCCGCGTCATCTTAGAGGTCAGAATGTCCATGCATGCGCAGCCTTCTGCAAGATGCGCGTTCTCAAAGCTTGGAGCATCACGGCAGATCACAAGCTCCATCCCAAGCTCTTTGCTGTAATGATCGAACCATTTTTTCTCATCGAAATCCCGATAACTGTAAACGACTGTTTTCATGTCCATTCTGCTCCCTTACCGCTGCTCTTTATGAAAATGCCGCAGTTCCTTTCAAACTTAGAACATCTTTTAGGCAATTGCGAAACACCCTTTAATAACGTATATCATTGGGCAAAAATATACACACTTTATTTGGGCGTTTCGCAATCGCTTGTTAGAAATTCTTTTCGCTTTTCACTCTTTCTTCTGCTTCTGATCTGCCGGGCACTTTTTCCCCGCGCCCCGCATCCTTCTGTACGTTTTCTTCCTGTACGTTTTGTTCTTGTTCTTTTTCCCGAATCTGCTTTAAGCGCTTTATCAGTTCCCTTTTAATGTCATTGTAGCGGTTATCGTTGATCCAGTCAATTTCATCCACGGATTCTTCGCTGAACGAAAACTGATCGCCCTCGTCCCCGCTTTCCACATCCGGTTCATCTTCTTTGATACATTCCAGATCTTCTTTGCCTAATTTTCTAAAATCATTGACCTTTTTTACGAGAAGACGAAGACTGTTCTTCGTGGTATCAAACACACCAGCGCCGTCTAAGTTCATCACGATCATGCCGACAGGCACCGCAATGATCATGCCGATCACGCCGAAAAAACGATACCCTATATAGAGAAGAAACAGCGTGGGGAGAGGTTTCACACCGATCGTATCACCGATAAATTTCGGCTGTATGAGCTGTCTGACCAGCTGTCCGACACCCCATATGATCAACAGACCGATCGCCATCTGATAATTCCCTGCAAACAGTTGAAATGCCGCCCAAGGCACCAGGATCGTCCCTGTACCGAACACCGGCAGCAGATCAAGAAATGCAATGAGCAGCGCAAGTAAAAATGCATATTTCACGCGAAGGATCATCAATCCCGCCGCAAGCAGCATATAAATCCACAATTCAATGCGGAACTGCGCCACAAAATAACCCCCCACGGAGTGCTTCATCGCGCGAAATCCGATCTGCCACTTCTGCTGAATGGAAAGCGGCATATGCACCCGGAAATACCGGTAGATCTCTTCACGCTCCGCCACAAAATAATAGGAAGAGATCAAGCACATGATAATGCTGATGACCGCACCCGGAATACTCTTGACAAAATTTCCTACCGCATTCACGGCAGGCGAACCAAGTTTATTCACGATATTCCCGATATAAGTGCTCAGATTCGAATACAGATCACTCAGCGTTGTCTGCAGATCAACGGGCAGCCGCTTATAAAACACGTTCCATTTATCGCTCAGTCCCTCGAGATCCTGCTCAAAATTCTTCCAGATTTCCGGCAGATCGTTCAGCATCGCAATCCCCTGCTTGACCAGCTCCGATACAAGCAGATACAGTGCTCCGCCTACTGCGGAGATTGCAAGCACGATCACAAAGACCGACATGGCTTTGCGCCGGATCCGCAATTTTTTCTCCAAAAAACTGACAAGCGGGTTCGCGATGGACGCAATGATCCAGCCGACAAGAAACGGTACAAAAAACAGGATCACCTTGGGAACGAAAAGCACAATGATCAAGAACGCTCCTGCTGCGATCACCAGATTGATGATAATTTTAAGATACTGCCTGAAATCTTTATTCATGAGCTCACTCCTCCTGACCCGCCAAGCCCGCAATATAGTCTGTGATCTCATCTCGTCCCTGTTTCGTCAGGGCAGAAAACGGAAAAACATAAGTCCCTGCATCTGCACCGATTCCCTCACGGATCATTTTCAGATGCTTCTGTACCTGACTTCGATTGATCTTATCCAGCTTTGTTGCGATCATGACCGGATGATAACCCTGCGATAAGATCCACTCATACATCTGGCGGTCGTTTGCGGACGGTTCATGCCGGATGTCGACGAGCAGGAAGATTGCTTTGAGCTGCTTTGACCGGTGAAGATAATTTTCCACCATCTTTCCCCATTTTCCCCTTGTTTCCTGTGATACGCCCGCGTAACCATAACCGGGAAGATCGACAAAATATAGATTTTTATTGATCAGATAAAAATTGATCGTCTGCGTCTTTCCTGGTTTTTCGCTGACCCGCGCATAAGCTTTCCGGTTCATCAGCGCATTGATCAGTGAAGATTTTCCGACATTGCTTTTACCTGCAAATGCGATTTCGGGATAAAGGTTATCCGGAATCTTACTCGTAATGCCGCACACCGTTTCTAACTCTACGCTCTTTATGACCATTCCGTTCCCTCTCCTTCCCGCTGATGATACTTCATTAGATGTCTCTTTTGGTGTGTTTTACTCCTGCCGCTGTGCAAACGACAGCCTGATCACCTCGTCCATGGACTCCACATAATGAATGATCAATCCGTCCGTGATTTCTTTGGAGATTTCCTCCACGTCTTTGCGGTTCTCTTTTGGAACAAGCACCGTACCGATCCCTGCCGTCTTTGCAGCAAGCAGTTTTTCCTTTAATCCGCCGATCGGCAGGACGCGTCCGCGCAGCGTGATCTCTCCGGTCATCGCAAGATCAGCCCTGACGGGGATCTCCGTGATCGCAGACAGCATAGCCGTCGCCATCGTGATACCTGCGCTCGGTCCGTCTTTCGGAACAGCGCCTTCCGGGATATGGATATGAAAATCATGTTTCTTAAAACAGTCCGCCGCAATATGGTACTGCTTTCCGACGGAACGCAGATAGCTGATGCCCGTCATTGCAGATTCTTTCATGACGTCTCCCAGTTGACCGGTCAGCTCAATCTCTCCCTTGCCCGGCATTTTATTGACTTCTATCTGCAATGTATCACCGCCCACGCTTGTCCATGCCAGCCCCCTGACGATTCCGATCTCATCCGTCTCATTCCTCTTATCCGGATGATACTTCACCTTGCCTAGATATTTCTCAAGATTTGCGGTCCTGACATGTATGGATTTCTTGTTTGACTGAACAAGTCTGCGTGCAGCCTTCCGACAGATATCCCCAATCTTACGCTCTAAGTCGCGGACACCCGCCTCACGTGTATAGCCTCTGATGATTTCCTTCAATGCACCGTCGCTGATGGTGAGCATTTCCTTCGTCATGCCGTTCTTGTCAAATTGCTTTTTGAGCAGATGCTCTTTGGCAATATGGAATTTTTCATTCTCCGTATAGCTCGTGACCTCGATCAGTTCCATACGGTCTAAGAGCGGGCGCGGTATCGTCGCAGTCGTATTTGCAGTCGCGATAAAGAATACCTCCGACAGATCGACCGGGATTTCAATATAATGGTCTCTGAAATTCGCGTTCTGCTCACTGTCAAGCACTTCTAACAGCGCGGATGAAGTATCCCCTTTATAGTCGCTGCTCACTTTGTCGATCTCATCGAGCAGAAACAGCGGGTTCTTCACTCCTGCCTGACGAAGTCCGTTTATGATACGCCCCGGCATTGCACCGACATAGGTTTTACGGTGTCCGCGTATCTCCGCCTCGTCCCTGACGCCTCCTAAACAAATACGGACATATTTCTTATTCAGCGCCTCCGCAACGGAGCGTGCAATGGAAGTTTTTCCGGTTCCCGGAGGTCCGACCAGACAGAGGATCGTGCTGTCGCTGCGTTTTGTCATACAACGCACGGCAAGAAATTCCAAAATACGCTCTTTGACTTTCTCCAGTCCAAAATGATCTCTGTTTAAGATCTGTTCCGCATGGTTGATATCCTTGTTGTCCTTCGACATCTTATCCCACGGAAGTTCTAACAGCGTTTCAATATATCCCCGTTCGACCGCGCTTTCCGAACTGCTCGTCGCAACACTCTTAAAACGGGAAATCTCCTTTTTGATCCGCTCTTTGATCTCTTTTTTTGCCGTCAGCTTTTCAACCGCCTTTTCAAACTGCTCTGCATCGGAAAACGTTCTGTCGTCCCCCAATTCTTCCCTGATGTATCCAAGCTGTTCCCGCAGTACATACTCCCGCTGGTTCTTATCAACACGCTGCTTGACCCCTTCAGTCAGCTTTAGCTTGATCTTGGCAATTTCGACTTCTCTGTATATAAGATCAACTGCGACACGATACCGCTCTTCTAAGTCAACTGCCTCCAGCACACTCTGTTTTTCATCTGTCGCGACCGGCATATTCATGATCGCCACATCTACAAGCTTTCCGATATCCTGCTGCTCCTCAAGGCGGATGCCGATCGCCTTGCCAATCTTCGGATAAAACAATCCATATTGCCCCATCAGCTCTTTGATATAAGATACACGGGCAGTCTGCTCGTTTTCAGGCAGCTCTGACGTTTCCTCACAGACCTCCACCGCTGCCTCTAAATATACCCTTTCATCCAGTCCCGCCGTATGAAGTTCCTTCACGCGGACTCTGGTCATACCCTCCGCAAGTACGCGGACGATCTTTCCCTTCATCCTGCTGATCTGGCGGATCATGACAATGGTTCCGACCGTATAGAGATCTTCTGCCTGCGGATTTTCCACGGCGGCACTCCGCTGCGTTACGACCAACAATTCCCCGCTGCCCGTCATTGCCCGCTCCACTGCCTGAACAGAGCGTTCTCTCTGTATGTCAAAATGAAGTACCATCTCCGGAAATACCGACAGATCGCGCAGTGCAACGAGCGGCAAAGTTCTCACTGTCAGGCTCTTGCTCTGCTGTATGTCATCCTCTGCCGCACTAACCCATTCTTCTTTTTCCAAGCGTATCTCTCCTTATATGCAGAAAACGCCGCCTAACTCGGGCGACGTTTTTCCATCTCTTCATTCACGTTACGCTCGCCGCCTTCAATGCGGCCCCCCGCATGAATGACCATCGGCTCACTATTTCCTTCCACGACTTCTTTTGTGATCACGCACTCCTCAATGGATTCATCCGACGGAATCTCAAACATCACATCCATGAGTGCCTTTTCCATAATAGATCGAAGCCCCCGCGCGCCCGTTTTCCGCTCCATTGCCTTTTGTGCGATCGCATTGACTGCCTCCGGTTCAAATCTCAGGCGTACCTCGTCAAACCCGAATAATTTCTGATATTGTTTGATCAGCGCATTCTTCGGTTCCATCAGTATTCGCTTCAACGCCTCCGCATCCAGGCCGTCCAATGCGACCGTGATCGGCATACGACCGATAAATTCGGGAATCATCCCGAATTTCACCAGATCCTGCGGCGTTACTTCCCGCAGGAGCTGACCGATCTCTTTCTCCGATTTGCTTGCGATCTCCGCATTAAATCCGATTGATTTGCGGTCTAAGCGCGTCTCCACGATCTTATCCAGTCCGTCAAAAGCGCCTCCGCAGATAAACAGAATATTGGTCGTATCAATCTGTAAAAGCTCCTGATGCGGATGTTTCCTGCCGCCCTGGGGCGGAACAGAAGCCATCGTTCCCTCAATGATCTTTAAGAGCGCCTGCTGCACGCCCTCGCCGGACACATCCCGCGTAATGGATACATTCTCACTCTTTTTCGTGATCTTATCAATCTCGTCGATATAAATGATACCGTACTGCGCGCGCTCGACCTCATAGTCCGCTGCCTGAATCAGTTTTAAGAGAATGTTCTCCACATCCTCGCCAACATATCCTGCCTCGGTCAGCGTCGTAGCATCCGCGATCGCAAACGGCACATTGATGATCTTTGCCAACGTCTGTGCCAGATAGGTCTTTCCTGAACCGGTTGGTCCGATCATGATAATATTGCTCTTTTGCAGCTCCACGTCGTCTTCATCCGTCTGTGGCGCCAGCACACGCTTAAAATGGTTATAAACAGAGACAGACAGCACTTTCTTAGCCGCCTCCTGACCAATGACATATTCGTCAAGATGCTTTTTGATCTCCGCAGGTTTGATCAGATTGATCTCAAACTCACTGGGAGCAGTCTCCATCTCTTCTTCCTCTTCCTCAATGATATCTGCACAGATATCCACGCACTCATCACAGATGAATACGCCCGCAGGACCTGCGATCAGTTTCTTCACCTGTCCCTGCGTTTTTCCGCAAAAGGAACATCTGATATTTTTGTCGTCCGAATTTTTAGAACCCATGATCGTGTTATTCCTCTGCCCTTTCACACATATTCCCGCTCATTTCCGCGCGGGCTCAAAATCGTTGTCAAAAGCTTCCCTGCCTTCTTTATGACTCAGCAGCGGCATCCGGTCTTTTATCCATCACTTCATCGATCAGACCATACGCTTTTGCTTCCTCCGCCGTCTTCCAGTTATCTCTTTCCGTATCCGCAACGATCTCCTCATAAGGCTTTCCGGTATTTGCTGCCAAAAGCCGGTTTAATTTCTCCTTGGTCCGCTGCATATGCTTTGCCGCGATCTCGATCTCGGTCGCCTGTCCCTGAGCCCCGCCAAGCGGCTGATGAATCATGATCTCGGCGTTTGGCAGCGCCAAACGCTTACCCTTTGCACCGCCTGCCAGCAGAAACGCCCCCATGCTCGCCGCCATACCGATGCACATGGTAGACACGTCGCATTTAATATACTGCATCGTGTCATAAATTGCCATCCCGGCGGTTACGGAACCGCCCGGACTGTTGATATAAAGGTGAATATCCTTATCAGGATCTTCCGCTTCCAAAAACAAAAGCTGTGCTACGACAATGCTTGCGGAAGTATCATTGACTTCCTCTCCCAAAAAAATGATCCGTTCCTTTAATAATCTTGAGTAAATGTCGTAGGAACGCTCCCCACGGCTTGTCTGTTCAATGACATATGGCACTAAGCTCATTGGTCATGACCTCCTTTTATATGATTTTCCCCTCATATCAAGAATCCTTCGCACATCGGAAAGTTGCGGTTACAGACCGTTTTACTTCTCTTTTGCTTTTTCCACGACAAAGTCGACTGCCTTTTTCACTACCACGTCGCGCATCAATTCTTTCTTTTCGCGCTCGCCGAGCATTTCTCTCACCTTATCTTCTTCCATCTGGTAGATCTCGGCAAGTCTTGTGACTTCTTTATCATAATCAGCGTCATCCGTTGTCATGTCCTCCGCTTCTGCGACTGCCTCCAGTACAAGTCTTGACTGGATCCTCTTTAATGCAGTCGGCTTCACCTGCTCTAACATTTTATCATGATCGAGTCCGGTAAACTGGTAATACTGCTCCAGCGTGAGACCCTGCATGGAGAGGCGCTGTGCAAAATCCTCCACCATCTGTCTCTGCTGCGTCTCAAGCATCGCATCGGGAATCTCCATCTTCGCATCCGCGATGATCGCTTCAATGACTGCCTCTTCCTTCTTATCCCTTGCCTCGGTCTCTTTCTTTTCGGTCAGTTTTTTCTTTACGTCTTCCCTGTATTCCGCCATCGTCTCAAACTCTGAGACCTCGCTTGCAAACTCATCGTCCAATTCGGGAAGCTCTTTCTCTTTGATCTCTTTTACCGTGCATTTGAATACGGCAGCCTTACCTTTTAGTTCCTCCGCCTTATAATCTTCCGGGAATGTCACGTTCACTTCGATCTCTTTATTCAACTCAGCGCCTACAAGCTGCTCCTCAAATCCCGGTATAAATGCGCCGGAACCGATCGTGAGCGGATAATTCTCTCCTTTTCCGCCCGCAAAAGCCACGCCGTCCACAAAGCCCTCAAAGTCAAGGATCGTCATATCGCCGTCCTTCACCGCCCTGTCTTCCACGGTGATCTCACGCGCATTGCTCTCCCTTTCCTTGTTGATCTCAGCATCAATCTCTTCGTCCGTCACTTCGGTCGAAATCTTCTCGATCTGGATACCCTTATATTTGCCGAGTGAAACCTCCGGCTTTAATGCAACAGTCGCGGTAAAAATAAACGGCTTGCCCTCTTCAATCTGCGTCACCTCGATGGACGGCTGGGAAACGATCTCCTCCTCACACTCTTCAAGCGCTTTCGCATACGCCTCCGGTATCAGTTCGTTTGCGGCATCTTCATAGAATACTCCTTTGCCGTACATCTGCTCTATCATTTTACGGGGAACCTTACCCTTGCGGAACCCCGGAATGCTGATCTTATTTTTTTGTTTCTGGTATGCGGATTCGATCGCTTTGCCCAACTCCTCCGCGGAAGCTTCAATCGTAAGCTTTGCCATATTTTTTTCCAGTTTTTCAACCTGTAAACTCATTTTGCGTTTATCCTCCTTCAAACCGCTGGGCATCTAACCCCATACGCATAGTCATTGTAAGAGTATAGCATAGTTTTTCTGAAAAAACCAGTATTTTTTCAAATACAAACATACAATGTAATTTACAGATGACGTTTTCTAAAAGAGTATAAAAACAGCAGCCACATCACTATGGCTGCTGTTTTTTTCATAACTTCCAATACCACTGCATCCTGATCAGAATGCTTTCGATCCTTACTGGATTAACGCGTTAATCTGCGCTTCACAGTCACTGCAGTAATGAATGTCTTCACCTAAAATGGTCTCTGTCTTGCACTTCTTGACTTCTCCGCATAAATCACACTCTACCTTCTTGCCGCATCCCGCTGCGCTCAAAGCTACCATTACCATCATGCTCGCAACAACTGCTGCCTTTGCCAGTTTCTTCTTCATGTATCTTACTCCTCCTCATATGATGTTTTGAAATACCGGAAATACCGGAATCGGTATTATCATATGATAAAATTTTTATAAAGTCAAGCACGTGGAAGGCGAATTGTTTTGTCAGGGAAAAGAAGCGCCGCTTCCGCTTCGTCATGCGCCGTAAAAATGAGGACTCTGTCTCCCTGCTGTTTCAAAACAAACGTTGCCAGCCGCTTCCTGTTTTCCATATCCAGCCCGCTAAAAGGTTCATCCAGCACCAGCATTCCGCCACCTGCAAGCGCGGCGCGCGCAACCGCAGTCCTTCTCTGCATGCCGCCGCTTAACTCCGCTGCCGGCTGGTCCGCAGTCCCGGCAGGAAGCAGCAGCTCCAGACATTCCCTGATCCTCTCTTTATTCTCTTCCGCGCAGACCATGCGCAAATTATCCATAGCCGTCTGTTCAGGAAACAGGCAGTCTTCCTGAAAGACCGGTGAGATCTGTGGGGATTCCCGCAGAGCCCCGTTTTCTGCCCCATCGCTCTTTTCCTTTTCATTGTCCGGTTCGGTCAATCCCATCAGCATCTTCAGCCATGTTGTCTTGCCGCTCCCCGATTCCCCCACAAGTGCGAGGCGCGTCCCGGCTTTCATTGACAACTCCGGCATACGAACGACCTTCTTTCCCTGATAGGTCTTGCTCATAGCCGGGATCACGATCATCTGTCCCTTCTTCTCCGCGTTTGCCCTGACACTGCTTTTTCCCCTTCCTGAAAGCGGCGGGACCGGAAGCCTCAAAAGTGCTCCCAACAGATAAAGGATAACTTTTTCACATAAAAAGCTGAGTAATACGATAACAACAGTCCATGCAAGCACACCTGCCGTATCCAGATAGACTTTTGACATATAGAGCCGCGTCCCGATCGCCGACTCGGGAATGCCGATCACTTCCGCCGCGATACCGGACTTAAAGCTCATACCGATCGTTATACGTGCAGCGCCGAGCAGATACGGTGCAAGCGCCGGACGGTACAGATACAAGATCCGGTTAAGTCCCCGCATGCCGCAGACACGCGCAAATGCAAGCTTCATCTCGTCCGTTTCGGCAAGCCCGGTCATTGTCTGCACATAAAAATACGGAAATACAACAAAGAATGAGATTGGTACTGCCAGATTTTCCGAGCCGCTCCAAATCAGTACTAAAATGACAAATGCCGCAACCGGAACTGATTTCATGGCAAGTATGACGGGTTCCAGAAGCCGCCTGATCACTCGGCAAAAAAAGGCGCATGCACCAATTGCAGCGCCTGATATCATACCCAGCAGAAATCCCGCCATAATGCGCGCGAGGGAGCCCGCCGCAGAAGCATAAAATTCCATACTGCCCAATTCTTTCATGATCCGCATACAGACTTCTGCCGGTCCTGTAAGCAGGATACGATTGTCAACCCGATTGGCAGCGATCTGCCATACGGCAAGCCAAAACAAGATGACTGCCGCGCGGGAAAGTGCTTTTTTCATCACTTGCCAGCCTCCCGTCCGTATACAAATAACCCGCTGTTTTGAATCTGTTCTTTACGCCTCCCCATGCCGCCGGTATGTCCGCGACATGCTTATGGCACGTAGTAGAACGTATCTTCCGGAACCCCGCCTCCGATAAAGGAAGAATCAAATTCCCCAAGTACACTCAGATAGCCGGACAGCGCCGTTTTCATTTCTTCTCCGGTCAGGCAGACGATATTACAGTAAGGGATTGCCTTTTCTGCCCCTGCCGCTTTCTCCACGATTCCGTAATGTGCGGTCAGCTCAGCCGCTTCCGAAACATTCGCGTTGGCATAATCCGCAGATTGTCCATGTTCCTGAAGAAACAAGGAAACGGCATCAGGATACTCCTCCAAAAATTCATTGCGCACAACGGTTACTCCCGTAACGAGCATGCCGCCGCCCTCTCCCTGCACCTTACTCCATTCCTCCGTCATATCCAGCACATTTCCGATATCAGGATTCTGCATCGAAAGCGCCGTCGCATACGGCTGCGGCAGCAGTCCGACCGCCTCCGGATATTCAGCCAGATATGCGGCAACCTCAGACGCTTCCGATTTATATTCCAGTGTTACATCCGTAAGTGCAATACCATTTTCCGTAAGCAGATACTGCAGTACAAAATCCGGCGTCGTTCCCATCCCCGTCAGGTAAATGGTACGTCCTCTCAGATCCTCCATGGAAGAGATCGTATGATCCGACGACATCAGATAGAGCACACCGAGCGTGTTGATATCGATCACCGTTATCCCTCCGTCCGTCTTATGATAGAGCACCGACGCTACATTGGCAGGCAATAGAGCAATATCCAGTTCCCCCGATATGACCTTTGGAAGAAGCATGTCCGCCGTTGCTTCCATCGTAAACGTATAGGAATTTTCGGCAAGTCCCTGCTCCTGCCTGTCCATCAGCCACACAAGCCCCATGGAAGTCGGTCCTTTTAAGGAACCGACACGAACCTCCGGCCGTTTCACATCTTCGGTCTGCGTCTGTCCGTCAGGCGTTTCGACCGTCCCGTCTTTTTTTCCGCACGCTGACAAAGCAGCTGCAAAAAGTACGCCCGCAATCAATAATGTCATCCACCTTTTCATGTTCATAACCATGCCTTTCATTCAGCCTACATACTTCGTAATGCACGCCAGCACGTTTGCCGGCCGCGGCTATACCGTAAACTGGTTCATGCTTTCCGAAAGTTTTCCCGACTGTTCTTCTAACTCTTTCGCGCTCTCCGCCACTGACTCGCTGTTATCGTTTACTGTTCTCGTATAGACATCAAGCTGTCGTGCCGAATGTGTGATCTGTTCCGTAACCTCAAGCTGCTCCCTGGCAGTTCCCATCATTTTGGCTGCTACCTGATCGACCTTATCGACCAGTCCGACCATGCGGCCGATGATCGCATCTGTCTCCTCCACTTTGGTGAACACCCCGTCAAAAGTCTTTGTGGCAGATTCGATCATCAGGGTACTTTCTTTCACTCTTCCGACGCTCTCTTCCATGTGGGATGCCGCTCTGACCACCGTCTCTTTAATGTTAACGGTTACCTTCGATATGTCATCCGCCGCAATACTGCTGTTCGCCGCAAGTTTTCCAATCTGTTCCGCAACTATCGCAAAGCCTTTGCCCGCTTCTCCGGCTCTTGCCGCCTCAATGGAGGCATTCAGTGCAAGCAAATTCGTCTCCTCGGAAATGTCCATGATCAGACTGACCATATTCCCAATCTGGGCAACCGCATCCTCAGTCTGCTTGATCTGTGACTCTAAAGAAGACATGGTCTCCACGATTCCCCCCATGCTGGCTCTGATCTTTTCCATCGCTCCATGTCCGTCTTCCGAAGCTGCGACCGTCTCCTGCATGACAGTTCCCGCGTCGCTTCCCTCCCTGCGCGTCTCATGGATGATCGCCGCCAGTCCTTCCATACCCTGCGCTGCCTGATTCGCCGTATCGGAAAGCTCCTGTACCATCTCTCCCAATGCCGCCATGGCATTTGTCTGCTCATTTGCCGACTCCTTCAGGCTCTTAGAAACCGCCCCGTTATCCTGCGCCTGCTGGTTCAGCCACTCCGCAGTGCCGGAAATATCTGAAATGATGCTCCGCATCTTTTCCAAAAAACGCTGCATGCTGCTGCTCATGCCTGCGATCTCATCTCCGCCCGTGCGTTTCGTCTGCTCAATATTTTTAGAAAAATCTCCGTTTGCCACTTCCGCAAGCACACTCGTCACCTGCTGTACCGGACGAACGACTTGATTCATCATCCAAATAATCACAATAATGAGCAAAATTGCTGCAGTCAGCGCAATGCATGCCATAATGATCTGAAGTTTCCTCAGATCAAATAACACTTCCGCCTTTGATATGTATGTGACCAGGCTAAATCCTGTCTCACCAATTTCATGGATGCAGACAAAGTAGGTTCCTTTATCACCCTTTATTTCCCTTAAGCCGCTGCCCTGATTCTGCAGCACTCCTCCTATATTGCGATAGAGTAAGTCCAATTCCGAATCCGACATCTGCCTGTCGATCATCGCCGGATTCGGATGCGCCAGTACGGTCTGCGAACTGCTTGTTACCAAAAACGCACGCCCGCTCTCCCCAATCCGGATTTCCGCCATAAGACCGGATACATAATCCAAATAAACGTCGGCTGCCAATACCCGGCATACATCTTCCTTATCCATTTTGACTGAAGCGCTGACACATACCTGACCGGACTGGGAATCATAATACGGTTCGCCAAAAGCAAGCACCTCATGCTCTTTTCCCTCTAAATACCAGTCCCGCTCAACCAGCACCCAGTCATCGCCCGGCACCCAGCCGGATGCGTCGAGATATGCTCCCGCATCATCGCCCATATAAAGTCCTGCCGGATAAGAATCATTCCGATCCACAGTTGTTTCCATATACTGCAGGACCTCGTCATCATTTGCAAATATCCCCGCGTTGATCGTATCCACATATACGTTAATCTCTTTCAGGATACCCTCCGCCCATGCACTGATCTCATCTGCATAGACCATTGATTCGGACATCAGATTATCTTTTGCCTGCCGTACGATCATGCTGGTTGACAGCGCAAAAAAAGAAAAAATAAGCGCCAATACTACCGGTATGATCACAAGAATCAATTTTACTCGGATACCAAGACGTCTTCTCATAAGTATTCTCCCTTAAGTTTTTCGCCGATATGCACTATTATACCTATTTTGCACTTTTGTGACAAGTGCAGTTTACGATGGTACAAATGCAGTTAACGATAAAAAGGCGCCCCGAAAAAGATCGGGGCGCCCGGATCACTCCATGTTCATACACTCATCGCGATCCCGCGCTGCTTATTTCATGGACTCTTCCTGCTTCTTGATCATACGTCTTACCATCTCACCGCCGATAGAACCAGCTTCTTTCGACGTTAAGTCGCCATTGTAGCCTTCCTTCAGGTTTACTCCAAGCTCAGAAGCAACCTCCGTTTTGAAACGGTCCATTGCTGCCTTAGCCTCAGGAACTTCCATCTTAGACTTGCTGTTTGCCATTGTTTTCACCTCCAACTTTTTCTTTTTCCCCCAATGGGTCCTCTATTTTCAGATAAGTGATACGCTCACTTATCCGACGTTTCCCTTTCAAGACCCGGCTTCAAAGCGTTTGTATCGCTTATCTTGGTCTTAGTATGAACTCGGGCGAAAAAAATATGTTGGAAATTTTTTGTAGCAAACTTTCATAAAAATCAGGCTTTTGCCGCTCTGATCCTGTCATCATCAAAGCAAGAATAGATCAACGCTTCTCTCCCATAAAGAGCACACCGATCGTCCCAGGACCGGAATGCGCGCCGATACTCGGTCCGATCTGCGCCACATGTACTTTTTCAAATCCAAAACGGTCCTTCATCATTTGTGCGACCGCATTTGCATCCTCCTCACAGTCTCCGTGAATGACTGCCGGCAGAATCTGCTGATCCTTAAGAGAACCGATCTGCTCCGCCATATGGTCGATCAGTACCGACAAAGATTTTTTACGGCCCCTGACTTTCTCAAGCGGCACAAGCTTTCCCTCGTCATTGATATGCAGGATCGGCTTGATATTGATCATGCCGCCGAGGACCGCAGACGACTTGCTTAAGCGCCCGCCTCGATATAAATATTGTAAATCTTCTACTGTAAAAAGAGCACATAAATTTTTGACATGTGATAAAATCCAGTCCGCCGTCTCGTCCAGACTCTTTCCTTCGGCGCGCATCTCAAGCGCCTTGCGGATCATCATGCCCTCGCACGCCGAGGCGGACAAAGTATCGATAACGATAATTTTCATTTCCGGATGCGCTTCCATCACTTCGTCCGCGCCGTTTTTGATATTATTGATGCCGGAACTCAACGCTGAGGAAAAACTGATGAACAGGATATCTTTTCCCTCTTCTGCTATTTTTTCGAACTTCTCTAAGATTACTGCCGGGTTGCTTGCCATCGTTCCCGCTTTCTTGCCCGCACGCATCTCATCATAAAATTCATGCGGCGTCAACACCTTCTCATCGCCGTACTCATCCTCATCCAGCGTGTAATAATGTGGAATGACGCAGATATCGTGCTCTTTGACAAACGCCTCATCCAAATCTGCATTGCTTTCTGTTGCGATCACATAGTCTCTCATCCTGATCATCATGCTCCTTTCTCAGCGTGTGAATATTTAGGCAATTGCGAAACACCCAAATAAAATATGTGGATTGTGCAAAATATACAATGGTATACGTTATTAAGGGTGTTTCGCAAATGCCTATTTGTGAGTTTCCCTGATTTTTCATTATAACAGCCCAAGCGCGCTGACAAGCATCCCCGCCGTCACACCGGTTACGTACAGTAACAAAATAATGCGTACATTTTCTTTTAGATGGTGATTCGTCCTGCATAACACCAGAATCCCGACTCCCGCCGATACAAACAATCCCGCCATCATGGCGCCGCCGCCCATAGCGCCCTGCACATAAAGCTGCGTTAGGACAACCGACGCCGCGCAGTTCGGGATCAGCCCCACCAGTCCGGCAAGAAACTCGCCGAGTACCGGTCTGTTTAAGATCAGTCCTGATATCGCTTCCTCCCCGACCAAATGAATGAGGAAACCGAGCGCAAGCGTCACGGCAAAAATAAACAATATCATTTGTAACGTGTGCATCAGCGCGGAATACCAGATCCCCCGTTCACAATGGCAGTGATCATGCTCGCAGAGATCATGGATATGCAGTTCCTCCCCTGCATCGTGATTCTTTCTCACTGCAAGATCGACCAAAAGGCCGACCATCATACCGACCCCCGCCTTCAATACCAGAATCTTGACGATCACCAGCACAGAAAGTCCTTTCGCGGTCTCTGAAAGAAGGATCGGGAGCATTTCGTCCGATGTGGACAAAAATACGGCAAGCAGGGTGCCGACCGTGATCACGCGTCCTGCATACAGGTTCGCCGCCGCCGCAGAAAATCCGCATTGCGGAAGAACACCCAGCACGCCGCCCGCCACGGGACCGAATCTGCCGCTTTTCCTGATTATATGCACAGTTCTCTCATTTTCCCTGCTCTCGATCCATTCCATTGCAAGGTAGGCAAGAAATAAAAAGGGCAGGATCTTTATGCTGTCGATCACAGCATCCAGCAATACTTCAGTCATAGCGCTCCTTCTGAAAGGTCTTATCAGGCAATTGCCTGAAAAGGTCTTATACTCCGTGGTTCCTACATCCTATGACCGCTGCTCATATACAATTCCTTTTTTGATCCTCTCAGCAGTCTCGCGATCCTTAAGACACGTAACGATCGCCAGTCCGAACGGAATCGAGCAGCCCATGCCGCGTGCCATGATCATATGACCGCTTACCGTCACCTCGTTTTGATTGACGTTTGCACCACCCGCGGCAAGATGCTCCTCAAACGAAGGATACGAACATGCATCCTTTCCTTTCAGATATCCTCTGTGCGCAAAAATACTGGGTGCGGCACAGATCGCGGCAATTCGTTTTCCCGCTTCGTTCCACTCGTCTAAACGCGCCATAAGCGGCGCATAAGCCTCCAGATTTATTGTCCCCTGCGAACCGCCCGGCAATATGAGCATGGACGCCGCGTCAAAATCCGCTTCATCATACAAGATATCCGCCATGACCGTCACACTGTGGGAACTGGTCACTTCCTTTTTTCCCATGATCGACACTGTCCTGGCCGGTATATCCGCACGTCTTAGTAAGTCCACAACCGTCAAGGCTTCAATCATTTCAAATCCGTCCGCCAAAAATAAATATGCTGTCTGTCCCATCTGATGATCTCCCTTCTGACCATTTTCCATTTATTTTAATATGAATAGGAAAAAAAAGCAATAAAACTATGCAGCGGGACCGATTGGTCCCGCTCAGGACCGATCAATCCTATTTGGAATTGATCGGTCCCACTGCATATGTGTGCCGACTTCATTTGAAAATCACGGTAATCCCCTGTGATGTCAGGCACTGCACTTCTATCATACCTTCCTGCATCATCCTTTTGATCCGGCTTGCCGACAGCCCCGTGATCAGGGCGATCTGCTTTTCTGTACGAATCTTGTATCCATACGGGTTTTGTATCGTCAACATGCACGTTCCCGCCTTGTTATCACCGCTGTCACGCCGCCTGACTGCCGCATACCTCATCCGCCCGTAGTCGATTTCTGCCCTCTGCCTTCTGAAAAATGCCAAATCCCTGCCATACTGCTGTGCAAGACTCTCATCATTGGCTAAAAAACGATCGTATTCTTCTTTTGATATGCAAGAAACGCTTTGGCGCTCATAAACGGTCAGATTAAACGTGTGTTTACATTTTTCGCACTGGTAGATCAGCCAGACGTCCAATTGGTTGCCGTTTGTATTTACACGAAATTTCCCGGTATTCACATAGTGTGTCTTCCTGCCGCATCCGGCACAGCCCCGAATCACCGAAAACGACTCATCGGGGACGATCTCATATTCTGTTTCCCTACAATAGCTCATGCTGCATCTCCTATTTTTTGATAGTCCGATGCGCAGGCTACCGCATATTCCTCTTATTTATTTGCAATAGCCGCGCTATGCAAACATAAAGGGTGTCGTCATAAAAAATTTTCTCCTTCCTGTCATTCCGCTATTTGGGACATTTCTCAATTCCCTAACTCCCGTTTTATTTCTTTTTTGCCACAATGAGCGTCGCTTCTTCCGGCGCATCCCATGCTTTCTCTGCGCGGAAACCCGCTTGGTCAAGCAGTGCAAGCTCATGCTCCAAAGTCAGCGGAATATCAAAATGAATGAACCGGTCCTCGGGAACCGCAAACCGTTTCCTTTTTTCCATGCATACATCACGCAGAAGCGTTTCTTCTTCCTCACAGCATGCAATATAATCACCCAAAAGAAAAACACCTCCCGCTTTCAGGGCACTGCATATTTTTTGGTACAAACCCAGCTTGGCATCCGGCAAAAAATGATGCAGGCTTTCAAAAGAAATTACGGCGTCCCACCGGTCATGTCCCATATCATATTGAAAATAATCTGCGCAGACTGTGACAAGCTGCTTATCAGGGTATTTCTTTTTCAGCTCATCGAGCATTTCGTTACACAAATCAATGCCTGTCACATGAAGATCAGGGTGTATCCGCCAAAGCGGATCCAGCTCCAGTCCGGTCCCGCAGCCAAGATCTAAAATAGTCCGGCATTCTTCCGGCAGCAATTCTGCAAACCTTTGGTACGAATGCTTCCAAATTGCCATATGCTGCTCATATCCGTCGAGACGTTTGCAAAAGAAATCCGACATTTCCTCCGGTGCAGCATCCGCTGTCCCGGCAAGCCACTCTCTTAAATCTCTCATATAACTTTCCACTTGTTCCATATTGGACCTCCCTGTCAGCTTTCACTATATCTAACATACCAGTTATTTGAACCTGTATAAAACCTAATGATTCGTTATAAAAAAACGTGAGCCGACTTAAAAGTCAGCCCACGTTTTTTTGCCGTTCCTGCCTGATGATCCGCTGTATGCTTTTTTCGGATAAAAAATATTGCTCCGCCAGCAGCTTCATCCTCATCCCTGACAGATAATCCTGATAGATCGCCGCGTTTCTGGCACCCAGTTCCATACGGTATGCCGTCCTGCTTCCCCACTCCCGTCTGTTATCCTGTCTTCTCGGAATGTAGATATTTGCCCCGTCTACATACTCCTGTATCATCTCTATGACCGCGGCCGGCAGAATTTCTTCTGCTTTCAGATAGCCCATGCCTGCCTCCTAAATTATATTTTTTTAGGAATTGCAGCGGCTATGGCAATTTTCTAAACATATAACCATCTATTAAGATAGTTGCCATCTGTTAAAACGGTTGTCATCTATGAAGATGGCTTTCATCTGTTTTTTTTGCAATAGCCTCTGCTATGCAAACATAACATATCGTTTCATACACAGGTCCCCTTTCATGGTCAAAACCTTACATCTGTTAGAGCGTTTCCCTTTAATGGTCATCCTCTACACTATAATTCGGCGCTTCCTTGGTGATATGAATATCATGGGGATGACTCTCTCTGAGCGCAGCCGCAGACATCTTGATAAATCTTCCGTTATTTTGAAGTTCTTCAATCGTTGCCGTACCACAGTAACCCATACCGGAACGTAAACCGCCCATCAGCTGGAACACGGTATCTTCCACATGCCCCTTATAGGCTACGCGTCCTTCCACGCCTTCCGGTACAAGCTTCTTAGCGTCGGTCTGGAAATAGCGGTCCTTACTGCCGTTTTCCATCGCTGCGATCGATCCCATACCGCGGTACACCTTAAATTTTCTTCCCTGAAACAGTTCAAACGTCCCCGGCGCCTCATCACAGCCGGCAAACATGGAACCCATCATGCAGACACTTCCGCCCGCTGCGATCGCTTTCGTCAGATCGCCGGAAAATTTAATGCCGCCGTCCGCAATGATCGGAATCCCATACTCCTTTGCAACCGCATAGGCATTCATGATCGCAGTGACCTGCGGCACGCCGATTCCGGCAACCACGCGCGTCGTACAGATGGATCCCGGCCCGATTCCGACCTTCACCGCATCTGCTCCTGCCTCAATGAGTGCTTTTGCTCCCTCGCCTGTTGCCACGTTTCCGGCAATGACCTGCAGATCGGGGTATTTTTCTTTGATCATGCGCACACATCTCAGCACGTTCTCGGAATGTCCGTGCGCGCTGTCCAATACAACAACATCGACCTTTGCGTCCACAAGCGCGCCGACACGCTCTAATACATTCGCCGTTATGCCGACTCCTGCACCGCAGAGCAGTCTGCCCTGCGAATCCTTTGCCGCCAGAGGATATTTTATCGTTTTTTCTATATCTTTGATCGTGATGAGTCCGACAAGATTGTACTGATCATCCACAATCGGAAGCTTTTCTTTTCTCGCTTTCGCAAGGATCTGCTTCGCCTCTTCAAGCGTAATACCCTCTTTTGCGGTGATCAGTCCCTCGCTCGTCATGGATTCTTTAATTTTCTTTGTGAAGTCTTTTTCGAATTTCAGATCGCGGTTCGTAATGATGCCGACAAGCTTTTTACCCTCCGTGACCGGCACGCCGGAAATGCGGAATTTTGCCATCAGCGAATCCGCATCCGCAAGTGTATGTTCGGGAGTCAATGAAAATGGATCAGTGATAACACCGTTCTCAGAACGTTTGACCTTGTCCACCTCTTCTGCCTGCTCTTCAATGGACATGTTCTTATGGATGATGCCGATTCCGCCCTGTCTCGCCATAGCGATCGCCATCCTGTGTTCCGTTACCGTATCCATTCCGGCGCTCATGACCGGAATATTCAGTCTGATCTTCTTCGTAAGCTGTGTCGTCAGATCAACCTGATTTGGAATTACCTGTGAATAACTCGGTACCAACAGCACATCGTCAAACGTGATTCCTTCGCCGATAATCTGTCCCATTTCCCTGCCTCCTTATGTGTTTTTATGAACTTATCAAAAGAAAATCGAAGATTCTAAAAGAAACGCTAATATTTTCTTTTAGAAATATTTGATAAAATATAACACTATTCGGCGGCGGTGTCAATCGTTAAATACCTTTCTTGGCGCAATATTTTTGATCATGCGGATCATGTCGTCACCCGGCTCGATAATGACCCCTCTCTGCCCCTCATACACAAGCAGAAAACGCTTTGCCTCTGCCCTTCCCGAACTGTAATCCGGCACTTTCGTGATTCTGTTTTTATAGTCGTCCAAATGATAGGACCCGATCGGTGCAAGAACCTCCATGCGTTCGATACTGATCTTGGTTACTCTTTTACGCTTCGTCCGGTTCATGATCTTATCGATGGAAAGTTCCTTATCAACATATAAATACTCATACTCCAAATTCGTTTTCATTCTTACAAAATACATTGCGATGCCGAACAAAATCGTACCGAACAATACGATCGGATTTAAGGATAGTACAAAAAGCACGACCGTAAAAATGATCAGAAACATAACGACCATGGATAATAATTTCCCCAATAAGGTATTCTCTTTTTTTACCATTACTTCCAAATAACTCTCACTCATCGTAAATCCCTCTCATTTTTCATATTTGCCCCCATCTGCGTGCTTTGGCACGCACTCAAATCAGGGAGGTTGAAACGTATTTCTTTCAACCTTACTCCTTCATCAGGAGACAGAGTTTTCTGCATCTATCATACAACAGAATCAGCCGATTGGTATACCCTTTTTGTAAATTTATCATTTTTTTAGGATTTTCACTTTGATTTCCTGACCCTGCTCATTGACCGCCGACCTTTTGCAGAGTAAGATATAAAAAGAGAAGGTCTTTAGAATCGATCAGTACACGGTCTGGCGATCGGGAAATATCTTTTGGAAAGGTCCGTAATCATCATGAGTCAATATAACAGCGTCAATGAAGAAATGAAAGCTCAGGCTGAAAAGGTAAAAAAACAGCCTTTTTCCAAACGAATCGCATACTTTTGGTATTACCACAAATGGCAGCTCATCGGCGGTATCGCCGCCGTTCTTCTTGTCGGCTCGATCGTTCATACGCTCTTGACAGATCATCAAAAACTATATCTGACCGGTGTCTTCCTGAACACACGCCTGACAAGCACCGGACGTGAAGATCTGATTCAGGAATATACTGACACAAACGGCATAGATACCGTGAAATATTCCGTAGATTTCGACTGCTCTCTTGCTTACAGTACAGATGATACTTATGATTCCGTGAACACTTATACTCCGGTCATGATGCTTGCCTATTCTGAGGGAAAGGTTGCTGATTTTGCGCTTACCGACGCTAAAACATTTGATTTTTTCGGATATGCCGGCTATTACTGTAATCTGAACGATGAGCTTGATGAATCCCTGCTTACACAGTTTGCGGACAGATTTTACGAACTTGATCTTGACGACGGGAATGGCAGCGTGCCGGTTGCCATTGATATCTCCGAAGCGCCAAAGCTTTCCCTGCTCGGCTACGAAAAAGATGATGTCGTACTGTTTTCACTGTTTTACAATTCGCCGCACAAAGAACAGGCTCTTACATTTTTAACGTGGTTGTTTACAGAATAAAAAAAGAGTGCACTGCACTCTTTTTTTATTTTTATGATTGTCTGCCTGTCCAAAGCTTACATGTATGATCTTTTTTGAAGCGTATATACTGAACATAAGCAAAAAGGAATACAACATTTGTATAAAGAATGTTGCATTCCTTTTTTGCTTACACCGTATATATCGGAGCGCATTCCAAATACTTTATACCGCTTGGAGCACACGATCAACAATCTGGACAACGTTGTGGAAAACACCACCTCCCCAGAGTCTCAGATCCGCGATACGAACATGGCAGGAGAGATGGTTCGCTACTCGAATAACAGCATCTTACAGCAGGCAGGTCAGTCCTGCCCGCTCAGGCAAATCAGTCCAATCAGGGCGTATTGTGCTTACTTGGTTAATTGCTTTACGTATTTATCTGAGTTCATTGCACATTGCATTGACTGCCATAATGAAACGGACCGGTCTTTCCAGGGAGGCCGGTCTGTTCGTTTATATCCTATATATTCTTTTTATGCAGAATCCTTTTTCCTTCCCCCATTCCGTCATATCTATACCCCTATGTGCGCTTCAGCGCACATACCAATCAATATTTGAAAGTTTATTTTCAAACTTCATTCCTGATACTTTCGATCTGTTCTTCAAACTCGCTCACGCTCTCCGCTTTTGCCGCCTGCTTCAGCCACACACGCAAAACTGCTTCGTCCGTTTGCGCAGTAATCCGCTCCCGCACAGAAGCCGGTATCTCGCCCAAAACATCAAGCAGATCAAGCACCGCCTCCGACAGTCCGATGGTTTTTCCCTGAGCAAGACCTTCTTCTCTTGCCTCTTGCCGTATCCTCTGTTCGATCTCAAAGCTTTTCATATAGGTCAGCCCCACTTTCCCATCACGCTTGACAGCGGTTACCATTTCATGCAGCTTTTGCAGACTCTCAGTCCCCGCATTCTCTTTTGACGTATGTTCCATATAATATAACAGTTCTTTCAAATCTTCCGGCGGATTCCCTTTCGTTCCCTTTGTATATAGGAAGATCGTCCGCGCTCCGTCCTCATATACAAGCTCCGGCTCCTCCATGCAGCCATTTTTTACCGTATAAAGCATCCGGTCAAGCCCGAACGGATCATAGGTTGTGATAAAGATCACATACACATTCCTCAGGCTTTTGTACTCCTCACCCGTTTTCAGGCTTCCTGCGTCCAGCTTGGCATGATAAAAGCGCGCCCGTCTCGGCAAAGCGGCAATGTCCTTTTCCCCGCTGTTGTTGTCCGGCTCCAAATCGAAAAGTTCTCCGCCTTCTTCATCCAAATAGACATCCATGCGGATACCGTGCCCGTCCGTATCCTCTCCCTGCACGAAACACTGCGGGATGATCGTTAGTTTCCCGATCTTTCGTCCCAGAATACATTCCAGGATGCACCGCGCCGCAGGCTCCCCGTAGACCTGATGACTCGTTAAGCTGTTCACCAGAAAATCATCCACAAGGTTCAGTTCTTCCAGTTGTCTTCGTTTTTTCATTCATTTTCCTCCTGTTCCCACAGCGTAAGAAAAACAGGAGTATCGTCCTCTCTCTAATGCTCTTCTCACACTATGCTCATAAAATTAAATTAGTTTGGGATCAAGCATAGATTTCAAAAGAGCAAAGAACTCTATGAGTTCCAAAAGAACTCTATGAGTTCTTTTGTCATAAAAGGGAGATTTCCCGTAAGACACGGCAGACGCTACCATAGAATATATGCTTTGTGGTGATTATAACAGGATTCGTTTTATTCTGTCAACAAAAAACGCGACAGGGTCTGGCGATGCTCAAATTCATGCAAAAGTTAGTTTGCTATGTAAAAAGTAACATTAAGATATCCCTGAGCTGGTTGAAAAAATCCGTACTATGATTCTTCCCTGATCCGTCCCTCCTCAAAACAGATCGTCCGCATGGTCGGCAGACCGTCGTTCAGGCTGTGCGCGATCAAAATCCAAATTTTATCGCGCTTTGCAAACACACTTTGAAGAAATTCCGTGTATTTATGTACCGTGTCGCGGTCCAGCCCTGCTTCCACCTCATCCAAAATAATGACCGACGCTTTTTCATAGCGCAACAGCAATTTTGCAAGGAGCAGCTTTTTTCTCTGACCTGCAGATAGGGATAAGCCGCCGTTTTCGATCGCCGTATCTCCTTTCTCCCATGCTGCCCACTTAAGCGCTTCCTCTGCTTTATCCGGCGTATAGGATTTTCCGCTAATCATTTCTAAATAAGTACGGACCGGCTCGTCCAGCAAAATCTCATCCTGATTCAAAAAAAGAATCTGTTCGTTCAGCGATTCTCCGGAATATGTAGAAACCGCTTTCCCGTTCAAAAGAATTTCACCCTCCTGCGGGGAATAAGCGCCTGTCAGCAGCTTGATAAACGTAGATTTTCCGCTTCCGTTTCCGCCCGTCAAACGGATACTGTCTCCTTTTTTTAGCGTGCAGGATACATCATGCAGTACTTCTGTGCCATGCTCCTGATAGGTAAATCCGACACCCGCAAACCGGACTTCTTCAATCTCTCCAAGCTCCTCCACACCCTGCCGCTTCGGAAGCTTACGCAGTCTGTCCACATTATCAAAGCTTACCTTCGCGCGGATGATCTGTTGGATCAAAAGCTGACTCTTCTGTCCCTCCGACATGATGATTCCCGAAAGTGTGATGAAAAAAACAAGATTTACGATCGAGCCGCCCGCTGCCGGCAGCGCCAGGAACGCGGATAACGCTAAATTGAACAAGGTATGATAATTGCTCACCGCCTCCGTCCAGAATACCTGCACACCGTCTTCTTTCTGCGAGGTCGCAATAAAATCGGCAATGCTTTTTTTCGTTTTATCCGTAAAATAAGAAAGCACCGGATTCGTCTGCACCAGCGGAACCGAGTCGACATACTGCTCGCAGAGCATATGATGCTCTTTTAACTTGACGTTCGTGTTTCCCGCCTTTACCGCAATGATCTTTTTTCCGGCAACGGAGATCAGCATGCCCAAGAGCAGCGCCGCAAAAATGAAAAGCGTCAGTCCCGCGTCATAAAAAGCGGCAAGCACAAGACTCGCCAAAATGACCGCCGCACTTCCAAGCAGCGTCGGGATATGATGCCCGATCACCCGAAAGACGTCCAGCACATCCGCGTACAGGATATGCTTGATCCTGCCCTGCCCCTCCGCGTCGATCTTTCCCAAGGAAGTCTCCGCCATTGCGGTCTCCAGTTCCACGGACAAATCCGTGATACAGCGCCCACCCAGTTCGTCCAACAGCCTGTACCACCGTATGTCAACAAATGTTTTCATCATTAAATAGACAGCAAAAGCAAGAATGCCCAAAAGCGCATATCCGTAATGCGCCTCAGCAGTCACACGGTCCAAAAAGATACGCATGCCATAGGGAAGAAACGCGCTCAATAATGTAATAAAAATGATCAGTCCCATCGCACGCAGAAAAATTTTGGGATAGCGTTTGATGGTTTGTTTGCAGTAGGTTATGATTAAATGCATGTTTCGCCAATCTCCTTATATTCTACTTCTCTCCTGTAACAGTTCTGTTGTACAACACGTAATTGGGTTGCTCCGATTTACATCTTTTGAATACGCTAATGCCATAATCCTACAATCTCTCACGTTACAGAATTTAACATTCTTGCATCTATTGCAATCTTTCGTTTTGTGATTTTTTTCATTTCTAAACTTTTTTATATTAGCTCCACAATGTTTCCATGAATAAGCTAATCCTTTCTGAAAAGCATTGTTTCTAAACCTGAACATATCATTACATGCACTATTGCAGATTTTGAGCGTCCCATCATAAGACAGCGTACATTGTGTGATTCCCCCTGTACATCGAAACTTATCCTTTTTAGAACTAACAGACATCTCTGTTACAAACAAACGAGGATATGTCTCCATGATTTTTTTCATTTCCGCAACAGTAAAGGTATTCTCAATCGTTGCATTCCCTTCTGGAAAAATGAAGTCAAATGTATGAAAAGCCGAAGGGTATTTTTCCTCAACATATTGCTTCATTTTCTCAATATTTTCTACATTTTGCCGCATAATAACAGTTGAAATATAAAGTGTAACATTTGAATACTTAAGTATACGAGCAATTGTTTTCTCTACACGTGAAAATGTTCCCTCTTTTCCACGAATTAGATCATGTGTGCTGCCTATCCCATCCAAACTTACTTTAATTGTATAATGATAATCTCTACTCGCCTCTAATAACTTCTCGAGAACCAAATAATTGTATCCATTTGTAAGTATCGTTAAATCAAATCCTCTTTCTAAAAAGAACATTGCTATTTCGACGAAAAGAGGATGTAATGTTACTTCTCCTCCTGTTAATGCAATTTTTTTCGTATGTAAGTACCCTAACTCCTCATATAACTTCTTTATCCGATCTAACGATATAGCATTCTTGACTTTATTATTAGTCGAAAACTTACCATAACAATGCTTGCAACTCAAATTACAATAGTCAACCAACTCAATGGACAGAGCAGTTAATGGATACTTAAAAAGACAGCGTGTCCCTAAAAACGCTTTGTCATTCCCCGTCCACTCTTCATCATCAATTACAATCCCTGTCTCAATTAACTGTTTTATAAATTCAGTTTCGTCAGTATTATCTACATAATTATTGTTATTGATATTTCTTAATATTTTTGCTCCTGTTGAATTTACCTGTATTTCCTGATCCAGACTATTATTATATACGGTATAGGTTCGATTCGCCATGTCCGCACTTGTCTGTACCATCCGAGTTCCTTTTCGTATTCTCATATCTCTCCAATAAACACATAAACACTTTAATTGAGTGGAGTAGCAAAATGTTTGCCACTCCACTCTGATCATTATCAGCAATCTTCTCCGCCACATTGCCAAGCGCTCATCGCAGCCTGAGTGATTACAATTCTTTGCTTTTTAATCAATAATGGCTTTTTCTTAAACATATTAAAAAATCGCTTCATGCTTTTTCCTCCTTATCCGATTTTTGTAGCGCTACTATTTATATAATATCACAAAGGAGAGCAAAGTCAACTTAGTTTGAAATTGTTTATATTTTTTTTATATTTAGTCTATTATCTACTAGAAATGATCCGCCCCATCGCACGCAGGAAAATCTTAGGATAGCGTTTGATGGTTTGTTTGCAGTAGGTTATGATAAGCTTCATCGTTTTTTCTCCGTCAGCAGGCAGTCTTACTCTTACCGATTCCGATTGATCAAAAGCGGACGAATCTGCCGCTTGGTAAAATCTTTAGCAGACCCTATTGCTTCCGCCGCTATTCCACGGGTCAGCATACGTTATCGCAATCAGATTATGACCCGTTTTGATGTTCTTCTTCTGCAATCTGATGCAGGATCTCTGAAAATTCCTCTGATTTCGATTCCAGCAGACCGTGCGTAGTATCTTGCATGATATACATTTTCTTGCGCGGGGCATTGACCTGTTCAAAATATTCCTGTGCGAGCAGATAGTTCGTCTGATAATCCTTGTCCCCGTTGATATTATAATACGGCACCTGATATTCGGTTCTGCCAGGCAATGAAAATCCGCCAAATTCCTCCGACCTTAAAAACTCTTCGTAAACGCTGTAATCCGAATGAATCAGTTTCCAAAAATCCATGATCGAATAATAGGGATTAAACACCTGAGCAGCAATCAGGTTATAATCTGTTCCATCCTCAAGGATACCGTAGCCGTATCTTTGCATCAATGCGTTCCTTGCCTCAAAATATTCCGTCGAAAAATCATTTGTACTTAATTGTTCCACGAGACGCCTGCCTTCTTCATCATTCGCCGCCCAGCCTGCAGCGGCTTCCTTGAAGGCAATTTCATTTTGGTAAAAATCAACAAGCTGCCCTGTCCCGATATAGCATTCGTAATATTCCGGATATGCAAGAACAAGATTGCACCCAAAATACGTTCCCCACGAATGACCGAGCAGCGTGATCTGCTCTTTGTCGAGATAGTCCAAAAGAAACTTTGTCATTTCCACGCCGTCGCTCATCATCAGGTCGTAGGTCAGCGTTGTAGCGTTCTGATCGGATGAATAGCTTTTTCCGCAATTTCTCTGATCCCATGTAACAACCGTATATACATCCGACCATTTCCTTGTAAAAGCATAATCATAGGAACTTGTAGACGAACCCGGTCCGCCATGTAAATATAACAAAACCGGATTATCCCTATCCTGTCCGTAAATACTGATCCACTGTTTTGTCCCGTTAATATCTACGTACATCTCCCCGTTGATGCCGCTTTTTGGCGATCTGTCATATATTTTCTGCCCGATAAACCGGACGATCAGAAACAGTACGATCACGGACACAAGCACAAAAAATATCCATTTCACTATTTTGAAAAAATCTTCATAAACTTTTTCATGAAAACTGCTCCTCTTGCATATGCCGATTATGAATGGATGATTTTTAAGCGAAGTAAAAATCACATTAAACATTATAACACATAAAAATTGGCAAACTGATTAAATTCCATTGTATGAATCATTTAGTTGCTTAATAAGTCAATTTATTTGATAGTCCTCAGGCTTCTTTGTTGCAGTACTATACCTTAATATATCGCGCCGCCCTCGATGCGCCGATTCGTTTTATCGTACCGCTTTTCACCATAGCGCCAAGAACAACTTCAACAGTAGTTGTACTTACATCGGGAAGAATCTTACATATCTCCGCTTGGGAAAGCGGCGTCAGACTATTTAGTATCGCAGCCTCAATACGTGCTTTCTTTGTAATCTTTTTTTCTGTGAACAACAGCGAAACGCTTATCAAGTTCCTTATAACATATATATAGCATAGATAAAAAGTTTTCGATATAAGGGAAATAACTATTTTCACTGGATTCCCAGCCATCCGAGGATTGACGGAGAGATTCATAATAAGAAGGGCACTATTTTGATTTACAATGGCAGCGATACTAAGAAACACTTATAAAATTCCCCATAGTCAAAATGACGAAGTAGGCAGTGATTCACCTAAAATCTCTGCCAGGTAAGCTGAAATTCAGCAATCTGTTTTCTCATTTCTCTTATCAAGGATAAACTGTTCCAAATTTATTCTATGGCTGTACTTTACAGAAGCTATCTTATCTTTCTCTATTATGATATTATTTATATCAAGGTCATTTAGTGCAGCAATGGCAACCGCGTAATGTATCACATCCGCCAGTTCATTGCCCAGTTGAACCTGTAAATCCTCACCATCTGATTTTTTATTTAGCACTTCTGCCACTTCGCCGATTTCTTCTACGAGCTTCATAAATAAACTTTGATCGATCCCGCCATTCCTGTAATTGTCAAATAAATAAGCCTCCAGTTCTGCTATCGTCACTTCCATAATCAATCTCCACTGCAAATCCCGATTGTAATTTGATGATTTTTAAGATATTTATTTCTCTTCGGGCACTTCTATCTTACAGCATATCCTTTAGCAGTTGATTGACAGCCGCCGGGTCCGCCTTCCCCTTCATCGCTTTCATCGTCTGACCGACAAGAAAACCGATCGCTTTCTCTTTTCCATTCCGGTAATCTTCTACTGACTGCGGATTTGCCGCGATCACTTCTTCAATCACTTTTTTCAACTCTCCGCTGTCGCTCGTCATCTTTAAGCCTTTTTCCTCGACATACTGCTCCGGATCAATATCGGAGATAAACATGACTTCGAATACCTCTTTTGCGACGGAGCTGTTGATCGTTTTCGCATCGGTCAGCGCAATCAGCTTCGCCAAGTGTTCCGGTGAAAAACAGAGTTCCTCCGCATCCATCTCTCTCTCTTTTAAGAGCTGCATTGTCTGTACCATCAGCCAGTTGGAAACCTTCTTCGGCTGCCCACAGATTTCCGTTGTGCGCTCAAACAGCTCCGCCATGTGTCTGCTCTGTGTGAGAATGTCGATATCATAATCGGGAAGTTCATACTTCCTGCGATACCGTTCCATTTTCTGCTCACGAAACTCCGGCTGGCTTCCACGGATGCGCGCAAACATTTCCTCCGATACAATGACCGGCGGTAAATCCGGTTCCGGAAAATAGCGGTAATCCTGCGCGTCCTCCTTGCTCCGCATCGCATAGGATTCACCCTTGGTATCATCCCATCGCCTCGTCTCCTGAACTACGGCTTCTCCCGCCTCGATCAGCGCGATCTGACGCTCTCTCTCGCCCTCGATCGCATGTGTGATCGCGCGGAACGAATTTAGGTTCTTCATTTCGGTTCTTGTCCCGAATTGCTCCGCCCCCTTTTCCATGACGGAAAGATTGACGTCCGCACGCATGGAGCCCTCCTGAAGCTTGCAGTCGGACGCGCCCAAATACTGGATAAGCATACGAAGCTTTTCAAGATAAGCAATGACTTCCTCTGCACTACGCATATCCGGTTCCGAAACGATCTCTATGAGCGGCACGCCGGAACGGTTATAGTCCACAAGCGTACAATCCTGCCACTCATCATGAATCAGTTTTCCCGCGTCCTCCTCCATATGGATTTCATGAATGCCGATTTTCTTTCCTGTATCAATCTCCACATAACCGTTCCTACAGATCGGCAGATAAAGCTGTGAGATTTGGTAATTCTGCGGATTGTCAGGATAAAAATAATTTTTCCGGTCAAATTTAGTCTCCCGCGTGATCTCACAGTTCGTCGCAAGTCCGACTGCGATCGCGTGTTCCAAAACCTGCTTATTTAACACGGGAAGCGAGCCCGGCATTCCTGTGCAGACCGGACAGGTATGCGCGTTCGGCTCCGCGCCGAACGCCGTGGAGCATCCGCAGAAGATTTTCGTCTTCGTCGCAAGCTCGACATGCACTTCCAGTCCAATGACGGTTTCATATATTTTTTCCATACGCTGTTCCTCTTTCCTAATCTTGACCTAAGCAGTCATTCTGTGTTTGACCGACAGTCTTCATGCCGCGCTCCACACGAACGCAGCTTCGAATATCTTTTCAATCGTTACTTCTCATGCCGCGTTCGTGGGTATAAGCCGCGCGAAGGATTGTTTTCTCCTGACAGCGGTTCCCGATGAGCTGCAGACCGATTGGAAGCCCTGCGGAATCCTTTCCGCACGGAACGCTGATCGCGGGGAGTCCTGCCAGATTGACCGAAATGGTATAAATATCACCGAGATACATCTGAATCGGATCGTTAAGACTTTCCCCCAGTTTGGGTGCTGTTGTCGGCGCAACCGGTCCTAACAGGAGATCATATTGGGAAAACGCATCATCGAATGCTTTCTTGATCATTGCCTTGACCCGCAGTGCCTTTAAGTAATAAGCATCATAATAACCAGAGCTTAAAACAAAGCTTCCGAGCATAATGCGGCGTTTGACTTCCGCGCCAAACCCTTCCGAACGCGTCTTTTTATACATTTCATGCAGTCCTTCAAAATCTTTCGTCCGATAACCGTATTTGATGCCGTCAAAGCGCTCCAGATTGGAGCTTGCCTCAGCCGCCGCGATCGTATAATAGCAGGGAATCGCATAATCGACGAGTCCCAGTGAGAACTCTTCCAAAACCGCTCCGCGCCTCTCCAGTTCCTTTGCCGCCGCCATGACCGCTTCCCGCACTTCCGGCTGTAAGCCGTCTGAAAAATAATCACGCGGAATGCCGATCCGCATCCCCTTCACATCTTCCGCCAGCGCACCCAAAAAATCCGTATCGCTGCGCTGTAAGCTTGTCGCATCTTTTTCATCATGACCGGAAATCGCTTCTAGTATCGCCGCGCAGTCGGTCACGTCCTGAGCAAGCGGACCGATCTGGTCAAGCGAAGAGCCGTACGCGATCAGCCCGTAACGCGAGACTGTTCCGTATGTTGGTTTCATCCCGACAACACCGCAGTGCGATGCGGGCTGTCTGATCGAACCACCCGTATCGGATCCCAACGCATAAAAGCATTCCCCTGCCGCAACCGCCGCCGCGGAACCGCCCGAAGAACCGCCCGGAACATGCTCTTCATGATGCGGATTACGGGTCACGCCAAACGCGGACGTTTCCGTCGTGGAACCCATTGCAAACTCATCCATATTTGTTTTTCCGATGATGACCCCGCCCGCCTGTTCCAGTTTTTCAACGGCATGCGCCGTATATTCCGGCACAAAATCGGCAAGCATACGGGATGAACAGGTTGTCCGCATCCCCCGCACACACAGATTATCTTTGAGCGCGACCGGCACGCCCGCAAGCGGTCCGGTAAGTTGCCCGCTGTCGATCCGCTTCTGCACCTCGCACGCCGTCTTACGCGCACGCTCCTCATCTATCGTCACATAACAGTGCAGCGCCGCCTCTTTTTCTTTGATCTGTACAAGCACAGTCTCCAGTGCTTCCAACACTCCGATTTTTTTTTCTCTGATGGCGCTTCCGAGACCAACCGCCGTATATTCTAATCGTCCCATTCGAAACCTCTCTCCTAATTTTTTGCTCCTGTCTGCGGACTCCAGTACGCACTCCCATCAGGGAGATTGAAACATTTTCTTTCAACCTTCCAGTCATGCCGCCTATGGCGACACAAACAAAGAACGAAGAACGCTGGTTTTTCGTTCTTTTGAGATTACATATACATGGAAATTCATACTCACAAAAAATGCACACTCGTGCGTTCTGTCTATTCCCCGAACGTACGCGGCACCACGAACATATCTCCGCTCCGCTCCGGCGCGTTGGCAAGCGTCTCTTCCCTGCCGTCACCGTTTGTCACCAAGTCCTCCCGAAATACATTGCGGACCGGAAGCACATGGGTCATCGGTTCGATGCCCGATGTATCAAGTTCGTTTAATTGATCAATATAGTCAAGCATCTTTTCCATGTCCTGCTTTGCCTGTTCCTTTTCCTCCCCGGAAAGCGCAAGTTTCGCCAAAATACCAACATAGTCAATCGTCTCGTCGTTGATATGGTTTGCCATTCTGATCCCTCCTGTCAAAGCTTACCCATTCGAAAGAGTTCCGCCACTGCGGGACTCTTATCAAAGATCAACGTGATCTCTCTCCAGAAGAACCGCTTCGCGGTTCTTCATAAAGAGTTCCGCTACAGCGGAACTCTTTTTTATTCCCGAACCTTGATATGCACCTCGCGAAGTTGCTGCTCGGTCACATCTCCGGGGGCTCCACACATAAAATCCTGCGCGGACCCGCTCATCGGGAACGCAATGACTTCGCGGATATTTTCTTCTCCGCGCAGCAACATGAGCATCCGGTCGATACCGGGCGCCATTCCCGCATGGGGCGGCGCCCCAAACTGGAACGCCTGATAGAGCGCGCCGAATTTCTTTTTTAATGTTTCCTCATCATAACCCGCGATCTCAAATGCTTTTTTCATAATGTTGATATCATGGTTGCGCACCGCACCCGAAGAAAGCTCCACGCCGTTACATACAATATCATACTGGTACGCCAGCACCTCAAGCGGCTCCTTCTCTGTGAGCGCGGCAAGCCCGCCCTGCGGCATCGAAAACGGGTTGTGCGTGAACCCGATCTGCTTTGTCTGCGGATCTCGCTCAAACATAGGAAAATCGTTAACATAGCAGAAGCGGAACGCTTTCTCTTCCGTCAGTCCGAGCTTTTCTCCCAGCTCGTTTCTGATCTGACCGGCGTAATAAGCGGCACGCTCCTCCTTATCCGCGATAAAAAAGATCGTATCCCCCGCGCCAAGCCCCGCCAGTTCACGCAGCTCCGGCTTGCATTCATCGGGAATGAATTTGTCGATCGGACCTTTATAAGACAGATCGTCCATAACCTCCAAGTAGCCCAGACCGCCCATTCCGAGCGAGGTCGCAAAAGACAATAACTTCTCATGAAAGCCGTTCGACATTTCCGCATGCACCTTGATCGCGCGCACTGTCCTTCCAATAAACGGCTTAAACGTACATTTCGCAAAAAATTCCGTAACATCGATGATGCGCAGCGGATTGCGCAGATCGGGTTTGTCGGTTCCAAATTCCAGCATCGCCTGCTTATAACTGATGACCGGATACGGTGCTTTCGTCACCTCATACCCTTCCGGCGCAAAGCGCGTAAATACTGCCTCAAGCACTTCCTCTCCGACACGGAACACATCTTCCTGCGTGGCAAAGCTCATCTCAAAATCAAGTTGATAAAATTCTCCCGGCGAGCGGTCCGCGCGCGCGTCCTCATCGCGGAAACACGGCGCGATCTGAAAGTACTTATCAAATCCCGACGCCATCAAAAGCTGCTTATACTGCTGCGGCGCCTGCGGGAGTGCATAAAATTTTCCCTTATATTTTCTCGACGGCACAATATAATCGCGGGCGCCTTCCGGAGAGGACGCACATAAAATCGGCGTCTGGATTTCCAAAAAGCCAAGCTCTGTCATTTTTTGCCGTAAAAAAGCAATGACCTGTGAGCGGAAAATGATTGCATCTTTTACTTTTTTATTTCGCAGATCCAAGTAGCGATAAGTCAGGCGCACTTCCTCTTTTGTCTCCTTAGAGGTCATGATCTCAAACGGAAGCTGCCTGTATACACCGCCGAGAATCTCGATCGTTTTGGCGTCAAGCTCGATCGTTCCGGTCGGAATCTTCGGGTTGTAAGTATCCTCGCCGCGCTTCTCCACAATCCCTTCAACACTGATGCATTGTTCTTTCACAATGCCCTTTAGCAATTCCGGCTTTCGGATGACGACCTGAAGTACGCCGTACATATCTCGCAGGTCAATAAAAGAAACACCTCCGTGATCGCGGATATTTTCTACCCAGCCCGACATTTTCAGTGTCCGGTCGATATCCTGTTCACCGATCTCACCAATCGTTTTTGTTCTGTACTTGTTTTCCGTCGTCTTCATATCAATGCTCCTTTCGATATCCGGTACAAATTTGATATTTCCCGGCTCCGCGCGATCAGCAGCTTTTTGCAAAGTATTTTCAGAATATCTGCCCGTGCATGCACGGCAACCTCTTCAAAATCATCTTGCTTCTCTGCTTGTCGCACAAAAAAATCCCGAAATACATGTCTGTATTTCGGGACGAATTGTTTTTCCGCGGTACCACCCGTATTGAAGCCGTCTCATACTGCACCGGCTTCCGCTCTCCGTGCTTAACGCGCACCCACGTTCTGCCCTAGCCGGCGCCGGTTCAGACAGACTGCTCCAGAGTGTTCCCTTTACAGCTTCCCACAAACAGCGCTCTCAGTCGGTGACGCCGTATTCCTGTCGTGTTTCCCTGCAAGAGTCTCCTTCATTGCATGTTTCATTTCAAGTATCCTGTATCCGTACAGCCATTCCATCTCATACGTCAAATCCTGTAGATGTCGTATCGCTGCGCTGTCACACACCTATATTGTATACACGGATACATGATTTATTCTGATATTAGCACGCCGTTCAAAGAATTGCAAGTGCTTTTTATAAAAATATTGCAACCCCACCACTTGACAATGCGGCAAAGAATACAACAACTTCTGTCACCCCCTTTTTCAACGCATCTTGTGATCCCCATCGGGATATGCTATAATAGCGCCAACTTCCGGCGCTTAACTCACTGCCCGCCGGAATCAGGAACCGCTTATGACCGTGATGCAGGGCTTTTCGCAGGAGACAGCCCGTCCTGCATACAGGACTTCACTTTCAGGAAAGGAACCCTCATGGAAATCGAACGCAAATTTACCATAAAAAAATTACCCGAAAACATCTCCGGCTACGCCTTTCATGTCATTGAGCAGGCATATCTGAATACCGATCCCGTCATACGCATCCGCAGGGAGGATGACCGCTATTATATGACTTATAAAGGCAAAGGATTTATGGCACGCGAGGAATATAATCTTCCGCTGAATGCCGAATCCTACGCACACCTGCTGCCGAAAGCGGACGGCAATGTGATCTCCAAAAAAAGATATTTGATCCCGCTTGATCCTTCCTGCTGCCGGGCAGGAGCGCCTGCAAATACTTTAGCTTCTTCCGATGCACACTCAAATGCTTCGACGGATGCATCCATGCAGACATCTCCCGATCCAATAGATTCCTTCCTATCCTCACGCCCCAAAGCATCGGACACTGCTTCCCTTTCCCCGCAGGACACGCCGACGGACGCATGGACACCTGTGGTCGAGCTTGACCTGTTCGCTGCTCCGTTCGACGGGCTCATCATTGCCGAGGTAGAATTTCCTTCCATAGAAGCTGCAAACTCGTTTGTTCCTCCCTCATGGTTTGACGAGGATGTGACAAGCGATCCGGCATATCACAACTCCAATCTGAGCCGCCACACGGTTTGAAAAATGTCAGGCGTCACGTATCACACGACCGGCTGTTTCACTCCTGCCATCAGAATCAGGTATCCTGCTTTTTTACCTGCTTTCTGTAATCATAAATGATTCCGCCTATAGGACTTTCATGGAGGAACCACTCAAAGCCGCGGGACACTAATTCACCGTCCGGAGCGCTGCGCTTATGTTCATCGTCGCCGTTGCAGATGACCAGCCATCCTCCGTTCTTCGTCACACGCGTCATTTCAGCAATTTCCTCATCATAGAAATCGCCCACAACATGACCGCTTAATACCACGTCAAACGTGTGATCTTCATAGGGCAGACATTGTACTTCGCCGTCCAGTACCTTCATGTTCTTAATCGATTCCGCCTTGATCCTGTCCCGCATATACTCGCGCAGACAGTCGCAGGGTTCGCTTGCATAGACGCTCCTTGCTTTTTTCGCAGCAGCAAACGCCAGACGTCCGGTACCCGCGCCCACGTCCAAAACCACCTTATCCGTAAGATCTGCCAGCCGGTCCAGCCATTTGGAATCCCAGTTTCGTATATAATTCACCTGATCCATGATCTTGGGATAAGCGTAGACCACAAACGTTTCCTGTGTCTGGAGAATCGCGGTTTCCGCATCACGCATCTCTTTGTCTGTCCAGCCGCCAAAGGGAACCGCCCGCACCCGATCGAGAAAACGACTGCATTCCGGCGCCTTTGCCCTGCAGAAGCGCTCCACGTATGGGTAGCGATACAGTGCCTTTGCCATATCCGTCACATAATCTCCTTCATAATAACTGCAATTCGTTAAAATCCACCGAAGCACCCATCGGTCAAAAAGCAACATGCAGTCCATTGTATAATCCTTTGCATCAATCCAATGATCTCTCATCTTACTCAGCACCTCCTCTTCCGTATTTTTTGCTCTCCGATTTTTTTCGTCTGTTATACATGGCAATGCCTTTATTCCGCTGCTGTTTTTGCCGTAAGAAAGCAGCCTTGTCCTCCGAATAGCCCGCTTCTTTCTGCAGGGCGGCATAGCTCTCCCATCGTTCACGGGATAATTCGCCGTTCGCGATCGCCTCCCTGATCGCGCAGCCCGGTTCCGTCCGATGCCTGCAATCGCTGAACCGGCATCTCCCAAGATATTGTTCGACATCGGAAAAAGCCATGTCCAGTCCGCCGGATACCTCCCACATCCCCAGTTCACGCATACCGGGCGTATCAATGATCATTGCACCGCCCTCCAGCATGATCATCTGCCGATGGGTTGTGGTGTGCCGTCCTTTACTGTCATCCTCGCGGATCCCGTTGACCGCCATGATCTCTTTTTTTGCAAGTGCATTTACAAGGCTCGATTTTCCGATCCCTGAAGAGCCTAGAAACACGATCGTTTTTCCGGGCGTCATGTAGCCCGCCAATGCGTCAAGACCCGCCCCTGTTTTTGCGCTTACGACATGGACGGACGCGTCTGCCGCCAGACTTTCCGCGATGCGGATATACGAGTCGTATTCCTCCGCAAGGTCTGCTTTTGTCAATACGATAACCGGAACGGCGCCTGACTGCCATGCCAGCGTCAGATAACGCTCCATGCGCTTTGCATTGAAATCCTGATTCAATGACTGCATGATAAATACATAATCAAAATTAGAGGCGACTGCCTGCCCGCCTTTGTTCGGATCGGGATCTTTGCGGATAAAAAATGTCCTTCGGGGCAGAGTGCGGATGATCTGACTGTCACTGCCGGGCAGATAATTGATCAGGACAAAATCTCCGGTTGTCGGAAACTCTTCAAGACCGCCATAATATTCTTTTGTTTTTAGTCTGCCGTAAGTTTCTCCATACTCGCAGACCAACGCATACCGCTCCTTATGAACAGCGGTGATTCTCGCCGGAATCCCTTTCGTATTCTCCGGCAGCATGTTTGGCATAAAGCCGTAATCTCTCAAATCCAATTTTCAAATCCTCCATCGTCACTGTTGTTTTTTCCTTAAAAAATCTCCCGCCAATCTCCCATGTTATGCCGCTGTCTTACGTGCGAATGCCATTGCCGCGATAACAGGCGCCGGAAAGCACCGTTTCCAACTGTGTCTGGAAGATCAGTGTCTGAAAATGGGCGCAAAAATACCGCAGAAAGCAGCCCTTATCGTTCGTTGCTTCCTGCGGCTGATTATGGGTATAAAAAAACACACCCTTTGAGTGTGCTACAACCGAAAGCGATCATATTCACGAAAGGTTCCTTCAAAACGGCACAACAAGAAAGAAGCCGAACGCCCCTGCCATTGTCCGCGCCACATATTCTGTTTTACACCTCAAACACCTCGTTATTCACAGTCATCTGTTTGTTCCTCCTTTCGCGATTTGCAATATGCATTTTTATCAATATAGCATATGCGGACATCGATTGCAATGCCTAATTCCCGTCAACACCGCACTTTCTATCCGATAAATAACGCAAAAATGAAATCCCGCCAAAAATGAATGATTGCCGAAGACCATATTGATTTGCTTTTTAGAAACAATCTTCCAAAAATCAATCTTCCTTTGGCATATCTCATATCCAGACGGCTTGGCATTGATTTTGAAGGCAGATCGAACCCTCTCATCGGCTTAGGGCTGCTTTATTCGCTCAATCAGATTTTATATTTTCTGATCGCAATGTGGATCTATGCCGCTGTGCCGGAAAAAATGCTGATGGTCTACGCCATGATCTTTGGTGCGCATCTGCTCCCGTATGGCTGGCTGTACCGCTCAAAGGTATATTATGCTTTTTCGTTGACCACGACAGTCATTGTCTTTCTGCTCGGACTGTACTGTCCTCCCGTGACTGCCGCTGCTTTCATGCTCGTAAACGAAATCGTATTTTCCTGCTGCCTGATCGCTGAAAATGCCGCATCCACGTAACATTCTCTTTCTGGTCTTTTCATTTACTGAAATGTTTTACTGAATAACTTTTCGGAATTTCACCGGAATTTGCACAGAATAGTTATTATATCCTGTCAGCTTTTGAATTACCTCTTCTTTAGTTGACACAAAAAACAAGTCTTTACCTTGATTCAATTCATATAAAAATCTTTCAATGATAAACTTAGGCAAAATTATTTTTCATCTTCCAACTCTTGTAATTCTTCTATACTTTTAAGGAAATGACATTCCACAGGAGACAGGATATCATCCTGCTTTTTCTGATATTTCTCATATTTCCATGTGCCTTTTCAAGAGCCTGTTTATGAGTAACTGTTCCTTTCGTAGTTAAAATATCTCTTCTTGTCATTTTCAGATAGTCATCAATTGTTTCCAACCAGTCCTTCATATACATCGGTTCTTGATTCAAGGCATGGACTTCCGCAATATCTAAATACGCCGTAACAATTTTATTTAACGCATCTATTTCATTTTCGCTTAAATAATTCTTTGCAACCTCTACATCAGAACGTTTAATCCCTTCTCCGGTCCACGATGTCAATCCCATATTATCTTTATCCGCATCTGCCCGTTGATAGATTACTTCTGCCGCCGTGTGTTTGTGGGCTGCCCAGTGCATTTTATTCTGTACCTGCCTAAAAAACAAAATTGAACTTTCTGCTTTCGGATCATAATCAATGCTTGTCGCATATATTTCCAAAACTTTTCTCCAAAATACTTTTTCAGAAGAGCGAATATCCCGGATACGAGTTAACAATTCGTCAAAATAGTTTCCGCCTCCGAGGTTCTTAAGTCGATCATCATCTAATGCGAACCCTTTTTTCATATATTCCTTCAAAATAGAAGCAGCCCATATTCTAAACTGTGTTCCTCTCAGGGATTTTACCCGATAACCAACGGAAATAATAACATCTAAATTATAGAAATCCACCTGATAAGTCTTACCGTCAGAAGCAGTATAGGCAAATTTTGCCCAAACTGCTCCCTTTTCCAATTCTCCTTCTTTGAAAACATTTCTTACATGCTTTCCAATTACGCTTTTATCCCGTTGAAATAATTCAGCCATTTGATCTATGGAGAGCCAAACCGTGTCATGATCAAATGTAACTTCTATTTTGGTGACCCCATCTTCTGCAGTGTACATGATGATATTTGATTGTGTCATAATACCCTCCCAACATTAGATATGTTAGATGCCTGAAATTCAGGAATAAAGTGTCACTCATTTAATCTTATCGAATATTCCCAAAAAGCGAACATTATGCTTCTCAAATCACATGATTCCACTGCCCTCACGAAGATTCTGCGCCGCAGTTTTCTCAAGTCCCGCATGGTCGAGTCCAAAATAGACCCTTCCCGCTTCCTGCTTTGCTTCCCCTCTCCGATAAAAGCCGATCGCGGTCTGATTCCAGTCAAGGCAGCTCCACTCCATGCCGGTGTAGCCTTCCGCCAGCACAGCTTCCGCGATCTTTGAAAAAAAGTACCTGCCAAACCCGCGTCCGCGAAATTCCTCTTTTAAGTAAAAATCCTCCAGATACACGCTCCCTGCCGCCGCAAACGAACCGAATACCGGATAATACAGCGCATACCCTACCGTCTCTTTGCCATATTCCGCAAACCATACCGTGGCAATATTTTTTTCAAAAAGCCAGTACCGTAACTGCTCTTTCGTCCCCGTCACATCCTGCGGTCGTTTCTCATAAACCGCTAATCCCCTGATCAGTTCCTGTATCAGAGTCAGATCCCCCGCCTGCGCTCTGCGCATCGTCAGATGATTGTTCCCGACGTTGTTCTGCGTGTTGCTCTTCGCGTTGTTTTCTATGCTGTTCTCCATGTTGTTCTCCTGTAGCATCCAACTGTTACATCGGCTTTAAGTTCTGATTCAGCCTCTCCACCATCCAAGCGATCCGTTTTTCCCGTCCGGCATCGGTTTTTGCGTCAAAATACGCCCTCGTATAAGTCTTCTTCACCGATAGGGGCATCGCCTGAAAGTTGGTGCAGGCAGGCCCGTACGGTCTTAAGATCTCCAACACCTGTGCAATCTGTTCCTCTGTGATCCCCTGCGGTTTTGGCGCATCCCACATACCGTTCTTCTTCGCTTCCTTTATCTTTTCTCTGCCAAAGGCGGTCATCAGTCCCCGTTCTTCAAGGCTTTTTACCAACTCCTTATTTTTCTGCGACCACTTGCTTTTCTCCCTGCGCATGGAAAAATATTTCCGATATGTTTTGTCGTCGATGCTCTGCATCTGCCCGTCGATCCAGCCAAAGCAAAGCGCTTCTTCCAACGCTTCGTCCGCTTTGATCGTTTTGCATCCGCCCGCTTTGCCAAACAAAAGCCAGACACCCTCTTTGGACTGGCAATGATCGCAAAGCCAATTCCTGAATTCTTCCCTGTCTGCAAATTGTAAGATGTCACTCATGCTTCTATATCATTGTCCTTTCTAATTTTCTCCATATACCGCCTTAATTCGTCCCAGCCTGTTACCGTCAAAATAGTTTTATCTTCTTTCATGGAAGAAGACAATTCCATTGCGGATGGCAGATCGACCGCCCCTGTATACCATACCGGAAACAGACCGGCTTGTAAGGAGCCCTTTACATCGCATTCGTACTGATCCCCGACATGCCAGACCTGATCGGCTGTCGCTGCGCTTTTTCCAAAGCGAGATCGAAATTTCTTTTATTCGGTTTGCGGAAAATATAATTACCTGAAAACAAATGCCGCTTCGCGTCGCTTGTTTTCCTTTTGCGGTTATTATATCATCTGCTTATCCGTTTTTCTACCTTTTCTATATACCGCTATCTGGATCAAATATGAGATGTCTTAACCGAACCCAAACATCCCTTCATCCACAAACCGCCGCCACGCTGTCGACACCAATTACAATATTGTCCCAATATGCGCGTCTGGGCTAAATCATTCCATGATCGCTTGTCTTGTTGCAAAAATCGTTATGCCTTTATGTCGACTCCAATAGGATTATACCAATTATTCCGGCCTACCACAAATTATTTTTACATCAAGCATACGGGATTCGTTCTTTTCGCTGTCAAATGGGAATTTATTAAAATATGTGACGCGCGCCATACTTTTCCGGTGTATGATAGTATCAGACTGCAAAAGCGGTCTCCGAACAAGGGCGCATAAACTCAAAATGCCCTTGTCCGGTGATACTTCATACGAAGGAGGGGAACGACATGGAAGACGAAAAGATCATCGGGCTGTTTTTTGCCCGCTCGGAAAACGCCATATCCGAAACCGCGCAGAAATACGGCGGATACTGCCATTCGATCGCATGGCGCATCCTTCAGAATCAGGAAGACAGTGAGGAATGTGTCAGCGATACGTACCTGAAAGCATGGGAGAGCATACCTCCCAAACGCCCCGAAAAACTTCGCACATATTTGGGAAAGCTGACGCGCAATCTGGCGCTGCATATATACGAAAAATATCATGCCGAAAAACGCGGCATGGGAAGGACTGCGCTAGCGCTCGATGAACTGAAAGAGTGCATCCCGGCTTTTACTCCTGCTTTTGATCCTGTTGCAGGCATTGCAGACGATATGGCGCTGAAAGAAATCCTGAACCAATTTTTGTCCGTTCTTCCTGTCCAGACGCGATTGATATTCCTACGGCGGTATTGGTATTTTGATACGATTGCAGAAATAGCCGCCGCTTTCCGTGTCAGTGAAAGCAAAGTCAAAATGTCCCTGCTGCGCTCGCGCGGCAGACTGAAACAATTATTAGAGAAAGAAGGAATCTGCTTATGAAACAAGAAACCACTTATGAAGTGAATGAAAAAAGAATCCTGACAGCGCTCGGTGAAATCGACGACCAATATATTGAAGAAGCCGAAGATATCAAAAAGCCGCACATAAAAAGTTCCTTTCCAATGATCGCGGCTGCTGCGCTCATAGCCGCCGTCGCACTATTTGCCTTCCTCCGGCTTCTGCCTGCCGGTCCGGATGCTCCGGGTACGAAAAACTCTGCTGATCCTGCGTCAGACGGTCCCTCCTCCGCATCCGGTCTTCCCCTGCTGACCGCCCGCTTCGACACCGAAACCGGCATGGGCTTTGAGGGTATGATGTACTATGATATTTCCGAAGCAGAAAACGGAAATCCGTGGACTGAAGAACAGGCTCTGAGCTCACTGCCGGTTTATCGCAATCGTGCCTGCACGGATATGGGCGGGATCACTGTATTCCTGAACGAGGACGAAATGTCGGATCTTGCCGCACGTACCGCAGACGCGCTTGCTGCTTCAATTGAAAACACAACATACCAGCGCATCAGCGATATTACGGAACAGCCGCCCGCCGGACATGACGGCACGGAGGCATACAGTCTGACCGCGGAAACAGCGCTTGGAGAGATTACCGTTTATGGAAACGGTCAGATCAGGATCTTCTTTTCGGAACCGGTAACGCTTCCCGAAGAATACCGGTTTACCAGCTCCGAAACGACGGATGATGAAGCGGGCGAAATACTCCGGTATCTGACCGGACGCTATCAGGCGCTGTGCGCATTTGACCAGCCTGCCTATTGCACCGGCGGTGACTATACCTATAGCGGCGAACGCATCCGTTTCTATCAGGCATATGACAGCAGCGGCGATCTCACACAGCAGATCCTAAATTACAATTTCAACAACATTTCTTTTTCTCCTGATGATGACGGAAATCTGTTCATCATCTGGTCCGGAGATCTGCTGACCGCCGCAGAAAAAGTGGGTGATTATCCTTTGATCGATGCTGAAACGGCGCGCTGTCTGCTCCTAAACGGCGACTATATCACGACCGTACCGTCGGAATATCTCCGGGACGGCACGATCACAGAACCGCAGATTGCCAAAACGGAACTTGTTTACCGCACCGGCAATACCGAAGAGCTGTTTATGCCCTATTACCGTTTTTATGTGAAGCTGACCGATTACAGCACGGACATGGCGGAGGGACTTATCTGCTACGGCGCTTACTATGTGCCCGCGGTCAGCGGCGAATATCTGTCCGATTTTCCGGTCTGGGGCGGGCGGTTTAACTAAAGCGGTTTGACGATCCGGTGCGGCTTTGACCGGCTTTTATGCCGGATCAGCCGCACCGCGGATTCAGTTATCTTTATACACAACAAGCATTACATTCCCCATCTCTAAAGCTTTATCCGTACCCCCCCTTTGTAAGCACAATTTACAATTTCGTATACAATGATTACCGATTTCAGATTTACTTATCAGCCCTCCAAGGACCGAATAAGCCACAGAAGACACGAAAAATAAGCAACAAAAAAGAGAAGCGGAATGCTTCTCTTTTTTTCCGATTATCCCCAGCTCAATATCTCGCATAGAGCCTCGTCATCTTGCAGATCTTTTCCGCCAGTTCGTCCGTGAACTGGCCGTCGAGCATCCGCCATTCCCAGTTACCGCCGAGCGTGGACGGGAAGTTAAAACGCGCCTCTCCGCCTAATTCTAAGTAGTCCTGCATCGGAATGATGCAGGTATCCGCCGTCGATGCGAGCGCCGCGCGGATGAAGCACCACGGAACTTTTTTTCTGCTGTGAACATCTAAATAAGCATTCGCATACCGTCTGTCCCTCAAGGACAGTCCGTCATACCAGCTCAGCGTCGTGTCGTTGTCATGCGTTCCCGTATACACAATGCAGTTATGCGTATAATTGTGCGGCAGATAACTGCTGTCGGCACCTTTAGAATCAAACGCAAATTGCACGATCTTCATGCCCGGAAATCCCGTTTTCTGAACAAGCTTAAACACCGATTCCGTTAAAAAGCCGAGATCTTCCGCAATCACTCTGCGCTTGCCCAATTGTTTTTTCATCTCCCGGAACAGGTCGTAGCCCGGACCTTTTTCCCAATGCCCGAACTCCGCCGTCGAGTCGCCGTACGGAATCGAATAGTATTCGTCAAATCCGCGGAAATGATCGATCCTCACCACATCATAAAGCGTAAAACAGAACGCGATCCGCTTCATCCACCACTCATAATTTGTTTTTGCGTGGTATACCCAGTCATAGAGCGGATTTCCCCAAAGCTGGCCCGTCGCTGCAAACGCATCGGGCGGACAGCCTGCGACCGCAAGCGGCACGCAGTCCTGATCAAGCTGAAACAGCTTGGGATTTGCCCATGTATCCGCGCTGTCAAACGCGACATAAATCGGGATGTCCCCGATGATCTCGATACCGTTTTTGTTGGCATACGCTTTGAGCGCCTTCCACTGTTTTGTAAATTCATACTGCTGGAATTGATAAAAGCGTATTTCTTCGGCAAATTTCTGTCGGCAGCTCTTTAATGCGCTCTCTTTACGCAGGCGGATATCGTCGTCCCACTCGATCCAGCTTTTGCCGTCAAATGAATTTTTCACCGCCATATACAACGCATAATCGTCCAGCCAAAAAGCATTTTCGGCACAGAAATCCGAAAACTCCTGATCTCCCGTAAGATCACTGCGCTGAAACGCTTTTTTCAGGATTGCAAATCTGGTGCGGTAGATCTTTTCGTAATCGACTCTGGCTTCGTTCTTTCCGTAATCTGCCGCTTCGCATTCTTTTTTCGTCAGAAGCCCCTCCCCAATCAGGGTTTCCAGATCAATGTAATACGGGTTTCCCGCAAACGTGGAGAAAGACTGGTACGGAGAGTCTCCGTAACCAGTCGGTCCCAAAGGCAGAATCTGCCAATAGCTCTGCCCCGCTTTTTTACACATGTCTACAAATTCGTATGCCTGTTTGGAAAATCCCCCGATCCCGTATTTAGACGGGATCGCTGACACAGGCATGAGTATGCCGCCCCTTCTCATCCTATCCCTCCATGCCGGAGCATGTTTGCGCAGGCACGCGAGCCGAATATCAAATTCGGCTCTGCGATTCAAATTTGTGGCTCCGGCACAAATTTGCAAGGCGAACGAGTTCGTCTGGAAAAATAAGCTATCAAGCTTATTTCTCACACTACCCCTTCCTTAATGCCGCCCGGCATCTTATTTCGACTCTTCCAGTTTCCAGATATCGCGGTTGTACTCGGCAATCGTGCGGTCAGATGAGAAGAACCCTGCCTTGGCGATGTTAACGAGCATCATCCGTTTCCACTTTGCGCGGTCCTCATATGCGGCAAAGATCGCATCTTTCTTTTCGATATAATCTTCGAGGTCAAGCAGCGTCATAAACCAGTCTTTATTTAAGAGCTCCTTGTGCAGTCTCTCAAGGTTCTCTTTTTTACCGACTTTCAATACCGGCTTGCTGACAATGAAATCAATCGCCTCTTTGATAACATCGCTCTTGTCATAATAGTCCTTCGGCACGTAATCCGCTTTTTCATAATGCTTGATGACCTGCTCGCTCTTTTCACCGAAAATATAAATATTATCGTCGCCGACCAGTTCGTGGATCTCCACGTTTGCACCGTCGCTCGTTCCAAGCGTCACCGCGCCGTTTAACATGAACTTCATGTTACCCGTGCCGGATGCTTCCTTGCTCGCAAGCGAGATCTGCTCGGACACATCGCATGCCGGAATCAGTTTTTCAGCGTAGCTGACGTTGTAATTTTCCACCATAACAAGATGCATATACGGGCTGACGTCGGGATCATGATTGATGATCTCCTGCAGCACAAGCAACAGATGAATGATGTCCTGCGCAATCACATAAGCGGGAGCCGCCTTTGCACCGAAAATGAAGGTGAGCGGTCTTACCGGCTTTTTGCCTGCCTTGATCTCCAAATACTTATGAATGATATAAAGTGCATTCATCTGCTGGCGCTTATACTCATGCAGTCTCTTTACCTGAATATCAAAAATAGAATCCGGAGAAACTTCAACATCCTCGTGCTCCTTCAGATAAGCGGCAAGCTTCTCTTTATTATGAAGCTTGATCTCGGCAAGCCGATCGAGCACCGCCGTGTCATCCTTAAACGCAAGCAGCTTTTCAAGCTCCGCCGCGTCCTTCTTATATCCTTTTCCGATCGTCTCTTCCAAAAATGCAGCAAGCTCTCTGTTGCAGGATAAGAGCCAGCGGCGGAAGGTGATGCCGTTCGTCTTGTTATTGAATTTCTCAGGATACAGTTTGTAAAATGCATGCAACTCCGTATCCTTCAGAATCTCCGTGTGGATCGCGGCAACGCCGTTTACGCTGAATCCGTAATGGATATCGATATGCGCCATATGAACGCGCTTGTCCTTATCAATGATCTGCACGGCCTCGTCTTTATATTTTGCACGCACGCGCTTATCAAGCTCCTTGATGATCGGCACAAGCTGCGGAACGACCTTATCCAGATAAGCGAGCGGCCATTTTTCAAGTGCCTCCGCAAGGATCGTATGGTTCGTGTATGCACAGGTCTTGCTGACGACCTCGATCGCCTCATCCATCGTGAATGCCTTGTCATTGACCAGAATGCGGATCAGCTCCGGAATGATCATCGTCGGGTGCGTATCGTTGATCTGAATGACCGCATGCTCATTCATCTTGCGCAGGTCGTACTTATGCTCTTTCATTTCCTGTAAAATAAGCTGGGCGGCATTGCTGACCATAAAATACTGCTGATAGATGCGCAGCAGATTTCCCGCTTCGTCGGAATCATCCGGATACAGGAAAAGAGTCAGGTTCTTCTCAATATCTTCTTTGTCAAACGTGATGCCGTCTTTTACAATGGACTCGTCAACAGACTCGATATCAAACAGACGCAGCTTATTGATGCCGTTGTCATAGCCGACCACATCAATATCATACAGGCGGGACTTCACTTTGCGGTCGCCAAACTCCACCTGAAACGTGATATCCGTCTTATTCAGCCAGGACTGCTTCTCGATCCAGTCATTCTTCTCCGTCTTCTGAAGACGATCCTCAAAAACCTGCTTGAACAGACCGAAATGATAATTTAAGCCGATGCCCTCGCCCGGCAACCCAAGCGTCGCAATGGAATCCATAAAGCACGCTGCCAGTCTTCCGAGACCGCCGTTTCCCAAAGACGGTTCCGGCTCTACTTCCTCAATGCGGCTTAATTCTTTTCCTTTCTTCCTCAAAATCTCCTCGACCTTATCGTAGACGCCGAGATTGATCAGGTTGTTGGATAAGAGTTTTCCGATCAGGAATTCAGCGGAAATATAATAGATTTTCTTTTCGCCGTTGATTTCGTCCGTCGCTTCCATCAGACATTTGGACATCTGAAGAACGCAGTAATACGTCTCTTCATCCGTACACTCGCTAATGGTCTTGCCGAACATGTCTTTTGCAAAATCCTCCAGCTGCTGTTCCAGTTTTAATTCCAATACTTCACGCTGCATGTTTGGTAATAATGTCATTTCCGTTTTCCCTCCTGCTTTTTGCCATTTCTTTTTTACACGTTTTGCTCTTTGCCTGTTTCTGCTTTTTGACTGTTTCTACTTTTTGACTGTTTCTGCTCTTTACGTCCTTTTTGTTTCCATTCTTATTAGTTTGATACTGAATGATATTTTTTACTACTGCTTTTCCTGCCTTTACAGGCATTATGATCTATATTTTTCCTGTTTTTTTCTCTTTCTCCCCTAGAATAGCACAAGAAAACGTTTTCCGCAAGGGGTAATTTCCATTTTTTTCAAGTTTTCTATATCATCCCGGAACCGCATAAAGGTGATCTTTCATCCTAATCCTCCATGTCAAAGCATTTTACTGCAATAACGCGCGAAGAGAAAGTCGCTCGTGAAAGCAAAACGTCCTTATGATTCGTAAAAATTAGCGGGAAGGATTCTGTCTCAGCAGATAATATCTAGATATTCCAGCCGCACGATCTGATAGTCGAGCACGACATTGCGGCCCTCCATGCCGTTTAGCAGCAGAGCGACTTCTTTGACTGCTTCCTCGGAAACATGACTGAAATCCTGACGGACCGTGTTCATCTGCTTTCCCACATATCCCATGAGCGTGATGCCGTCAAAGCCGCAGACCGGATGATACACATTCATTTCCGTCAGCGCCTTCATCGCCCCGATCGCCATCAGATCGGAAGCACAGACGATCGCATCCGCATTTTTTCCATACCGGAAAGTCAGTTCACGCGCCCGTAACTCGCTGAACTCCCCATAATGAATCGTCAGCTTAAATCCCTTTTCTTCCGCCAGTCTGCGGATACCCTTCGTGCGTTCTTCCGTCACATATCCGTTTCGTTTGCCCGCAAGATACAGCACATTCTGTACCTTGGTCGGATTGGCCTCGATCGTCACCCTGGCAACTTCATACTGCGCGCGCTCCTGATCGATCCATATCGAAGATGTATTGGGATTCGCCATCGGATAATCAATGACCACAGTCTTGAAAACCTGACTTTGAATGAGCCGGTGCAGCACTTTATCATCTTTGGACAAGCCGTAAATGATCACGCCGCCAATATTCTGCGAACGCAGATAGCGTGTGATCTCCTCTACGCTCTTATCCTGTATCATGCTGAAAAACACGGTCTGCACATCAAGGTTTAATTCTCGCGCCTGGCGGATCGCCCCCGATAAATACTGCATATCGATCTCATCGATCGCCTGCGTCTGCTGGTTGAGATTAATGATGAGTGCGACGCGCGCCGACTGCTTGGACGACAAAGCGGACGCCACCGCATTCGGAACAAAATTCAATTCCTCAATTGCCTCGTTGACTTTCCGCTTCGTCTCCTCGCTCACATTCGGATACCCGTTCAATACCTTGGATACCGTCGATATTGCCACGCCTGCATGCTTTGCCACATCTTTAATGGAAACCATTGTCCCGCTCCTGTTCTGTAAACATTTACTCAATTGGAAATCGTTTTCCTTATTATAAGATGATTTTTCCGGCTTGGCAAGAAGTTTTGTGCACAGCTGTTCGTGTAAAACTATTTTTTAATCTTTGCTCCCATCCGCGTGCTTTAGCACGCACTCAAATCAGGGAGATTGAAACGAATTTATTTCAATCTTGCTCCCGTCCGCGTGCTTTAGCACGCACTCAAATCAGGGAGATTGAAACGTATTTATTTCAATCTTGCTCCCGTCCGCGTGCTTTAGCACGCACTCAAATCAGGGAGATTGAAACGTATTTATTTCAATCTTGCTCCCGTCCGCGTGCTTTAGCACGCACTCAAATCAGGGAGATTGAAACGTATTTATTTCAATCTTGCTCCCGTCCGCGTGCTTTAGCACGCACTCAAATCAGGGAGATTGAAACGTATTTATTTCAATCTTGCTCCCGTCCGCGTGCTTTAGCACGCACTCAAATCAGGGAGATTGAAACGAATTTATTTCTTTCTTTTTACCGGACGCAGAACTTCATATCCGATCACTTCCGGATAATGACGCTGGTAATCATTGCAAGCTTCTTCATTCCACTCGTAACCGTTCAATCCCGGATCATAATTCCATGCCAGTTTTTCCACTTTTCCCATTACCTCTCCGCAATCCTTCAAATAATCAAAGGGTGGATGAAAGAAAACAAGATAATCGCTGGCGGGCAGTTCCCTGATCTCAAATCCCTCCGGAATCACTCCCTGATAATCCTCCGGGACCCCAAAGCCATAAAAATAGCCCCTTTTGCCATTTTCATAAAACCATCCCGCCGTATGGCAGGTAACGATCGGATGTGAAACATGACTCATGCTGTCGATTACTCCACAGACACTGTCACAATCATGCCTGCTCCAAAAACTCATATAATCGGTCGCATTCAAATCCCAAATACCGATATATTTGTGTGCCGGAATATGCTCCACGCGAACATGTGCGTCTGTCAATAACGTCTGATTCATAGTAGGTTCTCCTTTTCTCATATAATGTTCAGGGAAGAAAACAACTTTTAAGTTGGAAAGCGCGATCGGAACGGGATTTTTCCGATATGCAGCCGGTGTACATCCGAATGCATTCATAAATGCTCTCGTCAGAGCTTCCTGTGAGGAAAATCCATATTTCATAGCAATATCGAGAATCCGGGCATCTGTATCCCGAATTTCCAGGGCAGCCATGGCAAGCCGTCTGCCAGCGATATAGCTCTTCAATGTCATTCCCGCGATCTCATGAAAACGGCTGGAACAGTAATACGGCGAATACCCAATCTGATCGGACATCTCCAGCAGGGAAGGCGCTTCTGTCAGATGCGCTTCTATCCAATCTATCATTTTCTGTACAGTCTCATTCCACTCAAACAAATGTCTTCCTCCTTGTCAAAGACAGGATAACACAGAATCAGACAGAAAGTTTTGATCTGTCTTGCACTTTTTATGCGGATCAAATCATTCTGTAATGATAAAAAAGACCTCTGCTTTACGCGGAGGTCTTTTTTTCATCTTCTTAAAATGAAAACCTTCAAATACTTATTTCTCAAACAATTCTTTCATCACGATATGGCGCGGAAGTCCGTCCACGTAAACCGGCGTCAGTTCGCCCATGATCAGCGGACGCGCATACGCGATATATTTTTCATTCAGGTTCGTGCCGTCCTCCGTGAACCACTCGTCGGGAACATGTCTCTCCACGTTCGCGATCTCATGAATATCATAGGAGCTTGTACCGCACTCATACGGATCCTCTCCGTCCCTCGTGAAGATGATCATCTTGCCCGTCTCGCCGTTTGCGGCTGCCTTCATTGCATCCGCGCCCGCCTGGAACGCCTCGTTGATATCTGTTAAGGAAGCCAAATGCGTCGCTGCTCTCTGAAGTGTGGAGAACTCGATCGCACGGGTCTTTAAGCCGGTCTCAGCCGCAACAAGCTGTGCAAGGTATGCCGCCGTACCGGACATCTGCTTGTGGCCGAATGCATCGACTGCCACATTCTCGTTGGCAAGCTCACACACATAACGTCCGTCTGCGATATGAACACCTTCGGATACCGCAATGACAACAGAGCTCTTTGTCGCGCCAAGTTCTTTTACTTTTGCCATGAATGCATCCATATCAAATACTTTCTCAGGCAGATAGATCGCATCCGCACCGGAGCAGTCGCTTCCCTTTGCAAGCGCCGCAGCCGCTGTCAGCCAGCCTGCATTTCTTCCCATGATCTCAACGATACAAACGGTCGGCTTCTTTGCGCCAAAGGATTCGTTGTCACGGATGACTTCCTTCAACGAAGTCGCGATATATTTTGCCGCGGAACCGTAGCCCGGACAATGATCGGTGATCGGAAGGTCGTTATCGATCGTCTTCGGAACGCCCATGAAACGCTGGCTCTTGCCGTGCGCAGCCGCATAATCGGAAAGCATTTTAACGGTATCCATGGAATCATTGCCGCCCGCATAGAATAAGCATTCGATATCATGCTTCTCCATGATCTCAAATACCTTCTCGTAAACATCCTCATGACCCTCGATCTTCGGCATTTTGAAACGGCAGGAGCCTAAAAATGCGGAAGGCGTTCTCTTTAAGATCTCCACATTGACCGGATCGGAGAAATACTCGTCCATATCGCAGAGCTTGTCCTCTAAAAATCCTTCGATTCCGTGTACCATGCCGTAAACCTTGTTCACGCCAAGCTTCTTCGCCTGAACATACACGCCCGCGATGGAAGAATTGATGACGGCGGTCGGTCCGCCGGACTGTCCAACAACAATATTACCCTTCATTTTGACCTCTCCTTATAATATTGGTTTATTTTTGCACAGGACACACTGCACCTTACATGTCAGTATATCCACATCGTTCTCATTATATCAAATCGGTATTGTCGGCACAAGCATAAAATACCAAATTCTTCCTCCGCAGGGATTGTTAAAAGTTATTTCTTATCAATTCCTTCATACATTGACAGCATATCTTTATCTAAGAAAGGACGCAGCTCTTGAACCGCACTCACTCCGTCTTTTCAATTACTTTTCTGGCAAACCTGTTTAAGAAACTGCTCTCTAAAAATGGCGCAATTGATTGAAAATGCTTCAGCCCATGCCCCTCATTATTCTTTCTTCGCAATTTCCTGAAGCGTCTCTTGAGGAATAAAGGGCATGATGTCATCAAGCGAATAGAGCCCTTCCGCCCTGTACCGGTTCCACGCGAGTTCTTCGATCACCGCATCTGAGATAAACGGCACAATGTCCGAAATGCTTTTTCGCTCCGCCTCCATGTCGCGGGCAATCTGCTCTAAGACATTTCGTTTCACAAACGGAGCAATTTCAAATAGTTTTTTATAACTGCCCGCATCGGCTACTTTTCGGGCAAGCCCGCTTATTGTATCGGCACTCAAAAAAGGCATCAGCCCAAGCCCGTCGCCAAACCCGACGTCCTGCATTTCCTGCGAGTTCATCATCTCCCTTTCCACTCTATCAAAGATCATATTTATCTGCTCCGGTTTCAATATGGGCGCAGCATCCGTAGCCTCCTTCAGTGTGACGGTGTTGTCTTCCAGATATTCGCCGAGGTTATCCTTTGCCGCACTTTCAACCAGTCCGGATTTTTCACTCAGGATTTCGTCTATCGTCACATGAAAAATCTGCGCAAGCTCCGGCAGTTTTGAAATATCCGGCATGGAACTTCCACGCTCCCAATTCGACACCGCCTGAAAACTGATACCCATTCTGTCGGCAAGCTCCATTTGCGTCATGTTTTGCTGCTTTCTCAGCTCTGAGATTTTGAATCCTACATTTTTCATATCAAACATATTGTTTCCATCCTTTCTGCACAGAGGAATCAAACTTCCTCATCACAGACTGATTATCCCAAACTCTGTCTCATTTTTACAGCAAGCAACAATTGAACGGATAAAAACCGATTCAACCTATAATTGAGTTGGTGCCAAACAGAGATTTCGCCGCACTCCGGTACCTTCCCCGTCTTCCTTACTCCGCCTCCGAAAAAATCATGGTTTCCGCACTGCCGCGAAACGCCTCCATCCACAAACTGTCTCCCACCTGCGAGAACGCGATATAATAAGTTTTGTCCGCATCCACGATATATTCAAGCTGCACGTAATGCACGCCCTTCAAGTCATAAGAAAGTTCCACGGCATAGGCAGGATAATTCCCGACCGATACCGCTTCATAGCGCGTCATCGAAATTTCAGGTCTTTCCTTATATTGTTCCTCATATGCATCATCAAGAAACGCAGCAAACTGTTCCCTGCCCCCTGCCATCACCTGTTCAAAATCCGTTGTTTTTTCGGTCGCATAGATATAAACATTAGACTGATCGTCGGGATAGTTTTGATTCAGGTATAATCCGTCCGTCGTAGATTCGGAATAGCCCTTCGGAAGTGTCAGTATCAGCTTTCCGACCTGTGCCGTCTCCTGCGTGCCGGTTGTGTCAGCTCCGTTCCACGCGTCGGTAACAGGCGTCCCGTCCGGTCCGGCCCCGTTTTCTGGCACAATGTCCTGCACTCCGCTGTCTGCAGGGGAATCTTTCGCACAGCCTGCCCCCACACAGAACATTCCCAAAAACAGCCCGGCGGTTAACAAAATGCGTATGCGTGCTTTTCTTTTTTCAGATTCGATATGTCTGATACGTCCTATAGACACGGCACCGCCACTCCTTCCACAATATCAATCTCTGCCCCGCTTCTAATATGATCTGTTCCTGACAGCCTATGAAAAGGGGTTGTGCTGCCTGCACACCCGCCCTCCCCTCCACGAAATGCACGCGCACACCGCTATTCTCCATGATTTTGGCGTTCCCGTCCTTCTTGATGATATCGATCACTTCTCCCAGTTCCGCCATAAGCCATAACAGCTTATTCCTTCCCGACAGAGGACACACGGGCTCCCACCTGTCCTTATATTGTTCCTGCAGTCTTATCTGCATATCCTGCATTTCCCCAAAACCGAAATCTTCCATTCCCCGTTTCTTCTCCTTCTGCTGTCAATTACCAAAGGCATACGCGTCCCGCGAACATCCCTGTTAGCGTGCAGCCGTTTAGGCAGATCCCTGAACGGTTATCCTGTTATTCTTCTGTTCTGCAAATTTTCTTTAATGCCATAAAAAGCAAAACAAGAGAAGCAGTGAGCAGAATGTGGGAAATGCCGGCAATCCCTGAAATCGCTGCATCGGCCGCTTTCGAAAGCACAGCGCCTTTTACCTGAAGGACACCTCTTATAAGCATCATGCACACCATAAACGGAAGCGAACTATTGTAAAAAATAAAAAAGCATTTGAAAATTTTGCTTTCCGAAATGCGGTCATCGCGACTGCAGAATAATGCAAGAATAAGGAACAGGATCATTCCGAATACAAACAAATGCGTATGTACAAAGGCAAGCATCGTTTTTCCCGTAAATCCCTGCCATTTCGTAAATTCCCGATAGAATACTCCAGCCGCAATCGCTGCAATAAAATAGATCATGGATGTATTCAGCATTTTCTTCATGCAGACAATCCCCCTTCCAATTATCCAAATCAGGATCATAAAGATCCATCCGTCCCACGGACTATGTCACAGACAGCTCATTTTCTTCTTTTGAATACCACAATTTCCGGATCGGAACCGTTTTCTCCGTATTCACAGATAAGAAGATACGTTTCATCCGCCGTTATCCCATAACATCTGTCACTGCCCTTTTTGCCGACCTGATTGCCGAGATAGATCTTATCATCTTCCCAGAATTTCACTTTCTGTCCGCCCGGCAACATGTATTCCAGATTTACAAAAGAACCTTTCAGCGCATAAAGCGTCGTAACGTCTTCCATGTCCGCGATCCCAAGCGCACGTATCTCCGAGAGAAGCTGTTCCTTTAGTCCGCATTTCCCGTCCGGCTTAAAAAAATCCTCGCACCGTTCCTGCCCTTTGCTCCGGCAGCAGGTAGCGATCATACAGTTTTTTCCAAGCACCCCGCAGCCCTCACAGCTGTCCCTTAACTCACATTCTGCGCAGTCCAGACCGCATACTGCAGTTGATCTTTTCATATTTGCTCCCATCTGCATGCTTTAGGACGCACTTAAATCAGGGCTGTTGAAACAATTTTCTTTCAACATTTCACCCTCTCTGCCCTATCATTTCATGCCCCGTTGCAACTGCTGGTTTCTTTTGGCATTATTATAGCACCTGAACTGAAAGACTGCAATTCATCAAATCGAAGACCGGTACCGGATTCCGATTAGAAAAAAAATGTTTCCTGAGTGTACCAGTAGAAAAAGTCACGGGACGGACAATATAGAAAGAGCCGATAACCGCTTTTTTAATCTGCGTGTTATCGGCTCTGCGCCCAGCAGAGATCTCAGCTTGTCTGCAAGGATGGATTTGCCTGTTCATCTTTCTCCAATAATTCCAATAACCGTTTTTCTCCTTATGGCTTAATACGCCAATAACCCTTGGCATCTCGATCCAAAAGCTGTTCGCCAACCATATCACGGCGGATTGTACAGAAATCATCATGGAAATCTGCAATAATGATATTTACTTCCCGCTCAGTATAAGTACGGTCATATTCAAATGCCTGGGCAATAACTTCCAGAACGATACGCTCTTTCTTTCGTTGGGTAGGAATAGCTTTCAGCCTGCCATATTCAAAAAATGCATCAACCACTTTTTGACGATATTCGGCGTCCCGTTGAGCCTGAACTTCAGCCTCGTCAGACTCCTCTTGCAGAATTTCCAAAATGCTCGTCTCAAAAATATCCTTTTTGAGCGAGTACATCATATAATACTGGCTTTTGTAGGACGAAACTGCACCGGCATCTGCCAGCTTTTTAAGGTGAAAAGAAACCGTAGGTGCAGTAATACCAAGTCTTTCGGCCAACCGCTCAACATACATATCTTCAATTGCGAGCGATTTCAAAATCTGCAATCGGGACTTATCAGACAGGCACTTAAAAAGGCGAATCGCCTCAGCCTCTGTCATTCTGCTCCCTCCCAAGTCTTTGCGAAATTTTCCTTGATCTCACCGATCGTATCCAGCTTGATTTGCTCAAGACGCATCTTGACCGCATCATTATGTTGTTTGGCTTTGTCATATGCAGTCACCCAGCTTGAGGGAATTTGCTCGGTCTTTTGGACAAAGAAACGCCGCACTGCATCGGGATCTCCTTTACCGGTTTTAACCGCAACGGAAAGAATAGTGCGGAAAATGTCATAGACGTTTGCTTTCACCTTTTCAAAAGCGACCTCATCTGTACGCTCATCGTCAAGCAATTTTTTGTTGCGCTGGTTGCACATGGCGATCTGCTCCTCGAAATAGCTATTCAGCTTCGACACTTTTTGTTCAATCATAGGATAACCTCAATTTTTCCGCATCCCACAAAATCAATGTGGTCAGATGCCTTATTTTCGCCGCCGAACATATTGTTTGCGCCGACGGCAATATGGAATGTTCCAGCCATTTTTTCGTCCAATACGGTATATCCGCACAAGTCTGTAACATTAGGGTTCATTCCAAGCCCCAGCTCACAGACAATCCGGTTTTCCTTTGGCTGCTCTGCAAAGTGCTTTGCAATTTCCGTATGGCTGCTGCCGGAAATCTCGCCATTCAAAATCTGCAATGTGACATTGCTGTATTTCACATCATCCAGATAGAATGTCTTAAAAAACACATTGCCATTGGTCTTATTCTCAACAGGGGCAATATAGATCTCACCGCAGGGAAGATCGCCGTCGCCAGCGTCGATGTGCCACACACGACCGGTTAAGTCAAGGTACAGCATACAGTCAGCACCCGTATGAACGGCTACCTGTTTGACTCCGGCAAATCGTTCAGTCTCACGCTTACAAGCTATATGGACTGCTTCATAGTCAATATCATAAGCCTTATTCATTCGCTGAACATAATCTTGCGGATCAAGGTTGGACTCGGCAGCATTGGCTTCTGTCGGAACGCGGATTTGCGTAAACCGCCTGCACTCCATTAGCTTATAAAAGAGCTGCGATATGTACTTGCGGTAAAGAGCCATCTGCTCATTTTCAATCTGATAGCCAAGGACAATGGGCCGGTAGGCAAACACGTCCAGCACAGCATCGAATTTTGAGAACAGATCAAAATACCGATCATCGAAGCAGCTTTCCTTTGCGGACGAGAAGATTTCCTGATTGATAGAGCGGGACTGCTGCAAAAGGACTGGTGTTGCGCCTAATGCGGCAACGGACGCAGCAAAGCTATTTGCTATTTCCTTATCGGCATCCTCTCCCCAAAAGTGAACAAGAACAAGCTCTCCGGATGAAACGCCACTTGCTTTTACAATCTTGGATACTGTTTCGCTTTTCATCATTTCACCTCCAATCTGCTAATGATTATATCACGGTGTCATTAAAAAAAGCAAGTTTATTTTGATATTTATAAAATCAAATTATTTGCCTATAATTCGTTCAATTTGCCTCACCCGAAATGTAAAATAATATAGGGGAAATGTGAGAATGTACCAATACGAAAGCGTCCGGACTGCCGCGCCCTAGGCCAAGAAATCAAGCGCAGACGAAAAGCCAACGGCTGGACGCAGGAGCACCTGGCCCAACTTTGTTGTGATTTCTCTTTTGTGCCGTCTGTGCTGGTCGCGCCATGCGGTGACAGCTGCATTGCGGATAACAACTTTGCAAAAACCGTTAAAAGTATACATGATGTGTTTCTTGTATACTTCTGTACAAGCCATAGAAAATTCTCCCTTTCTCCCACATGGGGTGTTGCATGGTTTTCGGGTACATTTTAAGCATTTATTTGAAATACTTATCAAAAAACTTATATAAAACAACACATAATCCCATAGGCAAACCAAATAACACACCACCAATCAAAATTCCTATGATTAACTGATTTACAGAAAAGAAATCTGAAAAATAATAATTTCTTAATCCGAAAATTGAATTGACAAGAAAAAGTATTCCGGTTATTAACCCCGGAGAGATTTTTCTATCTTTGATTGTATAGAAAAAATGGTCGCCAAAATTTATAATTCCCCATATAAGAATTGCCACTCCGAAACAGACAAACTGATTGTTAAACACAAATAAAAAAACTGATACAAGAAGCATTGGATAGTAAATAAACAAATTGTTCGCCATCCAGTGTCCATGCGTCATATGATAAGGCAACCATTTATGCTCATACATCCACTTAGGGAAATCACCAATAGCTTCCTCAAATAAGTGAAACGGTAAATAAATCACCAAATTAAAAAATATAAAATACATCAAATTCATTTTTCTTCCCTCTCTTTCACCAACTCTTTTTCAAAATTTTCTTCCCATTTTTCCAGTGTTTCTAAAAGCAAAAATTGTTGTTCCAGAATAGTCCGCCCAAATAACGGAATGTCCTTATGTGTGGGTAATTGTTCTGCAATCTGCATTTTAGTGTTTTGAATACTGTTTTTAATGTTTGCAATACACTCATTTGCAGAATTTTCGTCAAGCAAAGCCATATTCACAATAACTGCATTAAAATCTAAAAATACTCTTGTTTCTGCTAAAGAAAATTTAGTCATCAATTCTTTAAAAATTTCTTTTCCCTTTGGCGTTATTGTATACACTGTTTTTTCGGGCATATTGCCATTCTTAACAGTTTCACTAACAACATATCCTTTACTTTCGTATTGAACCACTTTCTTGTAAACAGTAAACGAACCAATTTTTATCCACCTTGACAAGTTTCGGGATTCAATCTGTTTTTGTAAGTCATACGCACTTTTAGGACTTTGGCATAATGAACCTAAAATGATTAAATCGATCGTAGACATAATTCACCTCCATAGTTGTATTATACAGTGCTGTATTATACAGTATTTTGGGCATTTGTCAAGTTTAATAAATATTTCAAAAGCGGAAAAAGAAATACAAAGTAATGTTTTTAAGATTTTATATGATAAAGTGAGAGGTGCACCGTAGTCGGCATTGTGGGAATGTGTATAACTGGCTATCTCATAGAATTGTGGGAAACTCTGTTTGCAGCGTTTTTTCTTGAATGCAAAAAACGGCGCAAAACCTGAACTGTTAAAGTTCGATTTTACGCCGTAAACTGCGGATAACAGGACTTGAACCTGCACGGTCTCCCACCAGAACCTAAATCTGGCGCGTCTGCCAATTCCGCCATATCCGCCTGCCGTATCCAATATTGCATAATTGCTATCGCAATTACGGTAAGATCATGCTCACTCGGACGCCGAATCCATGTCTGTCGACATCATACCATAATCGCTTCGCGACCATGCTAAGTTCATGCACACTCGCTTCGCAACGACTTTTCTATCATATCATATACAGTTCATTTTGTAAAGCAGGGCGCTTTCCGTTTACCATCTTGGAAGTTACCGTTTTTCCGTCTCTGTCCGGCTGCGGCATCATTCCGCCTGCATATCCGATTGCATGAATCATATGGTTTACGTCTTATTCCTGTTCACCCATATCTCCCCGCGTAAACTTTTTTTGCCTCATCGGTCCATTTCCTGACAAACTCCGTCTTTGCGTCTGTATAGGCGTCCCTGTTATGTTCAAACCGCTTCCATAACAACAGCTTTATCATCTCATATTCTTTGGCTGTCTGCGGGTATTCATTCAGATAATCCCTAAAATACAATTCGTCGTTATCCCCTGCATAGCGAAGGTGAAGATGATAAACCTTTTCAGCAAACCCGCCTTTCTCATATCCGCGGTTAAACGATATTCTGCTCACCCCTGTCGACATTCGGACAAATCCATTCCGCTCAATCACTTTCGCAATATGCGCAAGCTCCGACTCCCCTGATACTTCAATCAGCACATCGACAATATCCTTTGCCCATATTCCGGCGATTGCCGTACTTCCAATGTGACTGATCCTCTCGACCGGACATTCAGACAATGCATTTTTCAGAAGCGTTTCGATCTCATCATAGTAAACGCTCCATTTGTCATTATGTGCCACAAGGAATATGGGAAACAAATCCCATAATTCTTCTAAAGACATTTGCGATAGTTCTTTACTCATTTTCACACCTTGAGACATACCGCCTGCGGCGGTACAAACAATGCATAAAATTCAAGGCGAAATTTAGATTGATCATCATCCGATTATAACCCCTTTTTTTACTAATTGCTGATATATATTGTTTGACGTAACAAATTGCAATCGCCAAAATATAATAATCGCCTTTATAGACAAGCCAAAGTAAAACAAAAAATTCTGTCAGCTATCTATTAACAAGCGGAGAAATAACAGGCTTTCCATCCCTGTCCAGCAGCGGGGCCATCCCCCCTGCATATCCGCTTACATGAAACACATAATTCACGCCAGTCTCTTTATCCACCCAAATTTCCATAACATTCATGGCTCCCTGCGAGTAGACCTTTTCAAATCTTTCATTCTTCACCATTTCACATACCTCCATAGCTTTCACTTCACCGAGTCAGCGACAACAGACCCGCACAATCAGAAATCTGTTCAAATTTCATTTTGGGAAATACCTCTTGCATCTCATCAAATACAAAATAGATTTCCTCATCATCCCATTCATCACCGGCTTCTTTTTGACAGCGCGCCAAACCCGCCCTGTCAGTAAATGCCACATCCCCGATCAGGATCATGCCATCCTCCTTAAGTAGGTTCATCAGAGACCCAATCATTGTAATTTTGTCTTCATCCTTCAGATGATGCAGGGAATAGGTCGCAACGATAAAATCATACCGATTCTGCAATACGGGTTCTGCCAGCCCCTGCGAAAAGTCTCCCTGATACAAATGAGCCTGCGGCATTTTAGCGCTTGCCAGACCGATCATTCTTTCAGAAAAATCCTGTCCCCATATCTCACAGCCCTGGTCATAGAGCTTTGCAGTCAGCGTTCCGGTTCCAAAACCGATGTCAAGAACTGTTGGCTTTCCTTTTTTTAATATGATCTCATAAATCCTGCCCAATATTTCTTTATACCCGGCAAACGGATAGCTGTTTTCCTGGTCGGACAGACCGACCATCTGATCATAACCATCCGCCCACAGATCAAATCCTGTTTGAGACAACATACAGATTCCACCCTCTTAATTTTATTTACCGCGTTCATTTTAGCACAGGCAGTTGCAAATATCCACATGCAATGCGGTGAGAACGGAAATCTTTTTGCTTGCATTTCCACTTTTTTACTCATATAATGGAATTGCAGAAAACCCATTTCTAGCACAGTCCGCACGTTAGAAAGCATTTCATACAGGCACATCGCCGGATAGACCCATTCGCTCCCAATATGATTTGAAGTATCTGCACGAATCCGCACGACATGATACAACTAAATAGTGTATTTAACCGGAGAACCGAAGGGGCGATACGTCAGCCGCCGAGTTTTACGAAAGGGGCTGGTGCCAATGGTTACATATGAAGGTCTTTTCGCATTTGTAATTATGCTCTGCGCTGCTATAACTCTTGTTATAAATATCTGTAAACGCAAAAAGCAGCGCCCTCGCTCTAGTAAAGTAAGGCGCTACTTTTTGTAGCAATTGTTTTACCGGCGGCTAGGCGTTATCTAGCTTTCGGTTCTCTTGTTAAGTACATTATAACAGATAAATTGTGACTGTCAACTATCAATAGATTATCTTTTATCAGAAAAACATTTTACGTTACACCGAAATTAGCCTTGACGCATTTCTGCCCCTATGATAAAATAACGACAGTTAAAATCAAAAAGAAAGAGGTGTACGAATGTGCGGTAAGTAATTCAAATTTACAGAATAGCGGATCATTTTTGTCCGTGAGTATGATGCAGACCGATCTGCCGCATACATACGGATTGTTTTGCTGTTGAATTTGGATTGCTTGTTGTGCGATTTCGGTACTGCCTGCTTTATTTTTCTTATAGGTCTTCAAATGCCAAATGCAAATATCAATATCAGACGATCATATGTTATTTGACATTGACTGCGGATTTTTCGCGTATGTTTCTCACGAAATTCCGTTAGGGCATTTAGTAAGAAGATTTCCCCATGGCATTTACCGTGGCATTTTTAACCGGAAATATCTTCCTGCACGATCGATCATCCCATTTTCAATATGCGCTGACCCGCTGTTGAAAACGGGATTTTTTTATGTGGAAATCATTCTGCATATTAATCCTTTCTCACAGTATGACCGAAGAAATGGAGGGATTCTATGTTAGAGTTAAAAAATATTACGATTAGTCTGAAAAAAGATGACCGCGTGCTGACCGATCATTTTTCATTTACCCTGCTCCCGGGCGATAAAGCCGTGATCATCGGAGAAGAGGGGAACGGCAAATCCACGCTCTTACAATTTATTTATCAGAAAAGGCTCATAGCGGACTATTGCAATTGTTCGGGCAATGTGATCACCAAAGCGAAACTCGCTTATCTGCCCCAGACCATGGACGCAGGCTGCAATCCCCTTTCGCTCGCGGAATACTTTGCGGACTCCGAGTATTATATGCATACAGACATTCTGAATAAGCTCGGATTGTCCGTCGAGTTTCTTTTTTCTGAACAAAAGCTTGGCACTCTTTCCGGCGGTGAAAAAGTAAAGGTGCAGCTTGCCAAATTGTTGATGGAAGAACCGGATATCCTGCTTTTGGATGAACCCACAAACGATCTGGATATTCCTACGCTGCAATGGCTTGAAAACCTGATTGCGGGGAGCACGCTTCCGATTCTCTATATCTCGCATGATGAGACTTTGATTGAAAACACGGCAAATGTGATCGTACACATGGAACAGCTCATCCGCAAAACCAAATGCCGCATCACGGTCTCACGCTGTCCTTACCGCGAATACCTGTCCCGCCGACAGGATGCTTTTTCGCATCAGGAACAGGTCGCAAAGAAGCAGCGCGACGACTATGAAAAGCAAATGGAAAAATGGCGGCAGATCTATAACCGGGTAGACCACGAGCAGGCCGTGATCTCCCGGCAGAATCCGGGCGGGGCAAGACTGCTCAAAAAGAAAATGCACGCCGCGCTTTCAATGAAGAAACGTTTTGAGCGGGAAAAAGAGAACTTCCTCGATTTTCCGCAGCAGGAAGACGCGATCCTTGCAAAATTTGATGATTCGATCCGGCTGCCTGCCGGCAAGACCGTGCTTGATTTTGAAGCCGACAGACTCATGATCGGAGAGCGTGTTTTATCCCGCAGCCTGAAACTGCAAATAACCGGAAATGCGCATGTCGGCATCATCGGCAGAAATGGCGCCGGAAAGTCCACGCTGCTTTCCCTGCTGTGGAATGAATTAAAGGACCGGCGCGACATTACCGCCGCCTATATGCCACAGAATTATGCGGAAGCGCTTGATTTTTCCATGACGCCGGTTGAATATCTCGCAGCGCACTATACGAAAGCGGAAGTCACCAAAGCCAGAACCTATATGGGCGGCATGAAATTTACGCACGAAGAAATGACCGGAAAGATTGGCAGTTTAAGCGGCGGGCAAAAAGCAAAGATCTTATTTCTCGAAATGGTCCTGCGAAAAGCGGACGTGCTGGTTCTCGATGAACCGACCAGAAATTTCAGCCCGCTTTCAAGTCCTGCGGTCAGAACCGCGCTCCTTCGTTTCGGCGGCGCCGTCATCAGCATATCGCACGACAGGAAATATTTAGACGAAGTATGTGATAAGATTTACGAACTGCGCGAAGACGGACTGTTTCCTGTTGCCCCTTAAAACAGCATGCGGACATTTCCAAAGAGCTGGCAGCATGGCCGCTCCGCCGGAATGTCCGCAAATCTGCATTTCTGAATAAAAATATAATTTCTGTAAGAATAACCCCGCCCCACACCTTCGATATCAGCCCGCTTCCCTAAAGCGCCATTACATAGACCTGACAAGGGTTGCATTCATCCCAAAGTGTCGGAAACACTTCGAATTCCCGGAAACCCAACGCAAGATAGAATGCATTCGTCCTGTCATACTCTTCATATCTGCCCATCTGAACCGTTTTGACCTGTAAAAAAGAATATCCTTTTTTACGGGCAGCCTCTTTTGCCACATCAAAAAGCATTCTTCCGGCGCCCTGCCGGTGGTACTCTTTTAAGATCCCCATCACGGCAAGCTCCGCCGTGTCCTTTCCGGTTTCTTTCAAATACAGAAAACCGATCGGCTTTTCCCCCTGATATGCGGCAAAAAAGTCCTTTCCGGCACTTTCCCTGATATATTCCTCTCTCGCCTCAGGAATGCCGAACCAGTCGGACAGCGCTTCAAGAATGCCGCGCGCAAGCTGCTTTTTTTCATGTTCCTCCGTGATTTGGCTTATCAGCATAACCTTTCCCGCCTCCGTCCCATCCTGTGCCATTTCTGCTCTGTTTCCCATCCATTCCGATTCTATCCTATCCCGTTTTCCTCCTGCCGCATTTTCCTTCTGCCCCGTTTTTGCTGCCCGCCATTCCACCCATTCGGTCAGCCGCTTATCCGCGGTCTGCAAACCTCTCTTTGATCCGCTTGTCCGTATCATAAAATGCATAACCAAGCCAAAGAAACCCGAGACACGACCCGGTCATCACGGAATAAGGCGCATACACATGAAAAACAAACAGAATAAGGCTGAGAGCGATCTCTGCCAGAGACAGCCATTTTCCCAATAAAATGAACCGTTCAGGCGCCATCTGCTGTGCATACTCCCAATGCGCCTCCGATTTTCTTGAAGCCGGTGTACAATATCCGTTCCCACTGTTGATATCCGATACCGGATGCTTTTTTAGCGCTGCCCCGACCGTTATCATAATAATCGGAACGATCAGATTTAAGACCAGTAATGCCTGCATTTGTTCAACTCTCCTCCTGCCCTTTTTTGACCGCAATAAAACATTTGTACCTTTCTCAATCCAAATATTTTACCAATACTTATTTCTCAATAAATTGCAAAACGAACATTTATATCAAAATAGTTCTACTAAGCTTATATAAAATTCTTACATCAATCATTTTATACATAATGCTATTTATAGATCATTCCACTCAAAAATCTCTTCCCTGCTTATCATCTGAAGCTCGCCGTCTTTCAACTCCCAAATCTCCTCAAAATAGGAGACGTCATCATCGTGCACTTCCTTGATCAGAACCCTCCTGCTTATCAGCACAAGTGCCTCCTCCGGAATTTCTTCGTCTGTTGAAAGAATTTCCACGCCTTCCTCCGGTATCCATGTATCCGTTATCCCGTCTCCTTCGTAACCCCCGCTGTCCGTCAGATCCATTTCTCTATAGTCGCTCTTCTCACGGCGGACGAAAAGCAGCTCCCCGTCCGCGTTTGGACGGTAATAATCTGTAAAGTACACCCCCCATCCGTCACGAGTGCTGCACGCTGCTTCTTTCGCCTCCGGATCCAGTTCTACACCCTGAAGCGTACCGGCATACCGGTAGCATCCCTCGCCCTCATCCCATATCCAGTAATAAAAAGGGATATAGTTATTGGTAACCCACCCGAACAGACCAAAATCGGTGCTGCCGTCAAAATTTAAGTCCAGAATCTCTACAGCCGACTCCTCCGACCAACATTCCGTATAGTCTTCATGCCAGTATCCCTCCGACGACAGGACAGTCTGAATCAGCGTATCTCCATCATAAACACGGACTTCCCTGACGCCAAACATGTATTCATTCACCTGTTTTCCGACCGCCTCAAGCCGCAGAATCCTGCCGTCCGCAAGCGGCGCTTCCCATGTCTGGAAAACATGATCTTCCGCCTGTGCAGACGTTCCCTGCCCGACATCTATTCCCGTTGCAGTGTCATTTTCCAGACCCGTTCCATCTGCGCCCGGCGTCTGCCCGGATTCCGCCCCTGTATCCGCGTCATTTTCCAAATTCGTCCCATTGTCAGCGCTCTGCGCTAAGTCCGTATCATTCCCCAAGACCGGTCCGCTTCCCGCGCTCTGTGACGGGGTCATATCATATTGAAGTTCATCCTGCGTCACGCTTCCATTTCCGCATCCGGTACACAGCATAGTGGTCAGACAGATAACAGCCGTTAAGCAGCTTTTACATTTTCGTTCCCCTGATTCCTTCACGCCTTTTTGCTTTTTCAATCCTTCCACGTCCTTTTGTTCCCTTAATCGCCCTGTGTCCTAATTCGTGAAGCGGCAGCCCCTTTCACTCCCACAATAGATTAGGCGCTTGTAATACTATATCAGATTTACCGACTCATGCTTTTACCCGCCATGATTTCCCTTTTGTGTTTTATGAAACCGCCCTTATTCAATCACAAGCTCAGTCTGTCTGCCGGCGTTTTTCTCATATGCATGCTTTCCGATCATGGAGCGCAGCTCCTGAAGACATTCGATATCCGTGCAGGCAAATTCCTGATAACAGATCTGAGAATCCGCTGTATTTAGATCCGGATAGAAATCAGAAATATAACACATAAAATTGTCAAGGATTTCCTCAAGCGGGTACTGTGAAATTCCGGCAGCATTTCTGCCCTCGCCAAACTCCGGCTCCTGAACAAATGACAGTGACGTCACATAGATAGTTTCCCCATCCTCCACGTTCTCATAAATACCGTCCTCCACCGTTTTATATTCCGGACCATTCTATTTTGGCGCATTATAATTTTGAATGTCTCTCATGCCTGTACTCCCCCATATGCAATGTTTCTTTCATTCATTCTTTTATGAGTCACCCTACACAATTGTTATTTTTCTTTTGCCGGATATTAAAAAGATTATAGCATAGAAATCCCCCGGCAACAACAACATTCAGACATACCGGAATAAACCTTCAACCGCAATATACTTCAATCCAGACATACCGCAATATACCTTCAGTTCAAGCATACCGCACATACCGCTTCCATTCATCAAACATCACGTGATATTCCCCGCTCACCCTTATTCACCGGAAAGCAGTTCCCTTGGCGCGATCTTCTTCACGCGCAGCGATATCAGACAGGCAGCGGCAAACGCAAACAGGATCAATCCTGCTCCGGCGGTCAGATTGAACCAGACCGGCACCGTAAATGTGCATTTCACGATTCCAAGACCGCCTAAGAACACCGCCAAAAGCGGATTGATGATACGTGCGCAGATCACCATTCCCACGGCTACGGAAAATATGACCGCCGGCATAAAGCTGAGAGCGGTCTGCAATACAAGCTGCCCGGTCGTATAGCCCAATGCCTTCAGGATGCCATATTCTCTTTTTTTACCGTTTAAGAGCGTCCTCACCAATAGATACATGACAAAAAGCACGATCAAAACGCTCAACACCATGACAACAGCCACGATCATCGTGAGCAGGGCGACGTACACGCTTCCTGATCCTTTTATGATCGCCTGTATATTATTTGACGCATTGATACTGCCTGCAAGCCGCTCTGTTATTTGATCATTGAATCCATCAATATCCGTGCCTTCCGAAAGATTCAGATAGTACGTCACACTCTGAAGTTCTCCGATCTTCCCGTATCCTTCCCTCGTCAGCGCGCAGTCCCTTCCAAGATGATTCGTGGTCTGCACAAATCCGGTGATCAGATACGTATATTCCCCTGCTCCCGCTTTCAGCGTGATCTCGTCTCCGATATGAAGCCCGTTTTCCCGCGCATATTTTGCAGCGACCGCCGCCTCATTCTCATATTCCGGAAAACGCCCTTCGATCACGACGCTTTGATTATTCAGCTTTGTAAAATCATCGCTCACGACCCCTTCCACGGAAAGACCGCCAACGTGCTGAATCTGCTCCGTGTGGTAAAGATACCGTTTCTCCACACGGTCATCTTCCGCCAGAATATCTAAAAACGCTTCCTCCATGTCCCGATTCACATTGATATAGGAATCCGCCGATTCTCCGGCGATCATGTCGATAAACGGCTGCATATCCCTGATCACATTTTCAAACATGACCCCCGAAAAAACAAGGATCAGAGAAATCACAAGCATGGTGATACCTACGACCACGTTTTGCTTGAAGCCCGACAGCGTGGTTTTCATTGCCAGCGCGGCATGGACCGGCAGGGACGTCCGCTCAAGCGGCACCGGGTTCTTTTTGAAATTATGGGTCGCCACTCCCTGACGGATCGCAACGATCGGCTCAATCTTTCTCATCCGCTTTGCAGACAGGTATACCGCAGCCACCACGACCGCCGATATGAAAACGATCGTGATCATGCAGGGCATCGGCAAAAAACGGATTTCATACGGGACTCCGGTCTGCGCGGTCATCATTTCATTGATTGCCGGGAACACACAATAGGACAGCAGGCATCCCAAAGCCCCCGTCACGACAGTGATTCCTGCAAACTGCGCAAGCAAAGAAACGATCAACTGCCTGCTCGTATAACCCACCGCCTTCAATGCGCCAAGGTTCTGCATCTGCTCCTGAATCATATGAACCACGTTGGAGGAAATGACGACCACTCCGATCAGCAGAACAAAGCATGCCATAGCGCTCATGACTCCTGCGCAGATCATCGGCGAAATATACCGTGCTGTCCAAACGTCACTGTAGCAGTTATGATACACCGCAGTATCAGGGAACGCTTTTGAAATTTCCTCCAACAGCAGCGAGTCCATTTCCTTATTTTTTTCTGTCTCCTGAATACGGACGGATACAAGCGTGGACGGTGCCGCTCCCCCTTTTTCAGCAAGCTCGCAAAAACGATCCTCCGTCAGCAGAATGGATACGATACCGCAGTTATGGGTTCCCGTCATTGCGGTATGAAAAAATCCGCATACCGTATACGAGTAAGTCCCGCCGCCCAAAGAGAGCGCGATCGTATCTCCCACAGCGTAATTTCCTTCCATCCTGTAATGAACCGGTAAATAGACGCCGCTGTCAAAGCTTCCTTCCTCCGCAATCTCAAACGTGCCGACCGGCCGTAAAAGCGCCTCCTCCTTTTCCAGGACCGCAAAATTTGCCATGATCTCACCGCCGTCAAACGCAAAAGTGCCGGGAGTACAAAGCGCCTCAGAGATACAATACCCCGTCACCCCGTCCAGATCGTCTAATGTTCCGGTAAGAAAACTTTTGAAATCCTCCCCGTTCGTATAAGCTGCAAGCGTAATATGTCCATCGTTTAATTTATCATGATAACGTTCAAAATTCCTCTCATAATCCATCGAAAGCATGAGCCACAGATTCATCATTGCGGACGACAGCAGCACAAGTACTATGATGGCAATTGTCTGCCCTTTTGCCTTGCGGACATTCGAGCGGGCAAACAGCATCGTTCTTTTCATCATCTTCCTCCACCTTCTCTCATCTACCAGCCCATTTCCGCCAGAAATGCCCTCAGTTTTTCATGCCGTGCTTTATCGTCCGGTTTGTAATGTCCAAGCTCACACTCTCCCATGACCGCGCCGTCCTTCAGATATAAGATCCGGTTTCCGCGCCTTGCCGAACGCATATCGTGCGTCACCATCACGACGCTTAAGCCCTCCTCATGAAACTTTGTCAGCGTGTCAAGCACATCCAGTCCGGCCTTTGAATTGAGCGCGCCGGTCGGCTCGTCGGCAAACAGGATCTCAGGGGAATTGATCAATGCACGGACGATCCCCACCCGCTGCGCCTCCCCGCCCGAGATCTGCGTCGGAAACTTACGCTGCGTTTCCTCCGGAATACCGACGGCATGAAACAGCTCTTTTGCGCGGGCGGCGACCGCCTTTTTATCCCTGCTCACAAGCAGTCCCGCCGCGAGCACATTGTCCATGACGCTCATCGTATCGATCAGATAGATCTGCTGAAACACAAATCCGCAATGCTCTTTTCTGAAAACTGCAAGCTCATCGGAGCTGAGACCCGATATTTCCTTCCCGCAGCATGTGATCTTACCCAGCGTCGGAGTGTCCATTCCCGAAAGCGCATACAAAAGCGTCGACTTCCCGGCTCCCGACGCCCCCATGATCACGGTGAAATCTCCCTGATATAACGTCAGATCCATGTTTTTCAGAACGTGCTGCATGGCTCCCCCATTAGAAAAGCTCTTGCTTAAACGTTCGGTTCCTATCAATGCTTCTTTCATGATAGTCCTCCCTTTCCGGCAGTATTCCGCGGTGGCACTCTTACCGCCGCGCTGTTTACTGCTCTTTCACGTTCCATTCTGCCCTGCCGGGGGCTTAACTGTCTTTAAGCAAACCTTAAAGATTCCTTAAATCTTCTCATCGTTTCCGCTCAGCGCAAGAAACACCGTTGCCGCAAGTCCGTATTTCCCATTTTCAAGGACAAGCTTTCCGCGCATTTCCCCCATGAATGAATCGGCGATATGAAGTCCCAAGCCTGCCCCTTCCACGTTCTTTGTATTCCTTCCTCTCCAGTATTTTTCTTTCAGTCTTCCTACATCCGCATCAGGGACGCCGCCTCCGTGATCCTCGATCCTAATGCAGAGATATCCGTCTGTCAAAGCGGCTTCCACCTGAATCTCCGTGTCCGCATATTTATAGGAATTGGAAAAAAGATTATCAAACACCTGCTGTAAGCGTATTTTGTCCGCACAGACCAGACAATCCGGGATCGACGGGATCCCGGCGTAATGAAAATAGTCTGCTTCGGAAAGCATGGCATACAATTCACTGCTTTTCATATCCGCCGGCTCTACTTCAAGCTGTCTGAGCTCCTCAAGCGTCGCGGAAAAAAGATCTGTCACAAGCGTATTGATCTGATCTGCCTTGTATACGATATGAAGATAATTCTGACGGGTCTTCTCATTGTCCGCCGTCGCCGCTCCCACTTCCGAAGCCGCCCGGATGCTGGAGACCGGCGTCCGGATGTCGTGCGAGATCTTGGCGATCAATTCTTTTTTGGAAGCGTTCGCCTGCGCTTCCGCGATGCGGGCTTTTTTCAGTTCGCTCCTCATAATATCAAAGCTTTCCGTAAACGCACCGAACAGATTCTGCCGGTCCATCGTAAGCGGAATATCCAGATTTCCTCCCGCGACGCGTTCCGCAAAACGCTGCAGCTTCCGAAACGGTAAAATGACCGTACGCCTGACAGATACCGCATAGATCACGCACAGCGCGCACTGAAAGAGTGCCGCAAATAAAAAAACGGCGGCAGTCCGCTGCCTTTGCCGCAGCGCAATACGCACACCGTCATTTTCTATGATCAGTTTGCCGACGACCTCACCGCCCGCTTCCACATCCAAAATCGTATCACGCCGGATGACCGCTTCATGAATACTCCCGCTCAGTCCCGTTTTTGTCTGAAAAAGTACCGTGCCGCTATTATCCAGCACGGTATAGTCAAGTTCTGTCCTGTTTTGATGGGATTCCATCCGCTCCCAGTCGGCCTGAACGGACTGCACGGCCTCATTGACAATGACTGCGTCCTGTACGCCGACGCCCTCCTCCCTGTTCAGAAACCACGCAAGCGCCGCGATCTCCATAATAAGCAAGACAACAAAAGCTCCCAAAAACTTCCGGTATTTCATGATAATCCCCCATGCCGCCTTTGGCGGCTCAACTAAGTAGCACAAAACTTATAGCCGTCGCCCCACACAGTCACGATATAACGCGGACTGCCCGGATCAGGCTCGACCGCCTCCCGGATTTTTCTAATATGCACGTTTAACGTCCCGTCTCCGGTAAATTGATCCTCCCAGACTTTCTCAAAAAGCTCCTGCTTGGATATGACACGGTTTTTATTTTTTATAAGATAGGAAAGAAGCTTAAATTCAAGTGCCGTCAGCTTTGCGGGATTCCAAAATGCGGTTCTTTTCACGCATATGGTCTTTGCGCTAAAATCAACGCGCAGGAACTCATCTGCATAGCCTTCCTCCGTGCTTTTTGCATACCGCTTTAAGACCACCTTCACCTTGGCAAGCAGGACGCCGAGCGAACATGGCTTCTGAATATAATCGTCGCCGCCGATATTTAAGGCAAGAATCTTATCGTCATCGCTTGTCCGCGCAGAAAGGAATAAGATCGGAGCCTGCGTCTTTTCCCGAAGCTCTCTGCACAGTGCAAAGCCGCTTTCCTCCCCAAGATTGATGTCAAGCAGCATCAGATCCGCCGTATGCACTTCCCAGAAGCTTCTGCACCCGGCAAAGTCATAGACGACCGCTGTGCGGACCCCGAACAGATTGAAGTATTCCGCCGCACTGTCGGCAAACATTGTTTCATCCTCCACGATCAGGCAATCATATCTCATTTACGCTTCCCCACCTGTCAAACGTCCGCTGCCCGTCAGTCACCCTCATTGCCCTCACCCGCCGCTCACGCTTCATCCGCCACATGCTGGATGATCGTGCGATAAATACGGACGAAAAAGAAAACGGACAATCCAAGTGAAAATAGCTCTGCGATCGGAAATGCAAACCATACCGCAGACAGTCCGATCAGTCTGGCAAGAAGGTACGCTGCCGGAAGCAGGATCAAAAGCTGCCTTGCTATGGATACGATCATGCTGTAAAACGCCTTGCCAAGCGCCTGAAACACGGAACCGACCACAATGCTGAATCCCGCCGGTATAAAACAGATACTGATCGCACGAAGGGCAGGCTTTCCGATCTTTAACATTTCATCGGACGCCTCAAACAACAGCAGCAGCTTGTCCGGTATGATCTGGAACACCAAAAAGCCGACCGCCATCATGCCAACGGCATACACTGCTGAAAGCTTGACCGTCTTGATCATCCGGCTGCGCTTTCCCGCACCATAATTATATGCCATGATCGGCACCATGCCATTATTGAGACCGAATACAGGCATGAACACAAAACTCTGAAGCTTGAAATAGACACCAAAGACAGCCGCCGCAGTCGATGAAAATGACATTAAGATCAGGTTCATGCCATAAGTCATGACCGAACCGATCGCCTGCATGATGATCGACGGAATCCCGACCCGGTATATTTCTTTGATGATTTGAAAATTTACCGGGAATTGTCGGAAACTGACCCTGATCTCTTTATTTTTTGCCTGATTCAAAATAATGGCAAGTACCGCCGCCACACATTGACCAGCGACCGTTGCCACAGCCGCGCCCGCAACTTCCATCCGCGGCATTCCGAAATAACCGAAAATCAGAATCGGGTCAAGAATGATGTTGATGACTGCCCCCGTCATCTGAGTGATCATTGCGATCACGGTCTTTCCCGTTGACTGCAAAAGTTTCTCCGTCATTCCCTGCACAAACATTCCGATTGAGCAGATACAGCAGATCCGCATATAGGAAGTACCATATTTCATGATCACGCCGGAATCTGTCTGCGTCTTGTAAAAGAGATCCGTCAGAAAAATACCGATCAACACAAAGAAAACGGTTCCTGCAAATGCGAGAAAGATTCCGTTCGTCGCCACCCGATTGGCACGCTGTGTATTTTTTTCTCCAAGCGAACGCGAAAGCAGCGCGTTTACACCCACCCCTGTTCCGACCGCAAATGCGATCATCAATGTCTGAATCGGAAATGCGAGGGATACAGCCGTCAGCGCATCCTCACTGATCTTGGACACAAAAATGCTGTCTACGATATTATAAAGCGCCTGCACAAGCATGGACAGCATCATCGGAAGCGACATATTTAACAGCAGCCGGTTCACCGGCATCACACCCATTTTATTTTCTTTCATCTCCATTGTCTTTCACCCGTTTTCTTATCATATTGTTTCCTGTATCAGAATACCCGTATTACAAAAAGTATCCCGCAAAATATTCCTGCAATATCACAATTTCAAAAGTCCGCTATCGTTTACCATATCATTTCATAAAAAAAAAAGCAACCTTTCGTGAAAAAACAATTGACAAGACTGCCGTTCTTCCGTATAATATGGAAATGTTGATAGCCTTGAGGCTGTGTGTTCGTAGCTCAGTTGGATAGAGCAACGGCCTTCTAAGCCGTGGGTCGGGGGTTCGAATCCCTTCGAGCACGCTCGGATACCGGACAGTGCATGCGCTGTTTTCCTATCCGGTCATTAAGCGGTCAATTTTTTGTGTTCTGTTTCATTTGTACCATTGTATCGATCAGACATACAGTTTGACCACGATCCGCCCTAATCCGGCGGCGCCTGTCAGTCAGGCAAATTGCTATGGTGGGTATGGCGCAGTCGGCTAGCGCGCCAGATTGTGGCTCTGGAGGCCGAGGGTTCGAGTCCCTCTATCCACCCTGTAAGAGTGTAGTCGCTACCATGCCTCACAGCTTACAATTTTGGGCTATCGCCAAGCGGTAAGGCACAGGACTTTGACTCCTGCATTTCACCAGTTCGAATCTGGTTAGCCCAGCTTCGTGACTAGATATGCCGTTTTCGGCTATACTTTGCATATGGGATACTAGCTCAGTTGGTAGAGCACTTGACTTTTAATCAAGTTGTCGGGGGTTCGAATCCCCCGTGTCTCATGAAAAAACTTCTGCGGCAGGCAGAAGTTTTTTGCTTTTCCGCAATCTTCCGGCATAAAGTCTTTTTCTGTTCTGTCGATCTCTTTTTTCCATCAAGCGGTACGATTTACAGATTTTTAGCCTCAGATTTTTCATTTTCTATCTTTCGCTTTGTTTCGCTTTATGCTATCCTATAATTACTCAATTAAATTTTGGATTTTATCGAGTAATTTGACACAACCAATTCCAACTTAAAGGAGTTCATTATGTATCAGATCGATCCTGCAAAAAAGACCGAAATCTTTCAAGATGCATTAAACGAATTGGGAAACATTGGCGCCGGCAATGCCGCAACCGCTTTATCCCAAATGATGAATAACGTAACGATCAGGCTCAGCGTTACGACTGTGCGCCTGATCAGTGCTTCCGAAGCATGCGGATACATCCGCGATTCCAGCCCCGATCAGATGGTCGGCGTCTATTTAGACATTGTCGGGGATATCCGCGGACGCATGTTGTTCCTTCTGCACCGGGAAAGCGTTGACAGTCTGGTTTCAGCCATGATGGGCGGAATGGATGTTTCCATGATCCCGGATGAGATGAAATCCTCCGCCATGCAGGAAGTCGGCAATATCATAACGGCTTCTTATATCAACAGTCTTTCCACGATGACCGGTCTAACGATCGATGAATCTGTTCCCACCGTGATCATCGACACGATCGAACATATTCTTGCCGCTGCCATAGAAAACAACGGCAAAGTCCTGTATGTTCAGTCGCAGCTTCGCGCAGAAGCTGCAAATGTGCGCGGGTTTTTTGTATTCATGCCTGACGCCCCTTCCTTTGCAAAACTGATGAAGGGTCTTGGGATGTAAAAAGACTTCCGCTGCCGCGAAACTCTTTCAAAGAACGCTTCGCGTTCTTATATTGGTTCCTTTCGTAATTCCTTTATATCGCTTCGCGTTCTTTTAATCGCGAAAGTCTATGGATTTTGTCGGCTCACGCAGGGAAGTTTCCCGATATGTATAAAAGCAGCCGCAGCAATGATATCTCAAAGCTGCGGCTGCTTTTATGTTCTGCTGCATCAGCAGCAATTTCTGTAATTAGTTTTTGCTTGCATAGTAGTCATCGAACATGCCGTTCACTGCATCCATCGTCTCCTGACAAATGGAAGGAAGCTCCTTACCCCATGCTCCGGCTGCCTGCTTATAGCCTTTCTCAATGGCTTTCTGCATATCTTTCATCTTTTCTTCGTCATCACCTGCAAGTGCCTGCGCAAACTCAAACAGACGCTCGGAAGTCTTCTTCACGCCATAATAACCGTCCTCAGAAATCGCTTCCTGCGCATCCAGCTTCGTCTGTGCATCCACGGTAAAGTTGCCGCCTGCAAGGAATTTCCAGATGCTGTTATCTCCGGTCGCATAAGAGGTCTGATGACCGAGTGCTTTCTGTACCATATTGATCAGACTGGCGCTGCGCTGCTCCTGATCCGCCTGTAACTTCTTTACGATTGCTGCGCGGTCGCTTTCGGACTTCTTTGCTGTCGCATACTTATCCGTCTTCGCGGTAACGCTTCCTTCTGTCTTACTGTCCTGATATGCTTTCATGCCGCTTCCGGAAATCTCAACAGTTGCGCCCTTCTTATTCTGATCTGTTGCTGCTTTCTCCGCCGCTTTCGTGTTGTTGCTTGTCGTTCCGGTATAATACTGACCGTATTGGCTGTTTACACCTGATACATCCATGCTCATGCTCTCTTCCTCCTTGATTTTTCTTCGTAAATCCGTTTACGAGCTACTCTACAGTTTCTACTTATATTATCGGTGATGCCGACCTGTTTGTTAATAGGATTTCTGTGCTTTTTCATATCTTTTTTCCATATATTCTCAGCAGATGATCTTTGCCTGACTGCCCCCGCTTACGCTCTTTGTCACTATGATCTGCCTGTCGATCCGTTCTTTCAGCAGCGCGACATGAGAAATCATTCCGACGAGACGGTTTCCGTCCGCCAGTCCGTTCAATGCTTTCATTGCCTGATCCAGTGCTTCCTCATCAAGAGACCCGAATCCTTCGTCCACAAACATCGTGTCTAGCCGGATACCGCCTGCAGACGCCTGAATCTCGTCGGAAAGTCCTAACGCAAGCGAAAGCGATGCCTGAAAGGACTCCCCGCCGGAGAGCGTCTTGACACTGCGGCGTGTTCCGTTGTAATGGTCGATCACATTTAATTCCAGTCCGCTCTGACTGACACGATTCTCCGCTTCCCTGCAGCGTTCCAACTCATACTGTCCGCCGCTCATCATCATCAATCTCGTGTTAGCGCGCGCAAGGATGCGTTCAAAATACGTCATCTGAATATAAGTCTCAAGCATGATCTTTTCTTCTCCGTGAAGATTCCCGTTTGCCGTATCGGATAACGATTTCATGCATTTCCAGTTCCTCTCGGTTTTTTCGATTTCCTCCGCCTGCTCCAAAAGCTGCCCTTTCAGGCGTCCATTGGTACTGTTTCTTACATGGATGCTCTCTTTTTCCTTTACCAGTTCCTTCTTTCTGCAAAGAAGCTCCTCCCGTTGTTCTTCCTTTTCCTGAACCGGAACATCCGTGCCCTCCGAAAGCTGTTTCTTCAATTGTCCGATCTGTCCTTCCAGACTGCTGATCTCCTTATCCGACGCAGCAGTCTTCTGACGCGCCTGCTCCACTGCATTTTCGTACCTTTCCTGCCGCTCACGCAGCAATTTAAGACAATCGCCCGCTTTCTCTCCGCTTTCGAAACACAGCCGCTCCGAAAGCTGTCCCAGACTTTTTTCTGCTTCCTGTTTCCGTGCCGTACGGGAAATAACCTCACGCTCAAGTTCCGAGAGCTCCCCCCGCAGGCGTTCCAGCGAAGCCTCTGCCTCAGGTATCTCCTTGTCCAGCACCTGCCTTCTCGCAATGCGCTGTTCCTCCACGGCAATACGCTCCCTGCAGGCGGCAAGCTCCGTCTCCACAGTCGCCTTTTCTGCTTGTGCACGCGCCCGGAATGTGGCGTCCGTCACATCAAAAGCCGCCTCCGGTTCTATCCCACAGTCTGCCTCTGCGGGCGGCATGACTGCAGAGGCAGTTGACGGCAGCAGCTTTACCGCCTGCTTCGTGAGCGCCTCCCGTTTCTGCTGCATTTTTCCATGCGCCAGCCCCGCCCGGCTGCTCACTTTCGCAGCCGCTTCCTGTGCCTGATCCGCCTGTTTTTTTAGTTGATCCAATAGCTTTTTATCCGGCGCGTCCGACTCTATATGCGCCGGATACGGATGCTCCAGCGCACCGCAGACCGGACAGCGCTCTCCGTCCTTCAATGTCTCTGCAAGAATGCCCGCCTGCGCATCCAGATAACGGCGGTTATCGCGGTCATACGCTGCCTTCTTCTCCTCTGCATCGGCGCGCGCCTGACGGTATGCTTCCTGCTGCCTTTCGCATTCCTGTTCCAGATCATGATATTCATCAAGCGCTTCCATCAGTGCATCAAGCGCGGTGCTCCGCATCCGGTATTTCTCCTCATCTAAAGCAAGTCGCTGCCGCTCCTCACCGGCATGTACGAGCGCCTCCCTCTCTCGCTTTTTACTGTCTGTCTCACGTTGCAGGGACGTCATTTCCTCCTGTTTGCGCGTGCGCTGTCGTTCCATCTTGGCAATCGTTCCGGTCAATTCGGTGACCTCTTTTTTTCGTTCGTCAAGCTCTTGATATTCCGGAAGGGAAGCCTTCAGATCCGCGATCCAGTCCTTCAGTGTTCTGCGCTCCGCATCTTGATTGACCACAGAAGTCTGCGTCTGTTTCTCCCCCGGCAAAAGCCACTCATCAAGCGTCCTGACCGCCTCCGGCTGTCTTCCCGCCTCATCAAATACTGCCTGAAGCTGCGCTCTGCGCCGAAGTTCCTGCTCTCGTTTTTCTTCGGCTTCCGCTAAACTTTTACGCGCCTTTACAAATTCCCGTGCTTTTTCCAGTTCCGAAGTGACCTGTTGCAGCGTCTCTTCCTCCTTCTCAATTTCCCTCTGCAGCCGCTCTTCTTCCCTCTGATCCCTCATAAGCAATTCTTCAACCAGCTCCATGACGTCTGAAAAAGGAATTTCGCCGCCTAATGCCTTTTCCCGTTCTTTCTGCGAACGCAGATCGTCTTCGGCACAGCACACAGATCCGATCAGGGTCTTTACGCGAAGCCGTTTGTCCTCCAGCTCCCTTTTGATCCTGCCCGATTCGCTTTTTAACCGCTCCTGAAGCTTCCAAAAAGGTTCCGTCCGGAAAATCTTACGAAAAATATCCTGCCGTTCTCTAGTCGATGCAAACAGCAGCTTCTGAAAATCCCCCTGTGCGATCATCGCAATCTGCGTGAACTGGCTGCGGTCGATTCCGATAATATCGCGGATCGCTTCGTCCACCTCCCGCAACTTCGCGAGCACTCTGCCGTCCGGATACCGTAACTCCGCATCCGCTTTCTCGAGCGTCATGCCGCTGCCGCGCTTCGCCGGACGCATATATTCGGGATTCCTCCTGACCACGTATCGTTTCCCCGCATATTCAAACACAAGTTCTACCATCGTCGGGGTATCCGGCAGGGCGTATTGGGAGCGCATCATGGCAGGTTCCCTGTTCTCTCCGCTCGCTTTCCCGTATAATGCGAACATCATCGCATCAAAGATCGTTGTTTTTCCGGCTCCGGTATCCCCGGTGATCAGATACAGTCCGCTCTTCCCAAGCTCATCCATGTTCAATTCTGTCGTTCCCGCATACGGGCCGAATGCTGACATTGTTAGTTTTATCGGTCTCATAGCAGCCTCCTGTCTGTCAGGTAATCCCTGTTATCCGCCGTCCCATATCTCCAAAATCGTTTTTTCCAACCATCGTGTCTGTTCGTCACTCACCGGCTGGCAATTCTGCCGTTCGTAAAACTCGCCAAATAATTCCAACGGCGTTTTCTGCTTAACATCGCCAGTGCCCTCAAACTGCACGCCGCCTCTCGTCCGTTTATTATCATAATCAAGCTTCATTAAATGGTAATAAATCGTCCGCAGTTTACCGAGCGCGTCAGGAATATCCTCTTCATCGGTCAACGTGATATGCAGATAATCTTCCTGATACGTGGTATGCTCATAGAAGCTCTTTTTTGTCAGCTCTTCATAGGTTCCACGAATCTCCTTCATATCATGCTTTGGCGTAAGCGGCACCAAACGCACGGTTAATGTGCCTTTTTCCTCAAGTGTAACGACCGTGACAGATTTCTGGTCCTTCGCCTCGGAAAAAGAATATTTGAGCGGCGTACCGCAATAGCGTATCCTGTCTTCGTTACAGCGCTGCGGCGCATGCAGGTGCCCTAGCGCCACATAATCGAAGCCGTCAAACACCGACGCATCTACGTTGTCGCTGCCGCCGACCGAAAGCTCCTCCGACTCCGTGCGGGCGGCTCCGGTAACAAACTGATGTGTGACCAGCACATTGCGATCCGTCCGGTCAATCTGCATCCGTTCAATGGTCACGCGAACCGCATCCGTATAATTTTCAATCGTTTCATCGGGAAAACAACTCCGCACATGGGCGGGTTTTACAAAAGGAAGTAAAAAGAAATGCACACTGCCATGCGCATCGGATAACGTGACTGGCTCAGTCGTGCCATGATAAGCCGGCGCAATATGGATCCTGCTTTCTTTCATGAGCCTGCTTCCAAATGAGATCCGCTCGGCGGAGTCATGGTTTCCGCTGATGACCATAACAGTCAGACCTCTTTTGGAAAGACGTACTACAAAATCATCAAACAGTCCGACTGCCTCGACAGGCGGTACCGGTTTATCGTAAATATCTCCCGCAATCAGTACTGCGTCCGGCTTTTCGTCGTCAATGATGTTCATGATCTGTTGTAAAATGCCGCTCTGTTCCTCCAGCATGGAAAATTCATGCACGCGTTTCCCTAAATGAAGGTCTGAAAGGTGGATCATTTTCATCGTGCCGCCCTCCTTTTATCTGACAGTGTTCCATGCTCATTCATCCGGCAGGCAATCATATCGCGTATTCTCCCGATCCCGCCGCCGAAATCACCCTGATCTCAGTTTCATCGTATACTCAATATCTACGCATGTCAATGGGAATTGTCCGTCCGTTCGTCAATATTGCCCAAGTATTTCCTCTTTTAACGTTAAAAAAGCATCCATGCCCGCCTGCGTTTCTGCGAAAAACTCGTTATCAGACACCATTTTATAGGGAACATAGGTTGACATACCATCCGTCTGCACAATTCTGTTTTCATGCGTCCGGTAAGAAAACACCGGCGCGATCACCGTATCCCCGAACAGCTCATAAACAGGCATGCGCTCCCCCAGACCGTCCGCCTGCCCTTCCACAAATACCAGATAGGATTCCCCAATCTCCATGATGTTGACAAATCCGCGGTCCATCGAAAATCCATACAAATTAGGGTATAGATTCCATCTGGTTTCCGTCAGGTAAACTTCGTCCCCCTCCTTTAACCCCTCACCCTGAAATACGGTCTCTACCTTTACTTTCTGCCTGCCCGTTCTGGCAAGATGCTCCATTTCCCCCACAGCGCAAACCTTCATCACGATCGGCGCCCCAGGAAGCATCTGCCTTAATTCCTCACAGCAGGATAACGCAAAATTTTCCGGAATCTCCGCCACATATACGCTATCCAGATACGAAGTATCCCGCGTTATATCCGTATAAGTTCTTTTTTCAAAGATTCCGTAACAGGCGGCAAGCAGATATACCACCATCGTAACGATCAGTGCGCCCCGCAGTTTCACTGCTTCTCCTCCTCCCCGATCAGGCATCCGTCCGACATCCGATAAACATGATCAGCCAGCATATCCATATCTTCTTTGCTATGGCTGGCCAGCAAAATCAACGCGCCCCGCTCCCTTTCCTGACCGATGATCGTTCTGATTTCCTGCACTCCTGCCTCATCCAGCCCATTCGTCGGTTCGTCCAACATGATGACCTCAGGATGTTCCATAATAGCCTGCGCGACCGCCAGCCGCTGCTTCATTCCCATCGAATATTTTCCGTAAACTCTTTTATCATACGGATCAAGCCCTACCCGGCAAAGCGCCTCACATATTTCCTCTTCCCCAACAATTTTTTTTAGTCCTCCAAGGTAGGACAAGTTCTTCAATCCGGTCATATTCGGGTATAACCCGGCATGCTCTAACACAATTCCCAGACTCGGCAGTACGGAAAAATCTTTATGCAGTTCCTTTTCTTTCCAAAGAATCCTACCGGAATCAATTCGCATAAGACCGGACAGTGCCCGAAACAGCATCGTTTTCCCTGAACCGTTCCTGCCGCAAAAACCATAGACGGCGCCTCTCTGCATGTTCAAATCAATATTCTGAAGGATGATTTTTCCTTTGATGCTTTTTGTCACACCTTCCGCAATCAGACTCATCTTCAGTCTTCCTCCGTTTCCCTGTTTTCAGATAACAAATCATATCTGCCTGCCACAGCCGCTCCCGCCAGAACGATCACGATATCCAATATGATAAGCAACATGATCGTTGCAAGCGGACTCAAATCATATCTGCTGTGAGCAAGCGCTTCTCCAAACGGCGCCCCCTGATGCCAGCTTAACACCGTATGCGCAACAGGATTGATCTCTATAAATAGTTTTATAAACTCTGCCGACATTCCGTTCCTTTCAAATATGCGGACAAACGCCAGCGTCGCCGTACAGACTGCCTGCGCGGTCATCATCGCCATAAAGGAACGACTGCTGCCAAGCCGGATTGCAAACAGATTGGTCATCAGCACCCACCCGAAGATCCATGCTGTATATATGAGTGCATGAAAGCCAAGTAAAAGTACACCGCTCTTAGAAAAAAGAATCCGATACCGCGGCATCGCCGCAAGAACAGTCGATGTGACAAATATCAGTTCAAAAAAGCATACATTCGCAAACAAAGACGCCAGTGACTTCAAATACCATTGCAAACGATTCGGATACCTGCTGAACACATAAACGCTTGCAGTACAGAAGTGACGGTACAGCTGACTGCCAAGCATCATCACGACCAGCATGTTCGGAACCATACGCAGCATAAATCTGACAAGATCCGGCAGCGTACAGCCCATTGCAAAAGCTCCGCGCGCCCCGCTTAACTGCAATACGAGCTCAGCCAGCGCAATCTCCTTCTCATAGGGTCTGACAAACGCAAGCGACACAAGACCTCCCGATATGACTCCGAACAAAATCATCATTCTTTTTGTTTGCCACCGGTCTACCATGTTTCCTTTTTTCCCCCCGCAAAACTTAGAACGGCAGTCAGTACAACCACAATCCCGATCCCCGTGACAAGATACCAAATGTTTTTCGGCTCATCCTGAAATAAAAGCAGATAGTCATACCAGTTACAGGTCACACTTCCCTTGCGCATGACCTGAAGATAGCTCGTTGCATTGAGCAGCAGATAATCCGGCAGAAACAAGAACATCCGGAATCTGACCGGCACCGCCTGCGAGACCGCCACGGGAAGCATCCCCAAAATACCCGAAACGGCTCCAAAAAACAAGACCATCACAGCCACATAAAACAACGGTGATTCCAGATAGAGAGCACTTCCCAAATAGCGATGGACCTTCAACGCATATTCCGGTTCGTACATACCCAGATGTGAAAAATCATTTTGGGCTTCCATGGGAAATGAAACCAGATATAAAATGATCTCGAGCAGAAACGGTACGGTAAAAACAAGCGCCGTAGCAAAAAACGCCGACCACAACCTGCTTCGCATATAATTCTTTTTTCCAAGGCGCGCGACCAGATACACCTCCGTCCTGGTCTGCTGTTCCTTCACATAAGAGAATCCTGCCGGCAGCGTCACCAAAATCGGATAGAGCATAATAAACAACGTCGTAACATCCGCATTATAGTTGACTCTGTTGTAAGATAATGTCATCAGTTTCATCGGATAATACATTTGGGTAATGTCCATCCCCCGAAAGGCAATCACATTGCCCAAATAATTACCGATGATAAACCATATCAGCAGCAGGAACGTCACAGCTGCCTCTCTCTGCTTTAATAAACATTGTGTCTGATACAGGATCAGTTTCCGCAACACAGATTCTCCTTTGTCAACATTCTTTTGTCAGAACCTATCGCCCGTCATATGAGACAATTGCATAAGCATCATGCGCCGTATTTCCCCTAAACTGAAATCCCACAAAATTAGTAGATAAATAACCTTCTTTTATTTTAAGTGCTGTATAGGAACTCGCACTCTCGTCCAAAACATAGGTGTCTGTAATTTCTAATCCATATCCGTTTGTCGCCCTGACCTGAATCTTGGTATAATTGTCAGTCCCTGATTCCGGATGCACAGCATGATTTTTGGCATATACTGTTGAATAATTCCCCGTTCTTGAGTCCGTATTTTCAAAATCTCCCGTCCATACCTGATTAGGATAGAGATAAATCTGCACTTCACCCGAAGCTGCAAGGCCGATGATACTGTTTGCTGCCAAAATCATTCCCACCAAAATATTGATCAGCATCTTTGTTCTTTTTTGATTACATTTCATATTTATATTCCCCCTTCTTCGCTCTATTGTCAAGTGTCAATTTATTTCACATTCAATTTCATATTTGAAATATATTTGAGTCAATCATTCTTTGTTTGAATGCGATATTATTTTTATTGAACTAGTTCATTTTTATTTTAGTACATTTATCGCAAATACACAAGGGACAGAGTTGTCAAATAACCTTAAGTACGTTATTTGACAACTCTGTCCCTTGTGTATTCTCCCTCATCCCGCTATATTGAAATCAGATTTCATCATTCGCAAAACATTCCATAAGGAGAAAGCCAACATGAAAAATGCATTCAGTAAACTTATCAGACTCTCTTCTCTTATTCTTTTTACCAGCCTGTTGTTGACCTCATGGAAATCATCAACGCTTCCGGGCGGCGAGAAACCCGGTCACGGCATTTCTGCGTGCAGTCCGCTGAATGACAGACCATCCACGGAAATTAAAAAGCAATAATTCACTTTTTGCTTACTTCCTTTTGTTTCTTTGTATAAAATTCCTCGCTAAAAATCTCCTTGCACAATTCCGCAAGCCGGATACATTTCTCTAATTCTTCGTAAAGAAACTTCTTATCTTCTTCACCACCGCTTTCTTTGATGCGTTCCGAGTGGTTCCACAGCTTGTTATAGATACTCTCATGAAGCATGGTCATTCTCCGTAAAACCAGATCTTCCTTTATGATTTTATCGCTTATTTCGTCTGAACGATCATACTTTCCCGCATTCCCATAATAACTTGCCACTGAATCCATCATCAATTCGTAGATGCTGATGTCCGTCCCGATCCCGTTTTCCGATACCAGTCTTTTACATATCGCATGCGCCGATTCCATCAGATCCGCTTTCTCTTCCCCCTCCGCCTTATCCGCGATATTATAGAAATAAATCAGTTCCCCGTCGGACAAATATTCCTCCTTTGCCTGCCTGATTTTTTCTAACGGCACTGTTTTCTCCAGAATCTCTTTCAGACTGATCAGGCATTCCTGCTTCGTGATCCTTTCCGTATGCCATAAGTATAAGCTATTCAAAAATGCAATTTCCTGCCTGTTCATTGTCGGTTCCATCGGAATGACCGCCTTTAACTGCGGCAGCATTCCGCCCATCGTCTTCATGTCCCGGTTATTCAACGCTTTGCTGACTGGTACAGGATCAAAACTTCATATTTATCCGTGACAATTCTATATCTTTGGTACTCCGGCGATACCCTCATCCGTTCCAACAGTTTTACCGTAACCTCTCTCTGGGTTTTCGCCGTACCGTTCTCCAATCGCCCTAAGGTTTTTTCATGACAGATTCCCTCGCACAATCCCTTTTTTGTCATCCCCAGCATCTTCCGACGTCTACGCACTACTTCCCCTATAAAGCGGTTCTTCGTCTGACGATACAGATAAACACAATTCTCCATTTTTTCCGAAACGCCTGCACTTTGATATAATCCGACCAGCTCTTTTCTCCATAACCTGACCTTAGACAACGTGACGCCCCCGATACATACGCTGTTCTCTCCGTCTTCCCCCTTTCGCTGTTCTTCCCACACATGCTCCATGATCTCCAGCAGTTCACATAAATAGAACATACGCTTCGTGGAACGAAGCAACTCTACAGCGGTAGAACACAGTTGAAGGATTCTTCCACAATGCCTTTTGGGCTCAACTTCTTTCATCAGTTCCAAGCAAAGAGCATATACTGCCTTGGGATAGATTTTGACTAAGCAATACGAATCCATTCCCGCCTCTTCTATTGCCGACAGCAGGATCTCATATGCCGCCATTTGATATGTCTCGTCCGCACACACTGATAGCTGCCCCACGCTTCCCCCGCAGCCGATATACTCGAGCAGCAGATTCCATTCCTGTTCCGAAAGAAGGCTTTCCTTCCACTGTTTCACCTCTCTTCCCGGCAGCGTACAGTCAATCGCCCTGCCATAAATTCTCCGCAGTTCTTCATACTCTACGCCCTGATCCTGTATCACTTGCGCCCGCATCGTCAAATAAAATTGACGTTCGATCTTATCTTTTTTCTCACCCTGTCGTTCGTAGCAGGCGATCATTTTTTTCCGCTTCCAAAATATCTTTATTCTCTATCGCGTTCAACAGTTTCTGCCTTCTCTGCCATGCCCGGTATTCGTCCGCCAATAAAAAGTCTTCATATCCGTCATTGGTCAGCCCAAGACGTGCCAACAAGCGGTCCCGCAGCATTTTCCCCGGCAGGCGTTCTCCTTCCTCAATTCTGGTTAACATACTTTCAGAACAGAGCCCCCGTGCAAGCCGCTCCAGCGTAATGTGCCTTCCCCGCCGCATCACCGACAGAAACGTATGAAATTGCATTTTCCCGCTATATTCATCCGTATGATTCTCCATCAGAGCCCCTCACCGTAATCCAATATCGCTTGACGCTGCTGCTGTCAACCTCCACGTTCTTTTGAATCGCCGCCATTTCCTTTCTGTTTGTGATATTAGTTCGTTTCTTTTCAAACGAATACGGATATGCATAAAATAAGTATAATTTCTCCGCGTACAAAAAACATGACGTTTCCGGAAAATTTGCGAAGACGGAAACATGCATCCGCGTGCTCTATCCGCTCCCGCCTAAAACAATTCATCCAATAATATATAATAACGCAGCTTCTCCGGATCCGGCTCTATGCCAAGTTCCCGGAACAAAAGCGATTCGTCATAACCGGCGGACGGCTTCGCGGTATAGCCATATGCCCCGCTATAATTATGCGATAAGCTCCGATAGCAAAGCGCAATATCGCACCATTTATCAGCGACGCCGGTTCTTCCAAGGTCGATAAATCCGCTCACCCGATCCCCCATACCGAACACATTCGGAAGACAGTAATCCCCGTGGGACAACACCGGTTCCTCCTCCGGCACATGGTCATACAGCCATCCAAGCAGTTCCTCCGGATCCCGAAACCCGCCTTCCCCGAACGTGTCCGGCTCCACATTGTCAAGATCGACCAGGCCGTTTTGGATGTTATACTCAGCCTGCTTCAGTTTATGAATCAGCCGCTGATCGGAAGGACAATCCGTGATATCGACACTCCACAGCTTTTTTAGGCCTTCCGCAAGGAGCCTGCACAAGACTGCGGGATCCTGCATATATTCCGTATCACATGCCATGTGTCCTTCACATTTACTCATCAGCAGAAACGTTTTTCCATCCGCTTTCTCATACGCATACACCTCGGGCACAGGGAGCTTCCCGCGCAGATACTGCATCATGCGGTGCTCATTTTCAGCCTCGGCGCTGCATTCCTGCACCTTCAAAATCTTATCCCCATAAAAGAAAACAGTCGCATTGGACATGCCGATGTCGTCTGTTTTCACTTTTTCCTCCACGATCAGCCTTTGTATTGATTCCGGTATGAACATGCTTTTTCCTCCCGATCGTTTTCCAGCAGATATCATTTTTTCTGCCTCTCTTCCAGACCAATACCATGTACCGGTCATTTTACCGGTTCATGAAAAGGCGGCGTTATCAGGCACACCGGAGTTCTAACAGCTTGCAGATATCGTCGAACTGCGTCTTTCCAGTCACACGATAATGGATCCATCCCCCGCCGCCGCAAGGATATCGATTGTCGATATACTCCTGTGTTTCCTGCCCCACCTGCTGATATACTGCTTCAAATTGTTCATTCGATAGTCTCATCATCACGGTAAACGCATTGTTTTCCGCAAAAACATTGCACATGAGTTTCCCTTTCTTCTTGTGGGAAATCCCCCATCCGTAGTGATTCCCATATGGAAAAACAATTTTTTGCTCCGTGTGAAAAGTATCGGTCAGCCAGTCGTTCAATAATGTAAATAATTCCGCTGCTTCCCCGCAGTACGCCGTCATATCCGATCTGTCAGGAACCGTCTGCTTGTCCAACATTCGTTCGTACATCGTTAACCTCCTTCGCTTCTTTCATCTTATGCTCTATTGTACCAAATATTTACAAAGCCTGCCATATAAATACCCGAATTTATGATCATGCTCTCAGCCGCGGAATGCTTTCAAAAAAAGAAAATCTATGGAATCCCATCCGTTTTATATAACTTGATGCTTCGCAAAATGTATAAAAAAGAGCCTGCTCCACAAGGTTTTATGCCTTATGAAGCAGGAAAAAGGGATGCTTTGATTGAGCGAAAACATTACCGGATATCTTCCGGCCGCCGCACTCCGCCTCATCACAGACGTTTCACCGGTATCCAGATCGCGCTTTCATAGTCCGCCCCGTTGGTATCGCCGTCAGAATACCATTCGACCGTCACGTGAAACGCGATCTCATACTCCGTATTCCCCGGAAGCCATTCGCTGAAAATTCTGGTATTGACCGTCTGAAGTGCATCCGGCATCGTGCCTTTGCATTTGAATTTCGCCCACTCGCCTGCGGGGATCTCAAAAACCTTCATCCCGTCCGGAACCTCCCCGCCCTGATAAGCTCCCGCAATATAATAACGGAAATGTTCCATATCCACGTCGTCCTCCACACAGACGCCAAACTCACCCACGATGCATTCCGCGATCGTCTGCCGGAGCGCTTCCTCTCCCGGTTCACACTCTGCATTCCCCATGCCATACCGTTCGTTAAATTCCTGCCAGAATTTCGGGATCTCCTGATAAGATGATTCAAAAGAAAATGTCCTTTCGAATCCGATCATTTTCATAACCTCTCTTTTTTCAATTGTATATTCCATTTTACTGCCTCCTTTTACTGAAATCTCTACGATCAGGGGGAGAAAGACTTTGATCCTGTGGGGCTGCGCCCGAAGCTGCATCGGAGACAGACCGTGAAAGCGCGTGAATGCCTTGGTAAAGCTTTCCTGCGAATCGTACCCATATCGATAAGCAAGGTCAATGATCTTCACTTTTCCGCCTTTTTTACCGTTTCCGCTTTGACAGCGTGCCTCATCGCCGGTATAGTCAGCCCTGATCACATCCAGTCCCGCCAGATACAGTCTGCGGTTCCTCAGGTACTCCCCGACCGAATAGCCCGTCACGATCTTAAAGCATTTTTGAAAATAAAAAGGGGAAAGATACACCGCATCCGCCACTTCCTGAACACCGATGTCCGTGAGCAGATGCTCTTCCATGTAATCGATTGCCTTCCTAAAGCTTGTCAGCCAGTCCATTCTTCCACTCCTGCTGTCATCCTGTTCAAAATCAGGATGTTTGTTCCGTCCATGATTTTTCGCGCGGTATCATGTCTGAAAGTATCTTATCATAATAGATTCGCAAAGTCCTGTCTTTTTGTGCTCTGGCTTGTCAGGTTTATCAGCTTGTCTCTACAAGCGCTTTCGCCTGAACAGAATTCTCCCAATTATAAGCTTGTTGCTCCATTTCATAATAACTGGATTCTGTTAATATCATATTTTCAGATTCCTTTTCCATCACCGTATCAAAAACCTTAAGCCCGCCGTGCGGATGATGAATATTGATCTTTTCTCCGCCATCTGCCTTTTCCAAATCACGATCACAAATAGCAGCCACTTGATCCGGCGTAAAGTGACCAATCTTTTCTAAGCAAAATTCCAAAAAATCATCATAATTGTAAGTTATTACCCGTCTTTCTCTTTACTAACAGTTTCGTAAGTTCTCCA
>Ga0137307_100198_pt1 | contig 91984 bp, 69 predicted proteins | sample NAcewD2O_March_2_FD_97180 | JGI IMG/M metagenome (GOLD analysis project Ga0137307, IMG submission 97180) | Mouse cecal microbial communities from Vienna, Austria - N-Acetylglucosamine amended D2O_March | ecosystem: Host-associated > Mammals > Digestive system > Large intestine > Cecum | place...
CATTTTTTTTCGCGTCCGTCATAGAAAGTCAGTCTCGAAACTGAAGCATCTCCTTTGCCGGAAAAAAGAGAAGACAATATTTGGTAGAATAATATTTTTTCCCTACTTTTATCATCGAAAATAAATGGTACATTTTATTCTTACTATTAAGAAAATAAGAAATATCACATGAAGAAACTGATTTTCAGCATGGCCGTTTTGGCCACTATATTTGCCGCATGTGGCGGAAAGACAAATGCTCCCGTTACGGTAGTTGGTTCTTGGATAATGCCCATCGAAGGACAACCTGGCGAGATGCAGGGCATCAAACTGGAAGAGAATGGGGAAGCCTCTTCCATCAATATGCATACATTGATATATAAGGAATGGGAACAACAAGGCGACTACCTCTATCTGACCGTGAAAAGCATCGGTAATGGAATTGAGATAGAAGGTGTGGACACTTTGAAGATCGACAAACTCACAGCCGATTCTTTAGTGTTGATTTCCAATTATGGATATACGCTGGAATACGTGAAACAGAAATAGTTACATTTTCAAATAGAACTCTTTCGTCAGTGCAATGTATTCAGAAGTGTATTGGTGATGTTCTACCTCAATATGCAAGATATCTTCCGCACATCCGTTGTCCTGAAAACCAAATGAAAGGAGCACTCTCCTGCACGGTTTCCCCGGTTTGGTGAAGACGCGTAGGAGGCGGGAAGGAAACAGCCCGTACTTCCAAGCTGTGGCTACAACCGACTGCTCTACTTCGGCAGGTATGATGACACACACCCTACCCTGCCTGTCGAGTAACCGGGCTGAATGCTGAAAAAGCAGTTCATAATTCAGTTCGCAAGTATGGCGTGCCATATTGCGCTGTTTGTCAGGACAATGCAGTGCGTCAATAAAATACGGAGGGTTAGAAACAATCAAATTATATTTATCTTCTGTCTCAAAGGAACGAAAATTCTTGCAAACAACATCTATTCTGTCCGCCCACGAAGAGTGTGCGACGTTTATTCGGGCTTGTTCCGCCGCCTCTTCGTCTATCTCTATTGCCGTAATCCTTGCTAAGGGGGTACGTTGCGCCAACATCAAGGCTATCAATCCCGTACCTGTTCCTACGTCAAGTATCTGGAAGGTATTTTCCACATCTGCCCAAGCACCCAGAAGAACTCCGTCTGTACCCACTTTCATGGCACATTTGTCGTGCCATACAGTAAATTGTTTAAACTGAAAAAAAAGATTCGACATATTTCGCATACATTAATTGGACACAAAAATACTAAAATTGAAGGATATTGAACAAATTTGGCACTGTTTTTGTCTTTTTATATGAGAGGTGCTTTATAATTAATGAAGAATAGATTACCTTTGCAGGTGCTTTATAAGCCCTGTCAGTATGACATAAACTTAAAAAGAAAGAAATGAAGAAAAGACTTTACCTAGGAGATACGGAAGAGAAAGGAGGAAACGCTTTCTCAGTGATTGCTGATTTTGAGGGGAATGAAGAACAGCTGATGGATGTAGATGTTGACGAGATTCTTCCGATATTGCCTCTACGGAATATGGTTTTGTTCCCAGGAGTGTTTATGCCGGTGTCTGTTGGAAGAAAGAGTTCCATGAAACTGGTACGTGAAGCAGAAAAGAAAAGTACATATATCGGTATCGTCTGCCAGAAACAGGCAGAGACGGAAAAACCTGTCATGGAAGACCTGCATACCATCGGTACGGTAGGTAAGATTATCCGCATATTGGAGATGCCGGATCAGACCACTACCATCATTCTGCAAGGAATCAAACGCATGGAACTGAAAGAGATAGTAGACACGGTCCCCTATCTGAAAGGTCGGATAAAGACGTTGGAGGAAAGCCTTCCCAAGAAAGGAGACAAGGAATTCCATGCCTTGGTAGAAGCGTGCAAAGACTTGACCGTCAGATATATCAAGTCGTCTGAGATGTTCCCGCAAGAGTCTGCCTTTGCCATCAGGAACATTACCAATCCGATGTTTTTGATAGACTTCATCTGCACCAACCTCCCATTGAAGAAGGACGAGAAGATCGAACTACTGCGCATCGACTCGCTGCAAGCCCGCACATATCGTCTGCTGGAGATACTGAACCGCGAAGTGCAGCTTGCCGAAATAAAGGAATCCATACAAATGCGTGCACGTGAAGACATCGACCAACAGCAACGTGAATACTTCTTGCAACAGCAGATTAAGACCATCCAGGATGAACTGGGAGGTAGCGGACAGGAGCAGGAAATAGAAGAAATGCGCAATAAAGCTTCAAGAATCAAATGGAGCGAAGAAGTCAGAGCAACTTTCCTTAAAGAACTGGACAAGTTGGAGCGCACCCATCCGCAGTCTCCCGACTATAGCGTGCAACTCAATTACTTGCAGACAATGCTGAGCCTGCCTTGGGGAATATATACCACCGATAATTTAAGCCTGACCAATGCAGAAAAGACGCTGAATAAAGACCATTACGGTCTGGAAAAAGTAAAAGAGCGCATTCTGGAGCATCTGGCAGTATTGAAACTAAAAGGTGACATGAAGTCGCCCATCATCTGCCTGTATGGTCCTCCGGGAGTTGGTAAGACTTCTTTAGGACGTTCCATCGCAGCCGCGTTGAAGCGGAAATACATCCGTATGTCATTAGGCGGTGTACATGACGAAGCAGAAATCCGCGGACATCGCAAGACGTACATCGGAGCAATGCCCGGACGTATCATCAAGAGTCTGATAAAGGCCGGTTCTTCCAATCCGGTGTTTATTTTGGACGAAATAGACAAAGTAAGTTCCGACCGACAGGGAGACCCCTCTTCTGCATTGCTCGAAGTGCTTGATCCGGAGCAGAATACAACGTTCCATGACAATTACCTCGACGTGGACTATGATTTGTCGAAAGTGATGTTTATCGCCACTGCCAATAATCTGAATACCATTCCCGGTCCATTGCTTGACCGTATGGAGTTGATCGAAGTAAGCGGTTATATCACCGAAGAGAAAATAGAGATTGCCCGACGCCATCTTCTTCCCAAAGAGCTGGAAGCCAATGGACTGCGAAAGAGCGACATCAAGATGTCGAAAAGTACGTTGGAAACAATAATCGAATCCTATACTCGCGAGAGTGGCGTGCGTGAACTGGAAAAGAAAATAAGCAAGATACTTCGTAAATCGGCACGGCAGTATGCCACGGATGGTTACTTTTCCAAGCAGGAAATAAAGCCGTCGGACTTACATGAGTTTCTTGGGGCGGCGGAATATACACGCGACAAGTATCAGGGCAATGAATACGCTGGCGTAGTGACCGGCCTTGCGTGGACTGCCGTAGGTGGAGAGATATTGTTTGTTGAAACAAGTCTCAGCCGCGGAAAAGGCGGACGCCTGACTCTGACGGGAAATCTGGGTGATGTGATGAAAGAGTCTGCCATGCTGGCTTTGGAATACATCAAAGCTCATGCCTCTTTGCTAAATCTGGATGAAGATATTTTTGAAAATTGGAACATTCATGTGCATGTCCCCGAAGGGGCTATTCCCAAAGATGGCCCGTCGGCAGGTATTACTATGGCCACTGCTCTCGCCTCTGCCCTCACCCAGCGCAAAGTGAAAGCGAACCTGGCAATGACGGGAGAGATCACGTTACGCGGCAAGGTGCTTCCTGTAGGCGGAATCAAGGAGAAAATCCTGGCAGCCAAACGGGCGGGCATCAAAGACATCATTCTGAGCGAAGAGAACCGCAAAGACATTAATGAGATACAGGAAATCTATCTCAAAGGATTGACGTTCCATTATGTGAAAGATGTGAAGGAAGTGTTTGCCCTTGCGCTTACAAACGAGAAAGTGGCCGATGCTATTGATTTATCCGTAAAGGTAGAAAAGACAGAAAAGAAAGCAGAATGACATTCGACTTACAATATACAGACAGTAAAAGCAATGCACGTGCAGGGCTGATTACCACCGACCACGGGCAGATAGAAACACCTATCTTTATGCCTGTGGGCACTGTAGGAACAGTGAAAGGTGTACACGTGACTGAGTTAAAAGAGGACATCAAAGCGCAGATCATATTAGGTAATACTTACCACCTCTATCTGCGTCCGGGATTGGATGTACTGGAAAAGGCGGGCGGATTGCATAAATTCAATGGCTTTGACCGTCCGATGCTGACCGACAGTGGAGGTTTTCAGGTATTTTCCCTATCAGGCATCCGTAAGTTGCGTGAAGAGGGAGCGGAATTCCGTTCGCATATTGACGGCAGTAAGCATATATTCACTCCGGAAAAGGTGATGGACATTGAACGCACCATCGGGGCGGATATCATGATGGCATTTGACGAGTGTCCTCCTGGCGACTCGGACTATGCTTATGCCAAAAAGTCATTGGGATTGACCCATCGGTGGTTGGACCGCTGCATCCAGCGTTTCAACGAGACGGAACCTAAATACGGGTATCGTCAGTCTCTTTTCCCCATCGTTCAGGGATGCATCTATCCGGATCTGCGCAAGCAATCGGCAGAGTTCATCGCCTCAAAAGAAGCGGATGGCAATGCAATCGGTGGTCTGGCAGTAGGCGAACCGGTAGATAAAATGTATGAGATGATTGAACTGGTGAACGAAATCCTGCCTAAAGACAAGCCGCGCTATCTGATGGGCGTAGGTACTCCGGTCAACATTTTGGAAGGCATAGAACGCGGCGTAGACATGTTCGACTGCGTGATGCCTACCCGTAACGGACGAAACGGAATGTTGTTTACGAAAGACGGCATCATCAACATGCGCAATAAGAAGTGGGAAACAGATTTCTCTCCTATTGAAGCGGACGGCGCTTCTTACGTAGACACTTTGTATAGCAAGGCATATCTCCGTCATCTGTTCCATGCACAGGAATTGTTGGCCATGCAAATAGCTTCCATTCATAATCTGGCATTTTATCTGTGGCTGGTAGGTGAAGCCCGCAAGCATATCATTGCAGGCGATTTCTCTACATGGAAACCAATGATGGTGAAACGTGTATCAACAAGGTTATGAAAAAGCTGAACTGGAAAATAAAAGGTGTGAAGTTGCCGGATAACTGGAAGTGGCTGAAGCGGCTGGATTTCTATATCATAAAGAAGTTCTTGGGTACGTATGTGTTTGCCATCGCATTGATCATTTCTATTGCCGTGGTGTTCGACTTCAATGAAAAGATGGATAGGTTCATGTCGCACGAAGCGCCTTGGAACGCTATCATCTTCGACTATTACCTGAACTTTATCCCCTACTTTGCCAATCTGTTCAGTCCGTTGTTTGTATTTATAGCTGTTATATTCTTTACCTCAAAACTGGCAGAGAATTCTGAAATCATAGCCATGTTCTCTACCGGAATGAGCTTCAAACGAATGCTTCGTCCCTATATGGTATCGGCGGCAATCATTGCCGTACTGACCTTCTTTCTGGGTTCATATGTGATACCTAAAGGCAGTGTGACGCGTATCGACTTTGAAGATAAGTATTATAAGTCGCGTAAGAAAAATACAGCCCGGAACATTCAATTGGAAGTAGATTCGGGCGTAATCGCCTACATTGAACGTTTCGAAGATTTCACCAAAACAGGATATCGTTTTTCCTTGGATAAATTCAAGGACAAGCAATTGGTCTCTCATCTTACTGCCCGTTCTATTACGTATGATACAGCTTCCGTCCATAAATGGATCATCAAGGACTACATGATACGCGAAATGGACGGCATGAAAGAGAGTATCACCAAAGGAGACCGCATTGACAGCACACTCTTCATGGAACCGGCAGACTTCCTCATTACCAAGAATCAGCAGGAGATGATGACCAACCCGCAGCTGAGTGAATATATCACCCGACAGCGGCAGCGAGGGTTTGCCAATATCAAAGAGTTTGAGATAGAGTATCATAAACGCATAGCCATGTCGTTTGCATCGTTTATCTTAACACTGATAGGTGTCTCTCTTTCTTCTAAAAAGACTAAAGGGGGAATGGGACTGCACTTGGGTATAGGGTTAGGATTAAGTTTTTCATACATATTGTTCCAGACCATTGCGTCTACCTTTGCAGTGAATGGCAATGTCCCTCCCGTGATTGCCGTGTGGATACCCAACCTGCTTTATGCGTTCATCGCATTCTATCTGTATCGGAAGGCACCGAAATAAGGTAAATTGTAATTCGCAGAAATAAGAAACCCCTCCCGCTCTTGTATTGTCTGAACAAGTGCAGGAGGGGACTTTTTGTTGTATTCATTTCCTCTTTGATCACCATTCTCCCATAACCTTCAACAACAATGAGTTGCTATTATGTTTTGGGAGAACAAACCCACTTCCATCTTACTGTTCTTTTAGGTTTCTCAAGCTACGTGTGCGATAAAAACTCAATTCAAGTAAGCAGGAAGCTCTGCGACAGAGATGTTTTTGGCTATAATCACACCATTATCATCCAGTAAATAGTTAGTAAATCCCCGGCCTAAACGGTACTTCTTGAAGATGCCGGACGATTCGCCCTTGGTTTCCACGAAACAGGTGGACGTAACTATTTGGTCCTTACGAATGGTCTCCTCGAAGATGGACTGATGTTCATCGAATGAGACGGAAACCATTTCCACATTATGACTCAGGGCTGTTGAACGAAGTGCATTGCTAAAACTTGCGTTCCGCATCCGGGACTGCGCATCGTAACTTGCCCAAAAACTGAGTAGCACATACTTTCCCCGCATTTGGGAAAGGCTTTGCGCCGGTTGCTCAGCTGACATAGTTTCAATATTGAAATCGGGGGCTATGTCACCCACACTCAAACCTCCGGTCGGTTTGTCTTTTTCTACGAAAGAAATCAAGGAACTAATTAGTAATACAACAAAAATCCATTTTACACACTTCATGTAATGCGGTTTTGGTTAATACTGGTTGATTTACAAATGTTTGTTTGGAAAGCAATTCAGCCTCTTATGAAACAAATGTAGACTCAACGTTTACTAAGATTGTAGAACCATCTGTCCTAAATCGGCGTCAAAGGTACAACATTATTAATGATTATCAAGCAAAACAGACTAAAATTTTATGTTATATAACATGTTTTTCATTTGCAATACGTTCTTAAACAGTAATCAACCGAAGAATATCGGTACTGTGTTTATAGCCGATAGATACATGATAAATGCATATTTTCGCGCTGTTTCAACAGGATTAGCGGGAATTTTATTTACTTTTGCAGTTATTATTCTTTTATTTTTAAATAGATGTTCTATGCAACCATTAGATACTGAACTTATTCTTATCCGTATCACAGGCGAAGACCGTCCGGGATTGACTGCGTCTGTCACGGAAATTCTGGCGAAATACGATGCAACCATATTAGATATCGGACAGGCTGATATCCATAACACTTTGTCGCTGGGCATTTTGTGTAAAACCGAAGAGCAATATTCCGGCTTTATCATGAAGGAGTTGCTTTTCAAGGCGTCCTCTTTGGGAGTTACCATTCGCTTCTACCCTGTTTCCGTAAAAGAGTATGAGGACTGGGTAGGCATGCAAGGGAAAAACCGCTATATCCTTACTTTACTGGGGCGTAAGTTGTCTGCCCTCCAGATATCTACCGCAACCCGCATCCTGTCCGAGCAAGGAATGAATATTGATGCCATCAAGCGCCTGACTGGACGTATCCCGTTGGATGAGTGTGACTCGCGCACGCGTGCCTGCATCGAATTCTCCGTACGAGGTACCCCGAAGGATCGTATCGCCATGCAAGAGCAGTTGATGAAGATGGCCGGTGAACTGGAAATGGATTTTTCTTTCCAGCTTGACAATATGTACCGCCGCATGCGCCGCCTGATATGTTTCGATATGGATTCCACTCTGATTGAAACGGAAGTGATTGATGAATTGGCTATGCGTGCCGGTGTGGGCGATCAGGTGAAAGCCATTACCGAGCGTGCCATGCGCGGTGAAATAGATTTCACAGAAAGTTTCCGCGAACGTGTAGCCTTGCTGAAAGGACTGGATGAGTCTGTGATGCAGGAGATAGCCGAGAACTTGCCAATCACAGAAGGCGTAGACCGTCTGATGTTTGTATTGAAGAAATATGGCTATAAGATTGCGATTCTTTCTGGAGGATTTACCTATTTCGGACAGTACTTGCAAAAGAAATATGGCATTGACTACGTATATGCCAATGAACTGGAGATCGTAGACGGCAAACTGACCGGCCGGTATCTGGGTGATGTGGTAGACGGCAAACGGAAAGCCGAATTGTTGCGCCTGATCGCTCAGGTGGAGAAGGTGGATATCGCTCAGACTATTGCTGTGGGAGATGGCGCCAACGACCTTCCGATGCTGGGTATCGCCGGATTAGGAATCGCCTTCCATGCCAAACCTAAAGTAGTGGCCAATGCCAAGCAGTCCATCAATACCATCGGTTTGGATGGCGTACTTTATTTCTTGGGATTCAAAGATTCATATATCGATTTACCCAAATAATTCAATATATCACATTGCACAAGTTTCACAGGCTCAACTTTCACAGGTTCAACTTTCGTCATTTACAAGTAGACGAGGAACAAGTAGACAAGAAAAAATGAAAGTTCTCTTATAGTAATGAAGTTCTCTTATAATAAGGAATATTTCCCTCGTCTCCCCGTTAACTGAAACCTTGTTTACTAATAAGTTGAGCTCTTGCGAAACTTATATCACATTATTTTGTATCTTTGTCCAAAATAAAAGAACAACATGAAGTTTTCCGAACTATCACTAAACGACCAAGTGCTTGATGCATTAGAAGCGATGCGCTTCGAAGAATGTACTCCCATACAAGAGAAATCTATTCCCATTATACTCGAAGGCAGAGACCTGATAGCCGTAGCGCAAACCGGAACAGGCAAGACCGCCGCCTATCTGTTGCCTATCCTGAACAAGCTTTCCGAAGGCGGGCATCCTGAAGATGCCATCAATTGCATTGTCATGTCGCCTACGCGAGAGTTGGCACAACAGATTGACCAACAGATGGAAGGCTTTTCCTATTTCATGCCCGTCAGTAGCGTAGCTGTCTATGGAGGCAACGACGGAATACTTTTCGAGCAGCAGAAGAAAGGACTGACGCTGGGTGCCGATGTGGTGATAGCTACTCCGGGACGCCTGATTGCCCATCTCAGTTTGGGCTATGTAGACCTTTCCCGCGTATCTTATTTTATTCTTGACGAAGCCGACCGCATGCTCGATATGGGCTTTTTCGATGACATTATGCAGATTGTAAAGCATTTGCCCAAGGAGCGGCAAACGATTATGTTTTCTGCCACTATGCCGGCCAAGATACAGCAACTTGCCAACACGATTCTTCATGATCCGGCCGAAGTGAAACTTGCCGTTTCCCGTCCGGCAGACAAGATCATACAGGCGGCTTACGTTTGCTACGAAAACCAGAAGTTGGGCATTATCCGCAGTCTTTTTGCCGAGCAGACACCGGAACGGGTCATCATCTTTGCTTCATCCAAGCTGAAGGTAAAAGAGGTGGCAAAGGCATTGAAGCTAATGAAACTGAATGTGGGAGAAATGCACTCTGACTTGGAACAGGCACAACGCGAGGAGGTGATGCATGAGTTCAAAGCCGGCCGGGTAAACATCCTTGTAGCTACAGATATCGTGGCACGTGGGATTGATATTGACGACATCCGCTTAGTCATCAACTATGACGTGCCGCACGACAGCGAAGACTACGTGCACCGCATTGGACGTACTGCCCGTGCCAATAATGACGGAGTTGCTTTAACCTTTGTCAATGAGAAAGAACAAGGTAGATTCAAGCAAATAGAGAACTTCCTGGAAAAGGAGATTTATAAGATCGCCTTGCCGGAAGAGTTGGGCGAAGCACCGGAATATAGCCCCCGCAATAATGACGGCAAAAACCGTCGGAACGCTCGTGGCAAAGGCAACGGAAGAAAGAATAACAAAAGCGGAAGCAACGGACAGAAAAGAGGTAATGCCTCAAAAAGAAAGAATGGCAACGCTTCGGAAAAGAATTGATGGTGGAGTCTCTTACTCCACCATTTCTACATGTAACTGCTTGTCCGCATCAATGGTCAGGCTTACAAGATGATATACAGAACTTTCGGGTATGCGCAGAGTTGCTTCATAATGATACCCTTTTCTGTCTACTCCCATGAAATTCATATCGGCAAGGATGCTTTGCCCCAACTCTTCTTCCGGAAATACGGAGGCAAACATCTTTTTGGTGATGTCTTTTCCATATAACAGGTTTTTCCCTTCATACACACAGATATGTATCACATTGTCATAATACACATTGTCTATGCTGATCCCCTCTTCCGAATATGAGGTTTTTATCACTTTCATTTGAGAAGGATTGATATAAACATATCCGCGATAACGGGTTCCTTTGTATACCACTACACTGTCTTTTTGAACGATCTCCGGAACAGTGGAAACAATTTCCGTTTCTTGATTGGAAAAAGCCAACGTATCTTCCGGATTGTTTGATTTATGCAGTTTCACAATTTCTTCCGAGAGGTTGTGAAACCATAAACTGTATTCCGTTTGCCGATCTATCTTATAGGTCGTAGGCGTATTCCCGTGTACATATATCGTATCACGGACAATCTTAAAATAGACAGGCAGATTCTGAGGATCAATATAGAAAATGGTATCTCCGTCAATGCGCATTAACGGTATCTCCGTCTCGTCATCCAGCCATACACCTTGCAATAGTTCTTTGGCTATCAAGTCTTCCTTGCTGGAGGACTCACCGTCCTTGGCACTGCTGCATGAAGCCAGCGCCATGACAAACACCATAAAGCCAGCACTCCATTTAGTCATAACTCCGTGATCTTTTTTTAGAAAATTCTTAATGTCCGATACAATGGTAAAAAAAGCCCTGTTCTTCCATTTCCTTCTTATCATAGATATTACGTCCATCCAATACTACGGGCTGTTCCATCGTCTTTTTGATGACTGCCCATGACGGCAGACGAAATTCCTTCCACTCCGTAACCAACAACAAAGCATCGGCATCAAGCACAGCATCGTACATGTCCTGGGCATAATAGACACTTTCACCAATCCGCCGGCGACACTCGTTCATTGCAGCCGGATCGTACACACGAATCTTGCATCCGGCTTTCAGCAATTTGTCTATCAGCACCAGTGAAGGCGCCTCGCGCATATCATCTGTTTCAGGCTTGAACGCCAATCCCCACATTGCTATAGTCTTGCCCGTCAAGTCGTTGTTGAAATGTTTGCAGAGTTTGCTGAACAAGATGCCCTTTTGCAATTCGTTCACCTCTTCTACGGCATGAAGCACACGCATCCGATAACCATTCGATTCAGCCGTCTTGACAAGAGCCTTTACGTCCTTAGGAAAACAGGAACCGCCGTAACCGATGCCCGGATACAGGAACTTGCGCCCGATACGGGTATCCGAACCGATGCCGCTACGCACCATATTCACATCCGCTCCCACCAACTCGCAAAGATTGGCGATGTCATTCATAAAACTGATACGGGTGGCAAGCATTGAGTTGGCCGCATACTTGGTCATTTCGGCAGAAGGTATATCCATGAAAATGACACGGAAGTTATTCAGCAGAAAAGGTTTGTAGAGTTTGGACATTATCTTCTTCGCACGTTCCGACTCCACTCCCACTACCACACGGTCGGGACTCATGAAATCACTGATGGCGTTGCCCTCTTTCAGAAACTCCGGATTGGACGCCACATCAAATTCTATGCTGACTCCCCTATTGTCCAGTTCCTCCTGAATGGCAGCACGTACTTTTTTTGCCGTACCCACAGGAACAGTACTCTTAGTGACCACCAGCAGATATTTCTGCATATTCCGCCCGATGGTGCGGGCTACTTCGAGCACATAACTGAGGTCGGCACTTCCGTCTTCATCGGGAGGGGTACCCACAGCACTGAAAACGACTTCCACATCATTCAGACAACTCTCCAATGAGGTGGTGAAATGCAAACGTCCGGCCTTTACATTGCGGTTGACCATATCTTCCAACCCATTCTCATAGATAGGAATAGTTCCTCCCTTCAATGCATTTATCTTTTCACTGTCAGTGTCTACACAAGTAACGTTGACTCCTATTTCGGCAAAACAGGTACCAGTCACCAAACCGACATATCCGGTTCCGACAATAGCTGCTTTCATATTTTATTCAAAATAAACCGCATCCTGGAAAAGTGGAGCGGCTTTGTCTTTGGGCGACAACATCAATTGTTCTTCCGCAACGGGCCAGTGTATTCCTATCGTTTCGTCGTTATAGCGAACAGAGGCTTCCATCTGGGGAGTATACGCATTATCTACTTTATACGTGAAGATGGCTTCCTCACTGAGCACCAGGAAACCGTGGGCGAATCCGCGAGGAATGAAGAACTGACGTTTGTTCTCTTCGCTCAGCTCCACACTGACGTACTTTCCGAACGTAGGAGAAGACTGCCGCATGTCTACTGCCACATCCAGCACCTTGCCTTTGATGACACGCACCAGTTTTGCCTGGCTGCATTCCCCTTTCTGATAATGCAAACCACGCAGTACACCAAAGGAGGACTTGGATTCATTGTCCTGAATGAAATGGACATTACCTACGTGCTCATTGAATTCTTCTTCTTTGAAGGCTTCCATGAAATAGCCACGTTCGTCACAAAATACTTTCGGCTCAATCAGCCATACACCGTCAATTTCAGTTTGTATGTAATTCATCTTTTCAGAATGTTTTATGTACTTTCAATTGGCAACCCAAATTGTCGCCATATATCTCTCCAAAGTCGAAAGCGACGGAAGCCTCGAAACGCCATCCCTTCCATTTGTGGGGAGTATAGAAAAACGATGCAAAAGTAGAAAAATTTTCTAATATATCGGGTATAGGTTTGAAAGGAGTTCCCCAAGTTTTATTATATGACAACTTTGCGAGGTACATCCATTCGCTGCTGATGTCTCCGCTCCACCCCAGATGCATCGCGCGGATACGGTTGTATTTGAAGGTCATATCGCCATCCTTATTATAGATGGGCGAGGCAACTAGCGGGTTTCCGATAGCCATTCCCCAGTGCACCCAACCCGGATACCAGTCGTTGTTGTAGTAATCATCGGCTCCGGTTGTTTTCTCCACTACCGAGTAGTCCAGACCATGCATCGGACCGCTTTGATGGGTGGTCTGATAGTATTCCAGCACGAATCCATTGATAGCCTGTCTTCGGCCGGACTTATATTCGATTCCCCATAATCCGTCGAAGCCATTCCGTTTCCCCATTCCGGTCAGGTCGTCATAATAGTTTTCCAGATAAGCACTCAAGGAGAAATCGTCGTGGCGATAGGTCATACGAATGTGTTCGCTTCCCATCGAGTTGCCTTGAAAAGCGATCTGTTCCCCTTCGGGACTGCTTTCGTCTCCCCGGCTGGGTATAAGCACTTTGAAGTAATCCTTCCAACTGTTGCCAAGGTCTCCGGCATCCATACCGGCACTTTTGTAGCCGCCGAACTGCACATCCATACTGAAACCCAAGTCCAGTTGCCAGCGTCCTTGCGGCACACCGATGCGAAGGAAACCGCTTTTGTGATGATACTTGATGCTTTTCGTGTACCAATAGCCCTCTCCTACCTGATGCTTCTGATAGTTGTTGTCTGTAAACCATCCGTATGAGATTTCCGCCTTGAGCGCCAGGCGCGGCAATACCTGTATGTACTCCGGAACACCGACCCCTATTTGCGGAATAGGCCTTGCATTGCCCGACCAAGTCAGTCCGCCGCTGCTCAACTGCTGATTCAGCAAAGGAGAACCGATCTCCCGGCTGCCGGCAAACAGTCCTAACCATTTATACCGCACATCGGCATATGCCTGTTGCAGGACAAATGTTGACGTAAAGCCGGAAGCGACAGCCATATCCACTCCCCCTTCCAACCTCCAGTTGCGGATGGTGTCCACATAGAATGCGCCGCCTCTCAGGTAGATGTTGTTGTTGATGGAAGACAGCCCGTGCCGGTTGCTCACCTGCCATAGCGGGGTGTTCTCGCCCGTGTGGAGAGAAGCGCCATATTCGACGAAAGAGGACAGGTTCTGCCGTTTCAGTCCGCTCTGCGCCTGCACGGCGGTGGAAGTATGGCTGTATAGAAGGATGGCTATGATATAACGGGCTATGCGCATAGACGATTATCGGAAGATTATCTTTAATGTTTTGAACATGATCCGTATATCCAATGCCAATGACCAATGCTCGATATACCAGATGTCATATTCCACTCTTTTTTTCATCTTCTCCAGATTTTCGGTCTCACCACGCAAGTTATGTACTTGTGCCCAACCCGTAATGCCCGGCTTCACCAGCAAGCGTTTATTGTAATCGGGGATGATGTCGCAGTATTGCTTGGTATGCACCAGCATGTGCGGGCGTGGTCCCACGACGGACATGTCACCTTTCAATACATTCCAGAACTGAGGCAGTTCATCCATGCTGGTGATGCGCAGGAAACGTCCGAACGGGGTAATGCGAGGGTCGCCGTCGGATGCCTGCTGGGTATCAGACTCTTTGTTGGGCAGCATGGACCGGAATTTATAGCAGGTGAACACCTTATTGTATATTCCGTTTCTTTTTTGCGAGAAGATGATTTTGCCCGGCATCTTTATCTTGATGCAACATCCCACGATGATATATGCCCACGGATATATCAGGATTAGGACGAGCAAGGCAAACACAATATCTATGATTCGCTTCAAGATACGGTTCGATTTGCGTTGCAGCGGGAAACTATATGCTGGATAATGTATGTTCATGCTAAAAACATTCTGATATTTTAGTTTTATAGAACGGCAAACCTCTTTCTATATTGCTTTGGAGGCAATAAAAAAAGTAAATTGTGCCACAGGACGGATAATTTCATCTCACGAGACGAAAAAAATCGTCCCGCGAGACCGGAAAATCCGTCCCACGAGATGAATTTTTTCAGCTCACGGGACGAAATTATCCGTCCCGTGGGACAAAACGGCAGCTTCCGCGATTAAAAGACGATTCAAATATCATAGGGAATTTCTCAGAGAGATTCTGAAAGGAAATCCTTTCAGAACGATATAGGTTTATGCCATCAAGGAGTCGTATATGCCTCTGGTACGAAGGGCGATATACGCCCAATCATACGCGGAAAGGTCATACTCCACCCTACTGTCCTGCCGCTCTGATGTTCTCTGTTCCAGAGCTTTCCGCAGGTCGTCTGTATCACCACTTCTAAAGTAGCATTCATCCGGCAATCCGATCTCTTTGTTGGCGGGGATATCGCTTGCAAGCACCGGAACCCCACAGCTCATGGCTTCGAGCAGCGCGATGGGCAATCCCTCGTGGGTAGAGGGTAGCACAAACAGCTTTGCATGTGCATACAGTTCCGTCAGGTTATCCCCTTTCACAAAACCGGCCAGACACACATTCTTCACCTTTCCGCACTTCTCTTTCAGTTTTATCGCATAACTGTCCTCATGGTCCGCCCCGCCTGCGATGACCAGCATCAGAGAGGAAGCAGGGAGCTGTCCGAAAGCTTCTACCAGCCTGTCGAAGCCTTTCTCTTTCACGAGGCGCCCGACGGCCAAGACATAGTTGCGTTCCGTCAGTCCCAGATTATGGATAAATTCCGTACCACATGTTCCGGAAAACGCTTTAACCCCATTATGTACCAAAGTGATGTTCTTTATTGAAGGATATTTCTGCAAAATCATCCGGCGTATATGCTCTGAGATGACGATGACATGATTGGCATAACGCATTCCTGCCTTCTCTCCCATGCGGAGTATCCATTTGGCAAATCTGCCCCATTTCTCCCGGTCGTAATCTGCTCCGTGGTGGGTCACCACCACTTTCAACCCCAACATGCGTGCCAACGGAGTAAACAGCGCAGGCCCGACCGCATGTATATGGACAATGTCAGCCCCTGTTCTTCGGGCATACAAGATGGACAAGAAGGTGTGCACGAACGCTTCCAGATACTTGTTGCGCACTACATCTATATCTTTGATCCTTACCTGCCTGTACACTTTCACCGCACGGTTTGCCGCATAACCGGGACGGCGGACGACAACCACTTCATGCTGCCGGTCGGCAATCAGCGGGTAGAGTTCTTCGCAATGCGTCTCTATCCCGCCCTGTATGCCGGGGATTCCTCTGGTGCCGGTAACTACTATCTTCATTCCTCTCTGTCGTTTAAGTCTACGGAATAGCCCAACAGCGATTGCAGCTTCTGATAGAGCACCCATCGCATGGGAGTGGCAATGTATTTCTTCATGACCGGAGCGGCGGTTCCCACCATCCAGCAGTTCTTGGGGCACTCCCGTACGCACTTCCGGATGTGCTCCGCCTGTTCGCTGCTCCACAAATCGTCGAAAGAAGACATGGTACGGATATTTCCCATGCTTTCCTTCCAGTATTTGCTCTCCAGACCGTTACAAGGATAAACATCGCCGTGCGGATCTACAAAGAAATTGACCAGACCGGCTTCGCAAGGGAGCAGGCGCGGTCTTCCTTTGATATAGTTTATCAGCCCCCAATTGAAGTAAGCACGAAACCAGGATTTTGGATGCTTCTCCTTCAATTGCCACTCAATCAGCTTACCAAAGTTGCTGCAAACCTCTTCCCGATTGGTAATCACATTATCCGACTTATGAAAATAATAGGAGTTATGCAAAGCGGCAGTAGCAAACTCCATCCCCAACGAACGAGACAACCGGTACAGGGAAAGCATATCCGCCGAATTGGAATTGGAGACCGTTATGCCGAAACCGATATCCTTCACGCCCATTTCCCGCAGCTGCAACAAGATGCGAAGCCCTTTGTCGAACCCACCCTGCCTGCCGCGGAGCTCGTCATTCTTCAAGGACAGTCCTTCGATGCTGATACGTATCCCTATCTTAGGAAACTTCTTCGCCAAGCGGATGACGCGCTCTTCAAACCATCCTGAGGTAGAAATGACAACACGGGGAGACTTGCGGAACGCCACTTCCACGATATCCTCCAAGTCTTCCCTAATGAAAGGTTCTCCGCCCGTGATATTGATAAACTTCACCTTGGGAAGCCTTTCGATATCCGCCGGACCGATTTCCTCACTCTTATCAGTAGGATTCTGCCATATATTACACATCCGGCACTGCATCGGACAGCGATAGGTCACAATGATACACATATCAGTAGGTGGATTCACAATTGGATTCATCTTATTCTATGCTATTGATTTACGCACAAAGGTACGACTTTTCACTCTTCTTCTGCAATCTCGCGCCACTTTTGATAATAACGTCGGGCGGAAAAGCGTTGCAATGCGGCGTCAGACAACTCTCTTCGATCGACAGAAGAGGCACTCTGGAACATCTCCGTAATTGAAGCAGGCAACTCTTCGTCCCGACCGAAAAGCCGGTTGGAGCTGTCTGTTTCCAACAATTCCGGTATGCCGCCGATATCCCGCCCCAATACAGGCGTACCACAACACAAAGATTCGATAACGCTGATGGGGTTGTTTTCATAGCAAACGGAAGGGGTGACAGTAAATAATACCTTCTTCTGCAATCCAATGATACTCTTTGTGTCCAGATGTCCAAGAAAGCAGATATTGTCCGCAGCATATCTCTTCCTCAAATCGGCCTCCAAAGGTCCGCTTCCGGCAATATACAATGTGTAGGGTAAGCGGGAAGCAGCCTCCAACAGCGATTCTATCCCCTTTTCCGGAGAAAGACGGCCTATGTATGCGTAAGCTTCTTCGCGTATGCAGTCGGGCATATCCGCTATACATTGCGCTTGCTCTTCTCCAATGAAGTTGGCAACAACCTGCAACTTATGCGCCGGAAATCCTCCTTGCCGCATTTTCTCTGCCATAAACCGGCTGGGGCATACAAAACGGTCGGTCCATGCCGAAAGTTTTTCCTTGTTCCAGTTTGCTGCTTCCCCGAAGGCAAGGAGACTTGCCACGAGGCTGTTCTTCATACATCTGCGCGACACGACCTTCTTCTTGTCTGCGAAGCAGGCTTCGCAGGGTTCCCCTTGGCAGAGGCAACTGTATGAAGGGCAGATTAGTTTGTAGTCATGTAGCGTCCAAAGCACCTTGATTCCCCGCTGATATGCCAGTCTGGCGACCACTGGCGAAAGGTAAGAGTGAATGTTATTCAGGTGCACCACGTCCGGACGGAACTCGTCCAAAATCCGATTGAAACTTCCGGCAACTCCGCTCCCCCACAGGATGCGGCAGGCAGCCTTTATTTTTCCTTGTAAGCATGGGGCGGAAAAACTGACCTCTTCGGCAAAGTACCTGCTCTCTTCGCACGCTATATTCTGCGGATAGTTCATCGCATAGAAACGGACGTCATGCCCCGCATGGCGCAACACTTCTCCCAAATTCAGGGAATGGATGCAGTCTCCTCCCCGGGGATATAAGAACTTATTGACAATGAGAACTTTCATAAATGCATGTATTAAAAAGGCACCAACCACAATCGTTTATCTTTCCTCCAGCATTCTATTATATATATTGATATATTGTCCGGCTGTCCGTTCAAAATCAAATTGGGCAACCACATGACTGTTTGCTTCACTTGCGAGTTGTTGGGCTTCCTCATAATAGGTTATGATATGCTCCAGTTTCCGGCGGAAATCATTGATGTCATTGCTCGCAAAGAAATAACCGTATTTCCCTTCGCCGATCACCTCCATCGGTCCCGGAAGATTGGATACCAGCACCGGAACACCGGCAGACATCCCCTCCGCAATGGTCAGTCCGAAGCCCTCGTCCAACGAAGGCTGCACCAACAGCTGGTATTCACACAGATGCCGGTATATCCACTCGCTGCTGCGGTTGCCCAAGAAATTGACCTTCTTCTCTAACCTTAGTTCTCTGGTCCTCTCCATCAACCAAGCCTCCGAACTGCCGCTTCCTATAAAGTCGACTGTCACGTAAGGATAAGCCAAGCCGTCCAGCACTTCCAGCAGCAAGTGTTGCCCCTTTACCGTATGTTCCAACCTGCCGACCTGCACGATACGAAACTCCTTCCGGCTCCGTTCCACCCTGGGAAATTGCCAGATGGCAGAAGTCGGCACACCATTATATATGACCTGGGGTAAAGAAAATCCCCTCGTTTCCGTCGCGTGTGCCACGGCTTTCGATATGGCGACAGTCCGGTCATACAGGCCGATGCCTTTTAGGGGCAGACAGGATGCATGGATAGTCAGTAACGAGCGATACAGGCGGCGTATAGGTACATAGAGTATGGCATCGGAATCGTGTACATGAAGAATGTCCGGATGGAACTTCAGTATATACCAATTCAACAAGAGCACATCACAGATGTTCCGGCTCCCTTTCTTCCGGTCGACACGAAAGAGCCGTATTCTATCGTCCAATTCACTCAAGAGGTCTGGAGAGTACAGATCATTGATGATGCACAGCCCCACCTGATGGTGCGTTATCTGGCTGTTGGCAAGGGCTATGACCATGCGTTCCGCCCCTCCCGTATTGAAGGAATAGATCAGGTGTAAGATTCTCATTTCAGTTTCTTCAGCAAATAGAATGTACAGATTATGATGATAACAGCTTTCAATATCTCAGTCATGATTTCAGTCAGGGCATACCCGTCCACTCCTTTCCAAGCAATCAACCCATAATAGAGGGCGCACGTAAGCAGGTTCATGGGTATCATGACCATGCCATAAACTTTCACCCGGTGCAACGCATACAGCATGCGCGAGGAAAGGGAGATCGCAATGGAGAAAGGTATGCCGACAATCAGTATGCCCATGATATGGATAAAGAGGGACAGATTTTCTGCCGTCATGGCTCCCCTCCCGAAGAAAAACTCAATAATCGGCGCGCGAAGCAAGAAAAAAAGTACAGCTCCCGACACACTCAGCATCAGCGCTTTACTACCTATCCGGACAAACGTCTGGCGCATGGACATGAATGCACGTAATGCATATTGCTCACTCAGCTTTATTTGCAACACGGCAAAGAGCTGGAGCAACAGATTCATAGGTGCCTGGAGCAATTTCGTTGCATAAGTCACGACGGTCACCGTACCCGGATGCAGCATCGAGAGCAGATAGAAAGGATACATGGTGGTGAAAGCCACAATGGAATGGTTCAGAAAAACGGTACCCATGTCGCTCGCCAGCACTTTGAGGTGCTTGAAAGAGGTGCATGTATAGCACCAGCCCAAGTTGCGCTTCGCAAAAAACAACGTCCACAGCAGATTGATGATCGTGGAGGAAAAGAATCCCCAGGCCAAAGAGAAAACGCCCAAAGTCTTATGGAACAAGGCGACAAAAAGAATGATCAGCAAATTGTTGATGACAGCAATCAGCTGCGGAAACGTGAAATATTTGTATGAAGCCAATATTTCCGCAAAAATGATGTTGAATACATACGGAAGGGAAACTGGCAGAAGGATGTACAGCAATTGTGCATGCATGCGGATATCCTCTTCCTGAAAATGGGACAACAAACGGATGCACTCTTCTCCCCCTGCCATCGCGATAACGGTAAGCACCGCCATGACGCAGGCGACTGTATAGAGGAAAGCATTCAGGCACCTGTTTTCTTCTTGGGGCGAATCCTGGCTGCGCAGTTGCATCGAATAAGGAATCAGGGCGGACGACACAACAGTCTGCACTATTTCGCATACAGCAATGATGCACCCGAAGAGATAGAAATAGATATCCGTGCCGGTTCCCGCCCCCAGGAAATAGGCGATCAGGAAGTTCTGGATGAAAGCGATGAACTTCACGACCACGCTCAGACCGGCAGAGTAAATGGCTCCTTTCTTATACGTATCTACTTTCAGTCTCATGGCAAGGTTTCATTTCATTAAGGGTTATGGCGGTGACGATCAGTATGAACAGTCCGCGATTGTGCACAATCGTAGTGTCCGCCGTCCCTTCAATAAGGAAAAACAGGAAAGAGAACAGCAGGAGTATCCATTGCTTTTGGTTTTCAGCGGAAAGCCAGTGATATCCCTTGTGCAGGATGGACCACCAGAAGAGCAGGTATAGCCCGATTCCCACCACACCAAATTGTGCCAACGAAGGATAGAATGCATCGCAAATGAAGAATCTCGTATTGCGGGATAGCCCCCACAGTTGGTCTATCCCGTACGCTTCGTACAGGGCAGAATAGTATTCTCCGGAAGCAAACGTACCGAAACTTGCCAGCCCGCTGCCAAAGGGGAAGTAATCGTAGAGGATTCTTCCGGACATCAGGAGCATGGCAGGACGACTCCACATCTCACGGGAGTTCATCATGCCGTCTACGTAGTATAGGATTATCTTATCCTTGCAAAGCCAAAGGACAAGGATAAAAACGACAATAGACACTCCGATAGAACTTTTGTTCAGACGCAGTTTTCCGCCCGCTTTGCTGTAGACCAATATAGCAAACGCAATCATCCAAAAGCCATAGAACTTGGTGCGCGTAGAGAAAAAACCTATCGTCAGCAACAGGATGAAGATAAGGATATCGCTCCATTTATAGGAACTGCAATAGAGGAAAAGAAAAGCCGTAGCCGTGATTGCCGTAGCAAACCGGGACGGATGGCCGAAAACGAAATAGATATTACCGGTAATCCCGACTATAAGAATCATTCCACCAACAATCAGACACAGAATAGCAATCAGACGTTTCTGGGTGGCGGAAAAGTGAGGTGCAACCAGGTAAGCGCAATAGAAACCGAGATAGGGTTTTATCTGGATAATCAAGTCCTTGATAATCGCCTGATACACATTGGAGTGAATCAGGAAGGAATATACCGCATAAAACGAGAATACGGCAAAGAGTATGCCCAAAGGTATGGCCTCTTCCCACTCCTTCCGCTCCCAAACCACGATACCCGCGAACAAGACCAGGAAAAGCGCCATCAACTCGTCGGTATATTTAAATTCCAAAAAGTCATACAATATGACGCCAAACAGATAACCTGCCGTCAAGAAAACAAAGAAAAGGTCGTTTTTAGAGAACACTAACCGCGACAACATGGGCTTACTCTTTTGGACGGAAGACAAATACCCACAGGCTGATGGCAATCAGCGAAAGGATGAAGGAGGCAGTCAACGCAACCGCCAGCACGACTAACTTTTTCGGATAGACCGGCTTCGCCGAACTGTACGCAGCGTCCACCACCCTGCCCGCCTGCTCGTCCGGAGAGTTTACCAACTCTTCCTCCTGCAATTTCTGCATCAGAAACAAATAGACGGTCTCTTTGATACGCTGCTGGCGCTTCATCTCGATGTACTCCCGCTCCTGAGTGGGCAGGGCACTCAACTGATCGCTAAATACCCGGTTTTTCTTTTTTATTTCTTCCAAGCTTGCACGTGTACTTTGCCGAACTGCGTCTATGGCTTCCGACAACATCTTGCGTTGCTCAGTCAGTTGCTTCTCGGCAAGGAGCAGAGCCGGATTCTCTTTTTCGGAAGAGAGGAGCAGACGCTGGCGGTCGAGCACCAGTTGATTGTAGAGAGCAATGGACTTTTCGCCTACCCCCTCCACGGCGGGCACGGAGGCATACTCATTCTGCGGGTTCCGTATGTAGTCTGCCACATAGTCTAACATCTTGAGACGAACTTCCGTCCCCAAAATACGATCCTCCAGTTCCTTATAACCCGAAATGGCGACTTGGGCGTATAAAGTCGGTTCCGGTATGTTGTTCTGCTTCTTGTAGGCTTCTATCCGGTGCTCCAGATAGGCAAGTTCCATCGTCACGCTATCCAGACGCTCTTTCACAAAACGGGCATTGCTGACGGCTTCTTTCACCTTCACATCTCGCGAATACTGGTTGTAGACAGCCATCAGGGTGTTCAGCACGTCATATCCCCGCTGCTTGTTCTCGTCTTCAAACAGGAGGAGGACGATGTCCGAAACGGTCTCTTGCGCACCAGCATATAGGTCATCATACAGATCCTCGTAGGTCTGCTGCAACGGAGTGATCCGGATAGTCAGCTTCCTATCGTCACGGACAGGAACGTCCGCATTCTGCATGACCGTGATTGTGCCTACGGGCAATTGTAGAGGACAAGGTAACGGCTGACCCTTTACTTCCACGGTTTCAAACAGATCCGATTTGATTTGTGCCGAACGTATGGCTCCATCCGACAGGGTCAGCTTGAGCTTCATTGGCCGACTCAGGGTATCTAAAAACTGTTCCGGGAAGAGCAATCTTATCGGATTGGTATTTCTGTAGAGCAGTACATTCTTCCATCCTTTCCATTCGCGCGTCTCCACCTGATATTCTGTCTCGAGTATCGCCTTGCTCATGTTGGAACGCGAAGTCAGCACAATGACTTCGTCCTCCACGCTACTGCCCGACGCACTTCCACCCAACATGGCACTTATGCCTGCACTCTTCAGCATCTTCAGTTCGGACATCATGCCCTGGTTGTCACGGATGAGCTGCATGCGCGCCGTGAACTGGTACTTCTTGGGCGTGACCATCAGGAAACAGATGGCGGCGATTAAACAAACCGTTCCGATAGATATGTATATCTTCCAGTAAATCAGGAATTGCCGCAAGAGGGCACCAATATGTATGTTTTCATCATTCATAACTGAAGTGTGATCTATTTAATCAATAATGCGATGCCCAGCGATACCAGTACAGACAGTGCGCTGATAATAGTGGATGCCAAGGAGACATTGAACTGCCCGTTCTGACTGTATTGGGCGTTTCCTTTCCTGGCTTTGTTGGGTTCTACACAAAGGATGTCATTCTGTTGTAAATAGTAATAGGGCGAAGTCAGCGTCTCTGCGGAGGTCAGGTCGAAACGGTGATACTCCTTTTTCCCGTTGTTATCGCGGATCAGAAGCACATTGTTACGGTTGCCGTAGATGGTCAAGTCACCGGCCATGCTGAGGGCATCGAGCACGGAGAGGCGTTCGTGGGACACGGTTACCGTTCCGGGTCTGTTCACCTCACCCAGTACGGAGACTTTGAAGTTTCTGATCTGTATCGTGACAATCGGCGATTTGGCATAGGCGGAAATCTTTTCTGTCAGCATGTTCGTCAGTTCGCTGCGTGTCATGCCTGCCACGTGCAGCCTGCCAAGCACCGGAAAGTCGATATTCCCTTCCGGACTGACCAGATAGGTATGCAGCACCGGAGTGGAGCTTACATAAGTGTCTTCCGCAGACAAGTAACTGGTAAGGGGCATATTGAATGCGGCTACTGCCTTGGGGTCTGTTCCCGATACCGTGATAGACAACTGGTCGTCGGGCACGATACGCAGTGCGTAGTCGGCAACCTCTCCCACAATCTCCGCCGAACGGGAGTCCAAATCCTGAAAATAGGTAATCGTATTGTTCGTGGTTCTGCACGAAGTGAATAAGAAAAACGAAAGGACGAATATAATTGTTGTAATCTTCATTGTGTACTTCCTAATGGTTTGAGTGACGTCTGAATAATTAGCCACAAAAATAAAACATTTATGTCAATAAACGCTATAATTGCTTATTTATTGTCAGATTGCTTTATAAATTGCGTCCGATAACAGGATAAATTATATCCGGTAACGGAATGCGCTGCTTCAGGCATCCTGCCCTTTTCTCGAAACACATCAACTTCATACCAGCTCCAAACATATAGGCATGAAGAAACATGAAGTTGACCCGATTCTAACATTGAAGATTCGCGCGCGAAAATACCCTGACTGCTTCCCCAAGTCTAGAAAAGATACCAGCCATATTGTATGATTTACATTTTTTTTAAAGAAAGATGCCTTGAAACTGGCTTATATCCGATATTTCCGTTATTTTTGCAACATGATTGAACTGGCACAACATATAGAAGCTTTATTATTGGAGAATGACTGCGTCATTGTTCCGGGTTTAGGAGGATTTGTAGCTCATTACACTCCAGCTATGCGAATGAAAGAAGAGAATATCTTCCTGCCCCCTACGCGTGTTGTCGGCTTCAATCCCCAACTGAAGATGAACGACGGACTGTTGGTACAGTCTTACATGTCGGTGTATGGCACCAGTTTCTCGGATGCTACCAAACGCGTAGAACGTAAAGTGGAAACGCTGATCACCGCCCTGCATGAGGATGGCAAAGTGAACTTGCCCAACATCGGCGAAGTGTACTACACGATACATAATACATTTGACTTCGCGCCATACGACAATAAGATTGCCACTCCTTATCTATATGGCTTGGATACCTTCGAGATGAAAGAGTTGGCGATAATAGAAAAACCTGCGACAGAGAAGGTTATTTCCATTCCTGCATCCACCGAAGTACAGAAGGTGAAACGTATTCCTGCCGTCCGGTTCAACCGTACCTATCTGGCAAATGTAGCTGCAGTAGTGCTTGCCATTGTTATCTCTTTCTTCTTCTCTGCTCCGATAGAAAACACGGAAGTGGTCGAAGAGAATTATGCCCAGTTGCTTCCGGAAGAGTTGTTTGAAAAGATAGAAAAGCAATCTTTAGCCATAACGCCAATCATCGTAAAGCAGACTCTTTCTACGCAGAAAGCCAGCGGTAAGCAAACTGCGAAACCGAAAAAGGTAGTAGTTCCGGTCGCCGTGAAGGAGGTTAAAGTCGGTAAAGCTCCAGTCGCTTCTACCGATGCGAAAGCGAAAAAGGAAACTCCCCGCCCTGCTACCGAAAGCAACGTGGCAAAAAAAGCGACGCAACCTGCCGCCCAATCGGCAGTTTCTGCTCCTAAGAGACCGTATCACATTATCGTTGCCAGTGTAGGAACCGAGCAAGATGCCCGGAAGATGGCCGAACAGTTGGTTACCAAGGGGTATGCCGGTGCAAAGGCTATCATCGGAGACGGCAAGATGCGGGTAAGCATCGAGTCATGCGGTACGGAAGTGGAAGCCTACCAGACACTGAAAAAGATTCGTGAAAACGAGACTTACAAGAGTGCTTGGGTGCTGAAGAAATAATGCTTTATACTTGATTTTTAATTCCTTGATATTTATTCTTTTTCCATTACGCTTATGAAACGTGTACGTTGTCCTAAATGCGATAATTACCTTTTGTTTGATGAAACCAAATATAGCGAGGGCCAGTCGCTGGTCTTTGTCTGCGAACATTGCGGGAAGCAGTTCAGCATCCGCTTAGGAAGAACAAAGATGCGTGCTCCTCAAAAAGAAGAACGTCCGGATGAGGAGGAATTTAAAGATGCCTTCGGAAGCATCACAGTGATTGAAAATGTGTTCGGCTTCAAGCAAGTACTGCCCCTGCAGGAGGGAGACAATGTAATCGGCCGTCGTTGCATCGGGACAAATATCACCACCCCTATCGAGACATCGGATATGAGCATGGACCGCCGCCACTGCATCATCAACGTAAAACGGAACAAGCAAGGCGGACTGGTATATACCTTGCGCGATGCGCCCAGCCTGACAGGTACTTTCCTGAACAATGAGATTTTAGGCGACAAAGACCGCATCCGCATTGAGGACGGTGCGATAGTTACCATCGGCGCCACTACATTCATTTTGCGCAGCGGGACGAACGAAAATTCCGATGAATCCAAGTAATGCATGCGTTATTAGAAAAGATAAAATAAAGAAGGGTGAGGCAACTGCCTCACCCTTCTTTATTTTATAGATTGGTATATCGGTTAGAGAATACCTTTCACTGTTTCCAACATTCCTTTTTCCTGAATGGAATCCAGATCAGCCTTCACAGCAGCAGTAAGTCCCGGAATGTTATTCAAGTCTTCGCCCCAGATAGATGTTGCGGCAAGTACGCCTTCGGCAACCTTCTGAGTGTCGTCCGTAGCCCACAAATCCTTCAGCAACTGCATGATTTCCGGAGCGTCATTCGGAACGATTTCAGCGCCATCTTCACGGACACCGCCTTTGTAGTAGGTGATGATAGCAGCCAGACCCAGAACCAATCCTTTCGGCAGTTCGCCCTTGCGTTGCAGGTAAGTCTTCAAACCGGGCAGGTCACGGGTTTCAAATTTCGGGAAAGAATTCAGCATGATGCTGGTTACGGCATGGTCAACAAACGGATTGTTGAAGCGTTCCAGTACATCTTCGGCAAATTTCTTCAACTCATCTTTCGGCAAATTCAGCGTCTCCATCAGCTCGTCAAACATTACCTTGTGGATGTACTGTCCGATAACCGGATGCTGGCAAGCATCGCGCACGATATTCACGCCCGACAGATAAGCAACAGGAGAAAGGACAGTGTGCGGACCATTCAGCAAAGTCACCTTTCTTTCGTGATAAGGCTCTTCGGAAGGCACAAACAGTACGTTCAGACCTGCTTTGTCGGCGGGGAATTCCTTGGCAATCTCTTGGGGAGCTTCGATCACCCAAAGATGGAAGATCTCTGCCTGAACCACCAGATTATCATCATATTGCAGTTTCTCTTTGATAGCTGCGATATCTTTGCGGGGGAATCCCGGTACAATACGGTCTACCAGCGTAGCATATACACCGCAGGCTTCTTCAAACCAAGTCTTGAACTCGTCGCCCAACTGCCACAGTTCGATGTACTGGTAGATGGTTTCTTTCAGTTTGTGACCGTTCAGGAAGATAAGTTCGCAGGGGAAGATGATCAGACCTTTGCTCTTGTCGCCGTTGAAAGTCTTGAAGCGGCGGTACAGCAGCTGAGTCAGCTTGCCCGGGTATGAGGAAGCAGGAGCGTCAGTCAGCTTGCAGGAAGGATCGAAAGCGATACCGGCTTCCGTTGTGTTGGAGATGACAAAGCGCATTTCCGGTTGGTCGGCAAGCTTCATGAACTCTTCGTTCTGAGAATAAGGGTTCAACGCACGGCTGATTACGTCGATCATAGTCAGGCTATTCACGGTTTCGCCTTTATCCAATCCTTGCAGGTTTACGTGATAGAGGTCGTCCTGAGCGTTCAGCATGTCTACCATACCTTTTTCGATGGGCTGCACCACTACGACGCTACTATTGAAATCGGCTTTCTCGTTCATGTTGTAGATGATCCAGTCGATAAATGCACGCAGGAAGTTTCCCTCACCGAACTGGATGATACGTTCCGGGCGCTGAGCCTTGGGAGCGGTTTGTTTGTTTAATGCTTTCATTTCAATAATACATTTTAAATGATTGATACTATTTAGTTTATTCAAATTCAAAGTAGAAGTTGATGTTTTCTTTCATCAGCACATCAATGGGCATATACTTCACTGCGGTCACCGGACGCTTGAAGACAACGTGGTCGCATAGTGCCTTGATTCCGCAATAGCCTTGCAATCCGGGACGTTGCCCGATCAGATGGTCTACTTCGCCCGATTTCAGATAACCGACGTTCTTTGGCAGAAGGTCGTAGCCCACCAATCCTGCCAGCTTATGCCCCGTCTCATGCAGGTAGTCCGCCACCTGATATACACGCGAATTGAAGACAACTCCCAAGGCGGCTTTCGGGTGTGCTGCAAAGAACGATTCTAACGTGCGACAGTTGGCTACATCATCTTCTTTGGTCAAGATGACATCGTGTACAGCCAAATTACTGTTTTCCTGGGAAATATAACTCATAAAGCCGTCCAGACGGCGTTGCATCTGTATCTCTGCCGGACTGTCTTTCTTATTGTTCAGAAACAGGATCAACTCCTGCCCTTCTTCATACTTCCGCATCAGGATTTTGGCGGCGATGTATCCGCTCATCCGTGAATCCTGTCCGATATAGCAGATCGCATGAGTGTCTTCGATATTGAAATCGATAAAGGCATATGGCACGTTCTTCTCTTCCAGGCTAGAGGTAAGGGCAAGCGTCTCTTCACGGAAGTTGGGTGCTATCAGCACAGCGTCCGCAGCTTCGCACCTGACCCTTGCACAAACAGCCTCGTAGGAAGGTCTGTCGGCATGGTGATAATACAGATATTCAACGCTGACATTGAACGGGCGCAACTCTTGTGCCGCACGGTTGATGCCCGCTGCTACGGCATGCCAGTAGTCATGCTCTATATAATAAGGTATAATACACAGCATGCGGTAACGCTTCTTTGCCGCCAGTCCGATGGCGAACATATTGGGATGGTAATCTATTTCATCCAAGACTTTCCGGACCTTCTCGCGACTTGCTGCGGAAACATCTCCGCGGTTGTGCAACACGCGGTCTACTGTCCCGGCAGAAACTCCCGCCATGCGGGCGATGTCTTTAATAGTGTAGTTCTTGTTTTCCATAATTCTCTTGTGCTTCGCCCGAAGGCGATAAAGGTCTCACGTTTAAAACTTAAATATTATAAATATTTGCCGCAAAGATACGAATAATTTTGTTTCTCCAAGTAAATTTTCTACTTTTGTGTTCGATAACGGTTAATAAAACTAAAAACCAATATTAAACCTATTAGCTTTACTATCAATACTATATAGGTATAATCATTGAAAAGTAATATTTTTATATACTTAAAACACAGTAGAATGAAAAAATTTATGGATGAAAACTTCCTGTTGCAGACAGAAACCGCACAGAAGTTGTATCACGAACACGCGGCTAAGATGCCGATTATCGACTATCACTGTCACCTGATCCCCAAAATGGTAGCAGATGACTATCAGTTTAAATCACTGACCGAAATCTGGTTGGGCGGCGACCACTACAAATGGCGTGCTATGCGTACTAATGGCGTGGACGAACGTTTCTGCACCGGTATGGACACAACCGATTGGGAGAAGTTTGAGAAATGGGCGGAAACCGTGCCTTATACTTTCCGCAATCCGCTATACCACTGGACACACCTCGAACTGAAGACTGCTTTCGGCATCGAAAAGATACTTAGCCCGAAGACTGCACGTGAGATTTACGACGAATGTAACGAGAAGCTTGCCAAACCGGAATATTCGGCACGCGGCATGATGCGTCGTTATCATGTAGAAACGGTTTGTACGACGGACGACCCCATTGATTCATTGGAGTACCACATCCAGACCCGCGAAAGTGGTTTCGAGGTGAAGATGCTGCCTACATGGCGTCCTGACAAGGCAATGGCAGTGGAAGTTCCGGCGGATTTCCGTGCTTACGTAGAGAAACTGGCGGAAGTGAGCGGCGTGACAATCTCCTGCTTCGACGACATGGTGGCTGCCCTGCGCAAGCGTCATGACTTCTTTGCCGAACAAGGCTGTAAGCTGTCTGACCACGGTATCGAAGAGTTCTATGCAGAAGACTATACGGATGCCGAAATCAAAGCTATATTCAATAAGGTATATGGCGGAACGGAACTGACAAAAGAAGAGATCCTGAAGTTCAAGTCGGCTATGCTGATCGTATTTGGTGAAATGGACTGGGAAAAAGGCTGGACACAGCAATTCCACTACGGGGCTATCCGCAACAACAACAGCAAGATGTTCAAGTTGCTGGGTCCTGACACCGGCTTCGACTCAATCGGTGAGTTCACCACTGCCAAGGCTATGGCGAAGTTCCTCGACCGTCTGAACTCTGCCGGAAAACTGACGAAGACCATCCTTTATAACCTCAATCCGTGTGCAAACGAAGTTATTGCCACCATGCTGGGTAACTTCCAGGATGGCACGGTTGCCGGTAAGATACAGTTCGGATCGGGCTGGTGGTTCCTCGATCAGAAAGATGGTATGGAAAAGCAGATGAATGCCCTCTCCGTACTCGGCTTGCTGAGCCGTTTTGTAGGTATGTTGACGGATTCACGGTCGTTCCTCTCCTACCCGCGTCATGAGTATTTCCGCCGTACGTTGTGTAACCTCGTTGGCCGCGACGTAGAGAATGGCGAGATTCCGGCTTCGGAAATGGAGCGTGTAAATCAGATGATTGAAGATATCAGCTACTACAATGCCAAGAATTTTTTCCAATTCTAAGAATTGGTCCGGGCTTTGTCCGGCATTGTATTGAAGGCTTTTTAGGTAGGAGTTATCGGAAGTTGAACCCCGGTAACTCCTACTGTTTTTATGCCCTGATCCGACGTGGCGCTGAAAAAGGTTCCAAGTTTTCTTCGACAAAAAGAACAGAACCACAAGCAGAATCTCTCTTTTTTTCCTTATATTTGCCGTCACTTTGCCATAAAAAGTGGCGTTTTTTTCAAAAAAAGGAGAAACAGATGAAAGTAAACTTTATAAGCCTCGCAAGCGGAAGCAGCGGCAACTGTTATTATATTGGCACTGAAACATACGGAATACTGATTGATGCAGGCATTGCCGTGCGTACCATCAAGAAATCACTGAAAGAAGTGGGAATCGGAATGGAGATGATTCGTGCAGTCTTCATCACCCACGACCACGCAGACCACATCAAAGCCGTGGGCGGATTGGGCGAAAAGCTCCATATCCCCGTTTATACCACAGCACGCATCCACGAGGGCATCAACAAGAGCTATTGCATGACAGAAAAACTGTACACCTCTGTCCGCTATCTGGAGAAAAGGCAACCGATGCAACTGGAGGATTTTCGTATCGAATCTTTTGAAGTTCCGCACGATGGCACGGACAATGTAGGCTATTGCATTGAGATTGACGGTAAGGTATTCTCATTCCTCACCGACCTTGGCGAGATTACTCCTACTGCAGCACAGTTCATCCGCAAGGCAAATTACCTGATACTGGAAGCCAATTATGACGATGAAATGCTACGCATGGGTACTTATCCCCAATATCTGAAAGAGCGCATCACCAGCCGCACGGGGCATCTGAGCAACATGGCGACCGCCGAATTTCTGGCCGAAAACATCACAGAGGAGCTGAAATATATCTGGCTTTGCCACCTGAGCAAGGACAACAACCATCCGGAGCTGGCTTATAAGACGGTGGAATGGAAACTGAAGGACAAGGGTGTATTGGTAGGTAAAGACGTGCAGCTCTGCGCATTAAAGCGTAACACTCCCTCTGAACTGTATGAGTTCGATTAGAAAAAGCCGCTTTCATCAAGAAAAAAGGATGGGATTATTTGGATGTATAAAGGGAAAATACTACCTTTGCACCCGCAATTAGGAAAGGTAATGCACTCTTAGCTCAGTTGGTAGAGCAACTGACTCTTAATCAGTGGGTCCAGGGTTCGAATCCCTGAGGGTGTACAACGAAAGGAATGGTCATCAAACGATGACGATTCCTTTTGTTGTTTATATAGGTTCATACCCGCTCCGGCGGAGAAGAGAATCAACAAAAAGATAGCTGAATGTGCTATTTTATATCACAATAATACGATTACAGCATATTGCATAACACATATCAATATTAAAAGTGCTATTCCAGCATATTTTCTGGTATCAGGATAGAGTGATTCACTGACATTTCGACATATATTTCCCCTCCTAAAGGCTATTGTGGCAGAAAAAGTTCCTATTCTGAGGAGATTAGGTTACTTGTTACAGCGGATAAGATTATGTGTTACGGAGCATAACATTACTTGTTATGGGTAATAAGGTTATTAGTTATGGCCACAAAGGTCACCTCTGCCAGCGTAAACCTTAACTTTAGGTGTCTTTTACCTGTCGATTATCCCTTTTAACCCCTTATTTTTTCTAGAATACTTGTAAGTATTTCGATATCCATCTATTATTCTGACGATTACAGATTTTCTTTCGCGTATTTCCAAACGAACTGATATCCCGGTCGAAAGAAACGATTCTCGCCCGATTAGAAATGCAAAATGTCAGAATGATAAATGCCCTTCTTTCGCACCATTTTAAAGTCTTCCTCCCTCATTCCGATATCATCCAGTGGGTGCGGTTTGTTATGGCCGTTCAGATAGACAGCCGGAACAAGGTTGTCCGGCAACTCCATTGCCTGGTTAGAATTGGTAGTGGAAGATTCAGAAACTCTACTTTTCATTCTACGATAAGGATGAACAGATGTATTTCATTAACAATTACTCCTTTTTAACATGAACCGGAAAATGGAATGAATGAAAGGTTTTGATTTTCTTTCAGCTTCCTTCTGAGAGTTATTTTTGCGGATTTTTATCTGTTTTCAAGAAGGAACATAGCGGACTATGTGACAAAGGGAAGCGGGTAAAAAGACCGAAAATAGACTCAGAAGGTGCTGAGGAAACCTTTAAAAAAGAAAATTAAAACGGTTTCTTAGATAAATCTTTCGCAAAAACATCTTATATTTGTCTTCAGAAGGCAAAACTTCAATAAACTTAGTAGAAACTTATAAAGACGGTTATTTTATGAAAAAAGGTAATTTGAAACTGGCTGCCACGATCATGGTTTGTGGAGCCTTTCTTTTCAGTTCATGCATCGGCTCTTTCGGATTGCACAGCAGACTGGTTAATTGGAATCAAAGCGTTGGCACTAAGTTCGTAAACGAACTTGTATACCTGGCATGCAATATTATTCCTGTGTATGAAGTCTGCTATTTGGCAGACGCGTTAGTTATCAACTCTATTGAGTTCTGGAGCGGCTCCAACCCAATGGCTAACGTAGGCGACGTGAAGAAGGTGAAAGGTGAAAATGGAAATTATCTGGTAGAAACGCTGAAAAACGGTTACTCCATCACCAAAGAAGGCGAGAACACCGCCATGCAACTGATCTATGACCAGGAACTGAATACCTGGAATGTCGTTGCAGAGGGTGTCAGCACGGAAATATTGCAAATGAACGGCGACGGTACGGCACAGATGTACCTGCCTAATGGCGAAGCGATGAACGTTACATTGGATGCCCAAGGCGTAGCTGCCGCCCGTCAGGCAACCATGATCGATACTTATTACGCTGCAAGATAAGCCAGCCGCAACCGAGAGTTGAGAACCGAAAGCAAGGGAACCGCCCGGCGACGACTATCGCATGGCAAGGATTTCCTCTTCCGGCTCTCAACTTTCTGCTTATCAGAAAGGATATCCCACCGCAAAATGGAATGCAAAGTCGCGTCCGAACTTAGGATGCGCAATGGGCAGACGAACTGCTCCCTCTTCAGGATTGACCGCCTTCATACCTCCATCAAAACGAAGCACAAAGAAATCCAAGTCAAGGCGCAATCCTAAGCCATAAGCCACCGCTATCTGCTTATAAAACGTATTGAAACGGAACTTGCCCCCCGGCTGGTCTTCGTATTCGCGGAGCGTCCAGATGTTTCCCGCGTCCACAAACACCGCTCCCCTGAACTTCCAGAACAGCCGCGTGCGGTATTCGATACTGGCATCCAGCTTGATATCTCCCGACTGGTTCAGGAAGTTATTGTCACCTGCAAAAGAACCGGGTCCCAAGCTGCGCACCGACCATCCCCGCACACTGTTCGCGCCTCCCGAGAAGTAGCGCTTTTCAAAAGGAATCACCCGCGCATTGCCATACGGAATGGCAATGCCGCCTCCTACGTGGAACGCGATGGAGTTGCGGTTATCAATCACAATGTTCTTGGCAAAATCCAAGTCACCCTTTATGTATTGCGCATACGGAATACTCAGAATGGTGTATTCATCCTTGTCGTTCCTCTTCAGCCGACTCATCTTCGAGATAGCATATAGCAGGTTTCCTGCCGACTCGAAGTTGAAACGTATGCTGTAAGAGTTACCTATGACCGAATTGTTTATCAATGCCTGCCCCGCACTATTGTATGTATAGCTGTACCCGGTACGAACAATCAGGCGGTCTTCGTAGTTGTACTTCAGAATATAATTTTGCTCCTTCTCCAAAAAGTCCTCCCTGAACTGCGGCTCTATCCAAGGCATGTACAGGTAATTGACGTCCAGCAAGTCTATGCGATGCTGCGACCGCTGGCGCTGGACACCCCACTTATAGCTCCACGAAGCCGAAGCCACAATGCGGGTAAACTCCGGACGCATCTGATAATTGTATTGCACGCCAAACTCCGTAGTAGCCCGTATCTTCCTCTTGAAGTCATTCGACAGGAAAGGGAACATGAAGCGGGGGAAATTGATACTGCTCTCCACCCCAAGCTCCGTATAGTTGTTGTGCGCATATCCCAGCCCCGATACTGCCTCATAAGCTCCACGCAACTTGACCAAAAAGGTTTCGGAGCCTTTGAACACATTGCGGTTTTGGAAAGAAACGGATGCCGCAGCCCCCAGGTCGCCCGATGAATTGGTGCCTTCCAACTCGAAGGAAATGGCCTGGTGCTTGTTCTTGGTCAGCATGACGTATGTATTCAGCTTGACACTGTCTCCCACTTGTGTCTCAAAGAAGCGGATATTGGTATATTTCAGTACCGGCAACCGTCCGAAATTGGAGTAAGTGCGCTGTATGTTCGATTCATTGTAAAGCTCGCCTTCGGTGATACGCAGATTGTCCACCAATACTTTGGGTCGCAGATAGAGCTTGTCTTTGTAATAAATAGGGATTCCCTTGTAGTGTATGGAGTCGTTCACCTCCACACTGCTCAATGCGGAAGTCTGCAAGACATTATAATCTGCGATGAAATTCACCTTATTGATGGAATACTGGGGATGGTTTCGGGGCTCTTCGTCAGCATGTTGCCTATAGTTTGCCAGATGCAGCGTGAGGTCTACCTGGTGAGTGCCGCGCACTGTGTCCGCCGTATAAGAAATATAATCCTTATTGAATTTATAGTATCCGTTCTGAAGAAGCTTGCTGGTGATACGCTGCCGCTCGCTGTCCAGCAGGTTGACATTGAAGTACATACCCTCCGACAGGTAGGTCGATGCGGAGTCCTTCTGTATATACTCCCGTATCTTCTCATCCTGAATGTCGTATTTCAGGCTGCGGACGATATACGGCTCGCCTGTGGTCACCTTGTACTCCAGCTTCAGCTTCTTCTTCTTTACCTTCGTAATGTATTGCACGGTAGCCCCCATGTATCCCATGTTCTGCACCGCTTTGGTCATTTCGTTACGCGAACGCTCCGTCTCTTCCTTGCTGTAGATCACCGGCGCATCTCCCAACCGACGCAATGCCCGGTTCATCCAGCGGGTAGAATCCCTTCCTGACCAGTTATAGACATACAATTGCGTCTTGACCAGACTGAACCACTTGGAATTTGGATTTTGCCGTACATAGATATAAAGCCCGGATGGCTTTACGTTCTTGCTATCGGTATGTATACGCACTTCATCCAACAAGTATGAACCATCGGGTACATATTTGGTAGTCGAGCAGGAAGCTAATGCAAATAGTACAGCAATAAATATAACGTGACGGAGACCTTTCTTCATACCAGATTTTGTAAATTGCGCATAACAGCCTACAAATATAAATCTATTTTTTCTTTCCCGAAATAAAAAAACAGACGAAGTGTCCCCTCTCTTTTGATTATATAGAAATAAACATGTACTTTTGCTCAACGATAACATTAGAATTATGGCACTAAGTAAGAACTGCATCAAATATATCCACTCGCTGGAATTGAAGAAGAATCGTAAAGCCGAGAAAGTATTCCTGGCAGAAGGACCTAAACTGGTAGGTGACTTATTGGGGCATTTTCCCTGCCGTTTCTTGGCAGCTACCCCAGAGTGGATGTCGCAACATCGCTCGCAGCTTCAGGCAGAAAACATCGTGGAAGTCTCTACAGACGAACTGTCCCGTGCCAGCCTGCTGAAAACCCCACAGCAGGTACTTGCCCTATTCGAACAGCCCGAATACGAGACAGATCCTTCCGTCATCAGCCGCTCCTTGTGTCTGGCTCTGGACGATGTGCAAGATCCTGGCAATCTGGGCACTATCATCCGCCTGGCGGACTGGTTCGGAATAGAACACATCTTCTGCTCGCAGAACACCGTAGATGTATATAATCCAAAAACCGTCCAGGCAACAATGGGCGGCATTGCCCGCGTAAAGTTACATTATGTCTCCTTGCCCGCTCTTATTCGTGACCTGAAGGACATTCCTGTCTACGGGACTTTTCTCGACGGAGAGAATATGTATGCACAACAGCTCTCCTCCAACGGATTAATCGTGATGGGCAACGAGGGCAACGGAATAGGAAAAGAAGTGGAACAACTCATCAACCGAAAGCTTTATATCCCCAATTATCCGGCAGATCGGGAGACTTCCGAGTCGCTTAACGTCGCAATTGCTACGGCAGTTGTCTGTGCCGAGTTCCGGCGACAGGCTGCATTGTTGTAAAATCGAAAGGATAAAATAGATAGGGCGTCAACCCCTTGGGGAGGCATTCTTTCCCGAAAGGCAAAGGAGGCTCCTTCGATATGTTATCCAGCGCAGGGAAAACAGAAGGCACCCCTACCTCAACCTCCTGTCTGTCAAGCAAAGCAATAACCCCGGGAAACCATTCTACCCCTTCTATCTCTTCCGTCAAAGGAAAAACAGACCGGGCACTTCCCTGCTCCACTTCTACCACATGCTGTTTGAAATAGCCATATCCGGAAACGAATATGAAATGTGCCGCATACCGCCTCATACTTCTCAAAGTTCTTTTTTCTGTATCTGAAGTTCTTGGGGTCTTTCCACTTTCTGCAACGCAGGCTCTGAAACAGACTGAGGACGCAGGCGGTTACGCTTGGGAGAATTTGTATTTGCATTAGTCTTGACTTCTTCCCGTCCTGCCGGTCTGTTCCTCTGTTCTATCGGCTTAATTTCTTGTTTTGCTGATTTCCTTTCCTGTTTCGCTGATTTAATCTCTTCTATCGGTTTTACTCTCTCTACCGACTTGACTTCTTGGTTTATCGGTTTAATCTCCTCCTTCTTCAATTCAGCGCCTTCATTCTTTTCCTGACTGATAGAATCATTCTTTGCGAACGATAAAGTATCCGTGGAATGACAACGCATGAGCGAAATGCGGTCAGCCAACAAGGTATATACACTCTGCGCAGAAGAGTAATATATCGAACCCCGCACTTCCTTGATTTCTCCCAACGTATCGGACTGGAGAGATATCGTTTTCATCCCCGCCTCATAAACTTTCTGCATATCACCTATGATGCTGTCATTCTTATAGACAATCTGCATAGCCATGACAGGAGCGTGCATGGAGTCAACCTTATCATGATGAAAATGGAAGCATACATTCCACTGCAAGGTATCCCGGTCTTTAAAATTGGTGTCGGAAGGCAATACGAATGTGATTTTATTATCCATCGGCATGCCGGTCAACCGATAAATGCGCTGCCACGCCCATACATCAATGCTGTCGCCCGGAAGGCTCTCTTTAGGCTTATTGTCACGCATGGCAATCAGATGGTTGATTCCCTCCTGCTCCTCTTTCAGTCTTGCATTCACCTTCTCATAAACTTTAGCTAAAACCTCCGGATTACGGGTAAACCACACCAAGGATGAATCAAAAACAGCTTGCGTGATTCCATGTTTCTTGAACACCGATTCAATGTACAATACTCTTTTATACCCCTCCGAGTATGGAACTTCTTCCCCCATAGCCTTCGCTATGTGATAATCATAGAGTACGTTTTCCATCTTAGCATCTGATAAAACCGCCTCAGGCCTTTTCACCTGACAGGCGGTAAAACAGAATGCTAAAAGGGATATTCCAAACCATTGAACTCGACGCAAGTCTTTCATGATTTCTTTGTTACATGATAAGAATAATCATTCAAATATTTGCTGTAGAACAGCAGCAGAGCAATGATGCCACAACTGATAGCAGCATCGGCAAAGTTGAATATCGGACTGAAGAATATGAAATGTTCCCCACCGACAAATGGCATCCATTGAGGCCAATTCGTCTCGATGATAGGGAAATAGAACATATCTACCACCTTCCCATAAAAGAACGAGGCATATCCTCCACCCTCAGGCATGAACGAAGCAATCTGCGAATGTGTGCTTTCGCTGAACAACACACCATAAAACATACTATCGATAATATTGCCCAATGCTCCCGTCAGGATGAGAGAAATAAAAACGATATATCCCGTCTTCAAACCTTGTTTTATAATTCTTGCCAAATACCAGCCTATAGCGGTAACAGCAACAATACGGAACAAGGAAAGAAAAAGTTTTCCGAATATTTCCATGCCAAACGCCATACCGTTATTCTCGGTAAAATAGATATAAAACCAATCTGTAACACGAATACTTTCATGCCAATACATATGGGTTTTAATATACACCTTGATCACTTGGTCTATGATCAAGACAGAGAATATAACGAGCAGCGCGATACGACCTTTCGTTAGATATCTGCTCATTCCTACTTCTTACCGCTGTTTTTAGCTTCAATACTTAATGTGGCATGAGGTACGGCACGCAATCGTTCGGCAGGAATCAGCTTGCCTGTCTCGCGGCAAATGCCATACGTCTTGTTCTCAATGCGCACTAATGCAGCCTGCAATCCCTGGATAAATTTCAATTGGCGTTGTGCCAAACGCGTTGTTTCTTCTTTGGATAAAGTGTTGGCACCTTCTTCCAATACTTTGTATGTAGGAGACGTATCGTCAGTGTTATTGCCATCAGTTCCAGTCAAACTCGATTTCAGCAATTCATAATCACGTTGCGCCAATTCTAATTTTTCATTAATGATAGCACGGAACTCTTCCAGTTCCGCATCTGAGTATCTACTCTTTTCTGACATAATAAAACGTTTAACAGTTAGTTAGTAAGCAGGTAGTAGTAAATAGGAATATCCGATTTGCAGTGCTTTCATTAGCAATGCGGCATCATTCACTAACTACTACTTACTACTAACTACAAAAAATTATTTTTTCACAATGCTCACATACAGACAGAAATCGTCAAAGTTCAACTCCGTACCGTTTTCTATCTCATCTGCCAGCATCAGTGAGGTTCCTAAAACTTGGTTACAAATATAGTCTTTATATTCGTTTACCGCATCATCTGTCTGCGGATTTTTCGATAAAACTATCTGAATTTTATCTGTAATCTCCAGACCGCTTGATTTACGGATATTCTGAATACGGTTAACCAACTCACGTGCAATACCTTCGCGACGCAACTCGTCCGTAACGGTCACATCCAATGCAACGGTCAGTTTTCCTTCATTGGCAACCAACCATCCCGGAATGTCTTCGCTATAGATTTCTACAGTGTCAGCTTCTACCGTAACTTCGGCACCATCCAGTTGTATGGTGTAAGCACCGTTTTTCTCCAGTTCTGCAATGGCCTCTTGCGACAGACTGGTGACAGCTGCAGCCACAGCCTTCATCTGCTTGCCGAATTTCGGTCCCATCTTCTTGAAGTCACACTTCACTCTCTTCACCAGCACACCGGCAGCACCGTCCACGAACTTGATTTCCTTAACGTTCACCTCGTTCATGATAAGTGCCTTCACGGCATCAATGTGTGCGCGCTGCTCTTCGTCCACTACGGGTATCATAATGCACTGCAACGGTTGGCGTACTTTGATGTTCACCTTACGACGCAAAGCCAACACCATCGAAGTTACATCCTGTGCCATCTGCATACGGGCTTCCAGCTCTTTGTCTATCATTCCCTCGTTGCATACAGGGAAATCCGCCAAGTGTACTGATACGACATTGTCACGTCCTGTCACGGTCACCAGATCCATATAGAGCTTGTCGGCATAGAACGGAGCGATAGGTGCCATCAGTTTGGCAACAGTCTCCAGACAAGTGTACAAGGTCTGGTAGGCAGACAATTTGTCTTGCGTAAATTCTCCACCCCAGAAACGCTTACGGTTCAGACGGACATACCAGTTGGAGAGATTGTCATTGACAAAATCAGATATCAAGCGTCCTGCCTTGGTCGGTTCGTATTCGCTGTAGCAAGCATCTACGTCCTTCACCAATGTATTCAGGACAGAGAGTATCCAACGGTCTATCTCCGGACGCTGTTCCATCGGGATGTCGGCTTCTTTATATTCAAATCCATCTACATTGGCATAAAGCGAGAAGAAAGAATACGTGTTATATAAAGTTCCGAAGAATTTGCGACGGACTTCTTCGACACCGTCCACATCAAACTTCAGGTTATCCCAAGGAGAAGAGTTCGTGATCATATACCAGCGCAGGGGATCGGAGCCGTACTTCTCGATGGTAGAGAAGGGATTGACTGCATTGCCCAGACGTTTGGACATCTTGTTGCCGTTTTTGTCAAGCACCAGTCCATTGGAGATGACCGCCTTGTATGAGTTGGTGTCGAACACCATTGAAGCTATCGCATGGAGCGTAAAGAACCAACCGCGTGTCTGGTCTACACCTTCGGCTATGAAATCGGCCGGGAACAGCTGCTTACTGTCGAACGCCTCTTTATTCTCGAAGGGGTAATGGATTTGGGCATACGGCATGGCACCTGAATCAAACCATACATCGATCAGGTCTGCTTCGCGCTTCATCGGCTTGCCGTCCTTGGATACGAGGATGATATCATCTACATACGGACGGTGCAGGTCGATCTTATCATAGTTCTCCTTAGTGTATTCACCGGGAACAAAGCCTTTCTCTTTGTAAGGATTAGACTTCATCACTCCGGCAGCTACAGATTTCTCTATTTCGTTGTAGAGTTCTTCGACCGAACCGATACAGATTTCCTCGCTGTTGTCTTCGGTGCGCCAGATGGGTAGCGGAGTACCCCAGTAGCGTGAACGGCTCAAGTTCCAGTCGTTCAGGTTCTCCAGCCACTTGCCGAAGCGTCCCGTACCCGTACTTTCCGGTTTCCAGTTGATCGTTTTATTCAGTTCGATCATGCGCTCCTTGCATGCCGTAGAGCGGATGAACCAGCTGTCCAACGGATAGTACAGCACCGGTTTGTCCGTACGCCAGCAGTGGGGATAGTTGTGCACGTGCTTCTCTGTCTTGAAGATTTGATTATTGGCCTTCATCATCATGCAGAGGCTTACGTCGAGGCTTTCGTCCTGTTCCGTCAAATTGGGGTCGTAAGCATTCTTCACGAAACGGCCTGCATATTCTTTATACAGTTCTACGTTCACGCGCTCTTTGACGAAGTCTTCGTCCAGTTCTTCCAGCAAGTAGAATTTACCTGTCAGATCAACCATCGGACGGAGTTCGCCTTTCTTATTGATGAGCTGCAACGGCGGAATGCCGGCAGCTTTTGCCACCAAGGCATCATCAGCACCGAATGTCGGAGCAATATGCACGATACCCGTACCGTCTTCCGTAGTGACATAGTCGCCCGGTATCACACGGAAGGCGCCTTCACCCGGATTCACCCAAGGAATCAGTTGCTCGTACTCCATGCCTACCAGTTCCGGTCCTTTATACTCAGCAACGACCTTGAACGGGATCAATTTATCGCCCGGCTTGTAATCTTCCAAAGCTATATCTTCTGCCTTCTTGTTGAAGTGCGTATAAAGCAGCGCTTTGGCAAGAACGACGGTAATCTTCTCTCCGGTATATCCATTATAGCTTTGTACGGCTACGTAATCAATCTTCGGTCCTACACACAAAGCCGTGTTCGAAGGCAACGTCCACGGCGTAGTGGTCCATGCCAGGAAATAGGGAGTTCCCCACTCTGCCATTTCCGGCTTCGGGTTCTTCATCTTGAACTGTGCCACACAGGTCAGGTCTTTCACATCGCGGTAACATCCGGGCTGGTTCAACTCGTGCGAGCTCAATCCGGTACCGGCAGCAGGCGAATACGGCTGTATGGTATATCCTTTATAGAGGTAGTCTTTCTGATAGAGTTGCTTCAACAGCCACCACAAGGTTTCAATGTAACGGTTGTCGTATGTGATGTACGGATCGGTCATGTCCACCCAATAGCCCATCTTGTGCGTGAGGTCTTCCCATTCTTTGGTAAACTTCATCACGTCCTTGCGGCAAGCAGCGTTATAATCGGCAACGGAAATTGTCTTGCCAATATTTTCCTTCGTGATGCCAAGTGCTTTTTCCACTCCTAACTCCACCGGAAGTCCGTGTGTGTCCCATCCGGCTTTACGTTTCACCTGAAAACCTTTCATGGTTTTGTAACGGCAAAAGATATCTTTGATAGAACGCGCCATTACGTGATGGATGCCCGGCATACCATTGGCCGAGGGAGGTCCTTCGTAAAAGATGAAAGAAGGACAGCCTTCACGCTCTGTCATACTCTTGGCGAAAACCTGGTTCTCGTCCCATTTCTTCAACACTTCCGCGTTTACCTGTGAGAGGTTGAACTGCGAATATTCGGCAAACTTCTTACCCATTTTTATTTGCTATAATTTAACGATGTTACTTTGTTAACGATCAGAAGGTACTTTTCGTTATAAAACTGTTACCTTCTTTATTTTAAGGGTGCAAATTTACAAAAAAGTTAGAGAAAAGAGATTGTTGGATAGAAAAAAACAATAGATTTCAAAAAGAGGGGATGCGGATACGTTCCTGATGTAAATCGGTTTGATAAAGAATAACCTGTTTCTCAAACATTTTATTACTTTCTTCTGTTACATTGATATTCACTAAAACATCAGAAACAGTATGGACAGAAAATTAAAAAAAGTGGTTGTCCTTTTGGCACATCCCAATCTGGAGAGTTCAAGGGCCAACATGGCTTTGTTCGAAGCCATAAAAGAGATAGAAGAAGTCGCCGTGTATAATCTGTATGAAATGCCTGCAGAAGATGTTTTCAATATTGACGAGTGGAGCCGTATCATCTCTCATGCCACGGCTGTAGTATACCAGTTCCCGCTCCATTGGATGTCAGCTCCTTATCTGCTGAAGCAGTGGCAGGATGAGGTTTTCACTCATCTTGCCAAGACGCCCGCCATTGCCGGAAAGCCGTTAATGATAGCCACCACCACCGGATCTGACTTTGAAGCCTACCGTAGCGGAGGAAGAAACAGATTTACGGTAGACGAACTGCTACGCCCTTATCAGGCAGGCGCCATACATGCCAGCATGCAATGGCAGACGCCTTTCGTCATTTATGGCATAGGAACTTCGGATACGGAAAGGAATCTGGCTAAAGGGGTGGATTGCTACAAGAAAAAGCTGATTGCATTCGTGGGAAAGGATAAAACAGAAGATGTCTGGTAGCCGTCAATTTCGTCTCATGAGACGGATAAATTCGTTCCGCGAGACAGAAAAATCCATCCCATGAGCCGAAAATATTCGTCCCGCGGGATGGATTTTTTCGGCTCATGGGACGAAAAAAGTCCCTCAAAGGAACCATTCCGTCTTTCTTACTGCCACACATTATTTTGCCAATGGCGAGAAAGTAATTTCAGGAAATAAAAAAAGGCTCATAACGTAATGTTACAAGCCTTAAATCATTAATCACCAACTACTACGAGGATGGAGCGGAAAACGAGACTCGAACTCGCGACCCTAACCTTGGCAAGGTTATGCTCTACCAACTGAGCTATTTCCGCAACTGATGACTCCTTTTTCACAAAGAAGAATGTGCCCAGAACAGGACTCGAACCTGCATGCCTCTCGACACACGCACCTGAAACGTGCGCGTCTACCAATTCCGCCACCTGGGCATCGATCATCAACAAATATTTAATTTATGACTTCGAGCGGAAAACGAGACTCGAACTCGCGACCCTAACCTTGGCAAGGTTATGCTCTACCAACTGAGCTATTTCCGCATTATGATGATCACGTGAAGAGAAGGAGACTCGAACTCCCACGACATTATTGTCACTACCCCCTCAAAGTAGCGCGTCTACCAATTCCGCCATCTCTCCATACCTATCACATTTTCAAAGAGCAATTGCTTCACCTATGTGCCCAGAACAGGACTCGAACCTGCATGCCTCTCGACACACGCACCTGAAACGTGCGCGTCTACCAATTCCGCCACCTGGGCATAGGTAATCGCAATCTATGTAATTGAGCGGAAAACGAGACTCGAACTCGCGACCCTAACCTTGGCAAGGTTATGCTCTACCAACTGAGCTATTTCCGCGATTGCGGTTGCAAAGGTAGGCATTTTATTTAAACTAGCAAGCGTTCCGGCTATTTTTTTTGTAGTTAAATTTGCGGCTCTACCTCTGTCAGCGCATCATTCTTTTGATTCTCAGCTATTTCTATCCCGATAATTTTCATAAAAAAATTGCCTGAATATTTCAGCTTTTCCCTCTTTCGTCCACATGGCGATGGCTGGATGGTGGATTCCGTTGAACATATTCGTCTTTACGATCGTGTAGTGAATCATATCTTCAAAGACGATCCGTTCGCCGATTTGCAATTCATGATCGAAGCTCCAGTCTCCCATATAATCGCCGCTCAGACACGAATTGCCGCCCAAACGATAGACATAGCTGCCGCCATTATTCCCTATTTCGGCTCCACGCACAACCGGCTGGTAGGGCATCTCCAGGCAATCGGGCATGTGGCAAGTGAAACTCACATTAAGAATAGCGGTACGGATGCCTCGGTTTTCCACAATATCCACTACCTCGGAGGCTAATACTCCGGTTTGCCAAGCAAAGGCTGATCCTGGTTCCAAGATAATACGCAAGTGCGGATAGCGAGCACGGAGTCCGTTCAATACACGGATGAGATGTTCGACATCATAGTCCTTGCGGGTCACCAAATGGCCACCGCCCAGATTCAACCATTTGATTTGCGGAAACCAACGGGAGAATTTTTCTTCCAAATGTTGCAACGTCCGTTCCAGTTCGTACGAGGAGGATTCGCAATGGCAATGGCAGTGGAAACCGTCAATACCTTCCGGAAGGGTTTCGGGCAGCGTGTCCGCCGTTATGCCGAAGCGGGTGCCGGGAGCGCAGGGATTATAAAGTTCTGTTTCTATCTCCGAATATTCAGGATTGATACGGATGCCGCATGAGATGCCTTCTCCGTTGCGTAGTACCGTGGGGTGAAAACGATTGAATTGAGACAACGAGTTGAAAGTGATGTGGCTGCTGCATCGCATGATTTCCGGAAAATCGGCTTCGGTGTAAGCAGGAGAATAGGTATGCGCCTTACTGCCAAATTCTTCCAGTGCCAGTCGTGCCTCATACACTGAACTTGCCGTGGAATGCTCTATATACTCCCTGAATATAGGAAACGAACGCCAGATGGCAAATGACTTGAATGCCAGAATAAACTCTACTTCGGCACGTTCGGAGATACTTTTAATGAGTGTGAGGTTCTTCCTCAACAATTCTTCCTCCATGATATAACACGGAGAGGGAAAGCGGTCGAAATCTATCATAATTATAACTTTTGTTTGAGCTGATATAACATTATATAAAGTATAAGCGGAAACTTTCATACCTTATTATATATAAAGTATAAAATAACATCATATATGATAAGGCATAAAATGCCGGAGAAAACAGGCACTTACTTTATCTTAAAACGAGCGAAACGCAATAAGAGTTGCTTGTCTCCCGCATTCTCGAAATGAATGGTTGCCTTGGCATTATCTCCACTGCCTTCCACTTTTATGACTTCTCCCAAGCCAAAGCGTTCATGTTCGATGAACTGCCCTGCCTGTACAGTCGTTTCCGAAGCGGAAGAAGAAGGAATGCCTGAAGAAGATGACGGAGTAACGCCTGAAGCACCCGAAACGGACGGAGTTATTCGTTTCAGGTTGCGCGGAATACTGGGCGCAATAATTTGCTGTTTGGGGCGCTGCTGGGTCTCCGTAGCAGACCGTTGAAACGGAGTACGGGACTGAGACGAATGGGAGAATCCCCCACTACCACCCTCTTTACGGAGATATCCGGTTCCCTCATCGCTCCTGTCCGCCCGCCTTACCTCTTGCGGCAGATGCAGATAACGGGCATCAATATCTTGCAGGAAGCGGCTGGGACTGCCAAATTCCATTTTTCCATAGCGGAAACGGGTACGGGCAAATGAAAGGAAGCAATGCTCTTCGGCACGGGTGATAGCTACGTAGAACAAGCGTCTTTCCTCCTCCAGGGCCTGAGGCGATTCACCCACCATGCTGCTGGGGAAAAGGTTCTCCTCCATACCCACTACAAATACATTCTTAAATTCCAGTCCTTTTGCCGAATGCACAGTCATAAGCGTCACTTTCTCGTCGTTTCCGTCCTTGTCCGAATCCTGGTCGGTCAGCAGAGAGACTTCAGAAAGGAAGTCCGTCAGGAAGATGTTGGTGTTACCCTCTTCCATACGCATGGAGCAGAAATCGCTCATACCGTTCGCCAGTTCTTCGACATTTTCCTTACGGCTCAGGTTCTCCGGTGAGTTGTCCTGACAGACTTCATTGATGATGCCGGAACCACGGATGATTTCACTGCCGAGTTCATATGCGTTCTTCGTCGCCACGCCTTCGATGAATCCGTCTATCAACTCGCGGAAACGTTGTAACTTTGCCAATGTACCCTTATTGAAATCTACTCCGTATGCCGTAGGATCGCAAAGCACCGTCCATAGGCTGACGTTATTTTCTGTAGCGGCGGCTATGATTTTGCTGACAGTCGTATTGCCGATGCCGCGCATGGGGTAATTGATGATACGCTTGAACGCTTCTTCATCATTGGGATTGACGACCAGACGAAAATAGGCTATCACATCTTTTATCTCCTTGCGCTGATAGAACGACAGACCTCCGTAGATGCGGTAAGGCATGTTCTGCTTACGCAGTGCCTCTTCGAAGATACGGCTTTGCGCATTGGTTCGGTAGAGGATGGCAAAATCGGAATAGGCATAGTGCTCGGTTCGGCGCAACCGTGCGAGCGCATTAATGACAATGTCTCCCTCCTCAACGTCGCTGTATGCACGGAAAACACCTATCGCTTCTCCCTGTTCCTTTTCAGTGAAGACCTCTTTGCGTATCTGCCACTGGTTCTTTTCTATCAAGCTATTGGCAGCACGGACAATGGTTTGTGTAGACCGGTAGTTCTGTTCGAGCTTGAAGACTTTCGTTCCCGGATAGACTTTCGTGAAGTAGAGGATATTGTCGATATTCGCACCCCGGAAGGAATAGATGCTTTGCGCGTCGTCGCCTACCACACAGACATGGCGGTGTTGCGAAGCGAGTTGCAGTACGATGCTATGTTGCGCGTAGTTGGTATCTTGATACTCGTCCACGAGGATGTAGCGGAATTGTTCGCGATAGCGTTCCAACACGGCAGGATGGTCGCGGAAGAGGATAAAGGTATAGAAGAGCAAGTCATCGAAGTCCATCGCATCCGCTTGGCGGCAACGTTCGCTATAACGACGGTAAATATCGCGGACGGCGGGCATCTTGGCTACACAGTCTGCATTATAGATTTCCTTGTCGGCGGCGTATGAGGCTGGCGACAAGAGATGGTTCTTGGCGTTGGATATGCGCGATTGCACGCTGCCGGGTTTGTAGATTTTATCGTCCAGTCCCATTTCCTTTATAATGGAATGCAGCAGACTTTTGCTATCGGCAGTATCGTAGATGGTAAACTGGGAAGTGAAACCCAAGGTTGCCGCTTCGGCATGAAGGATGCGCAGGAAAATGGAGTGGAACGTACCCATCCATAGGTGGCGTGCACACTGTTCACCCACTTGCCGAGCGATACGTTCTTTCATTTCACGGGCAGCCTTGTTAGTGAAAGTCAGAGCCAACAGGTTCCAAGGCTGATAGCCATTCGATAGCAGATGGGTTATCTTGTAGGTCAATACCCGTGTCTTTCCTGATCCTGCACCTGCTATGACCAGCGAAGGACCGTCGCAATAAAGCACCGCAGCACGCTGCCCTTCGTTCAATTCTTCGAGATATTTTGTATTCATATATGCAAAATTAAAATAATCTTTTTATATTTGTACAATCTTACTCCCATTAATATTATATTTAAATATGGAATCAGTAAAAAATAGGAGACTTAATATTCCTTTTATTTGCCTGTTGGCATTCTTGTGTGCATCGCCGATGGCGGCACAGAAACAAAGCAAAGTAGAAAAACTCTTGAAACTGCTTGTAAACAACGAGAACGAGAAGTTCGCAAAGAATCGTGACAAGCTGGACGCTGAGACCGCAGCCGCTTTCGAAGCGGAGTTGAAGTTGATAGAGTTGTGTGACCAAATGTGGAACCAGCAGGAAGTAGCCGTAGCCAAAGAGTATTTTCAGGCATACATGACCGCCACTAAAGGTAATTTCCTTGCCATCTGCCAGGGAGCGGAAGTGGATGCCGGCGAACTAAGAAAACGGATGGAGAACTGCATCAACGCTACGTTGGACGAGTATCCCAATAAGCTGATCTACTCAGGATCGTTGGTCGAAGCGGTGAAGGCATCGGGGTACGAACTGTCGGACGAGGTCAAAAGCCATCTGTTACAGATCCATGAAGAAGAACTATGGAAAGACTTCATGCACAATAAGAACATACCGAAGTGTGAACGCTACATGGAGGAGTATGCAGAGGGGAAACACAAGCAGGAGGCGATGGTAGAGTACAACCGCCTGTTGTTGCAAACCGTAAAGACATCTCCCTCAAGCAGTAACTTCAAGCGCTTTTTCGACCACGAACGCCTCAATACTTTCTTCGGAGGACGCACCAAACGGGAAGGTATGGATCAGGCAGTCTCGCTCTACGACGACTATCTGTATGGAAACATCTGCAAAGCGCAAGCCGTAGCTTCCATCAAACAAGCCATAACGGAGTACGAACAGTCTCCCTACCTTCAACCTGCCGACAGGAAGCATGCCGGAACACTGGAATATAAGAAAGACAGCATCGACTATGAGGTGTTGAAACTCGAAGTGAATGCAGCCAGCAAACTGGAGCTTATCAGAGAGTATCTGAAGACACACAAATATAAAGAGTTCCGCGACAAGGCAAACCTGTTGCGTCAACCCTTTGAACAGCAACTGGTGTGGAGCAATCCGAACATCATACAGTCTTACAGTAAAGGTGTACTGATGAAGTCGAATGAGACGAGAAACGGAAAGACAGTGCAGAAGACCTATATGTATGATGAGAACGGCAGACTGGTGAGCATCAAGGAGACTGTGGAAGAGAGAGGGACTACGACATTGCAGACCAACTTCCTTTATGACGCGCAAGGACATTGCGTAGAAGAAGTGCAAGTGAACCAGCGAGGCATGAAAGAGGTCTACAAACGTCGCCGTACATACAGCACGCTGGGCATCATTCTCACCGACTCTACTGCCTACCAGAACGGAAAACTGATCGTAAGAAAGTATCACCCGAAGTTCAATCTGTTGACAGAAGAGATCAACTTCGAGAAGAACATACGGCAATCATCCATCTTCAACCAATATGACAAGAAAGGAAAGTTGGTGAAGAAAGAAGAGACATTCCCACTGGACAAAGATCCGCTCCCTACGCAGGTGAGCAGGCAGATAGACCAGTATGAGTATGATGCCTACGGATATCTGACCCGGATTTCGTTCGAAAAACTTCTGGTGAGCAACGAAAAGACCAACGGTTCGCTTATCTTCCTCTACGACGAGTTCGGCAACCAAATAGACAGCAATGCCTATTATGAATACGACAACACCGGCCGCTGGATACAAAAAACCGACCGAGGAGACGAAAAGAATACAGAAAAGATACAGGTGATCTACCAATAATCGGGGTTCTACCCCGCCCCGGCATTATCCGCCGGACATGGCAACTGGCACCGACATAATACCAAAATGACCACAGACAGGTTATTGACATTCAATAACGCTTATCTGTGGTCATTTATATTATTCCGTCAGAGTACGCTATCCGCCTTACCCATGTTCATCAGAAGCAAGCGTATAACATATATGCCAAGTGCGCCACGACAGCTGCCGCGATACCTCCCACGGTATGCGCCAAGATGGCTTTCGACGTCAACTCCCGATAGCCCAGCGAGTCGAGCATAGCCGTATGCGTACTCAAATAACCGCTCCAGCACATACCGATGGCAGTAAACACGGCAATTGCATTTCCATCTACCCAACCTTGCTCGATAAAGTTAGGCACCAGACTCAACGCTGCCCCTACAGCTCCCAGTGCCGTGATAGGAAACGCCACCAAATGCGGATCTGTAAACCCGAACAGCCACTCGAAGATGATGTTCACCTGCCCTGCCAGCCACGGTAGCAATTCAACTCCCTGATAGGCAGCACCCGTATAGGCACCGTCGGCGGCAGGTCCGAAAGTAAGGATCATCACGAAAGTAGAGATGACCAACACACCCGGAATGATGGCAATACCCACGTCAACTCCCGTACGTCCGCCATCGAGCAACGAATCGAGCGTACGCAAGAAGAGAGACTTCCCGTTCGCGGCATTCGCATCATCTGCATCAGTCGCCGCATCCTCCTCATCCTCGGTATATGCAGCCTCGGTGGCATAGCGAGGATAGGCTTTCAGTACAAAACGCTGCATCAGTCGAGTAGAGACGATACATCCGCAGAAAGCACCGAACAGTCCGATAAAAGGTGCCGCATAATAACCTTGCCCCACCATGAAGACAATCACCAGCAATCCCATACCGAATGCCGTACCGAAATTGGTCAGTGAGATATACTGATACTTCTTGAAGTAACTACAAAAACGCTTGTCCTGCGACAGGGAGATGATGGCTGGGTTATCCGAAAGGAACGTCATCACCGCTCCCAAAGATGCCACACCCGGCAGGTGAAAGAGCGGACGCATTAACGGACGGAGCAAACGTTCCAGCAGGTTCACTACACCAAATTCTACGAACAACCGACCTATGGCACCGGTAATGACACAGATGCCCATCAGGTAGAATACGGTATTGAGCAACAAATCATGAGCAGTCTTCATGATGGTGTTCAGCATGTTGGGAAGCCCCATCACCGAAGACAAGTAAGCAAACAAGGCAAATACAATGAGTAGACAAGGAATTCCCTGAGGGATAAATCTTGTCCAGCCTTGACGACAATCGTTTTTCATATCAGTGATATATTGAAGAATATTTAATGTTTCAGTAACCTGTTAGTCAAAGCAAAGAGATCAAGACGCCACGTCACACCAGCCTGTCCGGTCAATTGTTTGTCGAGGCGCGCACCTTCGGGATTGCCGTTGCGACCGGTAGTGTAGAAACAGGTGGCATGAAACCTCAAGTCGCGATTCTTTTTAAGCGGGAAATACTCCAGTCCGCCCCCATACATGGTCAGTTCAGTACCAGGCATGACACAATAGTCCGCCACTCGCCCTCCGTCCCCGCCATTCGTGCGGTTCACATCATAAGTCACCTTGCCAAACAACTGTAGCTTCTCGGAACAACGCCACGCTACCTCACCCATCACCGAACAGTCTCTCAACAGAAACACCTGATGATCGGCTGCACGGTTCATCAAATCGAGTTCTACAGCCACGTTGCCCAATTCAATCCGGTGTCCCAGTGCCAGATAATTGATAAATCGCCCAGGAGCATACTCTATCATATTTGCCGAGTAAAGCGTACTTAAGCAACCGTGCTTACCCATCCACATCAGATTATAGGCAAACATCTCACTCTCCGGATGCACCGACTGGAAAGGACTCTCACAGAACTGTGCCATCCATTGGTCGCGTCCGTTGCGCGAACGGAAGGTGACGCTTCCACCCATCTGGTAACAAGGGATATTATTCCAAAACTCCGAACAAGAATAGAGATCTATCGGTGCACGGTCGTACTCATAACCTCCGATACCGACAACTTGTTTTCCTGCCGACAGGTTCCACTGCCCTTCACCCAGCTCATAGACGATATAAGCCCAGTCCGTGGCATCCCAAAAACTCTGATTCTGATGATTTTTATTCAGCCGCTGCCTCCACGAATAAGATAATGAAGAAGTAATACGACCGTCTAACCTTAGATTAAGAAATTTTCCGTCGAAACCCGTATGGCTGTGGTCCGTCACTCCGTCCACTTTCTCTAACTGATAGTCTATCCTGACCTCGGCTTTCAACGATAAAGGCACGTTCTCCTGCGCATGGCCGGCTAACGCAAAACAAGCACATAGCATGCTCGCCACTGTCCTTTTCATAGCATCATCTGTTTTGTTAAAGTTTTAAACATTTTATTCTATGAGGCTGCCCTTTTCGCATATTAGCTATCAATATGATAGCACTTCATCATTGTGCTACCCCATTTACAGATGCAAATATATCATTATGTTCCGAAACGACAATAGGAAGATACCTGTTTTTTCAGTCGAAATGAGAGGCAATCTATCTCAGACACAAATGGAGCAGTGTTTTACGGACTAACCAAAGAAGAAAATCCACAAAACCCGCTCCATTCGCGCGTGCTCGTGCTATACTTTACTTAGCACATACGCTCCTATTCCAAGCGCCGGGCGATCTCCTGAATGGAGAACGAACCGTCCAGCGTCCGTACGCTGATCTTCCCGTGCAAAAGATCGAAGAAAAAGTCTGCCACCTTCTCCGGTATAATCTCACAAACTTTTCCATTCGCATCCACACCCAAGTCGTAGGTCTTCAGCAGTTGGCTACCCAGTGCAGTGGCACCTATCAGAAAATGATTCTTCAATTTGTCTACATTGACCAAATCAGCAGCCAGCACCTTGCCGACTACCGAGTAACAGTGCACCAATACTTTCTCGTCTCCCTCAAACAATTGAGACTCCTGCTCGTCCGAATATGTGTTCATCTCGATGATACCCGTATTCTCCATCTCAGGCATTCCCGCATACAAGGCACCCAAGTCTGCCAGGCTCAGATTAAACAGCCTTGCCTCGCTCATCACTTGCATCTCCTCACCGCTGAATGCACTGGGCAACAATAGCTTGATATCTCCGCTCACTGCTACCGTCTTCGCATTGAAGGTTCCTACAATGCAATCCTTCATATTCAGTTTGGCTGTGGCGAAAACACCACCCAGCACGATACAATCTTCCAGCACGACCTCGTCCGCAAAGATGCTGCCTGCCACGAAAGCATTGCAGAGCTTCACCGTCTTTCCGTTGATGTCTGCCATGAACATCAGACGGCAATCGCGGGCATACGACACTAACGAGTCCGACGTGGCAACCGTCTTGCGCAGAATGATGTTTCCCTTTGCGCCATTGCTGATGTGGCACTCCAGTTTGGTAAACACCGCTCCGCCGATCTCTACATCTCCATTCTGTATCTCCAGTTTGCGGGCATAGACCGCCCCTTCTACTATAGTATCGTTCTGTATCAGTACGTCCCTCTCCAACTCCGCAGACGTACGGGGAAGAATGGAGCCTTTCACCAGGTTCTCACTCAATATCACTCCATTCTCCAGACTTATTACTTTCAATTCTTTCATATCTTTTTCTCCATATTTATATAGCTTATTTGTTCCCCAGATACCGGCACTGCAATACACAGAGATACTGTGCATTACTCTACGGCAAATAATTGACGGCGAGCTTTCGCATCATCGCTGCCACCCGGCAATTGTGTTCCGAGGTACCTAACTTCTGAATCTCTCTTTCCAAATGCCGCCCAATGGTACGCTTCTCCTCCGTTGTCATATCGGGTATGACAGACTGGCGGACATTCTGAAGCACTTTCCCTTCGTTCACCCCCATGCGTACGGTTTGCTCGTTCATCACGACTCCGGTTTCCCGACCGTCTCCCGCACCGGTGACTTTCTCTACAAACACCACCGGAAGCATCCAACGGGCATTCTTGCATCCACTCACCAACACGCGTTCGATATGGCTTGCCAACTGTTTCTGCCCTATCAGATAGCGCTTCGCACTGTCTATCAATCCTGCTGCACGCTGCTTCACTTTCAGTGCCGAAAGGCGTGCCTGGGTATCCAACTGTTCTTTATGCCCCACGAGCGCCATTGCCGAAAGTGAAGATTCCGTATTGCGCAACTGTTCCCGTGCGCTACTTTCCACGAAACGGAAGCAAGGCTCCAGCAACATGTGTATGCGCTGTTCCAATTCGCGGTCCAGATTACCGAAGATGCCGGAGTAGCGGGTGGTCAGGATGTCGTAGTCGTCTTCCATCACCAGTTTGCGGTTTCCCAACTCATCGGACTGTGACTGCAACTCGGCAACCACAGCTTCTACGCTGGATTTCTCTTCCATGTTCTGCATGTCCAGACTTGCGGTTATATATCCCAAGAATCCCTTGGATATGTGTTTGGCTATCTGTTGCGTAGAAGCTATTTTGTGGGCAACCTCCGCCGTGTTACACGCCACGACCGAGTTGCGCAGACTCTCAATGTGCTGGGCACAATCCTGCACACTGCTATTATAAGGACTATCATCTATCTCCAGATAAATGTCGATAGGCTCTTCCAAAGTGACGGTTTTCGAAGCCGACTTGTCGCCCACGGTGAGTGTCACAGTCTCACTCTTCCGTATCACGTCGTGAATGATATGTCTTCTTACTCCCATACTCAGCCCTCCTTCATGTTAAGCCAACTTTCGTTCTGGGCCATAAGTCTCTTCATGTTCTCCTTCACTCTTTCGCCAAGATCGGAAGCAGTTATCAGGCGTTCCAGTTCTCCGATCACCATCCGCCGAGACTCTTCGGAGACATTCTCCCATCCGTTATTCTCTATCTTCCGCGCCATACTTTCTTGCATCCTTGTGCAGGAAGACGTGCCGATAAGTTGTTCCAAATCTTGTGGCAGACAAGTTTCCGCAATCTCTCCGCTTTCTTCTCGTTTCTGCAACAGGATGGCCGGCAGATATCTGAGAACTGGTTTGCCTACGAAAGAGTTCAGTTTGATACGCTGCATCTTGGTGCTTTGCTGCTTGCAGGTAGTGAGGAATTGAGTCATTTTCCCAATCAGCATCTGTGCATTCCGCTTGACATGTGCCGCAGCAATGGTCTGAACGGTAGCCAAGGATTCGATCTGGTTGACCGGTACGGAAGCGATCTGATTGTTCACGCGCCCCAACGTGGTCGCCACGTCCTGTTCGCAAAAACGGATGACAGGCTTGTCCAGTTCATGTATACGGTTGTGAAGAGCTACATTCAAACCTCTAAACAGTTTGGAGTAACGTTCTGTCAAAATCAGGAAGTCATCTCCCATCCTCTTTTTCAGATCCAGCAGTGCTTCCTGTTGCTGCATCAGCTCGGAAGCATACGCATTCACCGAACTCAACGCGGTAGCATTCTTCTGCTCAATCTGGGAAGTGACCAATGAAAAGAATCCCTTGTTCAACCTTTTGCACAGCCTGTTCGTAGCGTCCCTCTCGGCAGCTATGACAGCCGTCTCCATAGCAACGACCGCTGTAGTGACCCCGCTGACTTTGTTGGATACGGTATCTATCTTGTTAGCCATGTCGCGGGTGTCGACTGTAACATCATATTTAGCCATAATCTTTAATTTTTCAGGTTCATTGCATGCTATTTATCTTTCTCGGAGGCGTTCAGGTCGTCTAAATCGTCCAAGTCACTAAGGTCGTCCAAATCGTCCAGATCATCCAGATCGCTCAAAGCATCCTGTACGGCTGGTTCCTCAAGAACGGCAGGAGTTACAGATTCTTCAGGAGTAACGGGAGTTGAAGAAGTTGAAGTTGCAGGCTCTTCTGTGATCTCAGTAACTTCAGGAACCTCACAAGTAACAGAAGCCTCGGAGGTAGTAGTGGTAGAAGTCTCAGGTTCTTCGGTTATCTTCGTTTCTTCTGAAATTTCCGAAGTTTCGGAAACTACTTCTTCCGTAATAATCATCTCTTCCGCAACATCCTCTTTTTGTTCAACCTCTTCCCCGGCCTGTGGAGCGTATGCCGAGACTTCCATTGCCTCGCTGTCGTCCACCAGTTCTGCATGTTGGTCCGGCGTCACCTCCTGGCTGTTTTCTGCAATCTCCTGCAAAGAATCAGTAGCTACCCGGGCAATATCTATAGTTATATACTCTTCTACACAATCCTCAACGGCCGGAGCAGGCGGAATGCTGGAAGCAAACGCATAGAATGGATTGATACCTGCCAAAGGTCTCCGACGGTCGTCCAGCAGTGCAACGTTGTCATTGGCAACCACAATCTGCTTAGCTAATCCGTCACGAAGACTGGCATCGAAATATTCAATATATCCATATTCCGTAGCTTTCTGGTTTATATTCTCCTGTAATTCCCGCATATAAAGTTTAAATTCATCCTGTGTCTGCTTGAACGAATCGGACTGTTCGGCAAACTTCTGCAGATTATTCTCCAGTTGTTCTTCAGCATGCCCTTCCAGCTCCTGCATGTCGTCGTCCATCATCTGTTGCAACATACGCGATTTCATCCGGTCAAGACGTTCAAAGGTGGACTGTGCGGCGAGGAACTTCGTCAGATTGCTACGCATGATGTTAATAAGGTCGTCGCCCGAAGTACGGTTACGCCCGTAGAAGTCCTGGGTCTCCCGATGCCACTGGTTCAGGTAATCCCGCTTCTGGTTATCAATGTCATTGTATATATCCAACCGGTTCAGGCGTGTTTCGGCCAACAGATTTTGCACGATCGGCGCTACAATCTCTTCCTGTATCTGGCTGATGCCGTATGGCATTGTCGTACGGCTGCCGTCTTCCGCAACCCATGAATGGTCTTTCATGTCGTAGCGTACACGCGAACTCTCTTTCAGTTGGAAGGGAGTATAGTTCTCCACCGTATCGCGGAAGTTGAAGTTCGTCTGGCGTATCTTCTCCAACTCATCCTTCTCCAGCTTGGGCGAATAGTGATTGTAAGAGGTCTTCAGAATAGTAAACAGCAACTGATTGGAACTGTCCACCAGCGAATTGGTCGACTTGACTTTTGCCGCAGCAATAGTCTGCACGGCATAACCGACGTTGGATATCAGGCGCCGCAATACATCTTCAAACTGCTCACTCTGATCGGACAACGAACGGCGCATTGCATTCAATGAGTTGAACTGTTCTATCTCTTTATCGTATGCGGCCGTATCGAAGATATTCAGCACAGGCGCTCCTGAGGGATTGGCAGTACCATATTCGTTCAGATAAGCAATGACCGGTGACTCGGGAGAAATCACGGGCATTCCCACGGAAACCGTATGCACATCGGACAGGTAATAAGCACTGTCGCGCAAGTTGCGGTCCATACGACCGAAATAATCGTAGAACTTCACTTTAGGTATAGAGGCGGAATAGTTTTCAGTAGAGATCTCCTCCACGTCTTTGCTGTCCTCCACCAAAGGTGCTACAGTAGAGAGTTCATCCAGCTCACGTAGCTTTTCCGACAGTGCCCCTTGATTATTGACTAACTGCAGCTCAAAATTCTGTACCGGGCTATTTCCGGTATGGTCGATCACGAAGCTCTTATTCTCAAAGGGAACCTGACTTGCCACAGGCACGTAGACCACTCCCATCTTCTCAATCTTGTAATCTCTGAATATCCGGCGGTGTTTGTCTTCCAATTCTTTCAGATTCTTCCCGACACTTTCTATCGATTTCGTACTGGATTTGGATGAAGTATAGCTTTTTATTCCCCAATAGAGGCCTCCCGCAACAATGGCAATACCCAATATACCCATTACTGCTATCAATATCAGTCCGACAACAAAAATACCGATTCCCACGTACATTTGCGTCATGGCTTTCTTCTTACCTTCCGCATGCTGTGCAATCGAGTTCTTCAGCACTTCCATCTCCTTTTCCAGTTCTTCTTCTTGCGACACTATTCGTTCCGCCGCATCCTTATAGAAGTCAAAAAGGATCTTCGCTTGATCTTGATACAAATCTTGCGAAGAAGAAAAAATCTTTCCTTTCATACTTGATATGTTTTTTATGATAAATAAATTATGTTTTATGGTAAACAATGTAAGATCCACATTTCTAATTGTAACCTAATTCCTGCAATTTACGTTCTGCCAGCTTAAAGCCCTTTGCCTTTGCCTTCCGATACCATACAACTGCTTCAAAGATATCCATGTCAACACCCGTTCCTGTCTCATACATCAGACCGAGACAATACTGCGCCTCTACATTTCCGGCATTAGCCAGCGATTTATAAATGTCGAATGCTTTTTTATAGTCACCATTCTGAGTTGCCTCTCTGGCTGTTTCCAATGTGGCCTGGACTTTTTTCTCACTCTTTGCCGGTTCGGCTTGCTGTTCGGGCTTGTCGGCGGTCTTTGTTTCCGATTGAGGTTGAGATGAAGACTGAGACTGAGACTGGGACGAAGACTGAGACTTTTGTTCTGTTTGGAGCGAGGGTTGAGAGTCGTTCTTCTTTGAATCGGATTTTTTTGAATCTGCCTTTTCCGAATCGGCTGTTTCCAGTGCCTGAGGTGTCTCCGATGCAACAACCGGTACAACGGTCGAAGTATCCTTTATTGCAGTAGTCGTGTCAGTACCCACTGGTTCCGGTTTCATTCCGATTGCGAAATACACACCGACCGCAACCAGAACCAATAATGCACAACCGCCTGCTATATAAACTGACTTCCGGGATTTCTGCTGGTCTTTAGGAATATCTTTTTGTACATCGGAATCAAACGGCTTGATTTGCGGTTCAGGCAACATCGGCTCCGGTTGTTTCATTTCCGGCTCCGGTTCAGATTCTGCCTGTTCAGATTCTGGTTCTACTTGTTCAGGATCAGGTTCTATTTGTTCAGATTCTATTTGTTCAGGTTCCATTTGTTCAGACCCCAATATTTGTTCCGATTCGGTTGCTTGTTCCGGCTCAATTACTTGTTCTGATTCTAATTCCGCGTGTTTCGGCTTTGGTTCTGCTGCCGATTGTTCCGATTCTACTACCGGCTGTTCCGGTTCTGCCTCAGGCAAATCAGCTCCGGTTGCAATCCCTTCAGTTTCTGCCTCCTCCGTCACCTCAGCCGTATCTTCCGCTTTTCCCTCAGCTGCAACCGGTATCTCCGGCTGAACATCTTCCAACAAAGTTATCTCTGCAGGGACATCCAATTGAACAGGTTCTTTGCCCAATTCCCGATAGAAAGCATCCAATATTCCCCGAATAATGCCAAAGTAATATATATCCTCTTTTTTAAAGAGCGACGAATGCTTCAAGTATAACTGCTCGGCCATTTCCAAATACGCCTTTTCATCAGAAACATTATCGCATGCCGTCTGCCATTCATTCACTTCCTTCAATATCGGCAAGAAGCGAAGATTGATCCTAAGCACTTTCAGTTTCACGACGTTCAGGAAATTCGCCTCACACAAGCCGGCATATTCATTCAGATACTTCACTAACTTAGGCACTTTGTCAGCATACGGTTCTATCAGAGAACGCAATCTACCCACCGCTTCCCGGCAAGCCTCTTCATCAGCCTGAGACTTCCTGAAGTTCTCGTCGAGCACGATCAGTTCAGGAGTTATTTTCTTTATAAGAACATGTTCGGCATTCTTCTGAAGAGCACTCCGCAAAAGCTGAAAGCGCTCTGCCTGCTTCATATCCAACACAAACTTCTTGGAAAGCAAATCTTTCCGAATCGCTTCGAGCATGGCTACCAGCAAGACATTATCCATCTCTAAAACAGCTGCTATCTTTTCGCATTCTTCTGAAGAGAAACGTCCCTCCTTTTCAAGGAGGAGCCGACGGATTTTGGTTACTTCATCCAACAAATATATTCTATCCATAATACTAAATTCATAAAAAGTCTCTAAAGATACACATTATTTTTACTTGAGCAAACCTTTTTTCAAAATTTCCGTTTATATATTTTTATTTGTAACGGAAAACCGTGACAAATTCTGTATCAATATTTAAGATTCATTCCAAATGAACATTTTCAACCCGCCAATCGTTGTATTACCAGAAATATAATTCAAATAAAAAATTATGAATACATTATTAACATCTTTAATGCTTATAGTTATGACTCACGAAATGCCAAAACTTCCGTATGCAAACAATGCATTGGAACCTGTAATCAGTCAGCAAACCATAGATTATCATTATGGCAAGCACTTGCAAACGTATGTGAACAACCTCAATAATCTCGTGCCAGGCACAGAGTATGAGAACAAAGACCTGCTGACCATAGTGGCCACCGCACCCGACGGAGCCATCTTCAACAATGCCGGACAAGTCCTGAATCATACCCTTTACTTCCAGCAATTTTCTCCCAAGCCCGCCCACAACGAGCCTACTGGAAAATTGGCAGAGGCCATCAAACATGATTTCGGAAGTTTCGATAACTTCAAGAAAGAATTTACGGCAGCTGCTGTCGGCCTGTTCGGTTCCGGATGGGCATGGTTGTCGGTAGACAAAAACGGCAAGTTGCACATCACTAAAGAAGCTAACGGTAGCAATCCGGTTCGCTCCGGTTTCACACCATTATTAGGATTTGATGTCTGGGAACATTCCTATTACCTCGACTATCAAAACCGCCGTGCCGACCATATTAATGCTCTTTGGGACATCATTGATTGGGACGTCGTGGGTAGTCGGATGCGATAACAACATCACCAGAAAATCAGTCATGATCACCCTCTCTTCACGAAAGTTAAGGTTCAGCTTCATAAAGTTGACCTTAGCTTTCGTAAAGCTGAGGTTGGCTTTTATAGTACTGAGGTTGTAATAGAATGAAATCCCACTATCATTTTTTGAACAGAAAGGAGCAACTGTTTCTGTTTTTATTGTACCTTTACCTATTGTAGATGTGTTATGTTTCATTGGTGACCCATGCTTTGGTCGGCTATAAAGTTAGCAATGTTCATGCACATCTACATCTTTTTTAACTCCACTTTATAACACTGAATATTTATTCCCTCAAATAAACTGGCATAATCCATAGATAAAGGCGTTTTGCATATTGGACTGCCCCAGTGACGAAGAACCCATTTCCGACGAAAATCCGGTGAAAAATGACGAAAATCCATCAAAAAACAGCGAAAAACAAGCGAAAAATGGCAAAAAAACGAATGAAAAATGACGAAAAACAAGCGATTTTTGATGAAAAACAAGTGTTTTTTGACGGAAAACAGTGAAAAACAAACGAAAAATGGAAAAAAACGAATGGAAAATGACGAAAAACAAGCGATTTTTAATGAAAAACAAGTGTTTTTTGACGGAAAACAAGCGAAAAACAGCGGAAAACAAGTGAGAAAAGCGTCACGAAAACAGCCTGAGCACACTGATAAACAACCACTTGAATACAATCTCTTTAAAACAAGCAACACAAACACATCCATATATAATAAAAAAAGAAAAAGAGAAAGAGAAAGAAAAAATATATTTCTTCTACAGAAAAAGAAGAAAAAGAAAAAGAAAAGGCGGAAAATATCGTAAACGACCGGAACGTCCCCGTCCGACAGTCCCTACCGCTCACGAGCAGCAGCTGGAAAAACGTCGTATGTACAACGGTCACCCCATCCCCGGCAACGCCCCTCTAAGTCCCGACAACCACTCCCTGTGGAACGACTGCCTGCAATGCAGGGAACCGTAGTACGGGTAAAAAGCCGCCGCATTTGCTGCCGCAACCCCTGGGGTTTGCTGGAACGTTGCCCCGCATTTGTCCGGAAAACCCCAGGAGAATCGGACACAAAGCCCGAGGAAATCCGGCAATTTATAGTCAAGCCAGCAACTTATAGTCAAAATGAAAAACCACACGAAAACTGACGAAACCTGTCATATCCTGACAAAACCTGACAGAAACTGACAAAACCTGATTTCCCCAATTTCACATGTCGTATCTTTGCGTCAGCAAGCAAGGAAAAGAGGTACCGCGGACCCGGTTTCCGAAGCCTGCACGGGAGGAACACCGAACCGATTCCAACAACAAACAGAAAATTACACGATTATGGCAAAAGCTTTAGCAATGCGCATACAGCGCCGCAAGAAAATCGGGGCCAAGAACTCCCCGCTGATCTACACCTTGGTACGCAAACCCAAAGATGCCAAGACCTACGATTTGGAACGAATCGCCACCGACATCGAAGCCTTGGGCGGTATGTCAGCCGAAGACGTGCTGCACGTGGCACGAGGACTCATCCGAAGTATTCGACAAATCCTGACGGACGGCAACACGGTGAAGAGCATCCGGCGCGTCAACACCCGCTTCATGGCAGACAGCTCACTCCGGTTAGTGAACGACACCAACGCCACCACCAAGGGCGCTCCGAACAACATCGAGTTCGAACTGGTGACGGCCGATAGCAGTAGCAGTTCCGGAAGTGAAGGAGGCTCCGGCAGTGAAAGTGGCTCTGGAAATGAAGACTGTCCCTATTTTCGCGGCTTTTTCCTACCGCACCCCCAAGATAACATATTTTAAAGGAAAACCTTTCCATCAAGAAGCATTTATCGTTAATTTTGCTCATTATTAATCGTATAACTAAGAAAATGAAGCTCATAGTCGTAACATCCCCCATATTTTTTGTGGAAGAAGACAAAATCATCACAATGCTTTTCGAAGAAGGATTGGATATTCTGCACTTAAGAAAACCGGAAACACCGGCCATGTATTCCGAAAGGTTATTAACGCTGATTCCCGAAAAATATCACAAACGTATCGTTACCCACGAACATTTCTATCTGAAAGAGGAATTCAACCTTATGGGCATTCATTTGAACAAACGCAATCCTCACGAACCACACGATTATGCAGGCCATATCAGTTGCACATGCCACTCCATAGAGGAAGTAAAAAACAAAAAACACTTCTACGACTACGTTTTTATGAGTCCTGTATATGACTGCATCACCAAACAAGATATCCTTTCTCCCTACACTCCTGAAGATTTACGCAAGGCAGGAAAAGAGAAAATTGTCGATACGAAAGTCATGGCTTTAGGAGGAATCACCCCCGACAACATTCTGGAAATAAAAGATTTCGGTTTTGGAGGCGCTGTAGTCATGGGTGACTTATGGAATAAATTCAATATCTGCACAGATCATGACTATATGAATATCATTCGCCACTTCAAGAAGCTGAAAAAGATGGCTGATTAAAGTCATACCGATAGTACACCGTTATGACGCGATACCTGCCGTTATTTTTAATAAATAAACTTTCAATATGAAATCTGATTTTAAAGGAATAGGATTTGGCAAACAAAATATTGCCCAAGTATTCGATGAGTGGTTTACCATTCCATCGTATCAAAGACATTACGTATGGGACAGCGACAATATATATGATATGCTGGAAGACTTTACGGCAAACTATATAGAATATGCTCACGAAGAATATTTTCTTGGTTCTTATATCATTCAAAACAAAGACAATAATAATGACTTGCTTGATGGTCAACAACGTATTACTACTCTCTTCTTACTTTTTGCATTCCTGAGAGATTTTGATAGATCTTCGAAGGATGTCAAGAAGAATTGTGAAAACCTGATTTTTCAGAAAGCAAATAAGATCAGACATATAGAAGAAAGAATTCGTCTGTCATACGAAATCAGAGGAAATGTAAAAAAGTTCATTGAGGAATATCTGATGAATTCAGGAAGCATAGAGAAACATTGGCTTGAAATAGAGCAAAAAGCCAACGACAAGAAAATGAGCATGTCTATTCAGAGAATGTGCAATGCCATTATGTGCTACAAGGACTATTTCACAGAACATTCTGATATAGATTTAGATGCATTTTTGGGATTCATCCTTAACAATGTCGTGATGATATACATTTCTGCGGATTCATTGGAAGATGCTTTCAGACTATTCTCCGTAATGAACGACCGTGGTCAAAAATTGAGTAATGCCGACATTCTGAAATCATCCAATCTTGAAAAGATCGATGATGACAAAGACATGAACAACTATGCCCGTGAATGGGAGAACATGCAAGAAGACCTTGGAAATGATTTCGATCGCTTTCTTGCATATGTTAGAACTATGCTTTTGAAAAGACGTCAGAAGATGAACCTGCTTGATGAATATGACAAACATATATTCAAAACCGGATTAATAAAACAAGGCAAGGAATTCTTCGACTATATATTTAAGGCATACGAAGATTACAACCGACTTATAAACCTAAACGACAACGATGATTCTGAATATTGCACATTAATTCGCATACTATTGAATTGTATGCCTTCAACAGATTGGATACCAGTAGTGCTGTCATATGGACGAAAATATGGAAGTAATGGACTTTTAAGATTCACACATAAAGTTGCATGTAAAAATATTGCGGATGCTGTATGTGGCAAAGTACCATCTCATCGTATCGATAACCTTGACAACATCATAGTTCTTATAGATGAGTCTTCTGATTATCATACAGTAATAGATGCAAAAGAGTATTATTCTTTCGATGAAAACATCTTTATGGAAAATGTCAAATCCGAAGTGTATGGACGAAGATATACATATGCCCTGCTGATGATGCTGGAGTACAAATATAAAGATAAATCGGAATGGAAAGAATTCGGCACTATCTCCATAGAACACATATTGCCACAAAATCCAAAATCAAACAGTGGGTGGATCAAGGATTTTGATGAGTCACAAAGGAATTATTATACACATCGAATAGGCAATCTCTGTCTGATCGGTCGTAGAAAAAACGCATCATTAGGCAACCTTGATTATCAGGAGAAATTAAAAAGATATTTTGAAAAGAGTATCGGTTCCTTTGCTTATACACAAAGGATATATAATAGATATCCATCGAAATGGACTCCTGTTACAGTTGAAGAGAATCAGCAAAATGTAATAAGCGATATTATGGAAATATTCGGAATTAGAAATGATAATTCCGAAACAACATATTCGGATTCAATAATAGAAAACAGTAAGATTACCAAAAATTATATGCAAATTCAAAAAGAAAAGTATGGTAATGCTTACGAGAAATGGACTAAAACGGACGAAGAGCTTCTACTGAGACTTTATAGAGAAGGTAAAAGTATAAATGAATTAATGACCGTATTCAAAAGGAATAAAGGCGGTATAGAATCACGAATAAAACGTCTATTGGAAATGGAATATAATAAACCTTTGTAGGAGACGTAATAATCCGCGAACTTCACTATCAAGTCTTTCTAAATACACGCGGAAAGACAGACTTTGGATAAATACAAAGAGTTCATGGCTAGATTTATAAAATCTTGCGCAAAGTGAACAAATAAAAACCATGGCGGAAACCGCTTTTTTGTTTGGTCGAATAGCGGCATTTTCGAGTAATAAGCATTATCTTTGCCCTCCTTTTTCTCTGAAAAACGTCAGTGGGAAGGGAATTACATAGTTTATAAATTTGTAGTATTCAAGATATGGCAGAACAGAAGAGAGCTCCCAGAAATAATTCCAAGGCCAAAGTGCAACCGATAACCGACTATGGACGCATCCAGCCGCAAGCGCCTGAGTTGGAAGAAGCTGTGTTGGGAGCATTAATGATAGAGAAAGATGCCTATTCGTTGGTAAGTGAAATCCTGCGTCCGGAATCTTTCTACGAACACCGGCATCAATTGATATATTCCGCTATTACCGACCTGGCTATAAACCAAAAGCCTGTGGATATTCTGACCGTAAAAGAGCAACTTGCCAGACGCGGAAATCTGGAAGAAGTGGGCGGTCCCTTCTATATCACCCAGCTAAGCAGCAAGGTAGCTTCTTCGGCACACATCGAATATCATGCCCGCATCATCGCACAAAAGGCATTGGCACGCGAATTGATCACCTTTACCAGCAATATACAGAGCAAAGCCTTTGACGAAACGCTGGACGTGGACGACTTGATGCAGGAAGCCGAAGGCAAACTGTTTGAGATCTCACAGCAGAATATGAAGAAGGATTATACGCAAATCAATCCTGTAATTGCAGAGGCTTATCAAGCGATTCAGAAAGCCGCTGCACGTACAGATGGTTTGAGTGGTCTGGAAAGCGGGTTTACCAAACTCGACAAAATGACTTCAGGATGGCAAAATTCCGATCTGATCATCATTGCTGCACGTCCGGCTATGGGAAAAACGGCTTTTGTGCTCTCCATGGCAAAGAATATAGCTGTGAATTTCCATAATCCAGTAGCTGTGTTTTCGCTTGAAATGAGTAACGTACAGTTGGTGAACCGTTTGATTTCCAATGTGTGCGAGATTCCAAGTGAAAAGATCAAGAGTGGACAGCTGGCCGACTATGAATGGCAGCAATTGGACTTCAAATTGCGCGACCTGCTGGATGCTCCATTGTATGTAGACGACACCCCTTCCCTATCGGTCTTCGAACTGCGTACAAAAGCACGCCGCCTGGTGCGCGAACATGGAGTGAAAATCATTATCATCGACTACCTTCAGTTGATGAATGCGAGCGGTATGTCGTTCGGTAGCCGTCAGGAAGAGGTAAGTACCATCTCCCGTTCGCTGAAGGGATTGGCAAAAGAGCTGAATATTCCGATTATAGCCCTGTCACAGTTGAACCGTGGTGTAGAAAACCGGGAAGGTGAAGAAGGAAAGCGCCCGCAGTTGAGCGACTTGCGTGAATCGGGAGCCATCGAGCAGGATGCCGATATGGTCTGTTTCATCCACCGTCCCGAATATTATAAGATTTATACCTCACAAGATGGTACGGATTTGCGCGGTATGGCGGAAATCATTATAGCCAAACATCGTAATGGTGCGGTAGGTGATGTCCGCCTGCGCTTCATCGGCCAATACACCCGTTTCCAAAATCCGGAAGATGACATGGTACTTCCGGATGGAGGCGGAAATCTGGTAGGATCGAAAATGAATGTGGCTACAGGCGATTCGGTTCCCCCACCTGTTGACTTTATTCCTCAGGCTGCCAACCCGTTTGGAGGATCGGACGGACCGCTACCATTTTAAGCCTGTAGATATTTGCAGAAGTTCTTTATAACATAGAGAGAGCCGGAATTACTTTTCATCAAGTAGTTTCGGTTCTTTTTTTATTATTTTCTTATCAGATAATTCCCTGTCATCCAAAAAAACTTTGTAATTTTGCGGGTCACTTTGGAAAACAATAAAAAAATAATGATATGAATATCTCTTATAATTGGCTGAAAGAGTATGTCGATTTCGATCTGACACCGATGGAAGTTGCTGCTGCACTGACGTCTGTGGGTTTGGAAACGGGAAGTGTGGAAGAAGTACAGACGATAAAAGGAGGACTGGAAGGTCTTGTTATCGGTGAAGTATTAACCTGTATTCCTCATCCAAACTCGGACCACATGCATGTGACTACTGTGAATCTGGGACAAGGAGAACCCGTGCAGATTGTATGTGGAGCGCCCAATGTAGCCGCCGGTCAGAAAGTTGTAGTTGCCACATTAGGAACTAAACTCTATGATGGGGATGAATGTTTCACCATCAAGAAATCAAAGCTCCGTGGCGTCGAGTCAAACGGAATGATCTGTGCGGAAGACGAAATAGGCATCGGCAAGGATCATGCAGGTATTATTGTATTGCCGGAAGATGCTGTACCGGGCACTCTTGCCAAAGATTATTATAATGTCAAAAGCGACTACGTGCTTGAGGTAGACATTACACCGAATCGTGCCGATGCTTGTTCACATTATGGTGTAGCGCGTGACTTATATGCTTATCTGATTCAGAACAACAAGCCGACCTCGCTGAAAAAGCCTTCAGTAGATGATTTTGCCGTAGATAACCATGATTTGGATATCAATGTTACGGTAGAAAACAGCGAAGCATGCCCGCGCTATGCAGGTGTGACGGTAAAAGGTGTAACGGTGAAAGAGAGTCCGGAATGGTTGCAGAACAAGCTCCGCATCATCGGACTGCGTCCTATCAATAATGTAGTTGATATCACGAATTACATTGTACACGCGTTCGGCCAGCCGTTGCACTGCTTCGACGCTGACAAGATCGAGGGTAACGAAGTGATTGTGAAAACCATGCCCGAAGGAACCCCGTTTGTCACACTGGATGAAACGGAACGTAAATTGTCCGACCGCGATCTGATGATCTGCAATAAAAAGAAACCCATGTGCATTGCCGGGGTATTTGGCGGACTGGATTCCGGTTCAACAGAAACGACTAAAAACGTTTTCTTGGAAAGCGCTTACTTCCATCCTACATGGGTACGTAAAACAGCCCGTCGTCACGGACTGAACACAGATGCTTCGTTCCGTTTTGAAAGAGGCATCGACCCGAACAATACAATCTACTGCTTAAAGCTGGCTGCCCTGATGGTGAAAGAACTGGCGGGCGGCACCATCTCTTCCGAAGTGAAGGACTTGTGCGCTGCTCCTGCACAGGATTTCATCGTAGAACTGGCGTATGAGAAAGTAAATTCACTAATAGGCAAAGTCATTCCGGCAGAAACCATCAAAAGCATAGTTTCCAGTCTGGAAATGAAGATAACCAACGAAACGGCAGAAGGTTTGACACTTGCCGTACCGCCCTATCGTGTAGACGTGCAGCGCGATTGCGATGTCATCGAGGATATCCTCCGTATCTACGGATATAATAATGTAGAAATCCCGACGACCTTGAAGTCCAGCCTGACGACGAAAGGAGAACATGACAAATCAAACAAATTGCAGAATCTGGTAGCCGAGCAGTTGGTAGGTTGCGGTTTCAACGAAATCCTGAACAACTCATTGACCCGTGCCGCTTATTATGACGGAATGGAGACCTATCCTTCCGGAAATCTTGTCATGCTGCTCAATCCGTTGAGTACGGATCTGAATGCCATGCGCCAGACTTTATTGTTCGGTGGCTTGGAAAGCATTTCCCACAATACAAACCGGAAAAACGCCGATCTGAAGTTCTTTGAATTCGGAAATTGCTACTATTTCAACGAAGAGAAGAAGACATCCGAGAAAACATTGGCCGCATACGCCGAGGACTATCACCTGGGATTATGGGTTACAGGTAAGAAAGTATCCAACTCATGGATACATCCCGATGAAGCAAGCTCTGTATATGAGTTAAAAGCATACGTGGAGAATATCTTCCTCCGTCTGGGATTGAACATGAAAGACCTGGTGGTAGGCAATCTGACCAATGATATTTACGCCACTGCCCTCTCTGTGCAGACGAAAGGCGGAAAACGTCTTGCCACGTTCGGTATTGTAGCCAAGAAAATCCTGAAAGCATTTGATATCACCAGCGAAGTGTACTACGCCGACCTGAACTGGAAAGAGTTGATGAAAGCCATCCGCTCCGTAAAAGTGGGCTATACGGAAATATCCAAATTCCCGGCTGTGAAACGTGACCTTGCTTTGCTGATAGACAAAAAGATACAGTTTGCGGAAATCGAGAAGATCGCCTACAACACAGAGAAGAAGTTGCTGAAAGAAGTCTCACTCTTCGACGTATATGAAGGTAAGAATCTGGAAGCCGGAAAGAAGTCGTACGCTGTCAGCTTCCTGCTGCAGGACGAGACGCAGACGCTGAACGACAAGATGATCGACAAGATCATGTCGAAACTCGTAAGGAACCTGGAAGAAAAACTGGGTGCAAAGTTGCGCTAATGAATGAATTAATAACCAATAATTAAAATATACGACCAATGGGAAGAGCATTTGAATATAGAAAAGCTGCCAAATTGAAAAGATGGGGTCACATGGCAAAGACCTTCACAAGACTGGGTAAACAGATTGCTATTGCCGTAAAGGCAGGAGGACCGGAACCGGAAAACAACCCGACTTTGCGTTCTATCATTGCGACCTGCAAACGCGAAAACATGCCGAAAGACAATATCGACCGAGCCATAAAGAATGCAATGGGTAAGGATCAGAGCGAATACAAAGGCATGACTTACGAAGGATACGGCCCTCACGGTATCGCTATATTCGTAGATACACTGACTGACAACACCACACGTACGGTTGCCGATGTACGTTCCGTATTCAATAAGTTCGGCGGAAACCTGGGAACGATGGGATCATTGGCTTTCCTGTTCGACCATAAGTGTATGTTCACTTTCAAAAAGAAAGACGGCGTAGACATGGAAGAACTGATTCTCGACCTGATAGATTACGATGTGGATGACGAGTTTGAAGAAGACGAAGAGGAAGGAACCGTTACGATCTATGGCGATCCGAAGAGCTATGCAGCTATCCAGAAGCATCTGGAAGAGTATGGTTTCGAAGATGTCGGCGGTGAGTTCACCTATATTCCGAACGATACGAAGGAGGTTACTCCCGAACAGCGTGAAACCATCGACAAGATGATCGAACGTCTTGAAGAGTTTGACGACGTACAGACGGTTTACACCAACATGAAACCGGAAGGAAGCGAAGAATAATGAAGTACACATATAAAACTCAGGGAACATGCAGTTCTCACATTGAGGTGGAAGTTGAAGAGAACGTGATCACTAACGTTACGTTTTGGGGAGGTTGCAACGGAAACCTGCAAGGCATTTCCCACTTGGTAAAAGGGATGCCGGTAAATGTCGTACTTGCGCGGCTGGAGGGTATCCGCTGTGGTAATCGCCTCACCTCTTGTCCGGATCAGTTGTGCCGGGCGTTGCATGAAATGGGGTTCTGATCTCCTACCCTTGTACTTTCAGAAAGCACAGTCAGCTCCGGTATCATAAAAATGCCGGAGCTTTTTTTGAACTGAAACCCACGTTCGCTTGTTCTTATCTCATAATTTTACAACATAAAACAGCGAACGATGAAAGATATTCTGAAAGACTTGAAAAGCAAGAACCACAAACGGCATCCGGGTGGTTTGGATATGTTTAAGTATATAGGTCCGGGCTTGCTGGTGACGGTAGGATTCATTGATCCGGGAAATTGGGCATCCAACTTTGCGGCAGGTTCGGAGTTTGGCTATTCTTTGTTATGGGTAGTCACGCTATCCACAGCAATGCTGATCATATTGCAGCACAATGTGGCGCATTTGGGGATTGTGACAGGGTTATGCCTGTCCGAAGCAGCGACGAAATATACGCCTAAATGGGTGTCCCGACCCATACTGGGTACGGCAGTGCTGGCTTCGATATCCACTTCGCTTGCCGAGATTCTGGGAGGTGCCATTGCATTGGAGATGCTACTGGATATTCCGATTGTATGGGGAGCGATATTGACGGCTGTTTTTGTCATGATTATGCTTTTCACAAACTCATACAAAAAGATAGAACGCTCCATCATAGCCTTTGTATCCGTAATCGGACTGTCTTTCATATACGAACTTTTCCTGGTAAAGATTGACTGGCCGCTGGCGGCAACGGGATGGGTGACACCGGCATTTCCCAAAGGAAGTATGCTGATCATCATGAGCGTGTTGGGAGCGGTGGTGATGCCCCATAACTTGTTCTTGCATTCAGAGGTGATACAGAGCCACGAATACAACAAACAGGATGACGCTTCCATACGGAGAGTTCTGAAGTATGAATTGTTCGATACGCTCTTTTCCATGATTGTCGGCTGGGCAATCAACAGTGCGATGATCCTGCTGGCTGCCGCTACTTTCTTTAGAAGCGACATTCAGGTGGAAGAGTTGCAACAGGCGAAGTCCTTGTTGGAACCTTTGCTCGGAAGCAGTGCGGCCATTGTGTTTGCCTTGGCATTGCTGATGGCAGGAATATCGTCTACCATAACCAGCGGCATGGCAGCAGGGTCCATATTTGCAGGGATCTTTGGAGAGTCGTACCACATCAAGGACAGCCATTCGCAGATGGGCGTGATTCTTTCACTGGGAGGGGCATTGCTGATGATATTTTTCATAGGCGACCCGTTCAAAGGATTGTTGGTTTCGCAGATGGTACTGAGCATACAGTTGCCGTTCACGGTTTTTCTGCAAGTGGGACTGACTTCCTCCCGCAAGGTGATGGGGCAATACGTCAACAGCAAATGGAGCAGCTTTCTGCTTTACGCCATTGCAGGTGTGGTGACAGCATTGAATATCATGCTGCTGACTTCCGGTCTGTCATAAGGCAAAAAAAAGAATATTTTCCCCTCGGCAATGTGATGTAGTCCGTAGAAATTATTATCTTAGTGGAATTATTATCTTAGTGGAATTATTATCTTATACGATTAGAATTGAAAAATAAGAAAGAGAAAGAAAGATGTTTGGAGAAAGAATTGAGAAAGCAGTAGAATTGTTCAAGAGCGGGTTCAACTGCTCCCAGTCGGTTGTCATCGCTTATGCTGACATGTACGGATTTACGGAAGAACAGGCAGCACGAATGGCAGCTTCTTTTGGCGGAGGCATAGGCCGCATGAGGCAGACGTGCGGTGCGGCGTGCGGTATGTTCCTGCTTGCCGGATTGGAAACAGGAGCGACCGATCCTAAGGACCGTGCCCAAAAAGGTGCCAACTATGCCGTAGTGCAAGAGCTTGCTGCTGAATTTAAGCGACGCAACGGCTCTACGGTCTGTGCCGAGCTGCTGGGACTTAAGAAACCGGAAGGCGTCTCCATGCCCGAAGAGCGGACCGAACAATACTATGCCAAGCGTCCCTGTGCGAAAATGGTAGAGGAAGCCGCACGCATCTGGGCAGAATACCTCGAAAGCAAACAGAGAATGCAATCACCCGACAATGCCCAATGAAAGGTACATTATAAGTTTGATTGCAGACACAACTGATATGTCGTTAACCCATTAACCTCTAAAAAGAATGATAACATTTCCGAATGCCAAAATAAATCTGGGACTGAACATTGTGGAGAAGCGTCCCGACGGATATCACAACCTGGAGACCGTGTTCTATCCGGTTCCCATAGAAGACGCACTGGAAGTAAACGTGCTGAACGAAAGCGGGAGAAAGTTCCGCCTGCATCAGGCTGGGTTGGAGATAGAAGGAGAAGCAGAAAACAACCTGGTTGTGAAAGCGTATAAACTCCTCGACGCACAGTTCGACCTGCCACCCGTAGAGATACACTTGTTCAAGCATATCCCGTCAGGAGCCGGTTTAGGAGGCGGCTCGTCCGATGCCGCTTACATGCTGAAACTGTTGAACGAGAAGTTCTGCCTGAAGCTGACGGAGGAAACTTTGGAGGAGTATGCCGCCCGACTGGGAGCGGACTGTGCCTTCTTCATCCGCAACACGCCGACATACGCCGAGGGGATAGGCAATCTCTTCTCCCCCATCCGTCTGTCGCTGAAGGGCTACCGGATTGTCTTAGTGAAACCCGACCTGTTTGTCTCCACTCGTGAAGCCTTTTCACAGATAAGGCCTCATCGGCAGGAGACGCCTCTAAGAGAAGTGATCGAACGCCCCATAGAGGAATGGAAGAAGCTCATGACAAACGATTTCGAAGAGAGTGTATTCCCCCAATTCCCTGCCATCGGAGAGATCAAGGAAAAACTCTACCGGCAAGGAGCCATATATGCCGCCATGTCCGGATCCGGTTCATCCGTGTTCGGTCTGTTCAGACCGGAAGATGACGCACTCCCGGAAGACATCTGGGGAGAAAGAGCATTCGTCTACCAAGGTATATTGAAATAACAGTAAGTATCTCTCTAAATTGATCAAAACAAACTATGGAACAACCCATCCAACTCAATGAGCACAACAAGCAGGAATACCCGCCTATGCACACCTGCGAACACATCATCAACCGAACCATGATCAACCTCTTCGGTTGCGGACGGTCTGTATCGGCACATATCGAAAAGAAAAAAAGCAAACTGGACTATATACTGGAAACAGCCCCTACGGAAGAGAGCGTGAAACGGCTGGAGGAAGCCGTCAATGCAGTAATAGCCCAAGAACTGGACGTAACCACAGCGTTCATCACCCAAGAAGAGGCATTGGGACGGTTTGACCTGAAACGATTGCCGGACGGTGCATCCGAGACGGTGCGCATAGTGAAAGTGGGCGACTATGACGAATGCCTTTGCATCGGGGCACATGTGAAGAACACGTCGGAAATAGGAACGTTCAAAGTAATCAGCCACGATTGGGACGAAGGGAACAAACGTTGGAGAATGCGTTTCAAATTGATTGCCTCATAAAACTATTTTATATAAAGGACGTACCAAATGGCATAAACAAAAAAATATTCCCGGATAAAAGACCGGAGAATTCATCTCGTGAGACGGATAAATTCCTTCCACGAGACGAAAAAATCCATCCCGTGGGATGGATTTTTTTATCTCATGAGGCGAAATTATTCGTCTCACGGGGCAAAAGAAAGACTCTCTGCAATCAAAGAAAACACTTTCCGAAACCCTAAAGTACATTTCCTATTAACCCTAAGATATATATCTCTCGCAATCAGAGAAGTATCTCTCCTATTTATATTCTGCCCACGACTTGATCGCAATGTCGTCCACACTCATCGTGCAGAAAGCATTGATAAAGGCGCTTGCCAGGCGTGCATTGGTAATCAGCGGCACATTGAGGTCGATGGCAGCACGACGAATCTTATAGCCATTATCCAACTCGCCTGCGGTGAGGTTCTTCGGGATGTTCACTACCATGTCAATCTCCTTGTTGTGCAGCATATCCAAAGCCTGCGGATACTGCCCTGCCTCACTGGGCCAGTAGACGCGGGTGTTCTCCACCCCATTCTCGGTAAGGAAGTTGCTGGAACCGCCCGTGGCAAAGATCTTATACCCCTTCTTCTGCAACATGCGGGCGGCGGAAAGCATATCCACCTTCTGCTTCGGATTGCCGGTAGAGAGGAGGATATTCTTCTCCGGGATGCGATAGCCCACGGAGAGCATGGACTTCAGGATAGCACAGGATGTATCGCTTCCGATGCAACCCACTTCTCCCGTCGATGCCATGTCCACGCCCAGTACGGGGTCTGCCTTCTGCAGACGGTTGAAGGAGAACTGACTTGCCTTGATGCCCACATAGTCCAAGTCGAAAAGGTTCTTGTCGGGCTTCTGCACGGGGAGGCCGAGCATGACTTTCGTAGCCAACTCAATCAGGTTTATCTTCAGCACCTTGCTGACGAACGGGAAGCTGCGCGAAGCACGCAGGTTACACTCGATGACTTTGATGTCATTCTCACGCGCCAGATACTGGATGTTGAACGGACCGGAAATGTTCAGTTCGCGGGCGATCTCGCGACTGATGCGCTTGATGCGGCGGACGGTCTCTACATAGAGTTTCTGTGGCGGGAACTGTATGGTGGCATCGCCCGAATGCACCCCGGCAAACTCAATATGCTCGGAGATGGCGTACGCCACGATTTCGCCGTTCTGTGCCACAGCATCCATTTCCACCTCCTTGGCATGCTCTATGAACTGGCTGACCACCACCGGATGTTTCTTCGATACGTTGGCTGCAAGCTGAAGGAAACGTTCCAGCTCTTCCTGGTTGGAGCAGACGTTCATTGCCGCTCCGGAGAGCACGTACGAGGGGCGCACCAGCACAGGGAAACCTACCTCTTCTACGAAGCCGTTGATGTCGTCCATGCTCGTCAGCTCGCGCCAGCGGGGCTGGTCGACGCCGATGCGGTCCAGCATGGCGGAGAACTTCTCGCGGTCTTCGGCGTTGTCGATGCTACGGGCGGAGGTACCGAGGATGGGCACTTCCTGTGCATCCAGTCGCAGGGCGAGATTGTTGGGTATCTGACCTCCTGTAGAGACGATGACACCGTGCGGGTTCTCCAGGTCGAGGATATCCATCACGCGCTCAAAGGTAAGCTCGTCGAAGTAGAGACGGTCGCACATGTCGTAGTCGGTAGAGACGGTTTCGGGATTATAGTTGATCATGACGCTGCGATACCCTTCCTTGCGGATGGTGTTCAATGCCTGCACACCGCACCAGTCGAACTCAACCGACGAGCCGATGCGGTAGGCACCTGAACCCAGCACGACGATAGATTTGCGGTCGCCCAGATAGTGGACGTCATGGGCAGTGCCGCTATACGTCAGATAGAGGTAATTGGTCTGTGCGGGATATTCGGCTGCAAGGGTATCGATCTGCTTCACTACCGGAAGAAGGCCGATACGCTTACGGTAATTGCGCACATAGAGGATGCCGTCTTCCATATCCCCCTCGTAACCGATGGCACGGGCTATCTGGAAGTCGGAAAAGCCCTGTTCCTTTGCCTTACGGAGCAAAGAGGTAGGAACCGAAGAGAGCGGAGAGTGGAGAGTTGCAAAAGTGTGCAACTCCTTCGAGGTATTCATGATGTTCATCAACTTCTCGAGAAACCACTTGTCGATCTTCGTCAGGTCGTGCACCTGGTCAACGGTATATCCCGCACGGAAGGCTTTTGAAATGACGAAGATACGCTTGTCTGTCGGTTCGCGCAGTGCCTTGTCGATGTCGGCAATGACGAGTTCCTTGTTCTCCACAAAGCCGTGCATGCCCTGTCCTATCATTCGCAAGCCCTTCTGTATGGCTTCTTCGAAGGTGCGCCCGATCGCCATCACCTCACCCACCGACTTCATTGAGGAACCAAGTTCCTTGTCCACTCCGTGGAACTTGCCTAAGTCCCAACGGGGAATCTTGCAGACTACGTAGTCCAGTGCAGGCTCGAAGAAGGCGCTTGTGGTCTTGGTCACGGAGTTCTTGAGGTCGAACAGTCCGTAGCCCAGTCCGAGCTTGGCGGCGACAAAGGCAAGCGGATAGCCTGTGGCCTTGGATGCCAATGCCGAAGAACGGCTCAAGCGGGCGTTTACTTCAATCACCCGATAGTCCTCGCTCTCAGGGTCGTAGGCATACTGCACGTTACACTCTCCCACAATGCCGATGTGACGGATGATGCGGATGGCAAGTTCGCGCAGCTTATGGTAATCGGTATTCGACAGCGTCTGCGAAGGGGCGATGACGATGGATTCACCGGTATGGATGCCGAGCGGATCGAAGTTCTCCATGTTGCAGACAGTGATGCAGTTGTCGAAACGGTCTCTCACCACTTCATATTCCACTTCCTTCCAGCCGCGCAAGGACTTCTCTACGAGCACCTGCGGAGAGAAGGAGAAGGCTTTCTCGACCAGCACATTCAGTTCCTCTTCGTTGTCGCAGAAGCCTGAGCCCAGTCCACCGAGCGCGTATGCGGCACGCACGATGACCGGATAGCCCAGCATGGCGGCTGCGCGACGGGCGTCATCGGCATTCTCCACCGCTTCGCTCCGGATGGTCTTCACTTGGATCTCATTGAGTTTCTGCACAAAGTACTCGCGGTCTTCCGTATCAATGATTGCCTGCACGGGAGTACCCAGCACCTTCACGCCGTACTTCTCGAAGATGCCGTCCTTATAGAGGGAGACACCGCAGTTCAGTGCCGTCTGCCCGCCGAAGGCAAGCATGATGCCGTCCGGACGCTCCTTGTCTATCACCTTCTCTACGAAATAGGGAGTGACGGGCAGGAAGTAGATCTGGTCGGCAACCCCTTCCGAAGTCTGCACGGTGGCAATGTTAGGGTTGATAAGGATGGTCTCTATCCCCTCCTCTTTCAATGCTTTAAGCGCCTGGCTGCCGGAATAATCGAACTCTCCTGCCTCACCTATCTTCAGTGCTCCGGAACCGAGCAACAGGACTTTCTTTATATTGCTTTCTTTCATTGTCTTTTTCTTACTAATCGTTTCAAAAACTTGTCTTTACAGTTTCACAAACTTGTCCGGACAATCCCACTGGCTTATCCTAACAGTTTCACAAACTCATCGAACAGAAATTCCGTGTCCGTCGGTCCGCTGGCAGCTTCCGGATGGAACTGTGCGGAGAACCAAGGGTTCCGCTTGTGCCTGATGCCCTCGTTGGAGCCATCGTTCATATTGATGAAGAGCGGTTCCCAGTCTGCCGACAACGTGCTGTTGTCCACCGCATAGCCGTGGTTCTGCGAGGTGATGAAGCAGCGCTCCGTACCCACCATCCGTACCGGCTGGTTATGGCTGCGGTGACCGTACTTCAACTTATAGATCTTCGCCCCGCCTGCCTTGCTCAGCAGCTGGTTTCCCATGCAGATGCCGAAGATAGGCAGTTTCTCATTCGCCATTGCCTTGCGGATGTTCTGCACGGCGGCATCGCAGGTATCGGGGTCGCCCGGGCCGTTGCTGATGAAGAGTCCGTCGAATGCCAAGCCGTTGTAGTCGTAATCCCAAGGCACGCGAACGACCTCCACTCCGCGCTTCAGTAGGCAGCGGATGATGTTGCTCTTGACGCCACAATCCACGAGAAGCACAAGCTTCTTGAGGGGAGAATGGAGGACTGAGAGCTGAGCGTTGAGTTGGGCGATGGGGGTATCGGTACTGAGGCGGTGGCTTTCGGTGCCGTTGTAGAAGATAAGGTCCTTGCAACTGACTTTATCCACATAGTTGATTTCGCCGTAACATTCCGGCTTCACGCTTTCGTCTTCCGCCTCGTCGTCAAAGACAATACGCCCCATCATGACGCCATGTTCGCGCAGCACCTTGGTCAACTCGCGCGTGTCGATGCCCGTGATGCCCGGCACCTGTTCGCGTTTCAGCCAGTCACCCAGGCTCTCTACGGCATTCCAGTGACAGAAGTTCTCCGAATAATCGCTAACGATAATAGCTTCCGCATGAATGTGTTCACTCTCCATGAAGGTGGGTATCCCGTCTGCTTCGAAGGTAAAGGGAGGCACACCATAGTTGCCCACCAGAGGATAGGTGAGCGTCATCAATTGTCCAGCGTAAGAGGGGTCTGTAAGGCTTTCGGGATATCCCGTCATTGCAGTATTGAAGACCACCTCTCCCGCTACCGGCTTTTCGTAGCCGAACGACTTACCGTGGAAGCGGCTCCCGTCGTCGAGGATAAGAGTTACATTTCTCATATTTAAAACTGATAGACTTGTTCGATATAATTAATAAAGGCATTGTTCAGCAGTTTCACCCCGCCCGGCGTGGGATAGTCGCCGCTAAAGTACCAATCACCCGTGTGCATGGGGCAGGCTTCGCGCAAGCCCTGCAAGGGTTGGTAGACGATTTCCACTTTGGCACGTGTGTCTTCGGGCGTCAGCAGTTCCACCATCTTGGCGGAGATCTCTTCGTCAGTGAAGGGAGCATAGATTTCCTTCACGTAGTTCACCATCTGCTCCTTCGGCAGTCCCACCTGGTCTTTTGCCTTGCGGTAGGCGGAGGCGATAACGTCCCGCATGTCGCGGTCCTCCAGCAGGGCGATAGCTGCCTTGAAGGCAATGAATTCGCTCATCTTCGCCATGTCGATACCGTAGTAGTCGGGATAGCGCACCTGCGGTGAAGAGGAGACGATGACGATCTTCTTCGGCCCCAGTCGGTCGAGGATGCCGATGATGCTCTGCTTGAGCGTCGTCCCGCGCACGATGCTGTCGTCAATAATGACGAGGTTGTCCACACCCGGCACGAGGCTGCCGTACGTGATGTCATAGACGTGTGCAGCCAGGTCGTTGCGGCTGTTTCCTTCAGCGATGAAGGTGCGGAGCTTGATGTCCTTGATGGCCACCTTCTCGCTACGTATGCGACGGGAGAGTATGTGCTCCAGCTCCTCCAGGTCGGGATTGTGCCCCAAGGCGGCAATCTGCTGTACCTTCTCTTCATTCAGATACTCGTCCAGCCCTTGCAGCATGCCGTAGAAGGCAACCTCGGCAGTGTTGGGGATGAACGAAAAGACGGTATGGTCCAGGTCTCCATTGATGGCTTTCAGGATGTTAGGCACCAGTTTCTCACCTAACAGTTTACGCTCCCTGTAGATGTCCGCATCACTGCCACGGGAGAAGTAGATGCGCTCGAAAGAGCAGGGCTTCACATTGCGCGGCTTGTTGATCTGCGTGAGGCGCAGTTTGCCTGCCTTGTTGATCAGCAATGCCTGTCCGGGCATCAGTTCTTTCACCTGGGCAGCAGGCACGTTGAACGCGGTCTGAATCACGGGACGCTCGCTGGCAAGCACGGCAATCTCTTCATCCTGATACCAGAAGGCAGGGCGTATGCCCCACGGGTCGCGCACGGCGAAGGATTCTCCGCTTCCGGTCAGTCCGCACATCACGTATCCACCGTCCCACTCCCGGCTTGAGGTGCGCAGCACGTTGGCAAGGTCGATGTGTTCTTCAATGTAGTGGGTCACGTCCATACCCGTCAGACCTTCCGCCTCAGCAAGGTTAAAGAGGCGTTCCGCTTCGCGGTCGAGGCGGTGTCCCACCTGCTCCAGCATGATGTAGGTGTCGGCATACTTGCGCGGATGCTGCCCGATGGCGGTGATGCGGGCAAAGATTTCGTCCACGTTGGTCATATTGAAGTTGCCGCACAGGGCAAGGTTCTTCGCACGCCAGTTGTTGCGCCTCAAGAAGGGGTGCACGTAGGAGATGCCGCTCTTTCCGGTGGTGGAGTAGCGCAGGTGTCCCATGTAGATCTCTCCGGCAAAAGGAAGCACACGTTTGGCAAAATCCGCGTCATGCAGTTCTTCGCGAGTCAGGTCTTTGAAGTGGTTGTGCACCGTATCGAATATCTCGGTGATGGCTCCCGAACCGAGTGCACGCTCACGAAACATATATTCTTCGCCCGGATTAGCCTCCAGCTTCACGCACGCCAGTCCGGCTCCTTCTTGTCCGCGGTTGTGTTGCTTCTCCATCAACAGGTAGAGCTTATTCAGCCCGTACATCCATGTGCCGTACTTCTGTTCGTAGTATTCCAGAGGTTTCAGCAGGCGTATCATGGCGACGCCACATTCATGTTTCAGTTCTTCCATTTTGAGATTTGAAGTTTTAGAGTTCTGAGATTCTTATTCCACGGTCACACTCTTTGCCAGATTACGAGGCTGATCCACGTCCATACCTTTGCACACGGCGATGTGGTAAGCAAGCAGTTGCAGCGGCACGGTGGTGATCAGGGGGTCGAGGCATTCGATGGTCTCAGGCAGCTCGATGCACGTGTCGGCTATCTGGCTGATGACCGTGTCCCCTTTCGTAACCAGGGCGATTACCTTTCCTTTGCGCGCCTTGATTTCTTGGATGTTGCTCAGCACTTTCTCATACAGTCCGTTCTGCGTAGCTATCACGACCACGGGCATTTCGGCATCTACCAGTGCGATAGGTCCGTGCTTCATCTCGGCTGCCGGATAGCCTTCGGCGTGGATGTAGGAGATCTCCTTCAGCTTCAGCGCACCTTCCAGAGCCACGGGATAGGAGTATCCGCGACCCAGATAGATGAAGTTGTGGGCATAGGTGAATATCTTTGAAAGCTCGGCAATGCTATGGTTCAGTTCCAGCACCTCTTTCATCTTTTCGGGAATGTTGCCCAACTCACGCACGATGTCCATGTATTGCTTCTCGTCGATGGTGTTCTTCTCTTTGGCAAGGGTCAGGGCAAGCATGGTGAGCACGGTGACCTGTCCGGTAAATGCCTTGGTAGATGCCACACCGATCTCCGGTCCTACGTGGATGTAGGAACCTGTATGCGTGGCACGCGGGATGGAGGAGCCGATGGCATTGCAGATGCCATAGATGAAGGCTCCGCGGTTGCGTGCCAGTTCCACAGCGGCGAGTGTGTCCGCTGTCTCTCCACTCTGCGAGATGGCAACCACGACATCGCTGCTGTCGATCACCGGGTCGCGATAGCGGAACTCGGAAGCGTATTCCACCTCCACCGGTATGCGGCACAGGCTTTCGATCAGGTGCTTTCCGATGAGGGCGGCATGCCATGACGTACCGCATGCCACGATGACGAACCTCTTTGCCGCCAACAGGCGTTCTTTATAGTCGATCACGGCGGAGAGTACGACGTTATTCCGCTCTACGTTGATGCGACCGCGCATACAGTCGTGTATGCAGTCGGGCTGCTCGAAGATCTCCTTCAGCATGAAGTGCGGGTAGCCACCCTTCTCCAGTTGTCCCAAGTTCATGGCTACGGTCTTCACTTCGTGCGGGCACTCCACGTTCTTCAGGTCCACCACTTTCAGCGGTTCGTCGCGATGTATCACGGCTATCTCTTCGTCTTCCAGATAGACCACCCGGTCGGTATACTCTACAATAGGTGTAGCGTCCGAAGCGAGGAAGAATTCATCTTCGCCGATGCCCACTACCAAGGGGCTACTCTTACGTGCCGCAATGATCTCGTCCGGATTATTCTTATCGAGCACGGCAATGGCGTAGGCGCCAATCACTTCGCGCAGGGCGAGCTGTACGGCAGTCAACAGGTCGGTGTTCTCCGATTTCAGAATAAATTCGATCAGCTGTACCAGCACTTCGGTATCGGTGCTGCTTTTGAATGAATAGCCTTTGGCTTGAAGTTTTTCTTTAAGTACGGCGTAGTTTTCGATGATGCCGTTGTGGATGAGAGCGAGACGCTCGGAAGAGGAATAATGAGGGTGTGCATTAACGGAACAGGGTTCTCCGTGAGTGGCCCAACGGGTATGGGCGATTCCGATGTTACCGGAAATATCTTTTTGAGTAACGAAAGTTTCCAGCTCCGAGACCTTGCCTTTCGTTTTGTACACGTTCAACTGTCGGTTATCACTGATTAATGCTACCCCTGCACTATCGTATCCGCGATACTCCAATCGCTTCAATCCTTTGATAAGAATGGGGTAGGCTTTCCTTTGGCCAATATAGCCTACAATTCCACACATAATCTATTCAATATTTGATTTTACGCTGCAAATATAAGCATTATCAATAACACAAAGTCAATGTTTTCACAATTTATTTATCAAAAGAACAGAGAAAACTGTTTTTCAAAGCAAGAAGTTAATAAAAACAAATACAACAAAGCAAAAGGGCTAAACTTATAAATCCATATAAAACACTCTCTTTTTCGTTTGATTATGGAAGAAAATAACAAATGATTGTTCAAAAACTATTAGAGTCTGTTTAAATTTTCTTCAAAAAGTTTTTTTTATTCAGCTTCTTTAGAGTTTCTTTTCGGTCTGTTTTCCTCTCTTTATTCGTCACATAGCCCGCTATGCTCCTCATAAAAATAGAAAAACATCCTCAAAAAGAACTCTCAAAAGAAGGCTGAACAAAATTTAAACAGGCTCTAAGATTGTAACTTTTCATTTTGACACTTTTCATTTTCCAACGCGTGAGAATCGTGTATTTACCAACGACTGTAAGCGTGAATGAAAATACGCGAATGAAAAATCATAGTATGCAGTTTATCAGCACGATACATAAATGCTGACATTTAAAATAGAGTGAAATCACCCTTGCGGAAGAGAGTACAACAGAAATTCCTGGGATCTTTACTGAAAAACCAATAGATTTTGACTGAAAACTCGCCAGGTTTTCAATCTAAAAGCGTCGTGTTTTCAGTAAAGATCCGCCAGGTTTCCAGTCAAAAAGCGCCAGGTTTTCTATCAAATCCCATCGCTTTTTCGGCATAAAGCGCCTTAAAAACGAAAAAACATGTAATTATACTGTATGAACACAAAAAGGATATTCAAACTAACTTCTAAAACCACCTTATTTATATATAGGGAGAGATAGGGAAACAAGCTTAACTCATACTTTATGATACCCAAACAAAAATAAAACCATCTTTTTGTCTTCCTAAACAGATTTCGGAAATGACGCGCGGGAAGAAACAAGGATGATCGTATTCAACGCCACAAAGTTACTATATAAAACAAAAACAGGTTAATTCAGTTTCTATATGAAAGAAAAATATTAATATACGCGACAATCTAACACATACACACCCATCATTGTTATTTTACCACTCACAAAAGCGACACACGCCATACCAATTTGATACAAAATATATAATTTTGCCGAACATTATAACACAAAAACAGAAGATATAATGAAATAAAGCAAATATAAAAAGATGAAAGAAGAACATTTTAACAACAAAACAAAGGAAAGAACCTGTCCGCAAGAGACCGGACATCAGCAACAGTTCGTCAGCCGGAGACAACCCCGGCAGATGGGCCTGTATGATGCCGACAACGAACACGATGCCTGCGGCGTAGGTATGCTGGTGAACATCCACGGAGGCAAGTCGCATGAACTGGTGGAATCGGCACTCAGGGTACTGGAGAACATGCGTCATCGCGGTGCGGAAGGCGCGGACAACAAGACCGGAGACGGAGCAGGAATCATGCTGCAAATCCCCCACGAGTTTATCCTACTGCAAGGCATCCCCGTGCCCGAGAAGGGGAAATACGGCACCGGACTGCTCTTCCTCCCCAAAGACGCGAAAGACCAGTCCGCCATACTGAGCATCATTATCGAAGAAATCGAGAAAGAGGGACTGACACTGATGCACCTGCGCAACGTCCCCACCTGTCCCGATATTCTGGGTGAAGCCGCCCTCGCCAACGAGCCTGACATCAAACAGATCTTCATCACCGGATTCGCAGACAGCGAAACGGCCGACCGCAAGCTATATATAATAAGGAAAAGAATAGAGAACCGCGTGAGGAAGTCGGACATCCCCGCAAGGGAGGATTTCTACATCGTCTCACTCTCTACCAAGAATATCGTCTACAAGGGAATGCTCTCTTCACTGCAACTGCGGAACTACTTCCCCGACCTGACCAACAACTACTTCACCAGCGGACTGGCACTGGTGCACTCCCGTTTCAGCACCAACACCTTCCCCACCTGGGGGCTGGCGCAGCCTTTCCGCCTCCTGGCGCACAACGGTGAAATCAACACCATCCGCGGAAACCGTGGCTGGATGGAAGCACGCGAAAGCGTCCTGTCCACCCCCAACTTGGGCAACATCAAAGAGATACACCCCATCATACAGCCGGGCATGAGCGACAGTGCCTCGCTGGACAACGTGCTTGAGTTTCTCGTCATGTCGGGTATGAGCCTGCCACACGCTATGGCTATGTTAGTGCCGGAATCGTTCAATGAAAAGAACCCCATCAGCGAAGACCTGAAAGCCTTCTACGAGTACCACTCCATCCTGATGGAGCCGTGGGACGGTCCTGCCGCCCTGCTCTTCAGCGATGGACGCTTTGCCGGCGGCATGCTGGACCGCAACGGTCTGCGTCCGGCACGCTACCTCATCACACATAACGACATGATGGTAGTAGCAAGCGAAGTCGGAGTCATGGACTTCGAGCCGGGGGAAATCAAGGAGAAGGGACGGCTGCAACCGGGGAAAATCCTGCTTGTGGACACCGAGAAAGGGGAAATCTACTACGACGGCGAACTGAAACGGCAGCTTGCCGAAGCCAAGCCCTACCGCAACTGGCTGGCTACGAACCGCATCGAACTGGACGAACTGAAGAGCGGCCGCAAAGTGGAACACACCGTACCGGAGTACGACCGCATGCTGCGCGTCTTCGGCTATTCCAAAGAGGACGTCGAACGGATCATTATCCCCATGTGTACCACGGGAGCCGAACCCATCAACTCGATGGGTAACGACACGCCGCTTGCCGTGCTCTCCGACAAGCCGCAGCTGCTGTACAACTACTTCCGCCAGCAGTTCGCGCAGGTCACCAATCCGCCCATCGACCCCATACGCGAAGAGTTGGTCATGTCGCTGACGGAATACATCGGCGCCGTAGGCATGAACATCCTCACGCCCAACGAGAGCCATTGCAAGATGGTACGCCTCAATCACCCCATCCTGAGCAATGCCCAGCTGGACATCCTCTGCAACATCCGCTACAAAGGCTTCAAGACCGTGAAGCTGCCCATGCTGTTCGAGGCTGCCAAGGGGCGTGCCGGACTACAGGAGACCATCGCCTCCCTCTGCAAGCAGGCGGAAGCCTCCGTCGACGAGGGCGTGAACTACATCGTGCTGACCGACCGCAACGTGGACGACACGCATGCCGCCATCCCTGCATTGCTTGCCGTCAGTGCCGTCCACCATCATCTGATCTCCGTAGGGAAGCGCGTACAGACAGCGCTTGTCGTGGAGAGCGGCGAGATACGCGAGGTGATGCATGCCGCCCTGCTGCTGGGCTTCGGTGCCAGTGCACTGAATCCGTACATGGCATTTGCCGTGATAGACGCGCTCGTGGCGAAACAGGAGATACAGCTGGACTACGCCACGGCAGAGAAGAAATACATCAAGGCCATCTGCAAAGGTCTGTTCAAGATCATGAGCAAGATGGGCATATCGACCATACGTTCCTACCGGGGCGCCAAGATATTCGAGGCCATAGGCCTGAGCGAGGAGCTGAGCAACGCCTACTTCGGCGGCATAAAATCCACCATCGGCGGAATCCGTCTGGACGAGGTGGCACGCGACGCCCTTGCCTTCCACGACCGGATGAAGCACGCGACACCGGACAACCCGCTACTGCCCAACAACGGGGTCTACTCCTTCCGCAAAGACGGTGAGAAGCACGCATGGAATCCGGAAACCCTCTCTACCCTGCAACTGGCCACCCGGCTGGGCAGCTACAAGAAGTTCAAGGAGTTCACCCGGCTGGTGGACGGGAAAGAGAGCCCCATCTTCCTGAGGGACTTCCTCGACTTCCGCCGCAATCCGATTCCCTTGGAGCGCGTGGAACCTATAGAGAATATCATGCGGCGTTTCGTGACGGGTGCCATGAGCTACGGCTCCATCAGCAAGGAGGCGCACGAGGCAATAGCCATCGCCATGAACCGGATACATGGCCGCAGCAACACCGGCGAGGGCGGAGAAGACAGTGCGCGGTTCGTTCCCCGCGAAGACGGCACTTCGCTGCGCAGCGCCATCAAACAGGTGGCATCGGGACGTTTCGGCGTAACCACCCACTATCTGGTGAACGCAGACGAGATACAAATCAAGGTGGCACAGGGCGCCAAGCCGGGCGAAGGCGGACAGCTGCCGGGCTTCAAGGTGGACGAGGTGATAGCCAAGACCCGCCACTCCATACCGGGCATCTCATTGATTTCTCCCCCGCCCCACCATGACATCTATTCCATCGAAGACCTTGCCCAACTTATCTTCGACCTGAAGAACGTGAATCCCCGTGCCAAAATCAGTGTGAAGCTGGTAGCGGAAAGCGGCGTAGGCACCATTGCCGCCGGTGTGGCGAAGGCGAAGGCAGACCTCATAGTCATCTCCGGCGCCGAGGGAGGAACGGGCGCTTCGCCTGCCTCCAGCATCCGCTATGCCGGCATCTCGCCCGAATTGGGACTGAGCGAGACGCAACAGACGCTTGTGCTGAACGGCTTACGCGGACAGGTGATGTTGCAAGTGGACGGACAGCTGAAGACGGGCCGCGACATCGTACTGATGGCCATGCTGGGTGCCGAAGAGTTTGGCTTTGCCACCAGTGCGCTGATTGTATTAGGATGCGTCATGATGCGCAAGTGCCATCAGAACACCTGCCCCGTAGGCGTAGCCACGCAGAACGAGGAACTGCGCAAGCGTTTCCACGGAAGGAGCGAGTACTTAGTGAACTTCTTCACCTTCCTGGCGCAGGAGGTTCGCGAATACCTTGCCGAAATCGGCGTGGAGCGGATGGATGACATCATCGGACGGACGGACCTGATCATCAGGAAAACGCAGGAATATCCCCTGCTCGACTTCTCCAAACTCTTGGCACGCATCCCCAACGATGCCGCCATACACCACGTCATCGACCAGCAACATGGCATCGACCACGTGAAAGATGTGGAAATACTGCATGCCGCCGCCGAAGCGCTGGATAACCAGAAGGAGGTCTCACTGGAGTACACCATCGCCAACACCGACCGCGCCTGCGGTGCCATGCTCTCCGGAGCCATAGCTGCCAAGTACGGCGAAGAGAGCTTGCCCGCCCACACGCTGAACGTGAAGTTCAAAGGTTCGGCAGGACAAAGCTTCGGTGCCTTCCTCGTGCCGGGTGTCAGTTTCAAGCTGGAAGGCGAGGCGAACGATTACCTGGGCAAGGGACTGTCGGGCGGACGCATTGCCGTTCTGCCTCCCGTACGCAGCAACTTCCAGGCAGAGAAGAACACCATCGCCGGAAATACCCTGCTCTATGGGGCTACCAGTGGCGAGGTGTACATCAACGGACATGTAGGCGAACGTTTCGCCGTCCGCAACTCCGGTGCTATAGCCGTAGTGGAAGGCGTGGGCGACCATTGTTGCGAATATATGACGGGCGGACGTGTCGTCGTGCTGGGTTCCACCGGTCGCAACTTCGCAGCCGGCATGTCGGGCGGCGTGGCTTACGTATGGAACAAAGACGGTAACTTCGATTATTTCTGCAACATGGAGATGGTGGAGCTTTCGCTCATCGAAGAGGCCTCATACCGTAAGGAGCTGCACGAGCTTATCCGCCAGCACTACCTCTACACAGGCTCCAACCTTGCCCGCACGATGCTCGACGACTGGAACCGCTATGCCGATGAGTTCATCCAGGTGGTTCCCATCGAATACAAGAAAGTATTGCAAGAGGAACAAATGAGGAAGCTGCAACAGAAGATTGCGGAAATGCAAAGAGATTACTGATGAATAAGCATTTATCATCCATCAACTATCATTATTATCTATCATAAAATGGGAAATCCGAAAGCATTCTTAACCATACCACGACAGGAAGCGGGTTACCGCCCTGTCCACGAACGCATCACCGACTTCAGTCAGGTGGAGCAGACCTTAAACAGTCACGACCGCAAGTTGCAGGCATCACGCTGCATGGACTGCGGTGTTCCCTTCTGCCACTGGGCATGCCCGCTCGGCAACAAGCAACCTGAATTTCAGGATGCACTCTATAAAGGTAAGTGGCGCGAGGCATACAAAATACTGTCCGCCACCAACGACTTCCCCGAATTCACGGGACGCATCTGTCCCGCCCTCTGTGAAAAGTCGTGCGTACTGAAGCTCTCCTGCGACGCCCCCGTCACCATCCGCGAGAACGAAGCTTCCATAGCCGAAGCCGCCTTCCGCGAAGGGTATGTCGTCCCTGTCCGTCCCGAGCGCAACGGTAAGCGGGTAGCCGTCATCGGTGCAGGTCCCGCCGGCCTGTCTGCCGCCTGCCGCCTGAACGCAAAGGGCTACTCAGTGACCCTCTTCGACAGGCAACCCCGACCGGGAGGCTTGCTGCGCTACGGCATCCCCAACTTCAAACTCGACAAAGCCGTGATAGACCGCCGCATGAAGGTGCTCGAAGCAGAAGGCATACAGTTTGAGATGGGCGTGACGATAGACACACAGCACCTGCCCGACGGCTTCGACGCCTACTGCATCTGCACCGGAACCCCGCAGGCACGAAACCTCGACATCCCCGGACGTGAGCTGAAGGGCATCTACTTCGCCCTCGACATGCTGTCGCAGCAGAACAGCATCCTCGACGGGGAGACCTTCACGAAAGAGGCTTTAGTAAACGCCAAGGGCAAGAAAGTGCTCGTCATCGGCGGTGGGGACACCGGCTCCGGCTGCATCGGTACAAGTATCCGTCAGGGCGCTGCCAGCGTGACACAGATAGAGATCATGCCGCAACCGCCCGTAGGCCACAACGAAGCCACGCCCTGGCCGCAATGGCCCGTCGTGCTGAAGACCACCTCGAGCCACGAAGAGGGCTGCATCCGCCGCTGGAGCCTCGCCTCCAACCGCTTCATCGGGAAGAACGGCAAGGTGTGCGGCGTAGAAGTGGAAGAAGTGGAATGGATAGCCTCTCCGGACGGTGGACGCCCCACCATGAAGCCCACGGGCAAGAACGAGGTCATCGAGGCCGACATGGTGCTTTTGGCAATGGGCTTCCTGAAACCGCAGCAGCCGGAGTTTCCCGCCAACGTATTCGTAGCCGGAGACGCAGCCAACGGTGCCAGTCTCGTAGTCCGTGCCCTTGCCGACGGTAGGAAAGTTGCCCAAGCCATAGACTCCTACCTCCAGAGCCTCTGAGAATAGTCCCCAAAATCACCAACCCCCAATTGCCAGTAATAATTGTCAATTATCAATTGTCAACTGTCAATTGCAAATAATCATCTACTGATATGTGTGGAATAGCAGGCATATTCAATATCCGCTCCCAGTCACAAGAACTGAGAAGCAAGGCGCTGAAAATGGCGCAGAAGATACGTCACCGCGGTCCGGACTGGAGCGGTATCTACGTAGGCGGCAGTGCCATCCTGGCACATGAACGCCTCTCCATCGTCGACCCCGAAAGCGGTGGACAACCCCTCTACTCGCCCGACGGCAGGCAGGTCCTTGCCGTGAACGGCGAAATCTATAACCACCGCGAGATACGTGCCCGTTATGCTGGGAAGTACGCCTTCCGGACAGGCTCGGACTGCGAGGTCATTCTTGCCCTCTACAAGGACAAGGGTATCGACTTCCTCGAAGAACTGAACGGCATCTTCGCCTTCGCCCTTTATGACGAAGAGACCGACGACTTCCTGATCGCCCGCGACCCCATAGGCGTCATTCCTCTCTACATCGGCCATGACCAAGAGGGGCACATCTACGTAGGCAGCGAACTGAAAGCCCTTGAAGGCTTCTGCGACGAATATGAGCCGTTCCTTCCCGGACACTACTACCGGGGTAGTGAAGGCAAAATGCAACGCTGGTACAAACGCAACTGGACCGAATACAGTGCCGTAAAGGGTAACGACACCGCTCCCCGCCATGCCACAATGCAAGAAACAGAAAGCATCAGGCGCTCCCTCGAAGCCGCCGTGCAACGCCAACTCATGTCCGATGTCCCTTATGGAGTGCTCCTGTCGGGCGGGCTCGACTCTTCCGTCATCTCTGCCATAGCGAAGAAGTATGCCCACAAGCGCATCGAGACAAATAGCCAGAGTGAAGCCTGGTGGCCACAACTCCACTCCTTTGCTGTCGGGCTACGCGGAGCACCGGACCTGAGCAAGGCACGTGAAATGGCCGAATACATCGGTACTGTCCATCATGAAATCAACTATACCCTGCAGGAAGGTCTCGACGCCCTGCGCGATGTCATCTACTTTATCGAGACCTACGACGTCACCACCGTCCGCGCTTCCACACCTATGTATCTGCTGGCACGCGTCATCAAGAGCATGGGAATCAAGATGGTGCTCAGCGGTGAAGGTGCCGACGAGGTGTTCGGCGGATATCTCTACTTCCACAAGGCGCCCACCCCGCAGGCCTTCCACGAAGAGACTGTCCGCAAACTCTCCAAGCTGCACCTGTACGACTGCCTGCGTGCCAACAAGAGTCTTTCCGCATGGGGAGTGGAAGGCCGTGTGCCTTTCCTCGACAAGGAGTTCCTGGACGTAGCCATGAGCCTGAGCCCTGCCGTTAAGATGTGTCCCGGACGCGAGGTGGAGAAACGCATTGTCCGCGAAGCCTTCGAGGGCCTGTTGCCCGAAAACGTGGCCTGGCGGCAGAAAGAGCAGTTCTCCGACGGTGTGGGCTACAGCTGGATCGACACCCTGAAAGCCGTCACCTCCGCCGCCGTCAGCGACCGGCAGATGGAACATGCCGCGGAACGCTTCCCCATCAACCCGCCGCAGAACAAGGAGGAATATTACTACCGCTGCATCTTCGAAGAGCACTTCCCCAGCCAGTCGGCAGCCCGCAGCGTACCCAGTGTGCCCAGCGTGGCATGTTCCACCGCCGAAGCACTCGCCTGGGATGCCTCGCTGCAAGGAAAGAACGACCCGAGCGGACGCGCCGTAGCGGGAGTGCATGAAGCGGCATACAATTCATGACGTGCCGGGATATTCTCATTCCTACCCCATAAAATCTTTCATTGTATCATGGCACTTCTATTCGTAGGAATTAATTAAAGGAGTTAAAGCCGATACTCTTATGCATAATATCATTGCAGGAGTATTGGCTTTAACTCTTAAGTCAACTTGTCTGCTGATAACTCCTTTAGAGCCTGTTTAAATTTTGTTCAGCCTTCTTTTGAGAGTTCTTTTTGAGGATGTTTCTCTGTTTTTATGAGGAGCATAG
>Ga0137307_100201_pt1 | contig 91491 bp, 81 predicted proteins | sample NAcewD2O_March_2_FD_97180 | JGI IMG/M metagenome (GOLD analysis project Ga0137307, IMG submission 97180) | Mouse cecal microbial communities from Vienna, Austria - N-Acetylglucosamine amended D2O_March | ecosystem: Host-associated > Mammals > Digestive system > Large intestine > Cecum | place...
GAACTTTTCCGTTTATATAGACAGCGAAACCAGGGAAGAGTTTTTCGGCAGCGGGGTTTTTGACGGCAGGAGTGTCGCAGGGGAAGGATGCATGACTCAGATCGGGGAGAACCAGTTTCAGGTGCTCCACCGTTCCAACAGCAAGTACAACGACAGTGTGGTGGTATCCATGCTCAGGGAGAAACAGCATTTCTGGGACCAGACACTGGACATCTATATAGAAATGAAATCCAACATAGAGGATTATGTTCCTGGGGGCGATTCTTTTTTATCCATACAGCTCGATCAGAACGGAAAAGTGCTCTTCTCAAACAGCGGGCGCTTTGCCGTGGGAGACGTGCTGCAGCTGGCGTTTCAGGAGGACGGCAGTTTTTCGGGACGGTTTCAGGGCTATTACCTGATCGCGGAAAAGTCAGAGATGGGATTTATCTATGTAAACGGGGTACCGCAGGAGGAATATGTCAGGGAGATCATCGGATGGTATGAAAAGATCTTTCTGATGTGCGTCTTGTCGATCCTTCCTGCCCTGCTGATCGTCTATGCTACCACGCAGATGCTTGGCAAGCCCATCAGACGGCTGGGGCAGGCGATCGTGGAAGTAGGCGAGGGAAAACTGGACATGGACGGAGAGGATCTGGAGGTCAGGGAATTTCAGGAGCTGATGTACAAGATAAACGATATGAAGGCAGATATCAAAAATCTTCTGGTGAAGGTGCAGATGGAAGAAAAACAGCGTCAGAAGACGGAGCGGGAAAAGCTGATGTACCAGATCAACCCTCATTTCCTGCTAAATACATTAAATTCCGTACAGTGGATGGCGCAGATGGCGCATCAGGAATCGATCAGTAGTTTTCTGGCGGATTTTAAGTTCCTGTTAGCCTATAATCTGGGAAAAGAGGAGAAGAAGAGCACCCTGCGCTCGGAGGTGGAGATCGCCAGAAGGTACATTAACCTTCAAAAGCAGCGTTATGATTTTGAGGTTCATATGGATGTGGAGGAGGGGCAGTATCTGGAGACTGAGACGATCCGAATGCTATTCCAGCCCTTGATCGAGAATGCGATCCGATACGGGCTGGGAGACATAGGGGTGGTGGATGTCCGGATATTCCATGATGTGCGCAATAACTATGCGGTTATCACGATTCAGGATTATGGGAACGGACTGTGCAGGGAGAAGCTGGAGCAGCTGAACCGCCCTTTCTTTTATGAGGACAACGGGGAAGGGGATACCGCTGGAATCGGGCTGCGATATGTGCGTCACTGTCTGGAAGGGTTCTATCAGGGAAAGGCGATCCTGGCGATCAACAGTGAGATCGGCAGGGGAACCAAGGTGACGATCATCATTCCGGTCCAGTGCGGATAACAAAGGAGCAGATATGATCAGAGTATTGATAGTAGATGACGATAAACTTGCCAGACGGGGACTTGCGTCCCTGATGCACTGGGAAACATATGGCATGGCGGTGGTGGGAGAGGCACAGAACGGGAAGAACGCGCTGCAGTTCATCCAGGAGCATCCGGTGGATCTGGTGTTTGTGGATATTGACATGCCGGAGATGAGCGGGATCGAATTTATGGAAGAATGCCGGAAGATCAAGCCGGATGTACAGTTTGTGGTGTTGTCCTTTTTTGAAAATTTTTCCTATGTGCAGACCACCCTGCGGTTAGGGGGACTGGATTATATCTCCAAGACCTCTATGGAACTGGATAACGGAGACACCATCTTACAGCGGATCGTGGAAAAATTTGAGCAGCGCATTTGTAAAACGGTCCCGCATGGAGAGACGGAGAAAGAACTGGTGGAGATATGGAACGAATGCCGGACGCAATATTGGTTCTTTAATGATGTTGCCTTTGAGCGTTTAAAGGAACTGATGCAGGAGGCGGAGCCCAAGGTCTCGAATGTACGGCGCATGGAAATGATGATCGTCAGGTATATCAGCGAACTGGAAAGAATGCTGGAATTGCCGGAGAGCACGGTTCCGCTCTTTTCCGATGTGGAAGAGATGGCAGGGTGGCTTACCGTATACAGGGACAAAATATATAAAACAGTGTCCATGCGCTCCTTTGGGAACGACGCGGAAATGATCCTGAAAGCCATTTTCTATATGAAAGAGCATCTGGCGGAGAACCTTTCTACCAGCATTGTGGCAGAACATGTCGGCTGCAGCAGGAGCTATTTCTGCACCATCTTTAAAAAGTTTTCCGGGCTTTCCTTTGGGGATCTCCTGCAGCAGATCCGGATGGAGCGGGCGAAGGAGTTATTGCGTACCACTTCGGATTCCGTGACAGAGGTTGCCTTTTCTTCCGGATATAATAACATCTATTATTTTAACCGGATCTTCCAGAAAGCGGAGAACTGCAGTCCGACAGAGTTTCGGAAGAACAGGGTTAAGAATGCAGACTGGTAACCGATAGGAGAGAGGAATTGGCGGAATCAGCAAAAAGGCAGGATCCGCTCCACGACAAACACGGCCGCGCAAGCGAGCAGGGCGACTGTGAGCAGGCTCTTTCCCCTGTATGCCGCGATGACGGCGACGATGAGCCCTGCCAGCGCGGAGTAGGTGCTCGCGGTGGCGTGCAGGATCGCCGGAAAGGTCATGGCGGCGAGGCAGGCATAGGGCACGTAATATAAAAAAGACCTGACGTGAATGTTGGTGATCTCCTTCTTGGACAGCGCGAGCGGAAGCATGCGGATCAGGTAGGTCACGCCTGCCATCACAAGGATATAGAGATAGATGTTGTGTTCCATGTTATCGTCCTCCTTCTTCTGCCTTCCCGTCCTCGATCGGCCTGAGCCATGCCGCGATGCCGGCAACCGTGACGGTCGTGATGATGATGACAAAACCCGACGTGATCCTGTTCAGAACCGGAAGGACTGAGAATAAGAAGCTCAGCCCCATCGCCGACAGGACGACGAGCAGAACCGTGCGGTTCTGCCTGGCGGGCGGTATGATGATCGCGAGGAACATTCCGTAGATGGCAACGCCGAGTGCGCTGATCACGAAGGCGGGAAGAATGTTCCCCGAAACTGCGCCTGCCAGCGTTCCCAGCACCCACCCCGGGACGGCGACGCTCGTGACGCCATAGTGGTAGGCGGGGGACAGCGCTTTGTCAAGGCTTGCATCCAGCCCGAAGATCTCGTCTGTCACGCTGTATGCCATGAGATATCTGTGCCAGTGCGGCGCAGTGCGGTTCAGTTTCTGCGCCAGGGAGAAGGACATCAGACAGTAGCGCAGGTTGATGACCAGCTGTGTCAGGGCGATCTCGATATAGGTTCCGCCCGCGGCGATGATCGCAAGTCCGGAGAACTGTCCGGCGGAGGTAACGTTCGTGAGTGAGATCAGCACCGCCTGCAGGATGCTCAGTCCGTCTGCGGCGGACGCCATTCCAAATGTAAACGATACGGCAAAATATCCCAGCGCGACGGCGACCCCGTCGCGCAGTCCGTTTTGATAGTCTTTTGTTTTCAAGAGTGTATCCTCATTTCTGTATTGACTTAGTTCTGCGTACTGTAATATACTACCACTTCGCAGGCAAAATAGCAAAGGGAATAGGAAAAAATGAAATAAATATACAAGCGTTTCAGCCTGGACCGAAACGCTTGTATATTTATTTCTATCTGCTGTATTTTTCTACGATCGCTTTCATCTGATCCCATTTCGCTTCCATGTCCGCGACCAGCTTGAACTGCGTTCGTGCGCGGTCGAGATTGTGGTTTTCCCGGTGGACTTTGAAGTAGGTGTCCCCTGTCAGGAAATCAGCCAGGAATCGGATGCCGCACTCGTAGGTCATCAGTTTCGCGCCCATCGGAAGCATCTCGATCTCCTTTGCGGTAAGACTGCCGGCACAGCCCTCGAGATAGCCTTTCGTGAAAGCTTCAAACAGGGAGAGATCCAGAGACACCTTGTCCAGATCCGGTTCGTCCTCGTCGCCGGTGCTCGCGCCGAAGCGGATCGAGTCCCCGAAATCATAGAGCGAGAGTCCGGGCATGACCGTGTCGAGGTCGATGATGCACAGCGCTTTTCCGGTGTCCGCGTCAAACAGGATATTGTTCAGCTTGGTGTCGTTGTGCGTTACCCTGAGCGGCAGCGCTCCCGCGTCCAGCAGGGCTGTCAGGACAGCAGTCTCAGACTCCCTGTCAAGGGCGAATGCGATCTCTGTCCGGGCGAGGGCGGCGCGTTCCCTGTCGCCGCTCTGCACAGCCGCCCTGAAATCCCGAAAGCGGGAGGACGTGTTGTGAAAGTTCGGTATGGTCTCATGCAGCGTCCCGGCCGGAAAGTCCGCCAGCATTTTCTGAAAACTGCCGAAAGCGACTGCGCTGTCATAAAAATCTTTCGCGTTTCTCACTTTTTCCAGACAGACTGAGCGCTCTATAAAGGGAAAAACCCGCCAGTAGCTGCCGCCGCTGTCCCGGAAAAAGCTTGCGCCGTCCCTAGTCTTAAGGACATTTAACGTCTCACGCTCCGGATCTCCGCCGCGGGAGCGGATGATACCGCGCAGGTGATCCGTGACATGGACGATGTTTTCCATGAGCAGCGGCGGATTCCTGAATATGTCGTGGTTCATGCGCTGCAGGATATATTTTTTTTCGCTGTGATCCGCTGTCTCATAGCGGAGGAGGAACGTGTCATTGATATGGCCGTTTCCATAAGGACTTTGCTGGACGAGGGTGCCGTTGATGGCATCAGCGATCCCAAATGCCGCGACCGCCTCGTCTATCCTTGCGCAGGCTGGATTTGTGGTACTCATATTAAACCTCCTTCGATCCACTGCATTTCCATCGGAGCAAGGTCAAGCTGCCGGAAGAGCGCGCCGTTCACATACAGACCGGTTTTCTGCGGTTTCTTCGAATTGTTGATGACAGCGATCTTGCCAGTTTGCTCGAACACGGCAAGCTCCGTGTCCACGTTTGTGACATAGTATTTCTTCATCTCGTCCTCCCGGTGTGCGGCGTAGTAGATCGCGCGCAGCAGGATGCGGCAGTTCTGGGGAGAGTACGGAAGCCCTGTGAAGTAGACGCTCCTGCCCTTTCCGTATTCATTGACTACCAGGCGGCTGTACTTTCCGTCCATATCGAGGATCTGGTAGTGCTCGCCCTGCGCGTAGATACGGCTCTTTCCTTCGCCGAAATCGATCTCGCCGGGAATGTCTTCCAGAATAAAGTGTTCGCGGTCTGGCTCGTTGTACTTATCGGTGCTCATGGAGAAGCCAAGTTCTCTGTCAACACCCAGCACGTCGCTGAGCTGGAAGAAACGCCCCTGATACTGGCAGGTGCTCGGCTCGCCCACGCCGATGAACCCGCCGCCCTCGTCCACGAACCGGCGGATCGCACACACGACCTTTTCGTCTTTCCAGTTTTCAGCGCCGCTCCAGGAGGTGTAGGCGTCCCCGGCGTTGATGATCACGCTGATATCGGGATCAATGCCGTTTCGGATCTGGTCGAAGTCGATGAACTCGACGTCGATCGGCATTCCGCTCAGACATTCGATCACACCCACATAGGAGTAGATCTCGCGGTACCACAGCGCGTGGTGCACCTGGTTCGACATCCACCGCCGGATATTGCCCCAGCAGTTTAAGATCCCTACCTTGAAAGGCGCAGTGTACGCCCTGGTTCCCTGCATATTCTGATGGATCTGACGGAATTCGTCGACTACTTTTTGTATCTGGTCGATAAACCCAGGCCACTCGGATGCCAGTTTCAGGTAGCCGCCGTAGCCGATCCTGTCCAGCGGGGAGCGCAGGATCGCCCTTCTGGCCTTCAGCCAGTTGTCCTGTGCCTCGCCGATCGGGTCGCCGCCCTCCGTGAAGACATCGGGGAAAAAGTAGGGGAGCAGCCTGCCTTCGGTGTATTTCACGCCCTTGATGTCGGAGATCATCCTCAGTGTGACGCCGTCCCCGACTGAGCCGACGACAGCGTCCAGGCCGATGTCCGCAAAATATTTTCCAAAAGGTTCCGTCCCGATCCAGTGGTCGCCCAGGAACATCATGGCTTCCTTGCCGTAGCTGTGCACGATGTCAACAAGCTCTTTGGCGAGCTTTGAGACCTCGATCTGCTGGAATTCGATGAAATCCCGGAATTCCCTGGAAGGCACGCGGAAGGTCGAGTTGTGGTAGCCCTGGTCGACGATGTACTCCGGACGGAACGGATAGCCCGCCCATTTTTCAAACTGTTCCAGGATATAGGGGCTCACACTGGCGCTGTAGCCAAACCACTCCACGTACTTTTCCCGCTTCTGGTCGTCGAAGGTCAGGGTGAACTGGTGGAAAAAGGTGGTGAAGCGCACGACGTCAACATTCGGATTGTCCTCGCACCATTTTTTCAGCTTTTCCTTCACATAGATCTGCGTCTTGGGCTGCCGCACGTCGTAGGTCAGCTGGTGGGGCGCATTTTTCCAGTCGTTTGTGATGAAATTATACATATGCACCGGATCCCAGATCAGAAACGCGAGGAAGCTGACGGTGTACTGGTGATACGGAATGGTCTCGATCACAACCTCGCCTGCCGCGCTGTCGTACTCCCAGCGGTCTGTGGGAACGACCTCGCCTGTCGTGCGGTCCACGACTTCCCACCAGCGCTTCGGAGAGTCGATCGTATTGACTTTGAGCTGTTCTGTGTGGAAGCCTTTCATAAGCCTGATGCGAAGGCTTTCGCCCTTCGCCGTGACGCGGTCGCTGATCAGGTATTCCTGCTGGATCTCCTCCGGGTGCTGCATCGCCCAGTTGTTATCCTTGCGTGTGGTGTAGTAGGTTGCATATATTTTGGCATTTTGGTTCAGGAGCTCTTCGGGCATGGTCGTGCCGTCGCAGTCGCGCAGGGCATCTGCGCCCAGCAGATTTTTCAGCCGGATCGTCTCATCAACCATATCTACATCTGTCGGCAGCGTCAGTCTGCCTGTGTTTTCCATATTCATTGTACGGCCTCCTTTTTCGCGTGTTTATTGATACTTTTTGTTGTAAAGATAGAGGAGAACTAATATTCCGGCGAGCCCGGCAAGCATTGTCAGAAGCCCGGCAGGTCCGATGTTGCGCTGGCCTGTTATGATCAGTGCCATGCTGGCGATGAAGACCAGCAGGTAGAGTACTCTGATGATGTGTTTCATATCCATACCGCCCTCATTAAGGTGTGTGATCCGGGAGGCTTCTGTGCATCTGGTAAAGACCAGGTATGTAAAAACTCTGGGGACACATAGATGCTTGTATGGCAAACGGTTGTCTGCCATAAGCGATTATTAAATATGGTTTAAGTATAATGGAAATATTATTTATATTCAATCTGATTGTTGCTTGATATTTTAGAAATCTTGCTTTTGGATACTTTTGTTTAAATGAAAAGCAGATAATTTTTTGATATTGTGCATGTTATATAGTATGTGTACAAATATACTTTTATTTTTATACAAGTTATCAAAATGAAAAATTGAACTTTTGAACCTTTTTTTTGAAAAATGTACCGGATATACAAAAATGGATAAAAAACAAATTTTAGAAATTTTTGAATAGTGGAACCTGTGGACAAAATATCTAAATTCTGGTATATATTATAATAAGAATGAATCAAACGTAAACAGGGGCAGCGCAACGTTACTGTTTGCCCGTCCGCCAAAGTAGTGAATAGAACTGGGAGGAGATACCATGGGAAATATCAGATATTGTATTGAAGACAGAAAACCCTCTGGTTTTGACGGGGCCAGGCTTTTGTATGTATCCACCTCGAAATATGAGGGAGACTGGCAGAGCATACTGCACTCCCACCCGTTCAGCGAATTGTTTTATGTGGTGCATGGAAGCGGTACATTTGTTACGGAGGACATGGAGTTTCCCGTGTGCGAGAATGACATGGTCATCATCAATCCCCACGTGCAGCACACCGAGAAATCACTGTACACGACGCCGCTTGAATATATTGTGCTGGGAATCGACGGGCTCATGTTCTCGTTTGACAAGATTGCGTCTGTACAGGATAGTATCCTGATGCAGACTGCATCGGGTGATGTGTACAAATATAACACGCAGAATTCGTATGTGTACGCCTATCTGAACATCATGCTCGAGGAAATCACCAAGAAAGAGGAAAATTATGAGGCAGTCTGTCAAAATCTCCTGGAAGTGATCATGCTGTGCATGCTCCGCCACAACAATCTGTCCATTGTGCAGAACAGCAATGTCCTGCTGAACAGGGAGTGCGCCCGGATCAAAAAATATCTGGACGCCAATTATTCGGAGAACATCACGCTCGATACGCTGGCGGCTTTCTCCCACATGAACAAATATTATCTGGCGCATGCCTTCACGAAATATATGGGTGTCTCCCCAATCACGTATCTGCTTCAGAAGCGGATCGAGGAGGGGAAATCGCTGCTCAGCTCCACATCGCATTCTATCTCACAGATTTCGACGATACTGGGATTTTCCTCGCAGTCCTATTTCTCGCAGGCGTTCAAGAAAGCGACCGGAAGGACGCCGGTTCAGTACAGGAGCGAGAGCAAGCGCGGCGGTGTGGAGAAACGGGAGGCGGGGGCTGTATTAGAGCGTGTTTGAAAGCCGATGAATCAGTAGTAATTTCTATCAGGAGGTATGGACGATGACAATAAATACAAATACAATGGTTTCTATTACGGAAGCAAATCAGAATTTTTCAAAAGTAGCAAGACTAGTGGATGAGCATGGGACAGCTGTTATATTAAAAAATAATGTACCAAGATACCTTGTCATAGATTTCAGTAAAGCAGAACATGAAGCTGTTGCGTCAAATGAAGATGTGTTGAGTATATCGAAACGATTAATTGAGAAGAATAAGGAATCTTATGAGGTGCTTGCAAAATGATAAGGCTGACAAAAGAACAGATTCTATTGCTTCATGCTCAGTTAATAGAGACTACCGGAGGAAGCGATGGGATCAGGGACATGGGTCTGCTTGAATCTGCATTAGAAAGTCCGTTCCAATCTTATGGTGGAGAAGAATTATATCCAAGCATACAGGCAAAGGCAGCGAGACTTTGTTATGGACTGGTTAAAAATCATGCAATGATAGATGGCAATAAAAGACTGGGGTGCCATACGATGTTAGTCTTTTTGGCATTAAATGGTTATGAGATGGAATATGCACAGAAAGAGCTATCAGATTTAGTCTTAGATATAGCGGCGGACAGAAAACAGTACGATGATATTTTACATTGGTTGTTGGTGCATCAGATGTAAGCCAGATGGTTTGAAACTTGACAGACAGGAGGGGCAACATGCATTTCGTGGATGCAAAGGGGATATTGTCCGCCCAAAACGGCATGAATCTGTACAGGGGCTGTACGCACGGCTGTATCTACTGTGACAGCAGGAGCACCTGTTATGGATTTACACATGAATTTGAGGATATCGAGGTCAAGCAGAATGCGCCGGAGCTGCTGGAGAGGACGCTCCGCTCCAAACGCAGAAAGTGCATGATCGGGACAGGCGCGATGTGCGATCCGTATATGCACTGTGAGGAGACGCTTGGGCTCACGAGAAAATGTCTGGAGATCATTGACCATTATGAGTACGGTGTGGCAATCCAGACGAAATCCGACCGGATCCTGCAGGATCTGGATCTGCTCGGGAGTATCCACAGGAAAGCGAAGTGCGTCGTTCAGATGACGCTGACGACGTATGACGAGGAGCTTTGCAGGATATTGGAGCCCAATGTATGTACGACAAAGGACCGGGTAAGGGCACTAAAGATTTTTCGGGACCAACAGATACCGACAGTCGTCTGGCTGTCGCCGATCCTGCCGTTTATCAATGACACAAGGGAAAATATCGAAGGGATCCTGGATCAATGCATCGAGGCGAAGGTGTACGGCATCATCTGCTTTGGCATGGGGGTGACGCTGCGCGACGGCGACCGCGAGTATTTCTATGCCGCGCTGGACAGGCACTTTCCCGGTATGAAAGAGCGATACCGGAAAAAGTACGGTCACGCCTACGAAATACAGAGTGACCGGAACCGGGAGCTGATGGCGCTGTTTCGGGAAAAATGCCGGAAGAACGGCATCGTGCATGATGTGGACGCCTGCTTTGACTATCTGCGGGAGTTCCCGCAGAAGTATGAGCAGTTGAGGCTGTTTTGAGGATTGCTATCGATATTCTTAAAATGTAAATGGTATCTCATCAAAGTACTGGTAAAATTCAGTATTACCCCAGGAAGCCTTCGGTCTGTAGTCATAGTAGACGCCGTTGACGCCAAAATTGGGACAGCTGTCGGTCGCCATGGACAACCTGATGACGTTTCCGTCGGCGAGGGTCAGCTCCAGGCAGGCATTCTCATTGCCGCAGCCGGCGCCCCATAAGATGTAAGTCGCGTTGGAGAACCAGTCTTCGAATAGCGCAAGGATCTTCTGATCGGTGATGGTCTGGCTGTAAAATTTCCAGTCTGTGAAGATACTGCGCACATTCAGTTTTGCGGATACGATATCATGGATCTGTGTGATGTCGACCTGTTCATAGCCGAGCTCATCTGACAGGGTCTGCTGTACAAGGTTGCAGAGCGCTTCGTTGCGGACAAGGGATTCTGCAAAGTCATGTTCCGGGTCGGGATCGGTTGTATAGAGATAGCCGCCCTCGAAGACTGTGTAGGCGTAGCCCTTATAGTACAGTTCATAGCCTGTTTCTTTCAGTCCTTTTTTGACGATGACGGAGAGATCGCCATCGTCCTGCCAGTCGGGTTTGGTTTGCTCCATCAAGGATATCAGCCGGCGCTGTACATCACCGGAAGGGATATAGAAATATTCCATATGGTCCCTGAGTTCGGAGGGCTGTACGCCGATACATACCTGGTCAGATTCCGGGTCGGCGTACAGCGTGATGCCGTGATAGACCATGCTTTCTGGATCTGCTGCAGTTTCGGCATCGAGCCCGGCCGCGGTCTCTGTACTGATCTCAGTCTCAGATTCTGCCATGGTATTCTCAATATGGATCTCTGTATTGATCTCAGCATTGGTAAGGGCTTCTGTATCGGTACGGGTTACCGGTGGGTCTGGCTGTGCGTCATCTGTCAGTCCGGGCGGATCCTGTGTACCGCCGTCATGTACGGCACTGCCATAAGTGCACCCGACGATGCCGCAGCAGAGAACAAGTGTTGCTGCCAGCGTGGCGATCCTGGTGCGGGGTCTGTTTTTTAACAGACGGATCCTTTTCTTCATTTCTTGCATACCTCCTGCGGCGCCGGTCCGGTATCCTGCCATGCGCATACCTGGCGTCTGCGACAGCATTTCGGCAGCCAGGATCAGCGTCCTGGCATACTGGATGTGGTTTTCTTCCCCGATGCGTTTCAGGGTGCCGGCGTCGCAGGCAAGCTCACAGTCGTTTGCGGACCGGTATGCTGCCAGCCACACAAAGGGATTGTACCAGTATATGCATATACAGATGCATCTTACTACAGTCCAGAGGTGATCCCTGTGTCTGAAATGCGTGTATTCGTGTGCCAATATGTAAGCAAGCTGTTCTTCGTCAAAATGAGCTTTCCTGTCGACATAGATCGCGGGGGCAAAGAGTCCGGTCAGGCAGGGCGTGCCAAGTCCGTCTATCTCAAAAATAGGAAGCTTGTCTATATATCTTCCCGTCAGAATCCGATCATGCCGCAGCCAGCTTCGAAAACGGACGGCACTCCACAGAAAGATCCCGCCGCACAGAAGAATGCCTGCGATCCACAGTGCAGTGAGGATCACTGATATTTGGAAAAAGGAAATCGGCGCGGTCTGTTGATCTGAAGCATTCTGATCCCAAAATGCTGGATTTAAAGCATTTTGATTCAAATTATTCGGATCTGAGTTTTTCTGATCCGAGTTTTTCTGATCCAGAGCATTCTGCTCAAGATTCTGATCTGAGATAGAGGCGTCAGGATTGCCGCTTTGTGTCAGCGCTGTGCCTGTGTGTGCGCCGGGGCGGTAGCCTGTGCCGCCGCTTTCCAGAGCAGTCTGATCTACAAGATTGAGAACGCTCATATGTGTCTCGAAGGCGGGCAGGGGGATCAATAATTTGACGACTGCCAGCAGCCACAGCGCGTATTTCAGGCATGGATCTATCCGCTTTTCCAACAGGGCTGAGAGAAGCAAGAGGAACAGGATCAGCAGGGTTGAGGTTATGATATGGTCTATCATGGTTACCGGCCTCCTTTTTCAAGAGCGGGATTGAACATACTAGTGTTACTTGTGTCGAACAATTTTAGTATAGCAAACAGGTTGACGGATGTCAACCTGTTTTTGGAATCCAAACGATTCCAGCCTTGTCATTGGTGCATAATCAGAGTATACTGTTATTAGTTAGCTTATGTGAATTTTAAGTCTTTGTATGATATATCGTTTGGGCCGGGAAACCAGAAGAGCAGTGTGATGCTGCGTTGGTAAGAGAGGATCATATATGAAAATCAGGGAAATGTTCGAGACACTTCAATTAAATAAGATTTTGGACAAAGGGGGCGGGACGCACCGCCAGTTGTTCACTCCGTGGGGAGAGCGCATCGCGCAGGAGCAGGCAGAGGTCGTGCTGACAGAGTATCCGAGGCCGCAGATGGTGAGGAGGAATCATACGATCCTGAACGGCATCTGGAAGTATGCGGTCACGGGTGATGACACAAGACCTGTGCTGTGGGACGGAGAGATCCGCGTGCCGTTCTCGCCGGAGACAGAATTGTCCGGTGTGAACCGCCAGTTGAAACCGGACGAGTACCTGTGGTATGAGCGCAGGCTCGAGATCGACAGGATCCCGGCGGGGAAGCGGCTGCTCCTGAATTTTGGCGCCTGCGACGAGCGGTGCCGCGTCTATGTGAATGATGAGCTGGCAGGGACGCACTCGGGCGGATATCAGGCGTTCACGCTTGACATCACCTCCTGTATACAGACAGGCAGGAACACCCTGCGCCTCTGTGTGCAGGACAGGAGCGATACTTCGTACCATGGCAGAGGCAAGCAGATGCTCAAAAACGGCGGCATGTTCTATACTGCGCAGAGCGGTCTGTGGCAGACGGTATGGTGCGAGTGGGTGCCGGAGATCTACATCCAGGAACTGCGCATCACGCCGGATTATGATCATGACAGGGTTGTCATCGAAGTGACTTCCAATCAGGTGATCTCCGGGAAGGCAGCGCCCGACTCTGATAAGGCGGCGCTTTTTGGGACGGATATTTCCAGCGAGAATGCGGATACGACAGAGATCCCATGCAAGATCCTTCTGTTTGACAGAAATCATATCGCTGGTGAGAAGAGGACAGTCGTCACGGCGGAGGAAAAGGCTTCGATCACGATGGACGTGCCGGACAAGAAGAGCTGGACGCCGGAAGATCCATTTCTGTATGAGCTTAGGATCGTTTACGGCGAGGACATGGTGGAGAGTTATTTTGGCATGCGGTGCTTTACGGCAGAGCCGGACAGGGACGGGATCCCCAGGCTCTGTCTGAACCACAGGCCCTATTTTCAGAAGGGGATCCTCGACCAGGGCTATTATCCCGAGAGCCTGATGACGCCGGTGAGCGACGAGGCGATGATCTTTGATATCGAAACGGCAAAGGCGAAGGGATTTAATATGATACGGAAGCATTGCAAGATAGAGCCCATGCGCTGGTACTACCACTGCGACAGGCTTGGGATGCTCGTCTGGCAGGATATGATCAACGGCGGAACGACTTACAACCTGGTCAAGACCTGCTATATCCCGACGGTCCTGTTCCCGCTCCGCCGCAAGCGCGACAACGATTATGCCTATATGTCCAGGGCGGACAAAAACGGCAGGGAGGAGTGGAAGAAGGAGTGCGTCGAGACCGTGAAGCAGCTCTACAACTGCACATCGATCTGCATGTGGGTGCTCTTCAACGAAGGATGGGGGCAGTTTGATGCGAAGGAGAACACCGATATGGTGCGCGATATCGACAGTACGCGCATCATTGACGCCCACAGCGGCTGGTTTGACCAGGATGCGGGCGATGTGAAGAGCGAGCATATCTATTTCTTTGAGCTGATCGCCAAAAAGAGCAAAAAGCCGTATGTCATATCGGAGTTTGGGGGGATATCCCATGCGGTGGAGGGGCACATGTATTCCGATAATTATTTTGGATATGGAAGCCACAGCGATATGGAAGCACTGCGGGATGCATATGCTGCGCTTGACCGGCGAGTGGAGGATCTGAAAAAGGAAGGGCTGTGCGCGTCGGTGTACACACAGCTCACCGATATCGAGGAGGAGACCAACGGTATTATGACGTATGACCGAAGGGTGCTGAAATTATGAGAAAGAAGATGATCGGGATCATAGAGGATGATGTGCACATCGGGGACATCATCGAGGAGAGCCTCCGCAGGGAGGGGTATCGGACCTGCCGCGCGTATTCGGGCACGGAGGCGCAGTATCTGCTGGCAGATCAGAAAGCCGGGCAGGAGCTGGATCTGATCCTGCTGGATCTGATGCTGCCCGGCATGACCGGGGAGGCGCTCCTGCCGCAGATCCGGGATATCCCTGTCATCGTGATCAGCGCGAAGGTTGGCGTGGACGATAAGGTGGAGGCATTGCTTGGCGGCGCGGCGGACTACATCACAAAGCCGTTTGCGATCAGGGAGCTGCTCGCCCGTATCACGGTGCAGTTACGGAAGCGTGATGTGTCTGCGGGTGCGGGACAAGGCGGAGATTATTGCAAAGGTCAGGATGAGGGAAAACTGTCCGTGGGAGATCTCACGCTCGACCTTGTGCTGCGCGAAATTTCATCAAAAAATCCTGTGAGCGCGCAGCTTGAGAACACAAAAATGGCATTGGTGTCAGACGGCGCGTCAGTCCGTCTGACACGGACAGAGTTTGCGATTCTGCGCCTGCTGATGCAGAATGCCGGACAGGTTTTCTCCAAGGCCGCGATCCTCGACTGCATCAGTGCGGACACGCCGGACTGCACCGACAGTTCATTGAAGCAGCATATCAGCAATCTCAGGAGGAAACTTGCAGAGATCGGCGAAGCAGACTGCATCGAGGCGGTCTGGGGGATCGGGTTCCGCCTGAACCTCTGAATTTCAGAAAATCTTTACCAAATCTTGACTGATTTCTTTACCGGTTTCTTGAACCTTATGCTTTACTATGATCTTAACACAGTTCCTCATATCTGTGACAGAACAAGGCTGCAAGTGGTCGGAAAAAGAAGAAAGAAGGTAGAGAAAAATGGATTACTGTCTGACAACAAACGCACTCTGCAAGCACTACAAGGATTTCAAGGCGCTGAACAACCTGTCCATGCATGTGCCGAAGGGTGCGATCTATGGTTTTGTGGGAAAAAACGGCGCGGGCAAGACGACGCTGATCCGCCTGATCTGCGGTCTGCAGATGCCGACGGCGGGATCGTTTACCCTGTATGGTGTGGGCAATACGGACAGAAGGATCGCAAGATGCCGCCGCAGGATCGGCGCGGTGGTGGAGACGCCGTCGGTATATCTGGACGCGACGGCAAAGGAAAACATCAAGGAGCAGTACCGTGTGCTCGGCATGCCTTCCTTTGGCGGGGTTGATGAGCTGCTCGCGTTTGTCGGTCTGGAAAACACAGGAAAAAAGAAGGTGCGGAATTTTTCGCTCGGCATGCGCCAGCGGCTCGGGATCGCGATCGCGCTGTGCGGGGAGCCGGATCTTCTGATGCTCGACGAGCCGGTGAACGGTCTCGACCCGCAGGGGATCATAGAGATCAGGGAGCTGATCCTGCGTTTAAACCGAGAGCGGCAGATCACGGTGCTGATATCAAGCCACATTCTTGACGAACTGTCGCGGCTCGCCACGCACTACGGCTTTATCGACAAGGGCAGCATGGTGCGGGAGATCAGCGCTGATGAGCTGGAGGCGGAGTGCAGGAAGTGTACGCGGATCGTGGTGAGTGATACGAGACTTTTGTGTATGGCACTTGACCGGATCGGATTGGAGTACCGCGTGGTGTCCTCCGCAGAGGCGGACGTCTACGGGGAGATCAGGGCGGCGGATCTGGTGCATGCGCTCGACGCGGCAGGCTGTGAGACGATCTCCATGCACGAGAGAAATGAGAGCCTTGAAACGTATTATATAAATCTGATCGGAGGTGGGAAGAATGCGTAATCTGCTGTCGGCAAATTTTGCAAGGCTCTGGCGGAGCAGGCTTTTCTGGATCGTGGAGGCAGGCGTGTTCGCGTGGGGTGTTCTTGCGTATTATCTGTTGAGGGTCAATACGGCGAACGGTTATCCGTTCGTGAATGGGAACAGTTATTTCTTTAACCAGATGACGTTTGTGGGAGTCACGATCGCGTGCTTCAGCGGATTGTTCATAGGGACGGAGTACAGTGACGGCACGATGCGCAACAAGATCAACGTGGGACACAGCAGGGTAACGATCTACCTGGCAAATCTGGTCACAGTCACATGTGCGGGGTTAGCGCAGTTTGCGGCATACACGCTGGCAGCATTGACAGCGGGACCGCTTCTGACAGGCGATCTGGTGTGGAGTAAGCTGCACAGTCTGCCGGAGACGTTTGCGCTCGCTTTTCTGTCGATCTGTACGAGCGCGGCAATAGCGGTGCTGATCTCCATGGTGGTGCAGGATAAGGCAAAGGCGGTCCTGCTGAACGCAATGCTCTCCATACTGATCCTGGCAGCAGGCGCGTCAGCGCTCAAAGGCCTCCTGCAGCCCCCGATGACAGAGCGGGTGTACAATGCGGGAACTGGGGAGTATGCGTATGCATCGGAAGAAAACCTTGGAGATCTGGAAAAGCTTGGAATCGAGATGGTGCCCAATCCCAAATATCTGAGCGGGACGGAGCGGAAGGTCTACGAATACATTTCCGCGGTGCTGCCTACTTCGCTGGCACTCTCTTGCTCGCTGGACGAGGTGGAAAATGGGTATGACCGCTTTTCGGGGCTGCAGGTATTTGGTACACTGGCGGCGGTGGCAGTGCTCTCCGGCAGCGGGATACTGGTGTTTCGCAAAAAAGATCTGAAATAAGGATAAGGAGGAGAGAGATGGTTTCATTTCCATGGGGCATAGTCTGCGCTGCGGGGGCAGTTGTCATAGTGCTGCTGGTCACAAAGATCATATTTCTGTATCGGGATCTGGATGAGATCGGTGCACAGATCAAGGATCGTCTGGACGGGGACACGAACAACCGGATCTATGTCCCGGGAAATGACAGGCATGTCAGGGCGTTTGCGGATCGTCTGAACAGGGAACTTGGCATATTATACGAAAACCGCCGCAGATACCGGAATGGCGACAGGGAGCTCAAGGAGGCTGTCACCAACATTTCGCATGACCTGCGCACACCGCTCACGGCGATCTATGGCTATCTGGAGCTCGCGGATGCGGAGCTGGGAGACGGGAGCGCGGCGCATTATCTCGCGCAGATACGCGATCGCGCGGATGCGATGTGCACGCTCACGGAGGAACTGTTCCGGTATTCCATCATTCTGTCCACGCCCCAGAAGGATGCTGGAAGGCAGGGAACGCCGGCTGATGCCGCAGCGGACTTGGATTCTGATAAGACGAAAGTGGTCCTGAACCGTTTTCTGGCAGACTGTCTGTTGTCTTATTATGATATTTTCATGCAGAACGGGATCGAGCCCCAGATCAGGATCGCGGACGAGGATGTGGTACGTTTTCTGGACGAAGGAGCGCTGAAACGTGTATTCTGCAATATACTGGACAATGCCGTCAAATACAGCAGGCCCGCCTGGGACACAGGTGACAGTGACAGGTGTTCCGGGCAGGCTGTGCTGTCTGTTGAATTATGTCCGGACGGTACGATCATATTCCGCAACAGTGCGCAGGAGATGGACTGGGTGTCCTGCGAACGCCTCTTTGACCGCTTTTATACCGTGGAGACTGGGAGAAACTCGACCGGTCTCGGACTTTCGATCGCAAAGCTTCTGACAGAGCGCATGGGAGGGAGCATCTCGGCGGCGTATGCAGACGGAATGCTTTCGATCGCGGTGCGGCTGTGATGGGAGACTGGGTGTAAGAATATTTTGATAGAAAGCAGGTGTTAAAGTATGCCAGAACATCAGACAATAGAATGGAAAGAATCATGGCATGATGAGTTTTTAGAGTGGATTTGCGGATATGCCAATGCTTATGGAGGAACACTTTATATAGGAAAAAATGATAACGGGGATGTTGTTGGACTTAGTGATAAGGAGAGGAAGAAACTCTTAGAGTCTATTCCTAATAAAATTACAGACACAATGGGTATTTAAATATTTTTATCGTTCCGGAAGCACGATGAGAACGATAACCGGAAAAGAGCTGGATAAAGCGATACTGAAATCACAGGGCAGAACATGGGATGGTATGCCGATCCCGAAGTTAAAAGTGACAGATTTAAGAAAAGAGGCAATCGATTTACTGAAAGAAAAGGCGATAAGAAGAGGAAGATTGACAGAGGAAGAAACAAGGGTTGATGATACAATATTGATGGATAACCTTCATTTAATTGATGAAGAGGGTTATCTGATAAGAGCAGCAATGCTGGCATTTTATAAAGATCCAGAGAAATGGGTTACAGGCTCTTATATTAAGATCGGCTATTTTGGAGATTCCGATGCTGATTTGAGATATCAGGACGAAGTACATGGTTCTCTCATTGAACAGGTGGATAAGACTATTGATTTAGTCTATACGAAATATCTGAAAGCATTGATTTTTTATGATGGCATTCAGAGAGTTGAGCAGTTTATGTTTCATCAGGATGCCTTTCGAGAGATTTTGCTGAATGCAGTTGTGCATAAGGATTACAGTAGCTGCAATCCGATCCAAATCAGTGTATATGAAGATAAAATGTACATTTGGAATGATGGCGAGATGCCATCTGAATTAGATTCTACAGATAAGTTGTTTATGAAGCATTCTTCTAAACCATATAATCCGAATCTGGCGGGTATTTTCTTTAAGAGTGGAATGATCGAGGCGTGGGGAAGAGGATTTGACAAAATCAGAGAAGCATGTGCAAAGTATAACGCGCCATTGCCAGAATATAATATGAGTACATCAGGGATTATGGTGCTTTGTAAAGCGTGTGATAAATATTTGGATATATTGCGAGATAATGGTCATCATGATCAAACTGGTTATGATGTGGTCATGAAGATTTTAGATTTTTGTAAAGAAGCAAGATCCATATCGGAAATTATGGAAAAATTTGGGTTTGACAGTAGGACAAGCTTTAGAAGGAAGTATTTAAATACATTGGTAAAAGAGGGTAGATTGAAAATGACATTGCCGGATAAGCCAAAAAGTAAAAATCAAAAATATTATTCATAATAGAATTCATGACCACATCATGACCAAAGTGGTCGTGATATGGTCATGATATTGAAATAGTGGGTACAATAAGGCTTGGAAAATCCTTTGGGGTATCTGACTGATATTTGCAGGGAACGTTTTCCCTACCCGTCCACTGTGTAATACTGCGCCTGGGCGTGCCACAATTCGCTGTATTTTCCGCGTTCGTCACATAGAAGCTCCTCGTGGGAACCGTGTTGGACGATGTGACCGTTGTCAAATACCACGATCTGGTCGCAGAAGCGGCATGAGGCGAGGCGGTGAGAGATATATACGGTCGTTTTGTCTCCTGAGATCGTGTTGAAATCAGAATAAACTTCATATTCGGATACCGGATCGAGCGCGGCGGTGGGCTCGTCCAGGAGAATGAACGGCGAATCTTTGTAGAGGGCGCGTGCGAGGGCGATCTTCTGCGCCTCTCCGCCGGAGATCTCCATTCCCGATCGGTCATATCCCTTGTAAAGATATGTGTGAACGCCTTCGGGCATCTCGTCGAGCCTGCTGCCAAAGTTGGCTTTGATCAGGCAGCTTCGCACCCTGTCCTCGTCAAAGGATCTGCTTGAAGCGACGATCTCTCCCAACTGGAATGCGAACAGGCTAAAGTCCTGGAACACGACTGAAAATATGGACATATATTCATCGTAATCATATTTTTGGATGTTCACGCCGTTGAGCAGTATCTCTCCTTCTGTCGGATCATAAAGGCGGCAGAGCAGTTTGATGAAGGTTGTTTTTCCGGATCCGTTCATGCCGACGATCGCGAGCTTTTCACCGATCCTGAATCGAAGATCGATATTTCTCAGCGCATAGGAGTCTGTGTTGGGATACCGGAAACTGACGTTTCGAAATTCCACATAGTACTCCACGTCGTCTCTCTTTTCGACCGTCAGGGAACCCTGATACATATTGTTTGGAATGTCAAAATAAGAGAAATAGCGCTTGAGATAATGGTTGTTGTCAAAAGCAGACTGGATCGTTTTGGCAGCACTGAGCAGGTTTTCCGCGAGCATCATGATACATGCCACATACCGGGCGATCGAGCCGATCGTTATGCCGCCCTGCAGGGCAGCGCAGATCAGGACGGCATAGATGCCGAATTTCAATACGGTGTTGAGCATCGTAACAGGAAGCGCCCACGCTGCTTTTTTATAGGAATTTTTCAGACCGCGCTCCCAGTAATCCTGATCCAGTGCCAGATAGGAACCGCCGACGAATTCGCCCATGTCGTAAAGACGTATATCTTTTCCTGCGCCGTAGTGCTCAATATAGCTCAGAAAATGTTCTGCGATGATATTCATATCGACAGATAATGCCATAAAATCCCGGTCCAGCGCATTTGTCTTTTTGGCCGCGTACAACTGAAACATCAGTGTGATGACCAATCCTGCCACGATGGCGAGCTTAAAACAGACTGGCACGGAGGGGAGGGCAAAGAATGAGACCGTAAGTGCGATGGAAGCGGTTATTTTTGTCACCTGTCCCGCAAACTGTTCAATATGCTGATAGAGATAGTACAGGTTGTGTCCTGTCTGGCTTTCGCGCCGGATGCGGTAGCGCAGTCTTGTAACCTCGGGATCCTCGATCGATCCATAGGCCATCTGCATGGCTTTTTCTGAATAAGACCAGTCCTCATTCCGCCACATCGCGTTGCTTGCAGCGCTTTTTTCAGAAGAAATATAGGTGTTGGTGAGATTGACGGCAAACACGATGCCGACAGTCAGTGCCACATAAAGGATCACTGTTTCGACAGGCGCTTTCGCGATTAGCGAGTCGATTACCTTCGCAGAGAAATAGATCGGGACATAACCGACGATCGATGAGAGAAACGCGCTCATGATCAGCAGTATAGTATATTTTCTGTTTACCGAGAAGGTGTACCGTGCCGCCCGTCTCAGAACCTGAAACTGTTCGCTAAGTTTCATCTGTTTTCGCCTCCTTCCATGTCCTCTTTGTACCAGCAGCTCTGTATGTCAAACAATTGTTTGTATGTTCCGCCTGCCGCGATGAGTTCCTGATGGGTGCCCTCCTCTGCGATGCAGCCGTTTTCAAGGAGAATGATCCTGTCGCAAAATGATGTGGAAGCGAGCCTATGGGAGATGAACAGCGCTGTCCTGCGTTCTGCCATCGCGTTAAATTCGGTATAGATCCTGCTCTCGGCGATCGGATCGAGCGCCGCTGTCGGTTCGTCCAGGATCAGCAGGGGCGCGTCTTTGTACAGCGCGCGGGCAAGCATCAGTTTTTGGGCTTCTCCGCCGGAAAGCTCCGTTCCGTTTTTGTGCACTTTTTTGTTCAGTTTTGTGTGGATCCCGTCGGGGAGCGCATCGATCTTGTCGCCCAGCCCAGCCTGACGCATACACCGTTCCGCTTTTTTCAGATCCGTATTTGCCGTGCTCTGGCCGGAGACGGTCTCCGCCAGTGAGAAAAAGGCCGTGCGTATCTCCTGAAAAACAGGTGAGATGAGTTTGTAGTAGTCTTCACGCCTGAAATCAGCCAACGCAGTCCTGTTGAAAAAAATCTCGCCGGACGTCGGCCGATAAAGACCGCACAGCAGTTTTACGAGCGTTGTCTTGCCGGCGCCGTTTAAGCCGACAAGTGCGAGCTTTTCCCCGCTTTTGATCCGGAGGGACAGATCGTGAATGGTATCCTGATCTGCGCCGTCATACCGGAAGCTTACATGTCGAAACTCGATCTCCGGAGCCGTGTCCATGTGATCGGCAGCCTTGGCGGTCCCGCTCCCGTCATACTCCGGATAATCTATAAATTCCCTGAGATCGCACAGTTTCAGGCTTACGGTATGGGCTGTGTTCCAGCAGGATATGATCCCGTCGATCCATGAGGCAAAACACGATATGGCGGCAAAATAGAGCACAAATCCGTCAATGCTGATCTCGCCCTGATAAAACATATGGATCAATAGGGCATATGCGCCGCCATCGCGCACGAGGATCACGATCAGGTCGGCAACCCGCGAGAGAAAAAGCCTTCTCACAGTGATCTTGTCCCATTTTGCCCGCTGTCTGGACAGATCATGGTAACATTCGCGGAGCCAGGAAGCCATACTGTAGATCCGGATGTCTTTTGCGGCCGAAAAGTCATCTGGAAGCTCCTCGACATAACCGAGCTTTTGATTCAGATCTGTCATCTTGCTTCTGTGAGCGTATTCCCACTGGTTATAAGCCCTGACGGAGAGGATGTTGACAACGGGGGCGATCGTCAGCAGCGGAACCAGCCAGGGGCTTGCCAGAGAGATCACAGAGCCGAACAGCATATAACCCAATAGATTTTCGATCATTCCGAATCCACTGTATATAATGTCGGTGAGCGGCTGGACGCCGTCCCACATCTGAGTGGCAATGACCGCCCTGCTGGCAAGGTCACGGATCTCTTTCAGCTCATAAGTCTGATAGAACATTGAAAGCTGCTTTTGCGTTACGAGAGCGGTCATTTTGAGCCGGAATATGCGAAGCGCCGCACTTCGGATATGGTCAAGCGCCTGCACGGTGACCGATCCAAGCATGATCAGCAGCAGCACAACGCCCACCGACAGCATCGAATGGCTGAGTGTCTGACCGCCTGTCACCTCTGATATGATAAGCGAGGGCAGATAGATATCCAGATACCGGAGTCCGATGTTGACCGGTATGAACAGAGCGGTGATAAAGAAAGCTGTCCTGCTGTATTTTAAGAGCATTTTCAGCGACCAGGTAAAATTTTTTACCATGATGTCAACTCCTTTCGTTTCAGAATTGCAGCTTCTTATGGTATATCAGAAATACGAAAGGGTAGACGGATCTGTACACGGAATGCTTCTGCACGTACACGAAATGCAGATCACTCGACAGCGGGCACCAGAAACTCTGATGTAAAGGCGCCGTCCTCGCTGTTGTACTTGACCCAGCCGCCGTGCTCTTCAAGGATCGCCTCCGCGCGGCGCAGACCGAAACCGTGCACACCGCCCTTGTGTGTCTCGAATAAGGTTCCTGTCTTCCTTCTCTTTGTCCCGGCTGTGTTGAGCATGGAAAAATAGAGCATATTTCCTTTCATGGTGATGAAGATGCGGATAAAACGTTCTCCTGATACGCAGCAGCAGGCTTCGATCGCATTGTCGAGCATATTTCCGATAATGATGCTCAGTTCCAGATCCGAGATTGTCAGGTGATCGGGCACATTGGCTTTGACAGTCACGGCAATATTTTCTGCTTTGGCCTGTGCGATCTTTGCGGACAAAATGGCATCAAGTGACACATTGCCTGTTTTCAGCAGGGTATCCACATGCATTAGCTGGCTGTCAAGCCGTTCTATATAGGAAAGCGCGCGTTCGATCTCACCGGCTTCAAGCTGTCCTTTCAGCGTCTGCAGATGGTGATGGAAATCGTGCTTGTAACCTCTCATTTCTTTGTAGATACTCCGCACTTCGTTTAAGTGCTTTTCGGATTGCTCGGTCTGATATGCGACCAGCCTCAGATACGTTTTCTTTCTCATAAACTGCCTCAATTATGTTCGATAAATGCCCGGTGAATGTCGTCGTATTTGCCTCTTGAGAGCGGTAACTCGGTTCTGCCGACGCTGACGGATGTGCGGGAAATTCTGGTGATGTGTTTCAGGGAAACAAGATAGGAACGATGTACACGATAGAAATCATCGCTCAGCTTCTGCGCAAAGGCAGAGAGGTTCTCCTTGATCCTGTACTCGTTGTCCTTTGTGTGGATGAGGATATAATGGAGAAAAGATTCCACGTACAAAATATCGGATTCGTAGAGCCGGAGTGTCTCGCCGCTGCAGTTGATCACCACGGACAGGGGTTCGACTGACAGCCTTTGTGCGGCTTTATCCAGCACCTGCATCAGTTTGGCATCAGAGACAGGCTTGACCAGATAGTGGAGGGCATCGACCTCGTAGCCTTCGCCGGCGAACTCGAAGTGCGCAGTTGTAAATATGATCTCGGTCCGGCTGTCGTCCTTGCGGATACGTCTGGCGAGCTCGATCCCTGTCATGTTCTTCATCTCGACGTCAAGCAGGAGGATATCCCAGGTCTTGTGATCTTCATAATCAAATAAAAACGATTCGGCGGAATCAAACACACTGACGTCGCAGTTGCAGCCGTATTGCCTGCCCCATGCCGCCAGTATGGACAATATGTATTCAGTTTGATCCTGCTCATCATCGCAGACCGCAATTTTGTAGTTCATGTGGAAGCTCCATTCTTTTTGCAGCCGTAGCTGTATGATGTACAGCTTCGGACTGGTACTGATAATGTTTTCAAAAAGCCGTAAACACTTGAATTATTCTGGCAAGTTTGTTATACTGGCGGTCGAAAAGACTGACTGTTAAGTATAATGTGATGCGCACAAGCCACAATCTGAAAAATCTTATATGGTAATTTTTCAGATAGGAAATATGCCACTTCGTGGCTCGGCTGGCGCGAATATATTATAAGGCGGATTTGTGAAAGACGCAATCATTTTTTTGTGATAAACTCTTTCTGAAAATTGCAGGGGGGATAGGCAAAATGGTAACAGTGCTTTTGTCTGCCTCCTATTTGAGCATCCTGCTTGCGCCGGTGCTTTTCGGATGGATCGCACAGAATATAAGCATATCCCTGTTTCCGTATTATTTAAGTATTATGTTTATGGTCATGATAATTGCGGCGGTTTGGGCTGGGCGGCGGAAAGACTGAACTGACAGGAGGAGATGATAAAAAGAACCTTGAGAGGGAGCTTCCGAACGAGAACCGACAGCAGAACAGGTAACAAGGACGGAATAGGCGGAGGGAGGAAGAAATTTATTGTGAATTTTATTGTAAAGACAAGCGTTTTTTCGTATAATTGAAGTGTAACAGGAGCAGGATAGATCGTATCTTGTGTCACAGATTTATTCCTTGACCTTTTTCAAAACAAGAGTTATCTGCTAAAGTTATATCAAACGCTCCACCCAGAGGACACCACTGCGACAGAGGATTCCATTCCAGATGTGACAATCACAAATGTATTAACGGATAATTTGTATAATGATTTAGGTTTTATTGCTAATAATAAGCTGATGATACTTGTGGAAGCACAATCTACATGGACAGTGAATATTTTAGTAAGAGTTTTGTTGTATCTGGCGCAGAGCTGCCACGAATATTTTCAGCGCACCAGCCAAAACTATTACAAAAGCAGGAAAGTAAAAATGCCAAAGCCTGAACTTTATGTGATTTTTACGGGAAACAAAGGGCAGAAACCCGATAAAATATCTCTGTCTAAAGAATTTTTCGAATATAAATTTTGCGCCGCAGGCAATAGAACAGAATTTGCCGATTATCAGCTTGTCCTCATTGATCGGATAGTGATACAGAACATTATTCTTCTCAAAATCCTTTGGTTCTTTGACAAAATCATTATACATTGTATAATCGCCAACGATGATATTGGGATTGCTGATGACGCTTTTTAAATAGACTGTTTCCCTGTCATTTGAACGGGGGTAGATTTTTGATGGCATAATGGCTCCTTTCTTGCTATGCAAAGGGAAAATATATTTTCTGAATGTTCAATCGTTATACAATTCCTGCTGTTTTCTTTGAATAAATCTTTATATGTTTCAATCTGATTTTACAACTATTGCATTAAATATTCTATATACTGTATGGTACAGAAAAGAACTGTAATCGAGCAGGGAAGAGCCATATTTCCGTGTGCAATCGAGTAGGGAAGAGTCTTCTTCCCCTACTCGTGCGCCGGGCACCCGTCAGCGCATGCTGACAATCTTCCTTTGGGTGCCCGTGTGCATAAAATAAGAGGCTGCAACCGGGCAGCCCCTTACGGTTATTTCTGATAGATGATTTTCCGAACCGCATATATGGATAAACAATATTTTTCAGACAGACGTTCCATGGAAACACCATTGCGGTAGTCCTCTTTGATCTGCCTGTTACGTTGCCTTAATTCCTGCCGGTAGCCGGAAACTTCTCCCCAACGCTTTTGTTGTTTCTGTTCGACAGGGATATAGATATATCCGCCTTGAACATAATTTTGTAATTCTTTTACTAATGTGTCCGGTAGAATCAATTTTGCATTCAGATATTTCATGCGGACTTCCTCCTTGATATGATAGTCAAGTTGCAAAGCCGGCATTTTTATTTTGCGACACTTTTGATGCACACGGGCATCCTCTACTTGATCTCCATGCAACCGTCGCAACTTACTGGCTTTGCATGGAGAAAAGCTTTATTTTTCTTTTGGGTGTTGACACACATACGATCACTTCTTTCTCTGGAGCATTTTTCAAATACGCTCTATGTCTGATACAAGGAATTGAAACGAATATAGTCTAACACAGTTTCACGCCTATATCAATCGGGATTTATCTATTTAGCCTTCTATAATATTTTTTATATCGCCTTTTTGTCAAAAAACAGAACGGATAGAAATCCATTCAGTATTGTCAGGAAAAACGTAATGCCTATGGCAGCAAGGCATTCATCACTGTGGATCACTCCTGTCAACAGATCATTTGATCTGAATAGAAAGGTGGGGACGTATTCCCGAAATGCAGGTAGAAGACCGAGGAAGTATGATACAGCAAACGCCGCACCCGTAAAAAGAATAACTCCCGATGATGATCTTAAAACACAAGACGCAGTCAGGACAACTGATATGAGCCACAATCCTGTTAAATAATATCCAAACACGGCAAACAATAAATTCAGGACAATATTGTTATCCCAAAAATAAGCATTGTAGCCGTAGGTTATTCCGAAAGTTACCAGGTATCCAGCCGACCAGAAAACAAACATCGTCAACAGTTTGGCAATCAGGATTTTCCAGCGTTTCATTCCCTTAGTAACAATATTGATCAGCGTCCCTTTCTGATATTCCGCAGTCAGGATACTGCTGAACAGGACGATGAACACGGTCAGCAAAACAGGCATATTTTTGAAAAATTGCGTCCATGAAGTCAGGGCATCCACTTGTATTTCCGTGATGTACATCCCGTTTTCCGATAGCTGTTCCGATAGGATTTCAAGCAGCCACGGCAGCAGTTTGGCAGTGGCAGGATTCATGATCCCAAACAGACAACACACAGTTCCAAGTATCATGGCCTTACCGCTTCGCAACTGCTCTAAAAACTCTTTTTGTATGAAAGCAGTGAATTGTTTCATTTTCCGATCACCTCCAAAAACAGGTCCTCAAGCGTTGGCTCCAATCTTTCCAAACGCACAACAGAGATCTGATTTTGTAACAGGCATTTCATCATTTCCAACATATCGCGTTCTGTCTTTTTGGAGAAAAGTAATTTTGTCCTGCCAGTTTTTTTGCCGCCTGCACAGAGCTCCGAAAATTTTTTTGCATCCTGTTCCGTCAAAAATTCAAGTTCGATACGATCTCCTTTTCTGATATTCCTGATCTCTTCCAGGGTTCCGCTGAGGGCGATCTTCCCCTCGTGAAGAAATGCGATCCGGTCACAGATGCGTTCCACATCGGACAGGATATGTGTAGAGAATACAACCGTTGTATGCTCTTTCACAGAAGAAAGTATATCTAAAACCTCCTTCCTTCCCATCGGGTCGAGTGCTGACGTCGGTTCATCACAGATCAATAATTTCGGGCTGTTTAGAAGTGCTTGAGCGATGCCAAGTCGTTGCTTCATCCCACGGGAGAATCCTTTGATCCGTTTATGATCCGCGTCGAGTCCTACAAGCTTTAGCAGCTCTATTGACTTTTCTCTTATTTCTTTTTTCAACATTCCTGTAATCTGACCGCACATTGTCAGATATTCCAGGGACGTCATAAAATCATAAAATTCCGGAACATCAGGGAGATAGCCGATATATTGATTGGTATTGTTTTGCCCAAAAGTAACGTTCTCGCCATTTACAAGAATTTCGCCCTGATCACGTTTCAGCAGACCGAGCACAATTTTCATCGTCGTCGTCTTTCCAGCGCCGTTCTGTCCGATAAACCCATAAACAGAATGCTCAGGTACAGAAAAATTCAGATCATTTAAGACTTTCTTTGTCCCGAATGCTTTTGTCACATGGGAAATCTTCAAGATATCCATTACACGTCCTCTTTTCCGAAAATAAAATACAAAATAGGACCGATAAAGTTCATTCCGACCATGGCAACAATTATCCATAAGGTTCGATTTCCGCGCTTATAATGACTGTGTGTAAGAATATGCCACAGCGTATATCCAAGAAGTGCAAATTCCACAATCATAAGCGGAATCAAAAAAGGTAAGATTTCTGCGATCGTATTCATCATTTTAACTCCTTTAACTTCCTTTTTATTTTTTCAAATTCAGGGTTTCCATCTAAGACGGTAAATGGCGGTACATCCAATGTCCTTTTGGCATCTTCCAAAACAATTTTTCTATTTCGTGGAGCATGGGTCCCGTTATCAAGCTCATCATCAAACCAGTCTTCGATCTTGTTGAAATAGGTATCTCCGTGCAACTGCAGATCTGTTGTTGAAAACAGACAGGACAGGTATGCAACATACTTATCAATATGTTCCAGCGCTTTTTGCTTTTCTCCATGTGCCAGATAGCAGATCGATGCCTGATGTTCAAAAGCTAACAGACTATTTGGGTTGAGTTCGGAAACCTTATAGACTTCTGCCACACGCTCAATTCGGCTGATCGTTTCTTCACATACAGATAGATCATCGGTGTGTATCATAAGATGACACGCTGCACTCGCCAATAGATTCATTATTGTCTCATACATATTTATCTGGGAGCATCCGTCTGCTTTTTCTTTATTGCCAAGCAATGCGTAAGCCTGTGCAAGAAGGATCGCACTTTGAGTACCATATTTGTTAGAAGCGGAAAACTCCTCCAATTCGTCCACGATCTCCTGTATTCGTCCGATTTGGAAATAGACAAGTGACTGGATCAGAATAACATTTCCATAAATCCTCACGTTTTTACAGTTTTCTTTGATATGCTGACAAAGTTTTTCTAAACGCAGACAGATATCTGTCCGTTTTTCTTCGGTCTCTGCCATGGTGTAATGATTCAGCCATAAAATGCAGATCTGTAACAGGAACGGGTAGCAGGTATAATAGCGTTTTACATACGCCTGCGTTTCATTCATCACTTCGTCAAAAGGACGTTCGGTAAAATCCTTTCCGAATCTTTGATAAAGGTTTTGAATCTGTTCTTTTGACAGTTGAGGTGTGTATCCGATCAGCTCATCTATTGTGACATCAAAAAATGTGGCAAGCTGCGGCAAAATAGTTATATCCGGCATACTTTGATTGTTCTCCCATTTAGAAACAGAAGCTTTTGTAACACCTATAAATTCTGCCAGCTCTTCCTGCGTGATCTTTTTATCATGTCTGAGCCGGGCGATATTATTTGCAATGTTTAAGATGTTCATGCGGATCTCCTCCTTCCTTTCCCTTATATTTTAATCACAGCAGGATACAAAATCAATGGAGCAGCATGATACTTTTGGAAACAAAATCAACCATCAGGAAACCCCGCCCAATTGCTGTTTTCTATGAAAAAACGGGAGGAACGCTCAGGAGCATATATGAAGAAAACATATTCACAGAGGGCGCGGATTCTGGTAAAATAGTGTGAGAAAGTTCTTTAGGATAAAAGAGGCAGGAGTAAAATGGTAGAAAAAGCGACAAAAGATTTATTGGTGAGATTAGCACACATGTGTGGTCTGGGAACGATCATTGCAGACATTGAGCCTGTAACCGGCGGACTCATGCACAGGATGTACAAAGTCATGACGGATAGCGGCGTATACGCAGTGAAGCATTTGAACCCGGAGATCATGAAAAGACCGGATGTACATGAGAACTACGCAAGGGCGGAAAGAATCGAGGGCATACTTGAAAACAGTGGTATTTCCATTGTGCCGGCGATCGTGACTGGCGGTAAAAAAATGCAGAGGATAGACGACCAGTATTTCTATGTATTTCGATGGCAGCAGGGGAAAATTGCCGATTGGAACCATATTTCGGATGAGATGTGTCTGAAAGCGGGAAACCTCCTTGGAAAGATCCATGCGATCGAACCCCGAAATATCGCGCCTCTGACGCCTGAAACAAGTTCTGTTGACTGGCGGGGGTACGTGCTGAGGGCAAAAGAGGAAAACGCTGCGATCGCCTCTTTATTGGAAGAGAATGAAGACCTCCTTGTCTGCGCCGGGAACGAGTTGAACAAGGCGAGAGCGTCATTGCCCGCAGTGTCGTGTTTGTCGAATGAGGATATGGATCCTAAGAATATCATGTGGGACAATGGGCGTCCGTGGATGATCGATCTGGAATGTCTGGACTATGGAAATCCCGTATCCCATGTCATGCAGTTGGCGCTGCAATGGTCAGGGATTGTTACCTGCAGGATGGATATGGACAAGATGATCGCTTTTTTTGACGGGTATCTGGGCGCGTATGACAACTGTTTCCGGGGTTACAGTGACGTGGTCGGTGTGGCTTATACCTGGGTTGAGTGGCTGGAGTACAATATCCAGAGAGCTTTGGGCGCATGCATGGATGAGGCGGAAAGAGCATTGGGTATTTCTGAAGTGCGCAATACGGTGGAACGGATCCGGTATATTCATGATATAACGCCCCAGATCAGGGAAGCGTTGGATACGCGTCTGCGAAGATACGTTCGTTGAAAGAGACCACCAGGCATCAAGCGGGAGAATAACGGGTGGAGGGATAGGTGATGATAGAGATCAGATATGTAAGGTCAGAGGACAAAGGATTTTGGTATTGTCTGGACAAGCATCTGCCGGAACAGGAATTTGAGCATAAGGTCAGCAGCAAAAGAGGTTATATAGTATTAGAAGACAACAGACCAGTTGGCTTGCTAAGGTACAATCTTTTCTGGGACAATACGCCGTTTTGTACGATGTTGTATATTGATCCGAATGTCCAGAGAAAAGGGTATGGAAAAAAACTGATGGAATATTGGGAAAATGAGATGAGATCACAGGGATATGGCATGCTGTTAACATCTACCCAGGTTGACGAGGAGGCACAGCATTTCTACAGGAAACTGGGGTATAAGGATTGCGGTGGCCTTATGGTGGATGTCCCGGGGTATGAGCAGCCGATGGAACTGTTTTTGGTCAAGAGGATCTGATATGATTGCAACAAAACATCGGAGAAGCATCGGAGAAACATCGGAAACAGTTCGGAGAAGATTTAAACGATACACAAAAGAGATGGAAAACTTTCCGCTGTAAAGCTGGCGAAAAAAATCGGGGTGACAGACAAGGCGTGGCAGCTCATCACAGGCACGGGATCAATGAAGCGTACATGGTTTTTATGGAAGAGGGTTGATGAAGTGCGGATTATCCAGATCAATCCCTTTCGGGCTTTTTCGTCTGGAAGGGATACGATCGAAAATGTATTGGGCACGTTTCAGCAGTGGCAGGAGGCGCATGATCATCTTGTCCGGAAAATGATGTATGACGCACCGGATTTTCTATGGTTTGAGGAAGATCTGAGCGCCGAATGGATATGGGCAGTTGAGGAATGGGTTACACAGGAAGATGTGAAACCCTATGAGCTGATCGAATTTGAAGGCGGACTGTACGCTGCTGCGATGTCGGTGGACGGAGACGACGATATCAACGGCAGGGTTTATTCGGGTATCCTGAAATGGCTGGAAAGCAGTGGATTTGAGCTTGACGAGCGGCATGGGCGTCGGACAATGGGGCATATGGTCAACCCGACAGAAGAAATCAAAAATGCCCTGGGCTATGACCAGATGTATCAGAGGATTTTCTGATACAGATCAGGGAACCTGGAGTGGCTGTAGAAACAGTTGGTTTGAAAGAGGTATGAGAAATGTATTGTATATTAGTGACAGGTATTCCGGCAGCAGGAAAAAGCACTATGGCAAAGGTTATGTCAGAAAAGCTGAAACTGCCTGTTATTTCAAAGGATACCATAAAAGAATTGCTGTTTGACAATGTTGGTTTTCAGTCGAGAGCAGAAAAAGTAAAATTTGGAATTGCCAGTATGGAAATCATGTATTATGTCGCAGGTCAGCTTATGAAAGCAGGACAAGCTTTTATCCTGGAGAATAATTTTGAAAATTCATCAGAACAAGGAATGAAAAGCCTTTTGCGTTGATGGCAGACAAATCAAAGTTGACACAATAGATTTTTCAACAATTAATATGGAAGAGTTACTTTCACAGATTGAGGCATGGAAGGAGGAAATCCTGCATGATTGACGCGCATTGACATACCGAAAAGCCTTGAATGTAAAGGAAAGTTAGTAGATAAACTGGAATTTGGAAGGTTCAGTAAATTACGAAGAATTGGAGATAAATATGTCAGAATTAACATCAATGATAAATATTGGTAGGGAAATGGAAAAAAAGCTGATATCTGTTGGTATTGAATCTGCCGAAGAATTAATCGAGGCAGGAGCGAAAGGCGCATTTCTGAAACTAAAGCAGAAATATCCAAATGTGTGCCTGGTACATTTATATGCATTAGAGGGAGCCATTCACAACACAGAATATAACAGGCTCTCAGAAGATACAAAAAAGGAGCTGAAAGAATTTAGCGATTTTCTGAAGGAGCAGGAGTATGAGTACTATATTATTGCTGGAAGATGATCTAAGCCTGATTAACGGGCTTTCCTTTGCACTCCGCAAACAGGGCTATGGACTGGAAGTGGCAAGGACGATAAAAGAAGTGGATACTGTCTGGGCGGAGGGGAAGTATGACCTGTTAATCCTGGATGTCTCACTTCCTGACGGTTCCGGTTTTGAAGTATGCGAAAAAGTCCGCCAGACTTCAAAAGTACCCATTATTTTTCTGACAGCATCCGATGAGGAAGTCAACATTATTATGGGACTGGACATGGGCGGTGATGACTATATCACAAAACCTTTTAAACTGGGAGTGCTGTTATCCCGGATCAATGCGCTGTTAAGGCGTGCAGGTGATTTCAGCCAGACAGATACAGAAATTCATTCGAATGGTTTAAAGGCGGTTTTGACACAGGGAAAGGTTTATAAAAATGGAGCGCTTTTGGATTTGACGGCAGGAGAGTATAAGCTGCTGTGCCTGTTCATGCAAAATCCGGGTACGGTGCTTTCTAAAGAGCAGATTTTAGAAAACCTGTGGGATCATGAGGGAAATTATATCGATAACAATACGCTGAATGTCTATATCCGCAGACTGCGGACAAAAATTGAGGACAATCCCGGCGATCCGCAGATGATCCTGACCGTAAGACGTATGGGATATAAATGGAATATTATCTGACGGGGTATTTTTATGAGAATATTTACAAACAAAAGTATTAAGGCACTGTTTATCGGAATGTCCCTGTTTTTATGTTGCAATACGATTCTGTCACAGGTTATCCTGTGGCAGTTTCACGGAAACTGCCCGCTTGCACTCTTTATGCTGTCTCTGTTTATGGGATGCGGGATTCTGCTTCTCAGCTTCTGCTACTTTCATAAACAGCATAAAATCATGGAAACAGCAGTGGCAGAAATAGAGGATTACCTTACAGGAGATACGGATGCCCGCATTGAATGTGATGAAGAGGGTGAGCTGTACAGGCTTTTCCATTCGGTGAACACGCTGGTGTCGGTATTGAACGCACATACAGAGAACGAGTTTCGGACAAAGGAATTTCTGAAGGATACCATATCGGATATCTCCCACCAGTTGAAAACACCGCTTGCCGCGCTGAATATTTATAATGGTATTTTACAGAGTGAAACAGAAAATCTTCCGGACTTAAAGGAATTTACCATTTTGTCAGAGCAGGAACTTGACCGTATTGAAGCATTGGTACAAAACCTGCTGAAAATTACCAGATTAGATGCAGGAACGATTATCATTGAGAAAAATTTTGAGAATGTGTCTGACATGATGCATGATATCGAACAGCATTTTGCATATCGTGCCAAACAGGAGCAGAAAGAGCTTATCCTTTCCGGAGATGATGATATTTCGCTTTTTTGTGACCGTGAATGGATGATAGAAGCGGTCAGCAACCTTGTAAAAAATGCGTTTGACCATACGGATGCAGGAAAGCGTATCTGTGTTGAATGGAAACAGATGTCGGATCTGTTACAGATTGTAGTGGAGGATAATGGGTGCGGCATCCATTCCGAGGATATCTACCATATTTTTAAGCGGTTTTACCGCAGCCGTTTTTCTAAGGATACACAGGGGATTGGACTTGGACTGCCTCTGGCAAAGACGATTGTAGAACTGCATGGCGGCAATATGAAAGTAGACAGTGTTTTGGGAAAAGGGAGCGCTTTTACGATCAATTTGTCTGGTTTGGAGGGAAACATTACAAAATTGTCGGTTTAGAGAAATATCAGAGTAAGGATTGGGTGTTATACTTCTTTGCAGAAGGAGGAATAACACCCATGACTTTATCAGATCAAAAAAGTAACAGGAGGCGCAGCATGAATTTATTGGAAGTGAAAGGAATCTCAAAAACGTATGGGGCAGGGGAAACGGCTGTCCATGCTCTGAAAAATGTCAGTTTTTCAGTTCCGAAAGGAGAATTTGTCGCGGTGGTAGGGGAGTCTGGTTCCGGCAAAAGTACGCTGCTGAATATGCTGGGCGCATTGGATGTGCCGACTTCCGGCAAAGTATGGATTGATGGAAAAGATACGTTTTCCATGAAAGAAAAGCATCTTACCGTGTTCCGCCGCCGGAATATCGGATTTATCTTTCAGGCATTTAACCTTGTTCCCGAACTGACAGTGGAGCAGAATATGGTCTTTCCGGTACTTTTGGATTACCAGAAGCCAAACAAAAAATATCTGGAGGACTTACTGGATATATTGAATCTGAAAGAACGCCGGGATCATCTGCCCAGCCAGTTGTCCGGCGGACAGCAGCAGAGAGTGGCGATTGGGCGTGCTTTGTTTACCCGTCCGGCTTTAATCCTTGCAGACGAGCCGACAGGAAATTTGGACTCGAAGAATACCAGCGAAGTGATTGCGCTGTTAAAAGAAGCGTCAAAGAAATATGAGCAGACAATTATTATGATTACGCACAGCCCTGGTATTGCACAGACGGCAGACCGTATTCTGCAAGTGTCAGACGGAGAGCTGACTGATTTTGGGAGGTACAGGGAATGAAAAGTTATTTAAGCCTTGTGCTTGTTTCGGGAAAGGTGCACAGACGGCAGAACCGTATGACGATTTTCTGTATTATTATTTCCGTGCTGCTTGTAACTGCAATTTTCAGTGTGGCGGATATGTGGATTCGGACATCAGGTGAGGGGCTGCAGCAGAAACATGGAAACTGGCATATCCAATTGGAAAATATCTCTCAGGACATAGCGGAAGAAATCAGTCAGCGTCCGGATGTTGCTGCCATCGGCTGGTCGGAAACATTTAACGCAGACGCAGACCAGCCTTACGATATCGGAGAGAAAAAAGCTGCCTTATACGGCACAGACAGTATTTATCTGGCAGAGCTTGTCAATGCCCTTGAAGAAGGCAGTCTGCCCCAGAGTGACAAGGACGTTATGCTTAGTTCCAATGCAAAACTTGCGTTGGATGTAAAGTTAGGTGATCGTGTGACAGTAAAGACACCTTCGGGAGATACGGATTTTACGGTATGCGGTTTTGGGTCGGATGACGCAGACACTTATCAGGGTCAGACCTATCTGGTTGCCGTCTATATGACGCGGGATGCGTATCGCTCAATCATGGAGCAAAACAACATTCCGATGAATCCAAGCTGTTATATTCAATTTCAGGATGTGTCAAAGGCATCCGGTATCATTGCGGAAATCAGGCAGCAGTATGATCTGCCGGAGGAAGCGATTTCGGAAAATACAGCAGTTATGGGTCTTGCCGGACAAAGCAGCAATGAATCCATGAAGAATATTTACGGAATAGCGGCAGTCCTGTTCGTTTTAGTATTACTGGCTGGCGTCCTGATGATTTCCGGCAGTATGAACAGCAATGTAGCCCAGCGGACAAAATTTTTTGGAATGATGCGCTGTATTGGTGCGAGCCGCCAGCAGATTATCCGGTATGTACGGCTGGAAGCGCTAAATTGGTGCAAAACGGCTGTGCCTGTCGGGTTAATCATCGGTACGGTAATTGAATGGGGTATTTGTGCAGTTCTCCGTTATGGAGTTGGCGGTGAATTCGCCGCTATGCCAGTATTTGCCCTCAGCCCCGTCGGACTGATCAGCGGGGCGACAGTTGGAATCGTAACTGTCCTGCTGGCAGCGCAGTCTCCTGCAAAACATGCGTCTAAAGTTTCCCCGATGGCAGCGGTTTTGGGAAATTCGGATACGGCATTTTTTGCACGTCATACAACAAAACGGGATATCGGAAAGGTTGAAAGGACATTGGGGATCCACCATGCAACAGCATCTAAGAAAAACTGGTTTTTATTGACAGCCAGCTTTTCACTCAGTATTATACTATTTCTTTGCATTTCAGTAGGGTTGGATTTTGCGCATGAGCTGATTCCCACAATGCGGTCATGGCAGCCGGATATTACCCTTACCGGCTATGCAAATGAGCGTGTACTGGATCAGGGTTTAAGTGATGCCATCAGCGGGATTACCGGTGTAGAGCATACCTGGGGTTGTTCCCACATGGGGCATGTTCCGGCTGCTTCCCCGCGGCAGGAGATTGATCATGTCAATATAACGTCATACAGCCAGTATATGCTGGACTGTGCGGAGGATAGTCTTGTGCAGGGAAATATATCGGAGATCTATGGGAATGTCGACAAGGTTATGACTGTTTTGAATAAAGATAATCCGATCAAAGTTGGAGACATCATTCAGGTAGCGGGACAGGAGATTGAGGTTGTATGCGGCGTATCCAGCGGACTGTATCCCAGTGAATATAGTATTATCTGCTCGCAGGAAACGTTTGCCCGGCTGACAGGGGAACAGAATTACAGTATGATAGGAATACAATTAAGCAGCAAGGCTACGGATGAAACGGTAAAACAGATCAGCAGTCTTGCGGAAAGCAATGTTATTTTTGGGGATGATCGTCAGCGGAATCAGGAAGATGCCAATACCTGGCTGGCTACAAAATTTCTGCTGTATAGTTTTATGGCGATCATTGCCATGATCACGCTGTTTAACATCATTAACAGCATTTCCATGAGTGTAACTGCCCGGATCAAGCAGTATGGAGCGATGAGGGCGGTTGGTATGGACGGGGAACAGCTTACCCGGATGATTGCTGCGGAAGCCTTTACTTACGCTGTCTCCGGTCTTATCGTTGGCAGTGGCACAGGAATTGTTTTAAGCCGCTTTTTGTATGTGAAACTGGTTACACGGTTTTTTGGAAGCCAGTGGAGCCTGCCAGTCGTTTTGCTTGCGATTATTGTTGTATTCGATACAGTTTCTGCCGCTGTGGCAGTATATGCGCCTGCAAAGCGGATTCGGAACATGCCAATTACAGCAACGATCAATGAATTGTAATAGGGATCAATCAATAAAGGAATCGCCTGATATTCATTTTTGCGGTGCGGTGAGCAGATTATTCTACTATTTTTATTCCAGCTTTATTTCCAATGTGTTATAATGGTATCGAGGAGAGTACCAAGGAATATAAAACAGATTGTATTGGATTTATGATCGAAGGAAATTGCTTTAAATCATAAAACCCGTATAAAAAATTCAGGTCTGCTCAATAAAGAAGGACAATTATTTCCATGGGCTTATAGATTACGAGGAAAAATTTCCGAAGATCAGGGCGGGAATGGAAAGGAGCAATGTTAAATGGCTGTGCAATACAGAAAAATGACCGAAAAGGACGTGGATACTTTTATAGAACTGCGAATCCGCCAACTGCGGGAGGAAAGGCGTCATGGCGATGAGATCACGGGGGAGAATATCGATCTAAGACCGGCCTTGATTGATTATTATAACCGTCATATGGCGGACGGCACGTTTGTCTCATGGCTGGCAGTGGACAAAGACCGGATTGTCGGGACAAGCGGAATGTCCTTCGTTGAAAAGCCGCCGTATTTTGGCAGCCCCAACGGAAAGATCGGACTGCTTTCCAGCATGTACACCGAGGAAGATTACCGCAGACAGGGCATCGCAAAAGAACTGTTGACGCGGGTGGTAAACGAAGCGAAGGATTATGGATGTGGCTGCGTCCAGATCACGGCTTCCGATATGGGGGTGCTGCTGTACACGGATTTCGGGTTTGTAAAAAATGGCAATTTTATGCAGTACAAGTTTTGAGGGGGCACAGTCTATATATTGGTATATGAAAAAGTGAATACAAGAGCAGAAAAGAACAGGAAAAGGATTACCGGAGAGTGAAGGAAATCACAAGGGAGGTATTTTCGTATCCGGAGCGGATCGAACGCGGGGGCATCAGCTGTCCCTATGAGCACTGGATGGTTCATGTGTTGCGGGAAAGAGATGGCATACCGGAATTAAGTCTGGTTGCAGAACTGGGATTCGGACGGATACAATTATCCGTGCCGCATCCGATGTGTTTTACCTTTTAAATGTGCTATACTGTTAAAAAATGCAGTAGTTTACAGAGAAAGGGGTATGGTATGGCAGGAAAAATAAAGCTTCCTATGGGGATTGAGAATTTTAAGGAAATGCGTATCGGGGGTTTCTATTATGTTGATAAGACTGGACTGATTAAGACACTGTTGGAGAATCCGGGAAAAGTGAGCCTGTTTACACGCCCGAGGCGTTTTGGAAAGACCCTGAACATGAGTATGCTGCGATATTTCTTTGAGACAGGCAGTGATGTCATGCCGTTTAATAACGTCACGCCGTTTGACAACGGCGCGCTTTTTGACGGGCTTGAGATTTCAAGGGAAAAGGAGCTGTGCAAAGAATACATGGGGAAATTTCCAGTGATTTCAATAACACTAAAAGGGGCGACAGGGGCAAATTATGGGGAAGCAAAGGAGATGCTCCGACATATAATCGGCAATGAGGCAATGCGGTTCCAGTTTTTGATGCAGAGTGATCGTCTGACGGAAATGGAGCGCAGCCGTTATGAAGCGCTGATCAGCATTGATAAGAGAGGGGCTTATACAATGTCCGATGAACTGCTCAAAAGCAGCCTGCAGACATTGTCACAGCTTTTGCAGAAGCATTATGGTCAGGGAGTCATCATGCTGATTGACGAATACGACGTACCGCTTGATAAGGCATATCAGTCAGGATATTATGATGCGATGGTGGAGCTGGTCAGAGTCCTGTTTGGAAACGCGTTTAAGACAAACGACTGCTTAAAATTTGCAGTCCTGACAGGGTGTCTTAGGATATCAAAGGAGAGTATCTTTACTGGGTTAAACAATTTCAGGGTATATACTGTAAAAGATGTGCGCTACAAGGAATACTTTGGTTTTACAGATGCAGAGGTCCGGCAGATGCTGGAATACTATGGATTTTCAGAACAGTATGGTGCGGTCAGGGAATGGTATGATGGTTACTTGTTTGGTAGTCTGGGAATATATTGTCCGTGGGATGTGGTTAATTACTGCAGCGACCTGCGAGATGGAAATGTAACAGAACCGCAGAATTACTGGGTAAACACAAGCAGCAACGACATTGTCAGAAAATTCATAAACCGAGCGGACGCTGCTACCAGGGACGATATCGAAGTTCTGGTCAATGGCGGAAGCATCAGAAAGAAAATCCGGCAGGAGCTGACTTACAGGGATCTGGATTCCACGACTGACAATTTGTGGAGTATTCTTTTTACGACAGGTTATCTGACACAGGACGGGCATGATGACAGAGGCCTGACAGGACTGGTTATTCCAAACAGGGAGATACAGTGGATATTTGAGGAACAGATCCAGGAATGGTTTGAGACGGAAACCAGGAACGACTTTCCAAAGCTGGAGAGCTTTTGCAGGGCATTTGAGCAAAATGACACAGATACAATAGAAAAAGAATTTACATCGTACTTAAGAAAGGCCATCAGTATCCGCGATACCAGTGTCAGGAAACAGATGAAGGAAAACTTTTACCACGGAATCCTGCTTGGCTTATTTGCAGGCATGAGGGGCTGGAAGGCAAGATCCAACGCGGAGTCCGGCGACGGCTACAGTGACATCAGCGTGAAGGTGGAGGATAAGGAGATTGGCATCGTTATCGAGCTGAAATATGCCGAGAATGCGGCGTTTGACAGTGCCTGCGAAGAAGCGTTAAAGCAGATTTATGACAACAATTACGAGGAAGCATTAATTGACGATGGCATGACAACCATATACAGATATGGAATTGCATGCTACAAGAGGCGCTGCAGGGTTATTTCGGGATAAAAACAGATGTTTATTTTAGTAAGACAGGCAAATGAAATCGTTGATTTTGGCGTGTTGGAAAAATGCCGTAGGACACGGTCCGAAAGACATGGAGGTATCGAATGACAGTTCTTGAACAGATTAGCCATGAGACAATGGTATTTATGCGTGGTAAATATTGTTTGGACGAAATTGGCATGACGACAGCCTCAACCGTGACAAAGTAAAGGAGTATGATGGAAAAATGATTGAGACATACTATAAAAAATTAGCGTCCTATTATGACTCGGAGGGAAGACTGCTGCAATACCCATCGAAAAAGCCAATGAGAATCATTGTACTGATAAAAATAGCAGAGCAGATCGACATGGACAGAAAATACACAGAGAAAGAAATAAACGAGATCATCAGGCAGAATATTGCGTTTACGGACATAGAACTGATTCGCAGGGAAATGTTTCAATACCGCCTGATCGGACGGCTCAGGGACGGTTCCGAGTATTGGGCGGAAAAGGACTGGAGAAGCACCTATGAGGAGATGATACGATGAGTGATGCGCTTTTCATCAGCAGGTGGGCGCTGATCCGCCGCAATGAATTGGTGGATATACCGGACAAAATAGGATGGACGGTGGCGCTGTCAGGAAGAAAGGTGATCCCAATGAGGGGCCGTCTGTCCGGTATTTTTGCAGAAAATCGTCCGTATACGATTACGCACTGACCTCCGATACAGGAAAGCTGTATCTGGAATTGAGAATCCGGAATGCACAGAATTGCCTGGCGTACCTGGGCGAGTGCCCCGAAAGGATCGTGGAAATGTTCCGTCATAGCGACGCCGGGTGCCAGAACCGGCACCTGCAGATCCAGTGTAAAGCATATGTTCGAACAGGAGGAAAAATGGCACTGCGGGTGCTGCGGCGCGCCCTTTCGGATCCATCCTGTCATGGAAGATATTCCGCACTACCTGAAATTAATGGAACTGGGCGGCAAAAAGTAAGTGGTATCATGCAGAAATAGTACGAACAACGCTTTCTATGGAAGAAATGATTCGCTTCTGTGGAGAGAACTCGGAAAGATTTATTCTGTTGAACGAATGGCTGGTATCAGCATTTCATACAGAGACAAAAATAGTTTTTCCATATGGAAATAAATATGGCTGGGGTGTTGCCCACAAAAAGAAGAACAAGCTGATCGATTAACGCCCTGTTTACAAAAATTCCCCGTTTTCTGATTTTAGGATGTCAGGCATACCGTCGTAACGGAGATCACTGATCCGGCTGCTTTCACAGCCAGACTGCAGATCTCTTTCTTTTTTGACGCTGGATCGGCGTCATTTTTCTATTTTCTATTGGTTATAGTGTAATACATTATTCATTGCAGTGCCAGAGCGTCAACAAGTGGCGGATCCGTGCAGGGGAAAACAGAGAATAACTTTTGCGGGGGATAATTTACAAGTTGGTTACACCAATCTGGTTCTGTTTGTGGCAAAATAAAGACTGGAGGGTGGATCATGAATATAAAAATTTTAGTGATAGAAGATGAAGAAGCGATCAATGATGTGATCGCAATGAGTTTGCGGGCGACCGGATATGAGGTCGTCTCTTTTCTGGACGGTGATGAAGCCAGCGCTTCGTTAGAAACAGGACATGATTATGGCTGTGCGGTGGTAGATGTCATGCTGCCGGGGAAGGATGGCTTCGCATTGCTGCCGGAGCTTCAAAAATTATTGATACGTATTGATAAGATCCTGAAACGCAGAGGCTCTTTTCAGGAAAAGATCATTATCTATGATGTCGTCATTGACAGGGAAAAGAGAGTAGTGACCAAAGGCGGGCAGGAGGTTTATTTAAAGCCTATGGAATTTGACTGCCTGATGATGTTGGTGCGCAATAAAAACAGGGCGTTAACCAGAAGCCAGCTTTTGGGTGCACTTTGGGGAATGGAGTTTGAAGGAGAAACGAGAACGGTAGATGCCCATATCAGCCGTATCCGTAAGAAACTGGGATTTGAAGATGTGATAAAGACATTACCCAGAATAGGATACCGTTTGGAGGTAGAGGAATGAAACTGTTTCATAAAATATGTATTTGGGTGTTTAGTGGAATGATGGGACTGTCATTGGGCATTCTTTTCTTTTTGCTCTCATCTATGCTCCGTCAGGGTGTAGACGATGTGATATGCTATGGGAAAAAGGAGATTGACAAAAATGTGTCCGTGATCCGGGAAAAGATACAGAGGGAAAGTATCGGAACAGTGGAAACAGTCGTTAAGGAAATCATGGTCATCAATGAATTCCGGCAGATTTTTAAAATGGACAGTATACTGTGGAAAGACGGGGAAGAAGTATGGAACGCATCTCCTTACGAAATTGACAGGAGTGCATTGAGCAAAATGTTCAAAAGCCAGGATCTGCATAGTGGGGAGATGTATATCAGCAGAAGGCAGAAAGTGGACGGAAAGATCTTAATTGTGTTTTATCAGGAGTATATGAACTTGGGGGAAAATGGTTACAGTCTTGCAGTATACAGGGATGTGACTGACATTTATTCAAGGGTTTGGAAATTGTTTTTTTCCGGAGCCGGATTTACGATTGTTTTGTTTTGTACAGTAGGAGCTTTGCTTTATCATGGGATTCGCAGGATCCTGTTTCCGCTTGAGGAATTAAAAGGTGCATCATTCAGGGTGGCAAATGGCGAATATGACAGTTATATTTCAATCACAAATAATGATGAGATCGGGGAAGTGACAGAAAGCTTTAACCAAATGGCAGAAAAAATACGGGAGCATATGGAAATGCTGGAGGAGACGAATGAAAAGCAGCAGCAGCTTCTCGGAAGTTTATCCCATGAAATGAAAACCCCGATGACAGCAATTATCGGAAATGTAGAAGTGCTGCTCACTTTACGGCTTACGGAGAGTGAACGTGAGAAAGCACTTTTCTATATTTTAAATGAATCAAAGCGGCTGGCTCGTCTGTCGGAAAAAATGATGGAATTTTCAAGGCTGTGCAATCAGGATGATTCTGTTATTTCTATAAAAAAACAATCCGTGCGAAAAATCTTCGAACAGTTAAACGCGTTGATGTCGTTTCGGCTGGAAGAAAAACAGATAAAACTTAATCGGACCTGCCTGCCGGAAACACTGGAGAAACAGGCAGATGAGGATTTATTGCTTTCGCTTTTATGGAATCTGGTGGACAATGCGTATAAAGCGTCTGAAACAGGGAGCAATATAGAGATTGCTGCTGATGAACAGAAGATTTCCGTACAGGATTTTGGGAAGGGGATACCAGCGGGAGAAATAGCCCATGTGACGAAATCCTTTTATATGGTAGACAAATCCCGCTCAAAAAAAGCAGGGGGAATTGGTCTGGGACTTTCCTTATGCTGTCAGATCGCGGAAATTCATGGATGGAAAATTCACATAGAGAGTAAAGAAGGAGAAGGGACAAGTGTTTCTGTTTTATGGCAGTCTTGATCACGAAACGGTTACAAGTTGTACAAGACTTGGTATATCAATAGATTGTAAAGTATTTTAGGTAAGGATCCTTATTTACACTGCATTATGAAGGAGGAAGAAATGATGAATAAGAAAATGGCTGTAATAGCGAGTCTGCTCATTAGCACAAATATGTTATCGGGCTGTGCCAAAACGCCGGGGACTCCTGTGGTCAGACCGAAAGGGGAACATGCAATGGAGCACTATAAGGAAGCAGATGAAGCAGTAAAAACGCAGAGCACTGTTTCCGAGAACTTGCTCCAGACGAGACTGGACATTCCTGCGCATTATAAGAATGAGGTTTCAGATATAACAGGGAAACTGAATGTGTTTACTGATGCAGATCTGGTCATTCCGGAAGTGGAAACAGTACCGGCGATCTATGTGAAACGACATGAGTCTGATCAGGAGGACATAGATGCGATCACGAGGGCATTGTTCGGAAATGCGGATGTGTATGATTTACATGGGAAAATAGAAGAACAAAGGTCTTATGAAACAGCACCGGAGAAACGGGAATTGTCAAAGCTGACTGCTCCGTATGAATTTAAAGATGAACTGATTGATCCGTATTTTCGGACATAATGGCAATTTATGAAAAAATGATGCTGATACAGAATGCGGATGTTTTAACGGATAAAAGGGAAGAAGGGAAGGATATAGGGGAACCTTTGCAGGTAAAAAACTTTTATGTAAATAAGATTACATTTGGATATACCAGGATCTACGATCCGCAGTCGGATGACAGTACAGGGCTTTTGGTTCCGGTATGGGATTTCTTCGGAACATATGAACTGTCCTATGATGGGGAAAACATGATTTCGGTCAATGATATGGATAAAAGTTTTATGACGATCAATGCAGTGGATGGGACTTTGATAGACCGCTGGCTGGGGTATTGATTTCAAGGGCTGTCGGTAAGTCCTGCATCCGACAGCCCCTGATAATGGTTGCGATCATGCGATCTACACGGTCTTTAAGTCAAATCCAAAGTAATTCACAGCATTATTATAAGAAATGCCCTTCACGATCTCCGCAAGCGTCTCCATGTCAGCCGGGAACTCGCCGTTCTCCACCCAGTTTCCGACGAGATTGCACAGGATACGTCTGAAATACTCGTGTCTGGTGTAGGAGAGGAAGCTTCTCGAGTCTGTCAGCATGCCGACAAATCCGGAGAGATTTCCGAGGTTTGCGAGCGAGATCATCTGATCCTGCATGCCGGTCTTGTGGTCGTTGAACCACCACGCGCTGCCCTGCTGGATCTTGGCACACGCCGTGGAGTCCTGGAAGCAGCCGAGGATCGTGCCGATCGCTTGGTTGTCGTTCGGGTTCAGGCTGTAGATGATCGTCTTTGGCAGTTCGTCCGTTTTTATCAGTGCGTTTAAGAAATCAGCAAGCTCCGCGGACGGTGCGTAGTTGTTGATGCAGTCGTAACCGGTGTCGGGACCTAACTGGTCATAGCGCAGCGTGTTGTTGTCGCGCTTGCAGCCGTAGTGGAGCTGCATCACCCAGTTTAACCTGTGGTACTGTTTTCCGACAAAGAGCATGAAAGCCGTCTTGTACTGCAGTTCCTCCTGTCTAGTGACAGCCGCGCCGCCCTTTCTCTTTGCGAAGATCGCCTCGATCTCGTCGTCGGAAGCGGGCTGGTACATCACATACTCGAGCGCGTGGTCAGACACAGAGCAGCCCTGGGAAGCGAAGAAGTCCAGTCTGCTCTGCAGTGCGTTCTTCAGATCCGCGAAGGTGTTGATGGCGACGCCGCTCACATCTGAGAGCTTTGCGAGGTAGTCGAGATAATCAGGCTTCTCGATGTTCATCGCCTTGTCCGGTCTCCATGCGGGGAGCACCTGCACGTCAAAGGTATCGTCTGCCGCGAGCTGCTTATGGTACTCGAGCGAGTCGATGGGATCGTCCGTCGTGCAGATGAGCGTCACGTTGGAGCTCTTGATCAGACCGCGCACGCTCATGCTGTCGTCCTTAAGCTTTTCATTGCAGAGGTTCCACACTTCCTCGGCAGTGTTTTTGTTTAGGACGCCCATGTAGCCAAAATACCGCTGCAGCTCTAAGTGTGTCCAGTGGAAGAGCGGGTTGCCGATCGCTTTGCCGACGCACTCTGCCCACTTGAAGAATTTTTCTTTGTCCGATGCGTCGCCTGTGATGAACTTCTCGTCCACGCCGCAGGATCGCATGAAACGCCATTTGTAGTGGTCGCCGCCAAGCCACACCTGCGTGATGTTGTCAAACTTGCGGTTGTTTGCGATCTCTGCGGGATTGATGTGGCAGTGGTAGTCAAGCACCGGTGTCTTTTCCGCAAAGTTGTGAAAAAGATCGCTTGCTGTTTTGGTCTGGAGCAAAAAGTCCTGATCCATAAAAGATTTCATGATGATTCCTCCATTTTTATAATTTTATATTAAAGAGTAGTGCCTCTTTTAACCAGTTCGCCGGAGAAGATGACCTTCTGGGGCATTTCCTTATTGCTGAGTATGCCGATCAGCGTCTTTACGATATGATGGCACAGGGTTTCGAGCCTGTTGTCAACACTCGTGAGTTCCGGCTCGCAGCATGTGCTGAGGATGGAATTGTTGTAGCCGACGATGGACAGCTCGTCCGGTATGGATAATCCTTTCTTGTGGGCAAATTTGACAGCGCCGATGGCAAGATTGTCATCGGCTGCGACGACGGCTCTGTATTCGAGAGCACTGTCAAGATCGGCAAGAAAGTCTGCGATCGCCGGGAGATTTGCGTGGTTTCCCGGAAAGTACTGCATGTATTCCATGCGTATCGGCAGTCCCTTCTGCGTGAGCGCGCTCTGATAGCCGGACAGCTTCCGCAGCGCGGAAAAGGATTTTGAGTTGTACAGGTACAGGATATCCTCGATGCCTGTCTCTATAATATAGGAAGTAGCCTGCATGGTCGACTTGAAGTCGTCGCAGAGGCTGCAGTACACGTTCTCACAGTCAAAATCCGCGTTGAGCAGGAGGATAGGGACTTCGACTGCCGCCTCGCGGATGTACTCGTTCTCGGAGTCGTTGTCGGCTATGAAGTTAGAACCCACGAGGATCACGCTGTCGACCTTTTTGTTGACAAGGAGGTTTAAGTACTTCTGTTTGTCCTCGAGCCTATAGCCCGTGCAGCATAGGATACAGTTGTAGTTGTTTTCCCTTAATTCCTGCTCGATATGGTAGATGGCATTGGCAAGATACAGGTCGGAAGAGTCGGCACACAAGATGCCGATCGTGTTCATCGAATTTAAGCCAAGTCCTCTCGCAAAAGCGTTGGGCGTGTAGTCGCATGCCTCGATCACCGCCAGGACTTTCTGGCGTGTCTGGGCGCTGACATTGTTGGAGCCGTTCAACACGCGTGATACAGTTGCTATGGACACACCGGCTTTTTCTGAAACATCGTATATTGTCATAGAGCATCCACCTTTCCGAAAATATGATGCGGCGCGTGACAGTGCAGGGATCCTGTTATGGAACGCGTACCTGCGATGTAACAAGCTATGAAAGCACTATCACAACTTAAATAGATTATAGTATGAAAATGACTGAAAATCAAGTGAATTTGCAATATTTCATTGACTATTTGTCCTGTCTGAGATAAAATGTAAGTACTTACAGCAAATTGGTATAAATGGTATTATTTTGAAACACACTAAAAAACATATTCAGAAAAGGAAGGGAAAAATCATGGAATTGAGAACTGCTGCTTCACCAAAGGATGTCAGGAGCTACACCACGGAGAGACTCCGCGAGGAGTTTCTGATCGACGACCTGTTCAGGACAGGCGAGATCAAGCTCGTTTACAGCCATATCGACCGCATCATCACTGGATCGGCAGTACCGGTAGAGCCGATCACACTGACTGCCGGGGACGAGCTCCGCGCAGAGTATTTCTGCCAGAGACGGGAGCTTGGCGTCATCAATATCGGACCGGCAGGGACCATTACGGTCGATGGCAGGAAGTACGAGGTAGGGCATAAGGAAGGGATGTATATCGGAATGGGATCGAGGGAGATCACCTTTGCCTCTGCCGATCCGAAAGATCCGGCAAAGTTTTATCTGAACAGCGCGCCTGCACACAAGGCATATCCGACGAAATTGATCAGGCCGCAGGGAGAGGCGGCGGAGGATGTCGTGATCATCAGGGACGAAAACAAGGTGGAGCTCGGATGTCTCGAGGATGCGAACCACAGGGTGATCAACAAGTATATCCTTCCCGGCCAGGTTGAGAGCTGCCAGCTCGTCATGGGCATGACCGCGCTCAAGCCCGGAAGTGTGTGGAACACGATGCCGTGCCACACGCATGACAGGCGCATGGAGGTTTATCTGTATTTCGACATGCCTGAGGATGCGTTCGTGATGCATTATATGGGCGAGCCGCAGGAGACGAGGCACATCGTTATGAGAAATGAGCAGGCCGTGATCTCGCCGAGCTGGTCGATCCACGCGGGAAGCGGCAGCCGTGCGTACACCTTTATCTGGGGCATGGTGGGGGAAAACCAGGACTTTGACGACATGGATGGAGTGCGGATGCAGGATCTGATGTAGTGATCTGATGAAAAAAGGGTTCTCTGACAATATGATTGCCAGGGAATCTTTTTTTGCACACGGGCAGATGTCCCTTCCCTGTTCAATTGTGTAAATTGATCAAATTGTATACATGCACCAAAAAACACACAAAAATGTGGAGCGCATTCTGCACTTTTGTGGTAATAATTTGTAAAAAATATGAAAATTAGACAGAAGCGTTGCGCCATTTTGGAAAATCATGTAAAATCAAAATACATACGCACTTTTTTCCCGTACTAAACATCTATAAAATATTATGAGTTTTTGAATTACAGGTTCTAAATGCTGCATGATTGGTTAGAATGATAGCAAGGGAGGATTGTTAAATTATGAGATATATCGGTTCAGGACTGGAAAGAAAATATTATCCGCCGACAGATGAGGTAGCCGGTTTTCCCGTACGGCCCGGAAAGTTTTTGGAAAATGGTGCGATCAGGGTAGATGAGGGAGTGAACTTTACGATTCATTCCAACGGGGCAAAATCCTGTAATCTGTGTCTGTTCCACGTGGGGGAGCATGAACCCTACGCAGTTTTGCCGTTCCCGGAATCCTGCCGTATGGGTGGAACATATTCCATGGTAGTCTATGGGCTAAAACCAAAGGATTTTGAGTATGCATATCAGTTTGACGGGGAGTACAATGTCAGCAAGGGCATGCTGTTTGACAAGACAAAATATATTCTGGATCCCTATGCGAAGTCCGTTGCGGGTCAGGAGATCTGGGGCAAGGAGAAGCCTGTTTCAGAGCGAATCTACAAGGCACGTGTGGTCGACAGTGGATATGATTGGGGAAATTTTAAGAACACCAGCCTGGAGCCCAAGGATATGATCATCTATGAGATGCATGTGCGGGGATTTACGCAGGATGAGTCTTCGCATGTGCGGCACAGGGGCACTTACGAGGGCATTCGCGAGAAAATACCTTATCTCCTGGAGCTTGGCATCAATGCGGTGGAGCTCATGCCGATCTTTGAGTTTGACGAGGTGGAGGATGTGCGTGTTGTCGATGGGGAGAAGCTGCTCAATTACTGGGGCTACAGCCCGGTGTGCTTCTTTTCCCCGAATATCGCCTACGCGGCGGACACGCGCCCGGGAAAGGCGGGCAATGAGTTCCGGAGCCTGATCCATGAATTGAATGCGAACGGGATCGAGGTGATCCTCGACGTCGTCTTCAACCACACGGCGGAGGGGAATGAGATGGGTCCCTGTTTCTCATTTAAGGGAATCGATAACAACATATATTACATGTTGACGCCGGATGGGAAGTACTACAATTTCAGCGGATGCGGCAATGTCATGAACTGCAACCACCCGATCGTGCAGCAGTTTATTCTGGAGTGCCTGCGCTACTGGGTTGTCTCCTATAGGGTGGACGGTTTCCGGTTTGACCTCGCTTCCATCATGGGGCGGAACGAGGATGGATCGCCGATGAGCAAGCCGCCGCTTCTACAGAGCCTTGCGTTTGATCCGGTGCTTGGCAACGTAAAGCTGATCGCCGAGGCGTGGGATGCCGGCGGTCTTTATCAGGTGGGGAGCTTTCCCTCATGGAACCGCTGGGCGGAGTGGAACGGAAGATACCGCGATGATATGCGCTGCTTCCTGAAGGGTGATTACGGCATGGCGCAGGCGGCGATCAACCGTATCACGGGTTCCCTGGATCTGTATGGCAAGGAGAACCGCGGGGAGAATGCCACGGTCAATTTCCTGAACTGTCACGACGGATTTACGCTCTATGATATGTATGCGTACAATTATAAACATAATGAGAAAAACGGCTGGGACAACACGGACGGAGCGAACGACAACAACAGCTGGAACTGTGGTGTGGAGGGCGAGACGGATGATCCGGAGGTTCTGACATTGAGAAAACGCCTGCGCAAAAATGCGTTTGCGATCCTGATGTGCAGCAGAGGGTCTGCGATGTTTCTCGCCGGGGATGAGTTCTGCAACACACAGTTTGGCAACAACAATGCATACTGTCAGGATAATATCGTATCATGGCTGGACTGGACCCGCAAGGAAGAGTACAGCGAGATGTTTGAGTTCTGCAAGTTCATGATCGGCCTGCGCAAGAAGCATCCGATCCTGAGAGGCCGTTCCGGGCCGAGCGGCTGTGGTTTCCCGGAGGTCTCCATACACAACAAGACGGCATGGAACAGCAACTGCGGGCCGGATACGCGCACGATCGGCATTATGTTTGCAGGGCGTACCGAGGGCAACCGTGAGGATGATATCATCTACATTGGTGTGAATGCGTTCTGGGAGAAGGAGGCAGTACAGCTTCCGAAGCTCCCGCTGGGCAGAAAGTGGCGCATCATCATGAACACTGAGTTTGATCATACGCCGGAGACAGACTATCACAAGTTGACAAAATGGATGGAAAGCGATACGATTAGCATGTATCCCAGATCAGTTGTGATAGCAATTGTTGAAAAATATTAGAAAGGTGGAAGAAAATGGCACGAGTGATGGTAGTGGATGATGCGGTTTTTATGAGAATGACGATCAGAAAGATGATCGAGCCGGAGGGATATGAGGTTGTAGGTGAAGCGGGAAACGGCGTGGAGGCTGTACAGAAATATATGGAAGCCCAGCCCGATGTGGTGATGCTTGATATTACCATGCCGGAGATGAACGGGATCGATGCTTTGAAGCGGATCAAGGAGTTTGACCCGAAGGCGAAGGTCATCATGTGTTCGGCGATGGGGCAACAGGCGATGGTGGCTCAGGCGATCCAGAGCGGTGCGAAGGACTTTATCGTGAAGCCTTTTGAGAAGGACCGGGTGCTGGCCGCGCTCAAGAGGGTGACTGCATAAAAAAATCTGGAAAAAAATGAAAATAACGGTAGACAAACCGTTATTTTTATTGTATGATTAAGAAAACGTTTTCCAGAAAACGTTTTCTGGAGCAGATATGACAGGTGCATTTTGAAAAATATCTGAAAAGTCCTGGAGAACAGCAGGGTATACAGAAAAGAAGGTGATGTATGAGTTGGTTTCGATAAGGGATGTTGCAAGGGAAGCGGGCGTGGCGATCTCTACAGTCTCAAAGGTGCTGAACCACTATCCCAATGTGAGTGAGGAGACGAAGGGAAAGGTCAATGCGGCGATCGCGGAGCTTGGCTTTGTGCCCAATACGATTGCCTCGGCGCTGTCCTCCAAGAAGACGGGGAGGACTGCACTGGTGCTCGATGTGAACAGGCATGTGCAGACGGTGGATGAGATTCCGATGCAGTATATTATCGGGGCGATCAACAAAGCGAAGGAAATGGGGATGGATATCATCACGGTGTTCTTTGCCATGATCGCCGAGATGGATGTGGACGGGATGGCGCGCTATTTTCAGTCACAGAGTATCGAGGGGCTGATCATTTGCGGTCTCTCGAAGGATGACGTGATCCTGAGAAGGCTGGTGGAGGGCGGAAAATTCAAGAGTGTGCTGATCGACGCGCCCGGAGTCAGCGAGAACACATCGAGTATCCATATTGACAACACAAAGGCCCAGTATGAAGTCGCCAGAAAATTTCTGGAGGGCAGGTCCTATAAAAAGATCCTGTATCTGTCCGGAAAGAAAAACGGCTACGTGTCCGAGGAGCGCCTTGTCGGGATGAGGAGACTGGCGCAGGAGCTTGATCTGGAGATACTGGTCAGAAACGGGAGGTTCAGTGAGCTCGAGGCCAGGAAGCTGACAATGCAGTATGCGCAGAGCAAGGACGCGATCATCTGTGCGTCAGACATGATGGCGATCGGGGCGATGAAGGCGCTGATCGATATGGACATCTACAGACCGGTGTGCGGGTTTGACGGGGTGAGCCTGATGGGATATGCGGGGAAGCAGATGCATACGGTGAAACAGGATTTTCAGAAGATTGCTGCCAGCGCGGTGGAGGAGCTTTCCCGACTGATGGAAGGCGGGAGCGGGCAGGATATCGTGGTGCCGCACAAGCTGATCCGCATCAAATATCTTGATGTCATTTCGTAAAATGCGATATTGAATATGAAAGAACTGTAAATAATTTATATCATCATGCTGCAGAACGCAGCGGAAAAGGAGAATGACAATGAATGTAAAAGCAAATTTGGAAGCAGCAGCACAGAAGATGTACGGCAAGGCAGTCAGGGAGCTTGATGACAGCCAGCTTTACTATGCGATACTCAACATGACAAAGGACATGATGAATGGAAAAGGGCTGATCAGCGGCAGCAAGAAGGTTTATTATATTTCGGCAGAGTTCCTGATCGGAAAGCTGCTGTCCAACAACCTGATCAACCTCGGCATCTATGAGGAGCTCGAGGCAGTACTCCGGGAGGAGGGCAGGGAGCTTAGCTGTATCGAGGAGATCGAGCCGGAACCGTCGCTTGGCAACGGCGGACTTGGAAGACTCGCGGCATGTTTCCTGGATTCCATCGCAAGCCTGGGCCTTCCCGGAGACGGTATCGGCCTGAATTATCATTTCGGCCTTTTTAAGCAGGTGTTTCAGGACAGACAGCAGACCGCAGAAAAAAATGACTGGATCGAGAACCAGTCCTGGCTGACTAAGACAGACATCTCTTTCCCCGTATACTTTGGCAAGAAGAAAGTGATGTCCAGACTGTACGACATCGATGTGATCGGATATGAGCAGGGCATGAACAAACTGCATCTGTTTGACATTGAGACGATCGATGAGGGCATTGTGAAGGACGGCATTGATTTTGACAAGACAGATATTGAAAAAAACCTTACCTTATTTTTATATCCTGACGATTCTGACGAGGCGGGACGGCAGCTGCGCATCTACCAGCAGTATTTCATGGTGTGCAACGGTGCACAGCTGATCTTAAAAGAGATGAAGGACAACGGCTATGATCTCCACAGGCTGTATGAGCATGCGGTGATCCAGATCAATGACACACACCCGACGATGGTCATCCCTGAGCTGATCCGTATCCTCACGGAGGACGAAGGATTTGACATGGACGAGGCGATCGACGTGGTGAGCAGGACCTGTGCATACACGAACCACACGATCCTCGCAGAAGCGCTTGAGAAATGGCCGGTGAAGTATCTGCAGAAGGTGGTTCCGCAGCTGATGCCGATCATCTGGGAGCTGGATAAGAGAGCTTCCATTAAATACAAGGATCCCAGCGTACAGATCATCGACGACAACATGCGCGTGCACATGGCCCATATCGATATCCACTATGGATTTTCGGTAAACGGTGTCGCCGCGATCCATACAGAGATCCTGAAAGACACGGAGCTGAACAACTTCTACAAGATCTATCCTGAGAAGTTCAATAATAAGACAAACGGTATCACTTTCAGAAGGTGGCTTCTGTCCTGCAACAGGGAGCTTGCATCATGTATCACCAGGACCATTGGAGCCGGCTACAAGAAGGATGCGGCAGAGCTTGAGAAGCTGATGGAGCATCTGGACGATGCGGCGCTCTTAAAAGAGATCAGGGCGATCAAGAAGACCAAGAAGGAAGAACTTGTCTCATACCTCAGGGAGAACGAGGGACAGGACATCAATCCGGAGTCGATCTTTGACATCCAGGTGAAGAGGCTTCACGAGTACAAGCGCCAGCAGATGAACGCGCTATACATTATCCACAAGTACCTGGAGATCAAGGGCGGTAAGAAGCCTTCCACACCGATCACGTTCATCTTCGGTGCCAAGGCAGCTCCGGCATATATCATCGCGCAGGATATCATCCATTTACTGCTGTGCCTGGAGGAGATCGTGAACAATGATCCCGACGTGAAGGATCACATGAAGGTCGTGATGGTGGAGAACTACAATGTAAGCTATGCGGAGAAGCTCATACCGGCATGTGACATCTCAGAGCAGATCTCCCTGGCATCGAAGGAGGCGAGCGGTACGGGCAACATGAAGTTCATGCTCAACGGCGCTGTGACGCTCGGCACGAGTGACGGTGCGAATGTGGAGATCCATGAGCTTGTGGGCGATGACAATATCTATATCTTCGGTGAGAAGTCTGAGCAGGTGATCGAGCATTACGCGAAGGCGGACTATGTGTCCAGGAGCTTTTATGACCGGAGCAGCGTGATCAGGGAGGCAGTGGACTTCATCACGAGCAGCGAGGTGGTGAAGGTTGGCAACGAGGAGCGCCTGAACAGACTGAAGAACGAGCTCATCAACAAGGACTGGTTTATGACACTCTTGGACCTTGAGGACTATATCGCGACGAAGGACAGGATGTTTGAGGACTATAAGGACGAGGAAAAGTGGGAGAAGATGATGCTCGTGAACATTGCGAAGGCAGGTTTCTTCTCATCAGACAGGACGATCGCAGAGTACAACAGGGATATCTGGAAGCTGAATTAAGGATTTTCTGAATAAGACAACAGATCATACCCCCAGACGGTTTATCCGTTCTGGGGGTTTTCATAATGGCACGATTGTGCTAAACTGATAAGGGGTTGTTTGGAAAGTGTACAGGATCGCGAAAAGGTAGGACGTATATGGAATATGTAAAAAAATACGAATATATGTTGGAACGGCAAGAGATCATGGAATTTTGTCTTCATGCCTGGGCAGAGTCGGCAAAGTGCAGGAAGTGGGTGTGGTTCCGGCTGATGCTCATTCTGGTGCTGGAGTGTATCCTGCTGCCGCGAGTGGCAGTCTGGATCGTAGTATTGATCGCGGCGGTGCTTCTGATATCGATTGTGGCCAGCTGTGTCAGCATCGGAAAAAGCATCACCGGATGCAAGTGGACGTTATGGGTGGAAAACGGTATATTGAAGGTGGACAGGGGCGGCAGCAGCGAGGTGCCGTGCAGGGACATACAGCTGATCCGCACGACGCGCCGTCTGCTCATGCTCGGTTATCTGCAGACAGCACAGCGGCCGGCATGGTTTATCGTTCCGCTGCGGGTATTTGCAGACAGGCAGGAACAGGAGTGGTTTCTGGACAGGATCCGTGATCCGCGGCCGGCAGAGGACAGCAGTATCCATGCAGGATCAGAAGACGAGGGACTGCGCTTTGCCTATACGCTTGACGAGGTGAAATGGGTGCGGGTCCAGAAGGGGGCGCTTGGGATCATGACCAGCGGGACGATCGGAATGAGGGAGCGGCTCCGCCTTGTCCTGATCTGGAGTTTTTTCGCAGTGCTTGTCATGCTCTCCTGCATCTATCTGGCGGCAGGACATTTGAGCTGGCAGTCTGTCTTGTTTGGCGTGTGCGTTGCGGCACTGATTACTGCCCGGATCTTCCTGCGCGATCCGGAGAGAGCGCTCAGGAGGCAGATCAGGACGTCTGCAGTCAGGGACAGGGAGTGCGGCGCCTGGCAGATCACACTGTCGGAATCGGGTGTCTGCACAAGGCTGCCAGGCGGTCTCAGGAATGATTATCCGTGGGAGACACTTGCACATCTGGTGGAGACGGAGGAGGCTTTTTACATATTTCACAGGGACAGGAAGCATTATACATTGATCGCGAAGGAGAGTTTTCAGGATTGGAGCCAGGTTTCCGCGCTGCATGAACTCTGTGCGCAAAAAGGCGTGAAGTATGTCCAGGGGCGGAAGACGCATTATCTGCCAGACTGGGCTTTTCTCTTGATTGTTGTGCTCTTTGCCGCACTGAGCATGGCATGTCTGTTCCTGGGCATTTTCTGGGATCATGTGCAGGAGATGCGCGATCAGGTACAGGGCGTGTCGCAGGGGATTTATCGTCCGGAGACCTTTGATCCGGCAGATTATCCGGACTATGTACCGCTGGACGAGCAGGTGGAATTACTGGAATCTTTTGGACTGCAGGTGCCGGAGGAGACGGTCGAGTCTGTGCGCGGATTTATGACAGAGTACGGCATGCAGGCTTCGATCGAAGGCTTTCCCTACACGTGGCTGCTGACAGAACTTGGCGCTCCGCGATATCGTGAGGATGACTGGACTACGGTAGAAGAGTATTCAAAGGACGTGTTCTGGTTTGATTTTGAGGGGCTTGATATCAGTACGGACTATGTGGACATCCTGAATGGCATGCTCGCGCTGGCACAGGGAAGCTGCCTTGACACCGTGACGGACATCAGTGAAGATACGTCGAAGGTAAACTGGGAAGAGGGAAAAGGAAAAGTCGAGGTCTGTCTGGAGTGGGACGGACAGCCGTATCACTGGGTGATGGACATGCAGTATGACTGGATCGACGGCGATGTGCTCGGGATGCTGAACGCACTGCTGGTCCAGGGAGGCTCTGGGAAGTTCTTCTATGCGGCCGGGGATAACGGGCAGGGAGCGATCGTGTTTTTCTGTACTGCGGAATGGGCGGAGGACTTCGGGGAAGCGACAGGGCTGGATCTGTCGAACTACAGGGTATGGAGTGTGGAGCAGAAGCAGCGGGTAAATATGCAGGAGGCGGCAAAGCGGCCGAGGTGACAGAAGATGAGAAGAATACAGATACTGACCATGATGATACTATTGATACCCTGGCTCATGTCGTGCAGTGACAGGGAGGAAACGGCTCCCGGCTTTCGTCTGACGGAGGTGCAGGAGGAATCGGTCATGGATTCGGAGACAGATACGCAGATCGGGGAACAAACATCTGAGGATACCGCGGAAAGTGCCGGGGCAGGTTTGTCTGGGAGTACGGAAGCGGACAGGGAACCAGCTGAAGCTGCGGCGGAGCAGGATGAAGCAGTGGATCGCCCTTTGGTGCGGGGGATCTATGTGACGGGGCCCGTGGCGGGCAGTGAGCGCATGAACGACCTGATCACGCTTGTCGATGCGACGCAGCTCAACACCATGGTGATCGATGTCAAGAACGATGACGGTGAGATCACGTGGAAGATGGAGACAGATTCTGTCGCGGAGATGGGAAACGGCGTGGCGTATATACGGGATATCGACGCGCTGATGAAGACGCTGAAAGAGCATGACATCTACACGATCGCGAGAATTGTCTGCTTCAAAGACCCGGTATTTGCACAGAATTATACCGATAGCGCCCTGCGAAAGCCAGACGGCGGGTTTGTCACAGATGCCTATGGGCTGGCCTGGGTGAATCCGTATGACAAGGAGGTGTGGGCGTACCTGACAGAGATCGCGCAGGCGGCGGCAGACGCCGGGTTTGACGAGGTACAGTTTGACTATGTGCGCTTTCCGATCGGAGAGGATGCGGACGCTGCGGATTATAAGGTTGACATGTCTGTCTATACGAAGCAGCAGGCGATATCGGAATTTCTGTCCTACGCCGGCGAGCGGCTTCATGAGCGCGGTATCGTGGTCACGGCAGATGTGTTTGGCACGGTGATCGGCAGTGCGGCTGACATCGAGCGTGTGGGTCAGGATTATGCGCAGCTCGGTAAGACAGTGGACGTGCTGAGTCCCATGGTCTATCCCTCACACTATGGTCCGGGCGTATTCGGGTTTGACGTGCCCGACGCGCATCCGTATGACACGGTGTATCAGGCGCTGATGCAGTCACAGGAAGTGCTGGGGCAGCATGCGGGAGAGCGCTGTGCGGTCGTGCGTCCGTGGCTGCAGGCATTCACGGCAACATGGGTGAGCGGGCATATATCCTATGAGGCAGAGCAGATCCGGCAGCAGATCCAGGCGGTGTATGATGCCGGGTACGAAGAGTGGATCCTGTGGAACGCGACATGCCGTTATCCGTTCATAGAGTAGAGGACCGGATCATTCGGATCCGGGGAGGGCAGTCTGGAAACCCTCCGGCGAACCGTGCTCATACCGCCACTGTCTTGGCGGGATCCCATACACATGTTTGAACGCACGCGAAAAGTGCAGCTGGTTTGGATAGCCGACTGCATTGCTGATATCGGAAATGGATAAGCTGGTGAGCTTTAAGAGTTCAGCAGCTTTTGTCATTCGGTAGGAGATGAGAAATTCCTGCGGGGATTTTCCCATATTCTCGTGGAAGATCTTTCCGAAGTAGCTTCGGTTCAGACCGCAGGAAGCCGCGATATCCTCCACGGAGATCGCGTTCTGGAAATTCTGCTCGATAAAAGAGACTGCCTCGCGTATATAAAAATCGCGCAGGCTGTTTCCGCGGCTCAGCTGCGTCAGGCTGCAGGAGCGGACGAGGCTGTCTATGAACAGATAGAGGTGTCCGATCAGGTGAAAGGGGGATTCCTCCTTGTGTTCAACGATATACAGCATCTCTGATTTCATCGTCTCGGCAAGGTCTTTGTAGCGGGCCTTGTAGACGGGCTGGTCGGGGCTTAATCCGGTCAGCTCGATTGTCTCCTTGGCGCGCAGTCCGTCAAATTCGATCCACACGTACTCCCACGGGATCTCGCGGTCTGCGATGTACATGTTGATCTGGTTCGGAAAACACATAAACCCCTGGCCGCTCTTGACAGAGTACGGAATCAACACGCCTTTTGCATTGTTGGCGTAGAGGATACCGGTGCCGGAGATACAGTAGTGGAACAGGTAATGGTTTCTCGCGGCGGGGCCGAAGGAGTGGGACGGGTCGCACTTCTCCCAGCCAAACTGGTATAATCCCAGGTCGATAAAGTTCTCACTTGGAAAGACGGAAAAAATGACTTCGCTCATGCGGACACTCCTTTTTGAATGGTTTTTATCACCGGTATATAGACCAGTATATACCAAAATGCTAGATGACTTCAAGTAAAGATACAGAATATGGCATTTTGGCATAAAACATGCGAAATAGTGCCATTTACGGATAGCATAATGATATGTTATGATTTTTATATCAAAAAGAAAGGAGAAAGTAGTATGAAAGGAAAAGCAATAGGGTACTTCGGCATATCATTATGCTGTGCGGCATCGGCAGTGTGCATGCAGGGCTGTGCATCTTCCGGTGACAGCGGCAAGACACAGATTGAGATCGTCCAGTACAAGCCGGAAGCGGCGGGTTACTTTGATGCGTTGGAAGAGAAGTTCAATGCAGAGCACGACGATATTCAACTGAAGATCAGTTCTCCAAATGACGCAATGACGATTTTAAGAACGAGGTTTATCCGTGAAGACTACCCGGACATCATCGGGATCGGAGGGGATATCAACTATTCTTATTTTGTGGACGCCGAGATCCTCGCAGATGTATCGGATTACCCAGGACTGCAGAACATCAAGCAGGCGTACCGGGATATCGATGAGGCGCTGGAGCTGGTTCCGACAGATGGTTCCTACGCGGTCCCGTATGTGGCGAACGCCGCGGGGGTGCTCTACAACAGGGACATGTTCGCGGAGCATGGCTGGGAGATCCCGCAGAACTGGTCGGAGTTCACCGCGCTGTGCGCCGAGATCCAGTCGGAGGGGATCCTGCCGTTTTATTTCGGGTTCAAGGACACATGGACATGTCTCGCACCGTGGAACGCGATGGCGGTCAGCCTCGCACCGGCTGATGTGACCAAACAGGTCAACAGGGGTGAGACGAACTTTGCCAGGGAGTACAGGGAGGTGTCGGAAAAGTATCTGGACCTGCTGCAGTATGCGGTGGACGATCCGTTCGCATACGGCTACAATGACGCCTGCACCGCATTTGCGCGCGGGGAGGCGGCGATGTATCCCATCGGAAGTTATGCGATCCCGCAGATCTTATCAGTGAATCCGGATCTGAACATTGATTCCTTTGTGATGCCGGCGAACGACAGCGCGGATCTGAACACGCTCAACTCCGGTATCGATCTCCAGTTCTGTGTGATGGCGGACTGCAAGAACAAGGATGCCGCGTACGCGGTGCTGGATTTCCTGTACGAGGAGGAGAATATTCAGCAGTATATCGACGCGCAGATCGCGATTCCGTGCAAGGAGGGGGATTTTGCCCTGTCACCGAACTGGCGCTGTTTGTCTGCTTCAACACGATCCCGCTGATTCGCGGTGTGATCTACAGCTTCACAAATTTTAAGGGATTTGGCAGTTACGACTGGGTGGGATTCCGCAACTACATCGACCTGTTTTCTGACGCGCGTGTCGGAAAATCGTATCTGTTTACCTTTAAGCTCGCGATTGTGTCGACCGTCGTGGTGAACGTGGTCAGCCTGATCCTGGCGCTGGCGTTGAACAGCAAGATACGCGCCAAGAGCTTTTTCAGGGGCGCATACTTTCTGCCGAACATCCTGGGTGCGCTCGTTGTAGGTTATATTTTCAACTATTTCTTTACCTACATCCTTCCGGCGATCGGCTCCATGATCGGCTCGGATGCGATGAGCAGGAGTATGTTGTCAGACCCGGATTCGGCGTGGATCGGGATCATGATCGTCTGCGCATGGCAGGCGGTCGCGATGAACACGATCATCTACATATCTGGTCTGCAGACGGTGCCGGAGGACGTGTACGAGGCGGGCGGACTGGACGGCGCCACAGGCTGGAAGCAGTTCCGCTATCTGACATTCCCGCTGATCATCCCGTTCTTCTCGATCAACATGGTGCTGTGCGTGAAGAATTTCCTGATGGTGTTTGACCAGATCATGGCATTGACAAAGGGCGGCCCGGCGCAGAGCACGGAGTCCATCTCATACCTGATTTACAACAACGGTATGTCGGGCGGACAGTTCGGTTTCCAGAGCGCCAACGCCGTGATATTCTTTTTGGTGATCGTGACAGTCTCTGTAGCACAGATGAAATTTACCGGTAAGAAGGAGGAGCAGTTATGATGAAGGAAGGTATGACGAAGAAAACAAACTGGACAGCGATGGTCGTGCTGATCTTAGGACTTTCCGCGATCGTTTTCCCGCTGTATATGACGCTGGTCATCGCGTTCAAGCAGCCGTCTGAGATGACCAACAGCGTCAGCGGCATCCTGTCGCTTCCCAAGACCTGGAGCCTTGACAATTTCAGGGAGGCGATGCGTGTGACCGACTTCTGGAACTCCCTGAAGAACAGCTTGCTGATCACGATATCGACAGTCGTGCTGTCCATCGCGGTTCATTCCTTGATGGGGTATGCGCTGGGCAGGAACAAGAGCCACAGCAAATTTTACAGCTTTGTCTATCTGTTTATCGTCAGCGGTATGTTCGTGCCGTTCGCGATCCTGATGATGCCGCTGGCAAAGCAGACGGCGGAGATGGGACTGGCGAACTGGTTCGGCGTGATCCTCCTGTATGTCGTCTTCTACATGCCGATGAATATCCTCCTGTACTCGGGCTATCTGGTGAACATTCCGATGGCGCTGGAGGAGGCGGCGAAGGTCGACGGGGCTTCGACGTGGAGGACTTACTGGAAGATCATTTTCCCGATCATGCGCCCGATGCATGCCACGGTCGCGGTGCTGACAGCGCTTGCTGTGTGGAACGATGTCATGACGCCGCTCGTGATCCTGGCGGGATCAGACCAGAACACCCTGCCGTTAGCGCAGCTGAACTTCCAGACACAGTTTGGAACGAACTATAATCTGGCATTTGCGTCTTATCTATTGTCACTGATCCCGATACTGATCTTCTATGTCATCTGCCAGAAACAGATCCTGAACGGTGTCGTGAACGGTGCCGTGAAGTAATAGGAGAGAAAAGAGCGTATGGCAATTCAGTATCAACGGGAAAATCATTTGTTTACATTGAACACAAAACACACGACATACCAGATGAAGGTGGATGCGCTGGGTTTCCTGTTACATCTGTATTACGGGGCGAGGGTATCCGGGAGCATGGAGTACCTCCTGACCTACTATGACAGAGGATTTTCGGGAAACCCGGCGGATGCCGGGAATGACAGGACATACTCTCTGGACGCCCTGCCGCAGGAGTATCCGCAGGCGGGCGCGGGCGATTACCGCAGTGCCGCCCTTGTGATACGCAACGCGGACGGTTCCGAGTACTGTGATCTGCGCTATGTCAGCCATGAGATCAAAAGGGGAAAATACGCATTGAAGGGACTTCCTGCTGTGTATGCGGCTGACGACGAGGCGGAGACGCTGGAGATCACGCTGGAGGATCCGGTGGGCGGCGTGCTGGTACGGCTCTGGTACGGTGTGCTCGAGGAGGATGACATCATCACGAGGAGCGCCGAGATCAGAAACACCGGTTCCGATCCGATCTGTGTGGAAAAGGCGTCATCGGCATGTCTGGATCTTATCAGCGGGGACTATGACTTCATCAGTTTTTACGGGCGGCATGCGATGGAACGCAATTTCCAGAGAACGCCGGCCGCGCATGGGTGCCAGATGATCGGGAGCCGAAGGGGGACTTCCAGCCATCAGTACAATCCGGCAGTGATCCTTGCTGAGAAGCACGCGACGGAGGACGCGGGGAGCTGTTACGGCATGGTCTTTGTCTACAGCGGCAATTTCATGTGCGAGGTAGAACAGGATCAGTATGGACAGACGAGAGCCCTGATGGGGTTGCACAGCGACCTGTTTCACTACCCGCTCGAAAAGGGGGAGGCTCTTGTGATACCTGAGACGATCCTGTGTCACTCGGCGGACGGGTTTGCCGGTCTGTCGGGGAGATATCACCGCTGTATCCGGAAACATCTCTGCAGGGGAAAGTACAGCCATCAGCCAAGACCGGTGCTGATCAACAGCTGGGAGGCGGCGTACTTTGATTTTAGCGGAGAGACGATCTGCAGGCTGGCGCGTGAGGCGGCGGAGCTGGGTATCGACATGGTGGTGATGGACGACGGCTGGTTTGGCAAGCGCAACGACGACAACAGCGGGCTCGGGGACTGGCAGGTCAACGAGGAGAAGCTGGGCTGTACGCTGGGAGAGCTTGTCCGGCAGGTCAATGCGGCAGGAGTCAGGTTCGGTATCTGGATCGAGCCGGAAATGGTGTCAAAGGACAGCGATGTCTACCGGCAGCATCCGGACTGGGCAGTGCAGATCCCGGGGAGGAAGCCTGTCCTCTCGCGCAACCAGCTGGTGCTGGATTTTTCGAGGGAGGACGTGAGAAACCATGTGTTTGACCAGATCTGCAAGGTGCTGGATCAGGGAAATACCGAGTATGTGAAGTGGGACATGAACCGGAGCATTACAGATATCTATTCCGCGGAGCGGGAACAGGGGAAGGTCACATACGACTATGTGCTGGGCGTCTATGATTTTCTCGAAAAGCTGATCCGGCGGTATCCCGATCTGCTGATCGAGGGCTGCAGCGGGGGCGGCGGACGCTTCGATGCCGGCATGCTCTATTATACGCCGCAGATCTGGTGCAGCGACAACACGGATGAGGTCGACCGGCTGCGGATCCAGTACGGAACGTCCTTCTTTTACCCGGTGTCCGTCGTCGGTTCCCATGTGTCCGCAGTGCCGAACCATCAGACGGGGAGAAGTGTGAGCCTGCACACGAGAGGCGTCGTGGCGATGGCGGGAACGTTCGGCTATGAGCTGGATCCCGAGACGCTCTCCGGCGGGGAGAAGGATGAGATCAGGAAGCAGATCGCATGCTACAGGAAATACGAGGCGCTGATCTGCAGCGGGGATTACTACCGTCTGTCCGATCCGTTCGAGGACGAATGCGCGGCGTGGGCGTTCGTGTCGGAGGACAGGGCACAGGTACTGCTGAACGTGGTGATGCAGGAGATCCATGGAAACATGACCGTGAGCTATGTCAGGCTGAAAGGGCTGGAGGCGGACGCGGTTTACAGGGATATGGAGACTGGCACAGCGTATTATGGCTCCGCGCTGATGCGCGCCGGAATCCCGATGCCGGTGCAGATGGGGGAGTACCTGGCGTATCAGAAATATTTTGAGCGTGTGAAAGAGGTGGAGTAAGCGCTCACATGCACATAAAAAATCACTTGCAGATTTTAATCTGCAAGTGATTTTTTGTCGATCCCTATTCCTCTGTTGTCAACGGGATGCTGATGAGGATCTCGTTGCGGTAGTAGGGGATCGAGCTGAAGGAGAACTGTACATTCTCTTTCCCGTAATATGTAACAAGACGGTGGTAAATGTTGTGAAGCCCTACATGCCCTTTGCTGTCCTCGGCATGGCTGTCCAGGGTGATCGCCTCCACGGCCTTCACGTCAAATCCGCTGCCGTTGTCGATCACGCCGATGGACAGGCGGTCTCCGGCAGCGTGAAAGCTGATCTCGATGGTGGGGACGGATATGGGGATCCCGGATGCGTCGATGCCAAAACCGTGACGGATCGAGTTTTCCACAAGAGGCTGCAGGATGGTCTTGGGGATCAGCCGCTGGTTCAGTTCCGGGGAAGGCTTGTACAGGAATATGATCGACTGCTGGAAGCGCTGGTTCATCAGCTTGATATACACGTCCGCATGGCGCAGCTCATTGGAGATGGTGATCAGATCGGCTCCGTAAGAGAGACCGATGCGCAGGTATTCCGCCAGATACTGGATCATGTTCGTGGCGGTGTTTGAGTTTCCGTGCAGCACTTCCGACTGGATGCATTCCAGGGTATTATAGAGAAAGTGGGGATTGATCTGTTCTGTCAGGAGCTGTACCTGGGTCTTGTACTTCTCTGCCTCCTCCTGCTTGATGCGGATCATCTGCCGGCGGATGGTGTCGTACATCGTGTTGATGGCAGAGCCGAGCTGGCCAATCTCGTCATTGTCAGAGAATTTCAGTTTTTCAGTGTAGCGGTTCTCCTCGATCTGGTGGACTGCTTCCACCAGCCTGTTGACAGGGCGGGTGATGTAGCGCGTCATGAGGAAGGCGACCGTCAGCAAAAAGAATACCAGGAGCAGCAGGAGCAGCAGGAGGGTAAAACCGGTCTTGCCGAAAATATCCAGAAGTGTTTCCCGATGGGCATAGTTGAGCAGGATCATATCCCCGTAGCGCAGTCCGTAAGCGGCCACATAGCAGTCCGGGCTGACGAAGGTGCTGCAGTCAGAAGTGTTCCATGTCGCCTGGTTGAGCAGTTCCTTTGTCCGCTCATCCTCAAGGATCGCTGAGACATCCGCTGTCTCCTCGGAGGAGGGGCTGTTCAGAAGGCATCCGTCGGCGGTCAGCAGATAGTAAACGTTCTCCGAATCACTCACGTTGGTCAGGTTCAGACAGGTCTGCAGCTTGGAGGAGTCGATAAAGATGATCACGTAGGCGTCCGGGGCAGAATCGGAGAGATCCAGCTCCACATACTGGGTGATGACGCTCACCGGAAACACGATCGGAATGACAGATACCCGGCTGCGGAAAGGGCTTTTGCGCTCCTTCAGGAAGGAGATGCCCTTTACCTGTGAGAGCTCTTCCGGCGGGAACAGCTCTTCCGCTGTCTCATAGAGGGTGTCGTTGTAGAGCGTGTAGGCAGTCATGCCGTCGCCGGAGAGGAGCATGGCGCCATGGACCAGATAATTGCAGTTGGACAGCGTGGAGAGTTCATCCTGCACCATGCTTTTGGCGGTGAGATAGGAAGGATTGTCCAGACACAGATATTCGATATCGGCTTTAAATTTCTCGGTGCCGCAGGTGAGCACAAAACGTTCGATGATGTCCGTATAGTTCATATCGAGCGTGTTTGCGGCGCTGATCGTGGCTGTCCGGATGCCGCCGAGCAACCGCTCCGAAAAAATATAGCGGTAATAGATCACTGCGGTCAGGGTGATGACTGTGCTCAGGACAAGGGCGAGCCCGCACATGACAAAACTGATCTTGGAAAAAAGGGAAAGGTTGTTGTACTTTTTGAGCATGGAGTCACTCCTTTGGGGTTCGGTCGGTATATTTTGCCTGAAAATCGGATGGGGTAATGCCGTGGACATTCTTGAATGCCCGTGAGAAGGAGCGGTAATCCCCGTATCCGATATTATAGCTCACCTCGTTGATGGAAGTGTTAGGATTCATCAGGGCCCGCCGAGCGTATTCCATCTTTTCCGTCAGCAGATAATCCCTCAGATTGATATTGGTCTTATTCTTAAAGTAGATCGCAAAATAGGAAGGGCTCAAATGCACCTGCTGTGCAATGTCCTCGATCTTAATATGGCTGGTGATATTCTGATGAATGAACTCCTTGGCTTTTTGTATGATGGTATCATCTGACTCTGCGCCGCTCTGGGGAGGTTTCGTGTATTTGCTTCCGCCGTAGCCGTACACGGCATCAATGAACTCAGAGAGATGGCAGAAGGAGTCTCTCATCCACTCCCGGATCTGGGATAGCTTTGTCAGGCGGTACAGGTCCTGGGCGTTCACTTCCGAAGGGATCTCCTGATGGGAGAAGGAGGTGAACTCCTGTTCTATCATATGAAACAGGGAATAGCACATACTGAAAACATAATTGGGAGGCGGCATGGGCACATAGAGGAGCCGGTCGATGAAGTCATTGCAAAACGTGCGGATGTTCTCCAGGTCTTTCTGGACGATAAACTGCACCAGGGGAAGATAGTCGATATCCGTCAGTTTCAGGACAGGCTGGACAGTGCACAGGATCTCGTATGTGAAGATCCCCGAGGTGTCGTCGTACAGACGGTAGGTGATGGAGGTCAGTGCCCGGTTGTAGGAATAGGAGCACTCCATCAGTCCGGAAACCACGTCGCCGATGCCGATCAGGGGCATCGGAAGCTCCTGTTTCCGGATGGCCGTCTGACATTTGATGGCATTTTGGAAAGGAAGGCTGTCGGACGTGTTCAATATGCCCACGATCTGATTCTCGCCGTGTTTCCAGAAAATATGTTTTTCCTGGGAAAATTCCTCGTCCAGGCAGAGGATCAGCTGCTGGTACGGAAGCGGCTGGTCCTTCTGCTCATAGAGCAGGACGCAGACATAGCAGGGACTGTCACTGATGGTGATCCCTGTATTCTGCAGGAGCTGTCCGATCATATTCTGCTCCAGGATCTTGCTGTCCAGCAGCCTGTTGAGAAAATTCAGGTTCAGCTTTTCCCGGTACAGCCTGCTGTGATTTCCTTTGTTCTGCTGGCTGCGGTCCAGACAGGTCCTGTATATGGCGTCATACAGCTCGGAATTGTCCAATGGTTTCAACAGGTAAGCTTTTGCACCGTAGCGGATGGCGTCCTTGGCATAGGAAAAGCTGTCGTAGCCGCTCAGGATGATAAAATCGGTCGTGATCCCGAGCTTTCGGGTTTTCTGGATCACCTCGATGCCGTCCAGATCCGGCATCTTTATGTCAATGATGGCAAAATCCGGACGAAATTCCAGTATGGCGCCGAGGGCATCCTGCCCGTTGGTGGCTAGGCGGACCAGCTGGATCCCCAGCCCAGCCCAGTCAATGGCATTTTCCAGTTCTCTCAGTATGCTGATCTCATCGTCTGCCAGGATGGCAGTCAAATATGTGCTTTGGGTTTCCATATCTGTCCTCTTCCTCCAAATAAATAAAAGTGTATCATATGGTGCATCATAAAACAAGAGTGTTTTTCTGGGAAAGATCACGTTTTTGTGCAAATAGGACAGCGGCGATCCTTTTATTGACCCCAGACTGTCTGCATTGCACTGAAAATAGTTGTTCGGGTGTCGCATGATTATACATTCGGTACAAAAAAACATGGAAATTGTTACATGGTAAGTGAAAAGTGTCCTTTGGTTTCGGCGGAAAAAAGAATAAAATGAAAACGTAACTTAGGTTTGCGGAATTTTACATAAAAAGGAGGATACCATGAAAAAGAAATTGATCAGTATGATGTTGACAGCAGCGATGGTTGCCAGTCTGTGTGCATGCGGCGGGGATGATTCCGCTTCATCCAACACGGACAACACACAGAACACGGGAGGCGATGCATCGGCGGCAAACAGCGAGGAACAGCCTGCAGGCGGGCAGGAGACACAGGAGGCGCAGGCGCCGGAGGGTGCGACGACCATTGAAGTCTGGACAAATGACCGCCATGATCTGGAGTATGTGGAATCCATGATCGACCAGTACAATCAGAGCAATGCTGACGGGATCTTCATCAACCTGAGTGTCATTACCGAAGATTATCAGAATATGTTGGCTCTGGCCTACAATGGCGGCACAGCGCCGGATGTGGTGGGTGCGAATTCCCTTCCGTTAAACACGTTTGCGGACACTGGCATTCTGGATCCTTTGAACGAGTATATTGATGCGGATGAGACATTTCAGAAGGTCAATGAACCCTACGAACATGCTTATGAAGGTCTGAACCTGAGGAACGGAAATATTTACGGCGTCTACAGCGGTATGCGTTCCGGCGTGCGCGTGGAGTACAACAAAGACCTGGTTGAAGCGGCAGGCTATACAGAGATCCCGACAAAATTAGAGGATTACATTGACATGGCAAAGGCCATCACGGAGCAGGGCGGCGGCGATACCTATGGGATCGGCTTTACCTCGTCCTCGCCTTTTGAGCGACTTCTGGAAATGTCCGCGCAGGTTTCAGGCGTTTTCTACTATGACTATGTAAACGGTAAGTATGATTTCAGCGGATACAGGGAGATCCTGGAGCTGGGGCAGAGGTTCATCAGCGAGGATATCGCATATCCTGACCAGCAGGCTGTGGATAACATGAGAGCGCTGTTCGCAGAGGGGCAGTTTGCGCTTTGGAGCAATGCATCCCAGGAAGCGGCTGTGTTCACAGACCAGATCCCTGTGAAGGATTTTGAGTGGGGTGTAGCGCCTGTGCCTTCAGTCACCGGCGAGATCAAGGGTGCGCTGCAGACGACGCCTTCCAAGTCCTGGGGGATCGTGTCTTCTTCAGAGAAAAAAGACCAGGCGTGGAAAGTGATCCAGTATTTCCAGTCTGAGGAATTTATAAAGGGCTATCTGGAAAATGGTTACTGCCTGCCGATCAGCACCTACATGGACGGTGTGATCGACAAGTCCAAGATCGGCCGTCTGGCTGATTTCTCCATGCTGGAGTATGAGTCCGTATATCCGCAGCCGCCAGTGATCAACCTGACAGGCGACGACTATCGTGTTGTTTTCTGGAATGCGGTGATGGATTATGTGGATATCGATGATGCTATTGAGGATTTGAGTACCCGCTACAATGAGGCGCTGGACGCAGACGTTGCATCCGGGGCGACCAAGAGGCTGGTGATCTCTGATTACGATCCGCTTCATCCCAATAATGGAACAATGACTTATCTTGAAGAGTAATCTATGGGAATAGTGAAGAAGGGGAGCCAGCGCATGGTTCCCCTTTCTGTTGGAAGGAGGATTTTATGCAAAAAACAAACAAAGGGAAAATGAAAATTAGCAGGGATGGTCTGGTGGCCGGCCTGATGCTGACACCTGCCCTCATATTCCTGATCGTGTGTTCCATATATCCGTTTATCTGGATCTTCCGCTATATCTGTTATGATTATAACGGGTTTACGGCCACTTTTACAGGGACGCGCAACATCACAAGGATGCTGGGCGACAAGACGTTCTGGAACAGCGTGGGGCACACCTTTGAGTACGCCGCATACAAGCTGATCTTTATCATCCCGCTGTCGCTGCTGATGGCGGTTCTGCTGAACATGCGCATGAAAGGTTCCAATCTTTTCCGCGGGATGTATTTTATGCCCACCATCATCAGTACATCCATTTCCGGTATGATCTTTGCCTTTATCTTCGCGACCAAGAACGGTATCGCGAACAGCATCCTGATGGACATGGGGGTCATCGACTCTCCGATCAAATGGCTTATGAGCCGTGACTGGGTCATGGTGACGGTGACGATCATGGCGATATGGGGCGGTCTGGGAAATTATATGCTGTACTTTACCACCGGTATGAACGGTCTGTCCGAGGACGTGTATGAATCGGCAAAGATCGACGGGGCGAACGGTGTACAGACCTTTTTCAGGATCACGCTGCCGATGCTCTCGCCGGTGCTGAAGGTCGTGCTGATGCTGGCGATCACAAGCGCGTTCAAAGACTACGAGGCGATCATGGTATTGTCCAAGGGAGGACCGGGCAACCGCTCCATGGTCATGTTCCTGTACATATACAATCTGATCTTTGGCGCTACGGACTCGACGAGCCAGGCGCAGATCGGCTATGGTGCGCTGCTCAGTATCATGGCGGCCCTGATCGTGGGTACGGTGACGATCATTTACAATATTGTGGCGAAAAAACTGGACGATGTAGTGTAGGAGGTGGCATAGATGGAAAAAGGGCATGCAGTATATTCGACTCAGACAAAAATACTGAGGGGTCTGATATGGGTGTTTATGTTGTTCATGGCAGTACTGATGATCTTTCCGGTGATCTATATTGTCTTTGGATCCTTCAAGGGCAATTCTGAGCTTCTGGTAGGGGGGACGAACATCTTTCCGAAGAAATGGGTGTTCTCAAATTATTCAAACGCATGGCAGCAGGCAAATTTTGCCAGATATACAGTCAACAGTATCTTCCTGGCGCTGGGGGTCATGGTAGTGTCCCTGATCAACTCCACCATGGCGGGATATGTATTTTCCAGGAGGAAATTCAAGGGAAAAGAGATCCTATACGGCATTTTCGTCATGTTCATGTTCATCAATGTGGGCTCTGTATCGCTGAGGCCGCTGTTTGAGCTGTCTGTAAAATTACATATGAATAAGAGCCTCATCAGCGTGATCCTGATCTCGGCGGGCGGCGGTCAGGCGACCTATCTGTTTCTGAGCCGCGGTTTTGTGAACGCGCTTCCGATGGAGCTGGACGAGGCGGCCAAGATCGACGGGTGCACCTTCTTCCAGATCTACCGGCTGGTGATCCTGCCGCTGCTGAAGCCGGTGATGGCGACGATCGCCCTGCTCTCCTTCAGACAGGGCTGGAATGAATATATCCTTCCATTGGTATTTACGATGACAAACGAGAACTTGAGACCGCTCACGGTGGGCGTGAATATGCTGAAAAATGCCGGAGACGGCGCAGCGGCGTGGGACATCATGTTTGCCGGCGCCAGCATAGCGATCATCCCGATGCTCGTGATCTACTGTATCTTCAGCAGGAACTTTATGAGCGGTATGACAGCGGGCGCTGTAAAGGGATAACACACAGCACAATGTGCGGAAATGAGGAATACGATGCATAGATGGAAACTGGGAATTGACGGGTATGTGATGCAGTATATGATCGCAGGACCTGTGACAGAGGATTATGATTCTGATACCAGGGCAGCGGAGCAGCTTGCCCTGGAGGCGGCGCTGCGGGCTGAGATCGTCACGCCAAAAGTAAAAGAGATCGAGCCCCGGATCCGGATGGGGGACAGACAGGAGCATGGAGCGCCGTGGACGGTTTATGCCGCCTGCGGGAACTGCTTCATCGATGTGTCAGATTTTTACTCGACTTTGCAGAAGGTCCGTCTGGCTGCGGCGACGGTTCTGCACACCTCAGGGGATGAGCGGGTCGGCATCAGGATCTGGACGTATATGGCAGTGGGCGTGTATCTGAACGGAAAGCTCATGGGCGAGGTGAAGAGGCCGGTGTATAAGCCCATCCAGTATCTGGATGTGGAGCTGCCCCTGAAGGCGGGGAACAATCTCCTGTATTTTGACTGTGAGAATCTGGGGGTGCGGGATACCAGGAACATGCTGGCCGTACAGGTCAGGGAGAATCAGGAAGCAGTCGAAGTCGCGCTGCCTGATGAGGCGGTTCAGGACCGCGTTTATGAGGAAGTGGGATTTCTCACCGGTCTGCAGCTGAGAGACGGAAAGGTACTGTTTCCCGGTCAGGCGCCCGCAGGGCTCTCGTACTGCAGTCACAAGGCAAGCCCGGACTATGAGGTGATGTGCGGGGAGCTGGTGTGGCAGCAGCCGAAAGAAGGGACAGCGCTTGAGATCCCGGAGGGGATCCGATGTGTGACGATGCGCATCGAGGGAGCGGGATATGAGCTGACAAGGACGCTCGAATCTGCGGAGCGATACAGGCCTGTATACAGGGATCAGACGCTGTCCCGGGAAGAGAATTTCAGGGCAGTCATGGAGCGGATCGCTTCTGTGGGCAGCCTGAACCGGGGCAAATTTGGTTTTGCCATATCAAACATTCTGGCAAGAAAATATCTGGGAAGGGAGTGTCCGCGGGACAGGGAACGGTTTCTGGATGATCTGGAGCTGATCCGCAGGCGTGTGGACTGCTCGGATTTCCTGCTCTGCGGCCTGCTCCGCTATATGCATCACTATGAGCTGGACGGGGAACTGGCGGAGCGGGTGCGGGAGGTCCTGCTGGATTACCGCTACTGGATGGATATGGAGGGGGCGGATGCCATGTGCTTCTGGAGCGAGAACCATGCGCTCATGTTCTATGCCTCTGCCATGGACGCGGGCAGCTTTTACCCGGAGGATTATTTCACGAGAGCCGGCATGAAGGGGCGGGAGCTCGCCCTCTTCGGGAAGCGGAAAGTGCTGGAATGGCTGGAGGATGTGGAAAACGGGGGATTTGAGGAGTTTTTGAGCACCGTGTACATGTGTGTCACCCTGGCGGCGCTGTTGAACGTGGTGGATTTCGCGGAAGCGGACATTTCGAGCAGGGCAAGGGCGCTGACAGACCGCCTGGTACAGGAACTGTGCCGGCAGACTTTCCGGGGCAGTGTCATCGCACCCATGGGACGGGTGTACAGGGAAGTGATCTATCCATTTGACCAGGGGGCGCAGTCCATCATCCATCTTCTGGATCCCAAAGCGCCGGATGTCTACGGGGAAGGGTGGCTGGCGTTTCTCGCGAACAGCACCTATCGTTTTCCGGACGGACTGACAGAGCTGATGGAGAAGGAGGTGGAGGGGACTTATGCCTCGGGAAATGCCCTGATCGCGCTGGAGAAAAACAGGGATTACTGTCTGACTTCCGTGCAGTCGCCGCGCGGGGATGCCTTCGAGCGGTGGCCGAATATCCGCGGGACAGCGGGAGGAGACAGGGCTTCCCACGCTTATACGCGCTCGTTGAATGAGTGTTTCCACGGCACTACGTATTTTCATCCTGGGGTGTACGGATATCAGCAGCATATGTGGTATGGAGCGCTTTCACCGGAGGCGGTCGTATTTGTGAACCATCCGGGAACGTATGCGGAACACTCCGGCATGAGGCCGGGATATTGGTTTGGCAATGGGGTGATGCCGGCCCTGAAGCAGGTTCATGGCATGCTGGGGGCAGTGTATGACATTCCGGACGGCCATCCGATCCGGTTTACACATGTGTATTGTCCGGTCGGCAGGTTTGACGAGTATATAGCAGATCCCCACTGGCTGATCCTTAAGAAGGATCAGGGATATCTGGCGCTGTGGAGCAGCGGCAGGCTGCAGCCTTACAGCGATATGATCTTTGACTGTGAGTTTCGTGTGTATGAGAGCAGCGCTGCCTATCTGTGTGTCTGCAGAGGAGGACAGGACTATGACAGCCTGGCAGATTTTGCAGCAGATGTCAGGGATTTGAGCCCGGTGTATGACCGTGAGCGGAAAAGGCTCTCCGCGGGGAGCGACTATGCGCTTGTGTACCGCGCCGGGGAGGACAGGACGCAGTATGTGGATTAGGAACTGTTTAGAATGTTGAAGGATGGAGGAGAATATGGTCTTGACAAGAAAAAAGGAGATCGCGGCGATCAGTACGCCCCTGGTTTTTCCCGGATCAGATAACAGCGTGTGGCAGAGCCTTTCCGCCTTTTGTTATGAAGGCATGCACTATCTGACTGTAGCGGGTCCGGATGGCAGGAGGGTCAGCACAAGCAGGGATCTGAGGCGCTGGCAGGAATTGAGGCCGCTCTCGGAGGAGGATCTGTCCGGGCTTGATAGCGCGAAAGGGGAACAGATATCGCCAGTATGTTCGATCGTATGGGATGAAGAGCTGGATCTGTATGTAAAATATGAGCTGGAGGCGCCTGGCGGACGGATCTGTCTGGCGGTCAGCCGTGACCGGAAACACTGGCAGAACTTTGAGCGGGATCGGGCGACAGCGCCGGAACGGGGCGTTGTGTATGACGGAGATTATTACAGGGCGCTGCCCTTTGGGGAATATATTTATCAGGAGAACCTGCCGTCAGGTGTTCCTGTGTTTGATATACGGGACTACGGGGCTGTCGCGGACGGAGCGACCTTATGCACGGAGTCTTTTATGGCGGCCGCGGAGGCGGCGAGGGATGCGGGGGGCGGCATCGTGCTGGTCACAGGGGGACATTACTGTGTGGGGTCTGTCCGGGTCTATGACAATACGACATTGTGGATTTCCATGGATTCTGCGCTGTGTGCATCCAAAAACCTCTCCAATTATGACGATGCGCTCCTGACCTGCATGGATGCCCGAAACGTGAGCATCCGGGGAGGCGGGAAGATCATCGGAAACGGTGAGTATTTTGCTTATCTGCCTCTGAAGCGGCCATTGCTTGAGCCGCTTGAAAAGACCAAGCTGCCGCCCAGGCTGTTTGATCCGATGGGGTATCCGGTTGATACGATCCGCTATGCGTACCGCTCCAGGATCCGCTATGCGGAGGATAAGTATGCGGAGGGGTTGCGCCCGATCGAGCGGCCTATGTACACGGTTTGGATCTGCGGCTGCGAGGAGGTGACGGTCGAGAACATCGTCATTGAGGGCGCGCTGGACTGGACGCTGGTGCTGGACTGTAGCCGGAAGGTGCAGATCCGGGATCTGGTGATCAACGGAAACCGCCATGTGGCAAACACGGACGGCATCGATATCATGGGGTGTAGTCATGTCGGGATCGGGCACTGCTTTATTTCCTGTGCGGATGACGGGATCTGCATCAAGTCCCCCAGAAGGCGGGAGCATGACGGGATCGATATAAAGGGCTGTCAGACGAAAATGAGGGGGACGAGGGATATCAGGATCAGCGACTGCACGGTGGTGTCCGTGATGAACGCCTTCAAAATAGGAACGGAGACATACTTTGACATCGAGGATGTCACGCTGGAGCGCTGCAGGTTCATGATGCCCGATATTTTCCCGGGAACGGTGTCCGGGATCTCGATCGAATCCGCGGACGGAAGCCATGTGCGGAATATAGAGATCCGCGATGTCGAGATGGATCGGGTGTGCTGTCCGCTGTTCATCTGCCTGAATAAGAGAAACAAATATGGTTCCGGCGATGACAGGGAGCACAGGACGCACGGTGTGATCGAGCATGTCACGATCGAGCGGATCAATGCGCAGGAGGTTGAAGTTCCGGGGATCATCACCGGTTTTCGGGACATGGGAGAAGACAGCATATCCGAAGGCAGGGTGAAGGATATCCACATTCGGGAATTGTGCGCGGTGTACCGGGACAACCAGGAAGAGCTGCACCCGGAGCAGACAGTGTATGAGAATGTGCGGGATTACCCGGAGAACAATGCTTTTGGGGATGTGCCCGCATACGGACTGTACATCCGCCATGGGGACAATGTGACAGTCGAGGACTGCCATATCGTTCCCAGGAGCATGAATCAGAGGGAATGCATCGTGTGGGAAGATTGTTTTCGGGAAATTTGAATAAGGAGGTTTCATATGTTTGTATACAGCGAAGCGTGCGGTGTTACGGGTTGTGAACCGGGCGTCACCAGGAAAGTGATGGGGTATAACGATGCCATGATGATGTGCGAGATCACCTTTGAGACAGGGGCAAAGGGCAATGTGCACAAGCACCCGCATACCCAGGTTACGTATATTGCGGAGGGAAAGTTTGCGTTTACAATCGGGGAGGAGACAGGCGAGGTCTCGAAAGGGGACTGTGTGCTGATACCGCCGGATACGCTCCACGGAACGGTGTGCCTGGAGGCGGGGAAGCTGGTGGATGTGTTCTCGCCGAAAAGGGAAGACTTTTTGAATTGAAATATGGAAAGGCATGGTTCATTTTATGAAAGAGTATATTTGCAATAAGATCGCGCCGAGGATCCGGGGAGATGGCGGATGGGTGGAATTTGTTTCTTATGAGGATGGGCAGCTTGAGCTGGTCTTCAGGGGGGAGTGCTCGAAATGCATCATTCTGGACAGGTGTCTTGACTGGATCTGCCAGGAGGTAAAGCGGGACTTGGATGAGGACATCACCATTAAGCCCCTGCGCGTCAAGCCCTTTTTCTGGGATAACTAAGGGAGGAAGATTATGGCTTTTGTAGAAGTGGTCAGAAGAAGTATGAGACCGGAGGAGTGGACGGATCTGCGGTATGCGTGGATAAAGAGGAGCCTGGTCAGCAGACAGCATGAGATCACGGATCTCGAGATCAGGGATGCCGTGCAGACCGGGGAAAACGAATATGAGTATCTGTCGGATTACCGTTCCCTGCGGAAGGGAGAGATGTATTTCACCCCGGACGGAACGGTTTTTATCAGAGGAACGGCGACGATCCCCGAGGATTTCCGGGGAGGACCGGTCTGGTTTACACTCCACACGGCGGCGGAGATGATGGTAAAGATCAACGGCAGGTATGCCGGCGGCATTGACCCGAACAGGGACCGGATCCGGCTCGATCCATGGCTGGAAGAGGGAAAATGGACGTTTACGATCGAGATCGAAGGGTACAACCGTTCCAAGCCGGATGATGAGAGAAATCCGGATTCGATGCACTTGAGAGGATGCAGGCAGATCTTTGACGGGGCGTATGTGGCGCTGATAAACGAGGATCTGCAGGATCTGTATTATGACCTGACCCTGCTGCTCGACATTGCGAAATCTTCTCATTTTGACGAGGATTACCGTCAATTTCTCAACAGGGAGTTGGATCAGGCTCTGAACAGGATCGACTTTGACACTTTTGAGGGGGCAGGGGAAGCCGTACAGTACATAGAGGAGCATATATACCAGAATCAGGATTTCCACTCGAGCGGCAATGTCGCGCTCGTCGGGCATTCGCATCTGGACATCGCCTATTACTGGAGACGGATCCATGTGGTACAGAAAAATGCGAGGACGATACTGATCCAGATGCGCCTGATGGACCAGTACCCGGAATTCAGATATGCGCATACCCAGCCGTACACCTATGAGCTGCTGGAGAAGTATTATCCGAAACTCTTTGCGGAATTAAGAGAAAAAATTAAGGAGGGGCAGTTTGAGCCGGTGGGCGCCATGTACGTGGAGCCGGACTGCAATATACCGTGTGCGGAGAGCCTGATCCGCCAGTGTCTGTACGGACAGCACTATTACAGGAAGACCTTTGGCATCACAGTGGACAACGTCTGGCTGCCGGACGTGTTCGGGAACAGCTGGATCCTTCCGCAGATCCTGAGGAAATCGGGCGTGGATTATTTTGTCTCCAACAAGATGTCCACCTGGAACGACACGAACCGGTTCCCGCACAACAATTTCCTCTGGAAGGGGATCGACGGAAGCCAGGTGTATGCCTGCGTGCCGCCGACCCATTTCATCACGTGGAATATGCCCAGCCAGATCCAGGAGAACTGGGATGCCTATCAGGACAAGGAGACGGGCGGTCAGACATTGTCCATGTTTGGCTACGGGGATGGCGGAAGCGGCGTCACGGAGGAGATGCTGGAGCTGATGAAGCGGTTTGACAAGCTGAGCATCATGCCGAGGACGGAGCATATGCGGGCGGATGAATTTCTCCACCGCAATTTAAAAGACAACAGACAGCTGGAGACGTGGGACGGGGAGCTCTACCTGGAAATGCACAGGGGGACGTTCACGACCAAGTCCGACCTGAAAGCGGCCAACCGCCGTCTGGAGTTCAAACTGCGGAATGCGGAACTTCTGTGGACGCTGCGGATGCGGGAAGGAAGGGAGTACCCCAAAGAGGAGTTGAGGGACTGCTGCAAAAAGCTTTTGCTGAACCAGTTTCATGACATTCTGCCGGGAAGCCATATCAACCCTGTCTATCAGGATGCGATGCAGGACTATGGAGAGCTGGAGAGCCGCCTGGACGCGCTGTTGGACGAGGGCGGGGAGCGCTTTTTCAACACGCTGAACCAGAGACGGGGGGAAACAGCCTTCATTCCGTGGGCGGAAGGCCCTGTGACAAGGAAGGGTGTCCGTGGTTACTATACAAATCCGGAGATGGATGCCCTTTCCGGCAAAACGCTCTGCTGGGACGGCGATACCGATCCTTCGTGGCTTCACATGGAAGGACTGCGCGTGGAAACGCCGGTGTACAGGATCCGTTTTGGCGCAGACGGCTCTATAGAAAGCCTGTTCGACAAGCGGATGGACAGAGAGTGGACCGACGGAAACTTCAATAAGCTGCATCTGTATCAGGACACGCCGGGCATGTACGATGCGTGGGATATTCTGCCCAATTACAAGGATGTGGAGTACGCCTTTGCTGTGGAGGAAGGGCTTCACTTTACCTACGGGGACGGGCAGGTGGCGGAGTTCACAGCCCGCCTGAGGACACCGAAGGAAAAGAGCGCATGGCAGATGCTCATCCGTCTGTTCAAGGACTCCCCTGCGATCGAGGTGGAGCATATCGTGGACTGGGATGAGAAACACCGGATGGTGAAAGCGGAATTTGCCTGCAATGTCCTGTCCAGGGAGCTGGTATGCGATACGAGCGCTGGTTATATCAGGCGGGAGACCCATAAGAATACAAGCTGGCAGAAGGCGCGGTTTGAAGTGTGTCATCACAAGTGGTGCGATTTTGCCGAGAAGGGCGGCGGTATCGCGATCATCAACGAGGGCAAGTACGGTCTGGGCGTGGAGGAGAAGGGCATGTCCCTGAGCCTGATCCGCTCGAATATCCGCCCGGATATCATGTCTGACATCGGTCATCATGATTTCTGCTATGTGATCCTGCCGCACAGGGGGGATGCAGTGGAGGCAGGGATCAACCGCAAGGCATTCTCCTACAATGTTCCGCTGGTGAGGACTGCCGTCGAAAGCCCGGATCTTGATTTCGGACCGCTGTATCTGCAGGCTGTGAAGCTGTCCGAGAACGGGAAATACGTGGTGTTCCGTCTGAGTGAGCAGGACGGGCTCAGAGGGGAAGTGAAGCTGCCGCTGAAAGGATATCTGATGAATATGCTGGAGGATGTGGAAGGGGAGGAAGCGATGGAGCGCATATCCTACAAACCCTTTGAGATCCTGACGGTCGGAGTCCCAGTGGAGGAGTATCTGAAACGATAGGAAATGCAAAAGCATTATAAAACCGGGCATGGGATTCATCTTCCATGCCCGGTTTTCAGTTGTTTATGCGCTTTGCCCGCTGAGGCGCTGTTTGATCTGTTCGGATTCCACGGAGAGGGCGTATACCTGTTTGGCGACGCGCTGGATCTCGGAGACCTGATCCTGCATCGAGTCCGCAATGTTCTGTGTGACATCGGCCGTGTTCTGGGAGACGTCCTGGATGCGGTCGGCGGCTTCCACCATGGCGCGGTCGAGCTGCTGCATCTCTGATACGAGGATCTCCATCTCGCCGACGGATTCCTTCGTGATCTGTGCCAGGGACTGGAAGTTTCCGAAGGATTCCTCCACGAAGCGCACCATCTCGGTCTGGTTCTGGATGTCCCGCCGGATCTCCTCGATATTCTGAACGGTGCTGACGATGTCGCCGCAGAGTTCCTTGATGATCTCCTCGATATTCTTTGTGGCAGTCTGGGAGTCGGCGGCGAGCTTGCCGATCGATTCCGCGACGACCATGAAACCTCTGCCGGCGTCCCCTGCGCGCGCGGCTTCTATGGAGGCATTCAGGGACAGAAGCTCCGTCTCCTCCGAGATCTCATTGATCGTGGTGATGATGCCTGATATGCGCCTGGAGTGCGCGTCGAGTTTCATGATATTGGAGTAAGATTCCTCCATTTTCCGCTCTGTGACGGAGTTGCTGCTTTTCAGTCCTGAGACGCTCTGGACACCCTGCTGCCCGGATCTCATCGTGTCCTCGGCATTGTTCAGGAGCACGGTGCTCTTTTCCTGCAGTTCCCGGAATTTCTCCTCGAGGTCTGCAGCGCGGTCCACCACATTTCTGGCATCCTCCGTCTGATCCTGGGTACCCTGGGCGATCCGCTCGACGGACTGGTGTGTCTCATCGATGTCCCCTGCGATACCGTTGAGTCTGCCGGAGCCCTCCATGACTTTGGTGGTAAATTCCGTCACCGTGACCAGGATACCTGCCATTTTCTCTGTCAGCTTGTTAAAGCTGCGGGACAGGATCCCGAGTTCATTGGGGATCGTCTCGTCAGCCCGGTTCTGGAAATCGCCGTCCGCCGCATCGCCGATCAGTTTGGCGACCGATACCACCGGGTTTACGAGCCTGCGCGCCACGATGACGATGATCAGGACTGCGAGTATGATCGCGGCGATGACGATGACGACAGAGATGACAGCCGTGCGGTACACGGAGGACATTGCCGCTGATTTCTCCCGGAGCGTGATGACAGACCAGGAGTCAGAATCGCCTTTTAGCGGAATCGGGGCATAGCTCACGTAGTAGGTATTTCCGTCCTCACTGATCCTGGAGCTCCCGCTGTGGCCGGACATCGCGTCCGCGATCACCTGCTTGTAGGCGTCCGAGATGGAGAATTCTTCCTCCCGGGTCATGATATTGCCGTCCGCGTCGGTCACGGCCTGGCTGCCTGTTTCGGATACGGTTCTTTTCAGCGTCCTGTAATTGTACTGCTCCTCGATCTGTGTGTTGTCAGGGTGCGCCACGACCACGCCCTCGCCGTCTATGACAAATGAGATCTCACCGTTTTCAGGGTCAGAGAATTTTTCCATGATCTCCTGCAGATAGTCGAGCTTGAGATCCACGGCAAAAATACCGATGATGCTGTCGGCGTCATACATGGGAAAGAAGATCGACGCGCAGGGCATGCCGGTGTTGACGGAAAAATAGGATTTTGAGATAAACGCCTTCTGGTCATTCATGACCTGTGTGAACCACCAGCGCGTGGAACGGTCTGCCAGCTCGCCCGACGAGCGCCCGGTCTGCATGCCGTCCGTTCCCTGTATGTACAGCAGTTCCAGATAGGTGTTGCGCGCGACACAGTCCGCGAGGATCGGTGTCTGTGTGTCTGTGCGCATCGTCAGGATACTCGGGTTGACGGCGAGTCCTTCCGTCACGGAGTAGGCACCGTCGAGAAAGGTGCCGATCTCGCCCGCCATCAGTTCCGTCTGTCCCTGCTCATTCTCGTAGATGTCCTGCTCATACGAGCGGATGAACATGGCTGTCATCACAGACACAAGGGATGCTGCCAGGACACAGACGATCAGCAGCACGGGGACAAGAAGCTGTCGGAATATACTTCCCTGTTTCATAGTACGCCTCCAATCTTTGGTTGTTTGCGGAGTTGATCCGGATGTACGCGGCCACATGAGGGGTTTAGCCGCTTTACGGCATGCGGTCGGCGTTCAATATATACATTTATTGTATCACAGGAGGCGGGGGTTGTTAATGATTATTTAATATTTTTGTTTATGGTGGTATATCATCGAAGGCATATATCTTTCGGGAATGGAGAGAAGGCTGAGAGTAATTTATGTATGCGTTTTGGATATAGGAGAGGATTGGTTTGCCTATCTATCTCCATAGTGGCCTCTGCAGTGGGCGATGTAGAGCCGCCCGTTCTCCACATGATAAACGAGGCGGTCTTTTTCGTTGATGCGACGGCTGTATTCGCCCTGCAGGTCGCCGGAGAGGGGTTCTGGCTTCCCGATTCCTTTCATACAGCCGTTTCGCTCGATATCCTGGATAAGCTGGTTGATCCGCTTTAGTGTTTTTTTATCCTGTGTTTGCCAGTAGAGGTAATCTTTCCAGGCATCGTCCGACCATATTTTTTCACTCATCGTTCACCTCGATCAGTTCATGGGCGGTGCCTTTTCCAGCTCTCAGCTCCTGGATGGATTTCTTCACATAGGCCATGTTTGTCTCAGAGAAGAATGGGTCAGTAGTCTGGGTGATTTCAAACGGGATGCGGTTTTCGCGTAAAACTGCTTTTACAAAAAGATTAATTGCGGTAGAAGTATTGAGACCTACATTGGAGCAGAAGGTGTCAAAGCTGGCCTTGTCTTTTTCGTCTACCCGTGCGGTTATGGTTGCCAGTGCCATGGATATCTCTCCTTTCGTATTAAGTTGTGATTATTATAGCACTATTGTGTGCTGAAAGCAAGCGCAGGTATGACATATCAGCTATAACACTTAAAAATTTAATCATACTGTCTCTGTTTTTTACATTCCTGGTTCATTCGTGCCATTTACATATTCTGGTCTGCTTTCAATTTTCTCACTTCGTCAACTGGAAGGCCAACAAATTCCGCAATTTTTTTAAGCGTTATTGTTCCATCTTCCAGCATTTCTTGCAACATTTGTCTGGTTTGCAAAATTCATGGGCGGTGCCTTTCACGGATTCCAGCTCCTGGACAGATTTCTTCACATAGGCCATGTTTGTCTCAGAGAAGAAAGAAGCGGGCGCGGAATGCATCGGGATTTTCGCTGGTGCATTTTTGGGAGCCATCGGAGCCGGAATATGATCATCATGGAAGGGGGGATGGTTATTGGATTGACGGGATGGAAGTTTTGGATTATATTTTTAAATAGACATTACAATTCATTGTAGTTGGATATTAGTCTGTCGTGTAGAAATTTTATAAATTCGGTAATTATCGAATTGGAAAAAGAGATCATTGATAGACGACATGGAAAGAAAGAGGAATTGTGTATGTCTTTCCTGGGAGGTGTGAGGATGAACAATGCGCAAGGATGGCATGAGCAGCGGGATGCTTCTGGAAGGCGTAAAGTGCAGATACTGATATGTCTGCTGCTGGCGCTGGGATTTGTGTGCGGCATCTGCTTTTCCAAAAATACAGGGTCTGCAGATGAACATCGGGAAGAGGAAATATCTCCCAATGATAGGACAGACATTATGGATCATATGCTGCTGACAGGCGAGTATGCAAAACCAGAGGAGAATGAGTTCTTTCGGCAGTTTTATGAAAAGACCGGCATTGCCGCAGGGAAAGAGGACAGCAGTACGGCGGTTGCACAGGAAGGGCTTGAGCCTGCGATGCCCAGTGCGGCAGATGAAGGCGTCATTAATACGGATGCGGTGAGGATGCGGTGTGCGGCAGATCCGGACGCGAACGCCATGGCTGTGTTAAATGAAGGCTGTGTGGTCAGGATACTTGCAGAGGAGAATGGTTTTTACCGGATAGCGATCACGATCACGATGCAGGACAGGGATGTGGATGTGACGGGGTATGTGCAAAAAGAGTCTGTGCGTCTGTATAAGTAATGGATACAGTATGATCTGCGTAAAAGATAATATAACAGGAGGCGGCTTATGTATACATATGGATATTTGTTTTACATACCAGTCAATCTGGTGTTTATACTGATTTTGGGGATCAAAGGAATCCTTCAAAAAAGAGAAAAGGGATATTATTTCTTTGTGTTCATTTTGGGGATCTACCTGAATTTTCTGATCGACAAGGCATTTTTCCCGATCTTTACGGATGGCGCTGTGTATTATACGTCGTTTGCGGATCATGTGAATCTGGATGTGACCAGCCTGTTTGGCTATACGCCTTATCAGATCATCGGTAATCTGGCGTTGACATTTCCGATGGGGATCCTTCTGGCAGTTGTCATGGATTGCAGAAACAGTGTCAGGATAGGCTGTTCGGTACTGTTTTCTGTATTGATCGAGTTTGTGCAGTTACTGATGATCATTTCGCTTCATTTGACCGATGTCTGTTTTGATGTGAATGATATTCTGTTGAATACTGCAGGGTGCCTGTGCGGAAATGCCGTATTTTATATATTCTGCAGGATGGATGCCTGTTTGCAGGGGCAAGGATGCAGTGATTCAGTGGCTGGATATTTTCATCAGGTGTGGAGGAAGTGTGCGGGCGTCAGTTTAACAAAACCTTACTGATTTTCAGATAAGATTGTACGCAGTGATGGCCAGGAAAGGGCTGTTAACGTGCGGCTTATTTAGCGTGCGGGTATTGTGTGATTAATAATGAAACGCCTGCAATCAGGAGGAAAGGGCTATGATGCGGATTCTGGTAGTCGAGGACGACCGCCTTTTAAATGATACTTTATGCTACAACCTGACCGCCGCGGGATACACAGCGGATGCCGCGCTGTCAGCGCGGGCGGCGAGGGCGTTTCTGGAGAAGCGGGATTATGATTTGATCGTGCTTGACGTGAACCTGCCTGACGGGAGCGGTTTTGATCTCTGTAGGGAGATCAGGGAGTGCCGGCCGGATACCGCCGTGATCTTTCTGACTGCGAATGACATGGAGAGCGATATGCTCAGGGGGTATGAGCTGGGGGCGGACGATTATGTGACAAAGCCGTTTCATATGAGTGTCTTTCAGAAGAAACTGGCGGCGCTGCTGAACCGGATCGTCAGACAGACCGGCGGGGACTGTTACGATGACGGTATCTTGTCTGTCAATTTCTCCGGGATGACCGCGGAACTTGCAGGGGAGCCGTTGGCGCTCACGCCGCTGGAGTACCGCCTCCTGAAGATCTGGACGAAGAATCCGCAGGTGGTCCTGACACGGCAGATCCTGCTCGAAAAGCTGTGGGATATCGATGAGAATTTTGTCGACGAACATGCCCTGACTGCCGCGGTGAGCAGGGTGCGCAATAAGATCGAGGCAGGCGGGCAGCAGTATATCAGGACTGTCTACGGCATGGGTTATATGTGGATCGGAGGGAGTCAGAAATGAGTGCACAAAAGCTTTCTGTCAACAGGGCGTGCGCTGTCCTTGGCGCAGCCCTGTTGTGCGCGATGGGCGGCATGACCGCCGTTTTGTATATTCTGACACAGAATGGAACTGCAGTGCTGTACCTGTTGATATTCTGTGCCTTTGTCATGGGCAGTGTCGCCTGTTTTGTCGGCCTGCTCCGGAGGAAGCTGACCTTGTTTTCGGATCTGCTCTGCCAGACTCTCGATGACATGATGGCAGGAGAGAGCGAGCCGGTGCAGCCGTATGAGGAGGAGAGCCTGTTTTATAAGATCCAGTACCGCATGGCGCGCCTGTATGAGGTGATGAGCGAGAACCGCCGCAGGATCGCGAGGGAGCGGGCAGAACTGCAGGAGCTGGTCTCTGACATTTCCCATCAGGTGAAGACGCCGATCGCGAATCTGAAAATGATAAACAGCACGCTTCAGGAGCAGGAGGTTCCAGAGCAGAAGCAGCGGGAATTTCTGTCTGCCCAGGCAGGCCAGCTCGACAAGCTGGATTTTCTCATGCAGGCGATGATCAAAACCTCGCGTCTGGAGACGGGCGTCATTTCTCTTGAGAAGAAGATCCAGCCGGTCTATGACACGCTCGCCATCGCACTGGGCGGTATCCTGCTGAATGCCGAGCAAAAGCACATTGGTGTCCAGGTCAGCTGTCCGGAGCATCTGGCGGTATCCCATGACAGGAAGTGGACGGGGGAGGCGCTGTTCAACATTCTGGACAACGCTGTGAAGTACACGCCGGATGGCGGGCGGATCCGGGTCGGGACCGAGTGCATGGAAGTGTATCTGAAGATCAGCATTTCCGACACGGGCAAGGGGATCGAGGAGGTTCATCACGGGACGGTATTTAAGCGGTTTTACCGGGAGGACGATGTCCATGAGGTGGAGGGCATCGGCATCGGGCTGTATCTCGCCCGCGAGATCATCACCCTGCAGGGCGGATATATCAGGCTGGAATCTGCGCCAGGAGAGGGCTCCTGTTTTTCTGTTTTTCTTCCAAGGGAGTGATCTGTACGATTCTTTGTGACATTTCTGTGAGGTTTGGCTGTTATCATCATATCATCAAATCAAAAAGGATGGTGTTTTTCATGAGTATTTTGCAGACAACAGATCTCAGAAAATATTACGGTGCGGAGCCGAATGTCACGAAGGCGCTGGACGGCGTGACGCTCTCCGTCGAGGAAGGGGAATTCGTCGCGATCGTCGGAACTTCCGGCAGCGGCAAGTCCACGCTGCTGAACATGATGGGCGGTCTTGACGTGCCGACCGCCGGCAGTGTCAGGGTAAAGGGCAGGGAGCTGGCGAAGCTGAGCGAAGAGCAGCTTACCATTTTTCGCAGGCGCAGTATCGGCTTTGTCTTTCAGAATTATAATCTTGTCCCTGTGCTGAATGTCTACGAGAATATCGTCCTGCCCATAGAGCTGGACGGCGGTACGGCGGACCGGCAGTTCATGGACAAGGTCGTGCGCATGCTGGCACTGGAGGATAAGCTGTACAGTATGCCAAATCATCTGTCCGGCGGACAGCAGCAGCGCGTCGCCATCGCCCGCGCGCTCGTGTCGAAGCCTGCGATTGTGCTGGCCGATGAGCCAACGGGCAATCTGGACAGCCGCACGAGCGGCGATGTGCTGGGGCTTCTGAAAGCCACCAGCAGCCAGTTTCACCAGACGTTGGTGATGATCACCCACAACAACGAGATCGCGCAGCTTGCCGACCGGATTGTCCGCATTGAGGACGGCAGGATCTTTGATCAGGGGGTGAGGGCATGAACGATATTCTCTTTGGAAATGACAATGCGAAGACGATCAGAAACCTCTCAAAAAAATATTTCAGGAAAAACAGGGGGCGCAATCTCGCGGCGGTTCTGGCGATCGCGCTGACGGCGTTTTTGTTTACGTCGGTGATCTCCCTCGCTTTTCATATGGTCTCGTCCCTGCAGCTTTCCATGTATATGCAGAAGGGAAGCAAGGCGGACGGTACGCTCGGCTATATGACCGAGGAGCAGTACAGACAGCTCGCCGGCAGCGATTTTGTCGAACAGGCGGGGCACAGGAGGGTGCTTACCTTTGCCAGCAATGCCGTCGGCCATTCCGTTGAGATCGATTATGCGGACAGCGTGCAGCAGGAACTGACATTCTGCGTGCCAAGCCACGGGACTGCACCCCGGAAGGCGAATGAGATCACCACCACGGATCTGGCGCTGAAGGCTTTGGGAGTGGAGCCCGCGATCGGTGCGCCGGTTCCCGTGGAATTTGAGGTGCGTGGGCAGACATATCATTATGATATGGTGCTCTCTGGCTGGTGGGAGGCAAACAATGACACGGTCAGCCTGATGATCGTGTCGGAGCAGTTTGTGGCGGAGAATCCTGGCCTGTTCCAGAACACATGGTCGACTGACCGCGAGATGGCAGGTCTTACGTTTTCGGAGGTGGTGCTGAGAGACAAGGTGGATATCAGAGGCCAATTAGAAGCGTTTGCGCGCTCAGTAGGCGGCGATCCCGGCAATATCAACGCGGATAATTTTATCCTCGTCAGTGAGAACCAGATGGCGCAGGGCATGACAACGATGGATAGCATACTGTTCGCGGCGGCGTCTGTGATGATGTTCGTGGTGTGCGGATATCTGCTGATCTATAATATATTCGATATCTCCGTCATGCAGGATGTGCGGCAGTATGGGCTGCTGCGGACGATCGGAGCCTCCCCGCGGCAGATCAAAAAGCTCGTAAAGCGACAGGCGGTCTGGCTCACCCTGATCGGACTGCCCATCGGTCTGGCAGGCGGCTTCGCTGCCGGGTGTCTGGCGCTTCCGGTGGCGATGAACCTTTTCAGCGCCGAGCACAGATCGGCGGCATCGGCGGCACAGGTCTCGACTTCACCGCTGATCTTTGTCATCGCTTCGTTGTTTACGATCGTGACAGTGTATATCAGCACGCGCAAGCCCGCGAAAAAGGCGGCAAAAGTATCACCGCTGGAGGCTGTGCGGTACACGGAACAGGAAGCGTGCAGAAAACAGTCGGCAAACCGCACACAGGGAGCAAAGCTGTCCCGCATGGCTTTTTCCAACTTCGGGCGCAACAGACGGCGCGCTGCATTGATCATGGCCTCCATGCTGCTGTGCCTTGTCCTGGTCAACACAGTGGGGATCATCGTGCAGAGCATGGATGAGGAGAAATTTCTCAGCGCCAGCTCAAAGACGGATTACACGGTCTACAACTCGGCGCTGGCAAATGTCATGAAGGGGGTCAGGCATCACGCCGATGCACTGCCGGCATCGGTCGTCGATCTCATCAGCCGGCAGCCGGGCGTGGAGAACGGGAGAAGTCTTTACAGAAACACCCTCGACGATGACGGGGTGGCGGTAGATTATGGCTTTGAAGACCTTGTTTTTGAAGAGGGATCATGGGAGAATGAGGACGGCAGGAGCTACAGGACTTATGACAGGTATCTGTTGTTTCCTGCACCTGATGCGGAGAACCTTCATATGCCCGCGGGCAGGGGAACCTGCCTGATTGGAAATATATATGGGGCTTCCTGGCAGTTTATCGAAGATATGACGATCTTTGACGGCGAGAAGGATACGGCAGTGCTGCGGCAGAAGATGGCGACGGGAGACTATGTGATCCTTGGCTGTGATACGGACAGGGTGACCGGAAAGCCGGCAGAGACACCTTTGACCAAACAGCTTGGGACAGGGGATCGCGTTTCCTTCTATAAAAATGGGGAACTGTTTCGGACCTGTACGATCCTCGCACGGGCAAATGTCGTGGGCACGGAAAGAGAGATCCTCACTGCCAACACGACTGAGATGAATATCGGCGGCGATGCGCCGCGCCTGTACATGACCGAAGAGTTGTTCGAGCAGCTCTGCGATGATCCCACCCTGCTCAGCTACGGATTTGATGCGGCTCCGGGGCAGGAAGCGCAGATGGACGCATTTTTGAACGATCTTGCAGAGCAGGATCCCTCGGTCGCCTACACTTCCACAAAACTGATGAAAGAGCAGATGGCGTCGATCCGGAATGTCGTGCTGCTGGTGGGCGGCATGATCGCGGCGATCATGGCATTTGCGGGTCTGATCAATTTCACCAATATGATGGTCACCAGCATTATCACCCGCCGTCTCGAATTTGCCACGATGCAGAGCATCGGCATGACGGGCAGGCAGCTCCGCCGCCTGATGGTCTATGAGGGACTGTATTATGCCGCAGGAGCAGATCTGATCGGCGGTGCGGCTGCGGCGGCCTTTGCGCTGACAGTGCTGAGAAATGCCTTGAATTCACCGTCTATGTGGTTCTTCTCCCTGCGCTTTACGTTGATGCCGGCGCTGGCTGTGGCGGCGGTCTACCTGCTCCTGGCATCGGTGATCCCTGTGGCTGCACTGCATTGCTGTAATAAGGGGACGGTGGTCGAGCGGCTGAGAATTTAGGTAAATCGCAGATCATCTTAGCGAAAAGATTGAAGGAAATATCTGCAGAGAGACCGTATCAGGAGACAGGGAATGTTCAGGGGCTCAAAGAACGACAAGACAGCTGTTGGAAAGTAAATTTTACTGATTAGAAAGCTGTAAAGAGACAGATCACAGCATAGTACTGAACATAAAAAATTTCGCAGAATTGTATGATCTGCGAAATCAGGTTAAAATTCGTTAAAAAATTGATTTTTTTCATTTCTATTACTTTATATCGACAATAGTTTAACATGTTTTAACCCAAATGACAATTGTTTTTTAAAAAATGATGGTCAAAATAGGTTAGAAAGATATGGAAACCGATATTTTACGCTGAAAAGCAGCGAAAATATCGGTTTTTTTTCATGGTCGGATTTGTGGTCAAAAACTTGTGATAAGTGGTCAAAATATTCATAACGACAGGATGTATATGTGTTTTTGTGGTCAGATTTATGGTCAGGTCGCGCAGACATCCTTTTATTAGTGGAAGTTCAAGCCATTTCGCAGATCATACAAATCTGCGAAAAATGTATGGTCAGATTACATATATTATATCAGAAATTTAATCTGTTTTTGTGGTATTTGCACAAAAGCAGGTTGCGAATATTCGGTAGAGGTGCAGGGGAAAGAAGGAATGCCTAAAAAAGGAACAGGGGCAGGGCTGTTGTCCAACGATGCAAAGCTGTCAAACGATGTTATGTCGTCTAATGAAATCATGCCGTTTCACAGCGACATGCCGTCCAAAGATGACATGTCGTCTTTAGACGGCAGGAAAATATGTAAGTCCATACATCAGTACAGCAAAGGTAAGATCACCAGTGAGAATATGGATGTACTCATGGAAATAGGACATGGGTGCATGGTGACAAAGAACTATATCTATCAGAGATATGGCGGCATTAAGAGCCTCGGGAAACTGTATTCCGGATATGCGATCGATGCAGAAGTAAAGGCAGCCGGATTCCGGGAAAAGATAAAACTTCCAAGCGTGTATTTTACAGCATCTGTGAACAGGGCATTAGGAGACATCAAGATCATGTGGGCACAGGTCAGGAACGGAATCAATGAAGCCGCTAACAAAAATGAGCGGTTTTCGCTGGAGGACAGGCATTATATCCGTTTTGTGCTTAAGGTAAACGGCTGCTTTGAGAATATACTGAATGGAAAAACGGTATCCCTGCCAAAAGAGATACAGCCCGGATATGAAAGCATTATCAAGGAGCTTGGCGATGAGAAGGAACAGCGTGTCAGAACCCTGAACAGATACATCTGCAGACAGACCAGAAAAAGACTGCACAGGCAGCATACGGACAATGAGACATATTTCACCATAAAAAAACAGGGATACAGATACGGAGCGTCCGATGGGGAACATGGCATATTCCTTGCCACAAAAGTAAACAGACAGAGAATGTTCATACCGCTGACCGACACAAACGCATATGACAGGATGCTCGACATAAAACTGAATCCGCAAAAAAGAACGATAGAGATCATCATACCGCTCTTTGTAAATACAAAACAACATGAAGACTACACAAATGAGATCGGCATCTCGCTCGGCCTGTGGGATATGATCACCACAAGCACGGGAAATGTATATGGCAGTGAGTTTGGAAAAATGCAGCAGGAGATCTCTCAATTTATATTGAAAGAGAATTACCAGAATGGAAGGGAGAACATATCTGGAACACATAGGTATCTGGTGTACAAGGCGAAAATGGATGCGGCACTCAAAAACTATGTGAACAGGGAGATCAACAGAATGCTGATACAGGAAAAACCCAGAGTGATCTATATGGCAAAGCTGCCGCGCAATCCGGGTATGCATACTGCCGGACATCGTGATGATCAGCAGTTTACAAAAGGCACAGGCGATACGCACTTTCTTAAAATATGGAAGAAAGGATTTGTGACAGAAAGAATACAGTGGAAATGTCAGGAAAATGACATTCACATTGTAGAAGTGATCGGAAAAGGAATCGGTACAGAATGCAGCATGTGCGGGCAAAAAGGATATGTAAAAGGCAAAGATTTCCGATGCCATGTCTGCGGATTTGAAGAAAATAAAAAAATAAACGGCGCAAAAAATGCCCTGAACAGGGGAAAAACAGGAAAACAGCTAAATGAACAATTTCCGCAGG